>Ga0335081_10001455_pt1 | contig 37825 bp, 30 predicted proteins | sample Lox_Sample_35_FD_206713 | JGI IMG/M metagenome (GOLD analysis project Ga0335081, IMG submission 206713) | Soil microbial communities from Loxahatchee National Wildlife Refuge, Florida, United States - Lox_Sample_3.5 | ecosystem: Environmental > Terrestrial > Soil > Wetlands | place: USA...
CGAAGAGGGACCGAAGGTGCTGGTGCCGCCGCGCGCGCAGGCCGCGCACCAGCAGGCCACGCTGCTCGTCAAGACGATCCGCGCCCGCCTCGCGGGCAAGCCGCTGCCCGAATTCCGCTTCCGCGATTTCGGTTCATTGGTGTCGCTCGGCGAGATGTCGGCGGTCGGCAATCTGATGGGCCGGCTCGTGGGCGGAAGCCTCCTCATCCAGGGACTCATCGCCCGCTGGATGTACACCGCGCTCTACAAGCTGCACCAGGTGGCGATCCTTGGCTACGTGGGCGTGGCGCTCGACACGATAGGACGCTTCCTGCGCCGGCGCACCGAGCCGCGGGTGAAGCTGCATTAAGCGGCCTCAGGCAGCCTTCTTGGTCATGGCCGCCTCCACCGCTTTGCGCGGGTTGATCAGCCTCCGCCGGCCGTCGGCCGTCGTGTCCGCGGTCGAGCGGATGATGGCGATGACGTCCGTCGCCTTGAGCTGCGGATCCACCGCCAGAATCTTGCCGGCGAGGTTGGATACCTGGGGAGCTGCCATCGACGTCCCCGACTCGGCGAGCTTCTCGCCCCCGGGGATGACGCTCTCAACCTGATAGCCGTTTGCATGCACGACCACCGTCGGGCCGTAGCTGGTGAAGCTTGCTTCGTCACCGGCGAGGTCGACCGCTCCGACTACGATCAGGTTCGGCAGGACGATGCCCGCGGGAATGTCCTCGATGAACGAGGCGTCGTTGTTGGAATTTCCCGCCGCCGCAACGAAGAGTATCTGCGGCGCGCTTGCCATTGCCTTGGTCAGTGCGTTCTTCTGGATCTCGAAGTATTCGCGGGCGAGAGCCTTGCGTTCGTCGGTGGTCTTGCCGATGTTGCATTGCTCCAGGGCTTCCTCGAAATCCTTGACGCTCCCGCCCCAGCTCATGTTGACCACGCGGACGCCATGGCGCTTGAAGAAGTCGACGTAGCTCTGCATGTTGCGCGCGTCGCGCTCGGCAAGCTCCCTGCTAGGGCATGGGTCCGGGAGAAGATGCCAGTCGAACCCGATCCGCCCGACGACCAGTTGCGCGTAGGGATTGCCCTTCACGGTGATCCCGGCAACGTGCGTCCCGTGCATCCAGTCGCCTACGAGCGAGAGTTCCTCGACGGCTTTCTTGTAGGCATCCGGCTGCAGTGTCGAGAAGAACTGCTTGACCTCGGAAGCCTCCGGGCTATCGATGTTCGACCGCAGATCGGAGAAACCCTTCAGCCGCGCCTTCATGTCCGGCACGCGGCTCTCGAGGTCCGACGGAATCGGCATCAGCTCACCGGTAGCCGGATTGGCGTACCGATCGAAAGCGATGACCGCCGGCTTGCCGGAGTCCATCACCGTGCGCTGCGGGAACAAGTGGGTATCGACCCCGCTATCCCAGATCCCGATCCTGACGGGCGTGTATCCACGATCGGCGGGCAGCGTTAGGTCTCGCGCGGCCCAGATGTCCTGCTTCACGACGCGATGCGCGGCAAGATAGGACTCGTAAGCATCGACCAGAGTTTGCTTGAGCGGCAGGATGTAGGTCAGCGCGTACTTTATTTCGATGACGCGGGGCGCGAGATCGGACGAGAGGCCGCCGCTCTTGTCGACGATCGGTTGCAACTGCTCGCGCAACGCTCCGATCAGCCGACCCTCGCCCAGCGTCTCGACGGATGCCTTCGCCTCCCTGAGGTCATTGGCGATTACGTCGTAAGGAAGCGGCTTGAGCGCGTCCGCGATCGAGCGGGCAACCTCGGTTCGATACTCGCTCGAGGTAACGTTTCCGGCCTTGCGTTCGGCGGCGACGATCGCACGCGCTGTGAGTCCGGACAGGAGCTTCGCCGCCGGCTTGTCCTGCAGGTCCCTGATCAGCGCGGCGCGCTTGAGCGCGGAATCGTAGCGCCCATCGAGCAGGTCGAGCAGCAGCAGTTTCGTCAGCAATTCGCGTTCGGTCGCCCTGTCGGCGATGTCGTATTTGGCGAGCGTGCTCTCGGTGTCTCGACGCACCTCAGCTCCAAAGGCGGCGAACTTGGTGTCGTCGCGAACCAGAGGCTCGAGCTGGCCGTCGATCTCGTAGTTGAACCGCGGGAGGTCGTCCGCCTTCTCGATTCGCTGCTTGGGTTGCGCGTTCACCGGGCCGAACAGCGCCAGGGCTACGAGGGCTACAAAGAGCCGGATCGGCATACCAATTCCCTCTAGGTTCGAGACTTCCGCAAGAAGCCGCACGGATAATGTGGATATAAACAGTCCCTCGCGAGAGGGCGTGAATCGAGCGCGCGATTATGCCAGCGGCAGCCGGTACGGTTCGCGGCAGGCCGTAATCGGTGCCGACAACGGCTGCTCGGGCCGACTAGGCGCCGCGGCCAGGCACGAGCCATTCCGCTTCCCGCTTGACAGCGCCGGTGCGCTCGAGTTCGGCGACGAGGCGCTCCGAGAGCTCGGCGGGCGAGCAGCGGAAGAACAGCGCGTTGAACTCGCGGTAGACGCCGACCCGCGCGAGGTACTCCGGCAGCTCGGCGAGCGCCAGGCGGCGCCGGTCGAGCAGCGTGAAAATGAGCAGCACCTTGAGCACATGCCGCGCGACGCGCAGGCTGTCGGCCTCGAAGGCGGCGGTGCGCGCGAAGGCGCGCTCGAGCGCCGCGCCGACGTCGGAGAACGGCTCGCCGTGCCCCGGGATGACGATGCGCGCCTCGAGCCGGGCCAGCATCTCCAGCGTTAGCCGCGTGGCCGGCAGCGCGCGCGGATCGATCTCCCTGGGCATCACGATGCCGTAGCCGTTCTCCCACAGCGCATCGCCGGAGACGAGGATCCGGTGTTCGTCGTTGAAGAACACCAGTGCGCCCATGTCGTGTCCGGGCGCGGCCAGCGCCCGCCAGGCGAGGCCGCCCCAGACGCGCGTGTCGCCCGGGGCGATGGTCTCGTCGTAGGCGAAGCGCGGCGCGTACTGATCGGTCCAGGCCAGCAGCAGCGTGCGCTCGTCCCAGTCGTCGATCGCCTTGGCCTCGCTCGTCGGCAGCGCGATCGGACAGCGGTACCGGTCCTTGATCGCCGCGTTGCCGCCCATGTGATCGCTGTGGCAATGGGTATTGACGAGCCGCGCGAGCGGAACCTCGCCGAGAGCGTGGGCGATCAGCGCCAGCGTGAGGGGCGCGTGGCGCGCATGGCTGGAGTCGATCAACACATGCCCCTCGGGACTCTCGAGCAGCACGTTGTTCGACGACAGCCAGTCGCGCACGAACACGCGCACCTGCGGGGGAAGAGCTACGGACACGGTGGAAGCTAGGAGATGGCGGGTACCGACCATGATACCAACCGGGCGCGCCCCCTGCCGAGTCAAAGCTCGACCGGCCGCGGCGGCGCGGCTACCATCGCGCGGTGGACGCGAATGCAACGCTCGCCTCGGCGCTCGCGGCGTACCGCACGGGACGCCCGCTCGACGCGCGGCGGGCGGCGGAGGAACTCTGGCGCGGCGCGGGCGACGCCCGCGCCGCGGGGCTGCTGGCAATGCTCGAGCTCGACGCGGGATGCTTCGGGGAGGCGCTCGCCTGGAACGATCGCGCGCGCGCGGCGAGCCCCGAAGACCTGCGCTACGCCCGTCAGGGCGCGCGGATCGCGGCGCTCGCCGGCGATCACGCGGACGCGTTCGCGAGGTTGCAGGCGCTGCTCGCCGCGGCGCCGCGCACCGAGGGCGCGTGGGGCGACTTCGCGACGGCAGCCAGGGCAAGCGGCCGCGAGCGCGAGGCGATTGCCGTCTGCAGCCGCGCTTTCGACGCCGACCCGTCGGCGCAATCAATCCTGCTCGCGCTGCTGAGCCTCGTTCACGATACGCCGATGGGGAGCGCGCCGGCCGGCGAAACGCCGGTCGCAGAGCGCGCGCCGATCAGCGTCGTAACCTGCAGCAGCGACGAGGCGCGGTTCGCGCTGATGGCGACGAGCTACGATCGGGCGCTGCGCGAGTGGCCGCACGAGATCGTCCGCATCGCCGACGCGCGCTCGCTCGCCGAAGGCTACACGCGCGGCCTCGAGCGCGCCACGGGCGACGTCGTGGTATTCACGCACGACGACGTCGAGATCCTGCCGGCGGATTTCGGCCAGCGGCTCGAGCGGCGTCTTGCCGCTTGCGACATTCTGGGCGTCGCGGGCGCGACGCGCGCGACGGGTCCGGCGTGGCCGTATGCCGGCTGGCCGCATCTGCACGGCTGCGTGATCTATCCGCACGAGACCGGCTATCGCGTCACCGTGTACAGCCGCACGGTGCCGATCGCGCACGGCATCGGTGTCATGGACGGCGTGCTCCTCGCCATGCGCCGTTCGGTCGCCGAGAAGATCGGCTGGGACGCCGAGGCCTGCGAAGGCTTCCACGGCTACGATGTCGACTTCACGCTGCGCGCGGCTAGAGGCGGCTGCCGGCTCGCGGTGGCGACCGACCTCGGTGTCGTGCATCGCTCCTACGGCAGTTTCGACGCTCGCTGGGAGGCCGCCGCACGCAAGCTCATGATGAGGCACCCCGAGCTCAGGGGCGAGCCTGCCAAGGAGACCGGATTCGTCGCCCGCGCAGTGCCCGACGCGGCGCACGCGCTCGCGCTCGTCGACAACTGGGCGAAGCCCGCGCTTTAGGCGAGCGTGGCCAGGAACTCCCGCACCGCGGCGACGCGCTCCTCCAGCGTCGGCGCCGAACGCTCGATGCGCACCTTGTCCGGTCCCGCCAAGCGATAGCGCCGGTCGTTGCGCACGAGCGCGATCAGCTTGCCGGGGTCGAACGGCGGCTTGGGACGAAACTGGATCTGCGATCGGTCCGCCCCGGCGTCGATCTTGGCCACGCCGAGGTGTTGCGCGCCGATGCGCAAACGATGGCAGGCGAGCAGCGCCTGGGCAGGCTCCGGCGGCAGCCCGAAGCGGTCGATCAACTCCTCCTGCATCGCGGTGAGCTCAGCCTCGGTCTCGCAGTTGGCGAGGCGCTTGTAGAGCACCAGCCGCTCGTGCACGTCGCTGCAGTAGGTCTCGGGCAGGAGCGCGGGGACGTGGAGCGAGATCTCGGTGGTCACCCCGAGCGGCTCGGTGAGATCGGGCTCGCGTCCCGCTTTCAGCGCATCGACCGCGGCCTTGAGCATGTCGACGTAGAGCTGGAAGCCGATCTGCTGCATCTCGCCCGACTGCGCCTCGCCCAGCACCTCGCCGGCGCCGCGGATCTCGAGGTCGTGCATGGCGAGATAGAACCCCGAGCCCAGCTCCTCCATGAGCTGGATCGCCTCCAGGCGCTTCTTCGCCACCGCGGTGAGCGCCTCTTCCGGAGGCGTGAGGAGATACGCGTACGCCTGGTGGTGCGAGCGCCCGACGCGCCCGCGGAGCTGATGGAGCTGGGCGAGACCGAAACGGTCGGCGCGGTCGATGATGATCGTGTTGGCGGTCGGGACGTCGAGCCCGCTCTCGATGATGGTCGAGCACAGCAGCAGGTTGCAGCGCTGGTGGTAGAAGTCGCGCATCACCTGTTCGAGCTCGCGCTCCGGCATCTGGCCGTGGGCGATGCCGAGCCGCGCCTCCGGCACCAGAGCGCGGAGCTTGTCCGCCCTGGTCTGGATGGTCGCGATGTCGTTGTGCAGGTAGTAGACCTGTCCGCCGCGCTTCAATTCGCGCAGCACGGCTTCGCGCACGATCCCCGGCGCGTAGGGCGAGACGAAGGTCTTGATGGCGAGCCGCCGCTCGGGTGCCGTGGCGATGACCGAGAAGTCGCGCAGGCCCTCGAGCGACATCGCGAGCGTGCGCGGAATGGGCGTCGCGGTAAGCGTGAGCACGTCGACTTCGGCGCGCAGGCGCTTGAGCTGCTCCTTGTGGCGCACACCGAAGCGGTGCTCCTCGTCGATAATGATCAGGCCCAGGCGCTTGAAGCTGACGTCGCTCTGGAGCAGCCGGTGGGTGCCGATCACCAGGTCGATCGTGCCGTCGGCGAGCCCCGCGAGCACCGTCTTCGCCTCCTTGCCGGTGCGGAAGCGCGAGAGCTCCACGAGCTTCACGGGCAGCTCGGCGAACCGGTCGGCGAAAGTCTGGAAGTGCTGGTCGGCAAGCAGCGTGGTTGGCACGAGCACGGCGACCTGCTTGCCGTCGGCCAGCGCGATGAACGCGGCGCGCAGCGCCACCTCGGTCTTGCCGAAGCCGACGTCGCCGCACACCAGCCGGTCCATCGGCCTGCCGGTGACGAGGTCCTTGATGACCGCCTCGATCGCCGCGGCCTGATCCGCGGTTTCCTCGAACGGGAAGCCCGCGGCAAAGGCCTCGTAGTCGTGGACCTCGAAGCGGAAGGCGTGCCCTTCGCGCGCGGCGCGCTGGGCGTAGAGATTGAGAAGCTCGGCCGCCGTATCGTGCGCCCGCTGCGCCGCCTTGCGCTTGGCGCGATCCCACTGGCCGCTGCCCAGCTCGTGCAGCGGCGCCGCCTCGGGCGCCGCGCCGCTGTAGCGGCCGATGAGGTGAAGATTCGCGACCGGAACGTAGAGCTTCGCGTCGTTCGCATATTGCAGATGCAGGAACTCGTTCGGTCCGTCGCCGAGATCGAGCGTGACCAGGCCCAGATAGCGGCCGATGCCGTGCTCCTCGTGCACCACCGGATCGCCGATGCGCACCTCGGAGAGGTCGCGCAGCATCGCTTCGACGTTCGAGCGGCGCACCTCGCGCTTGGCGCTGGTGCGGGCCACGTCGGCGTAGAGCTCGGCCTCCGTTACTACCGCGATGCCGGCTGCGGACCAGACAAAGCCGGCATGCACCGGCCCGACCGTCAGCGCCGGGCTCGCGTCGCCCGCGACGAACTCGTCCCAGTCGGCGACGATCGCCGGCTTGAATCCGTATTCGGCGAAGTATTGCTGCATCGTCTCCCGCCGGCCGAGGCCGTCGGCGACGATGAGCACGCGCTCGCGCGCCGAGGTGGCGAAGCGCTTGAGCGCGTGCAAAGGATCGCCCGCGCGGCGCTCGACCTTGAGCTCCGGCAGCGTCTCGGTCATTGCGTCATTCCGGCGGAGGACGGAATCCAAGCTGCGTTGAGCCGACACCTCACCCGAAACTTTGGCCCCGGCCTGCGCCGGGTGGACAGGGGCCGGGAGGTCGATTCGAGCGAACGCCTTCACCATCCCGTTGAACTCGTCGACGGGCAGGAAGAGATCGTGCGGCTGGAGCAGCGGATGGCCCGGATCGCCGCGCAGCAGGCGGTAGCGCGCTTCGGTGTCGTTCCAGAAGCGCTCGACTCCGGCCGCGACGTCGCCGTGGAAGCACACTGTCGCGCTCGCCGGGAGATAGTCGGCGAGCGTCGCGGTCGCGTCGAAGAACAGCGGCAGGTAGTACTCGATCCCGCCGGGGGTGATCCCGTTGCTGATGTCGCGATAGAGCGGCGACTTGGACGGATCGCCCTCGAAGGCTTCGCGATAGCGGCCGCGGAAGCGCGTGCGCGCCGCCTCGTCCTGTGGAAACTCGCGCGCCGGCAGCAGGCGCACGCTGGGCACGGGATAGAGCGTGCGCTGGGTGTCGACGTCGAAGCTCTTGATCGACTCGATCTCACGGTCGAGGAGGTCGATCCGATAGGGAAGCGCGCTGCCCATCGGGTAGAGATCGATCAAGCCGCCGCGGACGCTGAACTCTCCCGGCGAGACCACTTGCGTGACGTGCTGGTAGCCGCCGAGCGCGAGCTGCGAGCGCAGCGCATCGACGTCGAGCGTCTCGCCCTGGCTGAGAAAGAACGTGTAAGCGGCGAGGTACGACGGCGGCGCGAGCCTGTAGAGCGCGGTCGAGGCCGCAACCAGCAGCACGTCGCATTCGCCGCGCGCGGCATGGTAGAGCGTCGCAAGCCGCTCGGAGACGAGATCCTGATGCGGCGAGAACTGATCGTAGGGCAGCGTTTCCCAATCGGGAAGCGTGGCCAGGCGCAACGCCGGCGCAAACCAGGCGATCTCCGCGGCGAGCCGCTGCGCCGCGAGCGCCTCGGCGCATACGACGGCGGTCAGCTCTCCGCGCTCGGTGGCTGCCGAGGCGTATTGCGCTAGCGCGAGCGCATCCGCCGAGCCGACCAGCGCGGGAGCGAGCCTCTTCTTCCCGGCGGGCGGCCGCTCGGGCGCGAGCCGCGGCACGGAGCGCGCGGGCGACAGTCCGGCGGTGGTCGGAAGGCTCATGGAAGGTGCGACGGCGGGCAAAAGACCTTCTCTACGGACAGCGCAATTATACGTTGCGTTCGCGATGCTCCTTCGAGCGGGCGAGCTGCCTGTGTCGCGACCGCGCTGCGGATCGGAGATAATCGCTCGATGGCCGCTACTACCCTGTCGCTCGCTCGACGAACCGCTTCGCCGTATCTCCTGCTCACGCTCACGCCGTTCTTCTGGGCGGGCAACTGGATCGTGGGCCGCGGCCTGTACCGCGAGATTCCGCCGATGGCGATGACGTTCTATCGCTGGTTCTTCGCGCTCCTGATCCTCGCGCCGTTCGCGCTGCCGCACGTGAGGCGGGAATGGCCCCTGGTGATCCGGCATCGGCGCGCGCTGCTGGCGCTCGGTATCGTCGGCGTCGGCACGCACAACGCGCTCACCTACCTCGGGCTCAACTACACGACCGCCATCAACGGGTTGATGCTGAATTCCTTCATTCCGGTGATGATCATCGCGCTGTCGTGGATCTTCCTTCGCCAGCGACTCTCGCGGCTTCAGTTGGCGGGCGTGGCGCTCTCGCTCTGCGGGGTGCTTGCCATCTTGTCGGGCGGACGCCTGGAGACGCTCGCGGCGCTTGAATTGAACCGCGGCGACCTGCTGGTGATCCTGTCGATGCTGCTCTGGTCGATCTACACCATCGGGCTGCGCTGGCGCCCGACGGGACTGCACTGGCTCACATTCCTGTTCGTGATCGTCTGCGTGGGCGACGCGGCGGTGCTGCCGCTCTACCTCGCCGAATCGGCGCTCGGTGCCCGGCTGGTTTTCTCATGGCTCAACCTGGCGGCGATCGTGGGTGTGGCGCTGTTCTCCTCGGTGCTCGGTTACATCTTCTGGAACCGCGGTGTCGAGCAGATCGGCGCCAGCATCGCGGGCCTGTTCGTGCACCTCATGCCGGTGTTCGGAACGCTGCTTGCCTGGTTGCTGCTGGGTGAGCGCCTGCGCGGCTTCCATCTGATCGGCATCGCGCTCATCCTCACGGGAATCTACCTCACGAGCCGGTCGGCGCCGCCGCCCGTGCCGGCCGCGCCCGAGTAGGTGCGCCGCGCTCAAGCACCTCGGACATTCCCAACCGATGAAGTCCATGTTTCCGCTTTAGGCGCGCACGCGGCCGTACCGGTCGTCGAAGCGGACGATGTCGTCCTCGCCGACGTAGCTGCCGCACTGGACTTCGATTAGCAGCAGCGGTTCGGAGTCCGCGTTGGCGAGCCGATGCCGGGTCTCGGGGGGAATGAACGTCGATTCGTTCTGCCGCAGGACGTATTCGCGCTCGCCGTTCGTGACCGACGCCTCGCCGGCGACCACCACCCAGTGCTCGCTGCGATGGCGATGGAGCTGCAGCGACAGCGCAGCCCCCGGCTTCACCTCGATGCGCTTGATCTTGAACCCGGGTCCTTCCTGCAGTACGGTGTACGCGCCCCACGGCCGCAGCACCGTGGTATGGAAGCGGTAGGCATCGTGGCCCCGCGCCTTGAGCTCGCCGACCACGTCCTTCACCTTCTGCACGTGGTCCTTGTGCGCGACGAGCACGGCATCGGGGGTTTCGACCACGAAGAGCCCGTCGACGCCGACCGTCGCCACCACGCGGTCGGTGGCATGCACGTACGTATCGCGGGTGGCGATCGTCACGCGATCGCCTTCGCCGCGGTTGCCGTCGGCGTCCGCCGGGGCGAGATCCGCCAGCGCGCGCCACGACCCGACGTCGCTCCAGTCGAACGCGCCGCGCACCACCGCGACCTTCTTCGCCTTCTCCATGACCGCCACATCGAAGGAGACATCGGGAACGGCGGCGAAGAGTGCGGAGTCGATCTCGAGCATCGGGCCGTCGCGCTGATCGCGCATGGCTTCCCAGACCGGCTGCAGCGCCGCCAGCAATTCGGGTGCATGCTCTTCGAAAGCCCGCAAAACGGCTCGCGCCGTGAAGCAGAACATCCCGGAGTTCCAAACGTGCCGACCGTCGGCGAGGTAGGCCTGCGCCTCGGCGAGCGGCGGTTTCTCGATGAAGCGGCGGGCGCGGAACGTTCCCGCGACGGGAAGCGCATCTCCCAGCTCGAGATAGCCGTATCCCGTCTCGGGCGTGGCCGGGGCAATGCCGAACGTCGCGAGCCAGCCTTCCGCGGCCAGCGCCACGCCTCGAGCGACCGCGGAAGCGAAAGCCGCCGTGTCGCGAATCAGATGATCGGCAGGCAGGACCAGCAGCGTGGCGCCGTCGCCGAACACCGCCTGCGCGTAATGCGCGCCGAGCGCCACCGCGGCGCCGGTGTTACGCCCGAACGGTTCCAGAAGGTACGCCATGCGCGCGGGCATATCCGCGCCGGCTCCGGCGTACGTGTCCTTGGTATGAAAGTAGTAGTCGCGGTTGGTGACGGTCACCACTCCCGCGAGATCGGGCAGCGCCGCGGCGCGTAAAAAGGTGCGCGCCAGGAGAGAACCGCCCTGCGCACCGTCGCCGGGCAGCGGCATGAACGGCTTCGGAGCCGCTTCGCGCGACAACGGCCAGAGTCTGGTGCCGGCGCCGCCGGAAAGAACGATTGGGACGAGCGCCATGGCCTTCGGATCCGAACACCGAGAGCGCCCAATTGTACCGGAAGCTCTCGCCACTGACGACTCATCGTCGCGACCTCTCGCCTATGGCGCCGGCGCCGCAGAAGCGAGTCGAGCATCGAGAGACGTCCGACGCTAAACTGCGTCCGGCAACTGTGATGGGAGGTGCATTCATGCTCAGGATGAAAGTTGGCGCGCCCGTCGCCGCATCGCTCGTGGGCGCGAGCATCGCACTTTGGACGGCTGCGATCGGTGCGGCCACGCCCGAACGTGCGGCCGCACCGCAGCTCGCCGTTGGCGATCGTTGGGAATATCGCATCACGGACAATCTGCGGCGCGGTGCCGTCTCGAAGCTCGACGTCGAGGTCGTTTCCGTCACGGCCGGCCGCGCGCGGCTGCGCTTCGAGCGCGTCTATGCGAGCGGCCGCGGCGAATGGTTCGACGAAGTCGATCGGGATGGAAACCTCGTCAGCGGGACGCTCTTCCGCGAGCCGCCGCGCCCGTTCGCTCCGCCCGCTCAGCTGCTCGCATTCCCGCTGCAGAAGGGCAAGACCTGGAGGCAGACGATCGACACGCTGCGGAAGGACACCAGTGGCAAGGACCAGATCCTGATCTACGGCAGGGTCGGCTCGCCCGCGGCGGTGACCGTGCCCGCCGGCCGATTCGAAGCCCTCTACGTCTATCGCACCATCCAGCTCGATGACAGCGAATTCTGGCGGAGCCGGACCTCGATCACCGATGCCATCTGGTACACGCCGTCGGCGAAGGCGCCCGTGCGCATCAAGCGCGAGGCGAAATACAACCAGAAGGATCTGAGCAATCCGGAGGTGCGCACCGAATCGACGGTGCTGGAGCTCGTGGCGTTTCGGCCCGGCCGGGGCCCTTGATTTTCGGGCTCGGCGCCCCGATCTGTTTGCATCGAGGTTCCGCGGGAATCTGCCCACCGCGGTGTTATCATAGTCTTCCTGCGCGCGCGACCCGAGGTCGCGATGCGGACCCGATCACCGGGGGCGACCTGGTTTCGACGGGGACTGCGAAGCAGCGTGGGGCATGCCAAGGTGCAGAACCTTGTGAATCCTCTGCAATCGCAAACTTAACTGCGAACGACGAAACTTACGCTCTGGCGGCTTAACCCCGCCGGACCTCGCACCGGGCAGCGCTCGGCTCGGGTGACGAAGCCGGCAACGGCGTAGTCACGGCGAGGACATCTAGAGCGATCGCGTGCGCCCGGGTCACTTGGGCGACACGTCAAACCAAGGTGACTGGCGTTGGAGCAGCCTGTCCGTCGGCGGCTTCGGGGCGAGAGCAAACGACGAGACTAAGCATGTAGTCCCGACTGTGTAGTGTTTCCGGACGCGAGTTCGATTCTCGCCGCCTCCACCAAACCCACCGATGACGGCCCCGACCTGGGGCCGTTGTCTTTCTCATCCCCGGCACACGCCCTCACGCGGACGTCTGCCGCGCTGGCGCGGGCCCCTTATCGAGCGGGCGATGGGGGCTTGCGATGTTTCACGTAGTCCTCCAGACGCTTGATGAAGTACCTCATCTGCAGATAGTCGCGAACCTTGTCGGCGGAGTCGCCCGCCGCGTGCACAGCGTGCTCCAGCTCGTCCTCGGTGACACCGAAGCTCTCAGCCCAACCGCGCCTCTCGTAATCCTGGCTCAGATCGATCCGGGCCTTGCCTGGTTGGTGGCGGTTCGTTAGCTGATCGGTCATGGCTTTCTCCTACGCGTCCGTACCGACATCCTAGCTGGGCACAGCCGGGGAATCTGTCAGCTGGATGCCGATCTTTCTTGTCAGAGGAAACCTACGCGCCCGGAGGGCAAACCAAGGTCCTGCCGGCGAGCCTGCACATTCAGCAACCAAAAGCGGAGAAGCGTCCCCGCGCGGCTACACCTGGACGGGTGAGCGCCGACCAGTCGTCACCCACGCGATCGCCGCGGCCGCAAACAACATCACTTCGGCGGCGTGCCGTCCTTCCATTCCTCGTCGGTGCGAAAGACGCGGACGACTCGCGTCCGCTTGCCGCCGCCGAACTTCTCCATCTGTACCCGTACGGGGTAGAGCTCCAGGAGCTTGGCGCGAGCCGCATCTTCGTCGTCGAAGGTAAGCACCGTACCGTCGGCGCCGCGGACGTCGGACCAGATACCTCGGTCGTCTTGGATCTCGATCTTGAACATGGTCGGCCTTACGTTGGGCTGCGGCTCGAGCCACCGGCTTGATTGTCTCGCCGGAGCCGAGGCGATTCCAGTACCGCGGTGGACGCAGCTCGAGCCGAAGGCCGGGGACCGCGCTTGCCCTGCGGTCCTACACGCAAATCGGACCCCGACTGATCGTCAAACGGCCATCGCTTCATCATCATTCGAACACCGTAAGGATTCGGGGAGAGCAGCTATGGCACACGGCTATCTTGGCAAGCACCGCCGTCCGGCAATGAACCGCGGCAAGCAGCGCAGCGTACGGGACAACCCGGGCCAGGCATCGTCGGCCTCACACAGGCAGGGACTACAAGGCGAAGGCAACTACGACGCGGCACGCGAATTCGACGATGCCGAGCGCGCGTTCGTCGAATCCGGAAAACTGGAGGAGGGCATCCGGAATGCGCCGCCCAGGTCGGAGACAGAGCGCCGCGAAATGGAGCTCGCCGAACAGCAGGCGAAGCAGCGCGCGAAAGAAGAGGATCCTGCGCTGCTCAAAAAGCCGCCCGCGCGCCGACGCGATCAGCGCTAGCCGGCGGCTGCGCCCAAACGCGGAACTTCACCGTGGGCCGGCGCGCCGCCGCGCCTTGTCTAGCCCTTCGGCGGAACCGGCGCGGGGACCTGATTCCTGATCGGCTTCAGCGACCGGAGGTACGCGAAGATCGCCTTGAGATCGGCATCGCTCAAGCCCGCCAGGTCGTACCAAGGCATCGGCGGCAGAATCGGTCGGCCGACGCCGAGATGCTTGCCGGTGCGCATCGTCTTGATGAACTGCTGCGGAGTCCAGCCACCGAGCCCGGTCTGTTTGTCGGGCGTAAGGTTCGCCGCGTAGCTGATGCCCCACGGGCCGACCCAGGCGGTGAGGTGGCTGTTGGTGAGCGCGGCCCACTGATTCGGCGCTGCGCCGACGACGCCCTGGGGAATCGGCGGAAGCTCCGCGTCGGCCGGGTGGCCGGACAGCAGGCGCGCCTTGTCGGGAGCCGGCCCGTTCGGTGTCATCACCTTGGGCGAATGACAGTCGTGGCAGCCGCCGAAATTGACCAGATATTCGCCGCGCTTCACATCCCTCGCGGCGCTCTGAGCCGATGCGACGCTTGCCGCGCCGAGACAACTCGCAGCGAATACGGCTGCGACGACCCTTCCAAGTTTGACCGACATCATTCCTCCTGCTTGCCAAGGCGCGTAGTCTAACGATCGCTCCAGGGCCGATCAAGGGCGAAGCGCACATCTCGCGCGGGCCTTGGTTGTGAAATCCTCCGCGCAGCCGCGATAATGGAGGCGCGACGCCGATCTCGGCGCGATCCAGGAGAGCTCTTCCGATGCGAATCTTCAATTTCGGCGCCGGACCCGCGGTGCTTCCCGAGCCGGTGCTCCGCACCGCCGCCGCCGAGATGCTCGACTGGCACGGCAGCGGGATGTCGGTGATGGAGATGAGCCATCGCGGCAAGGAGTTCATCAGCATCTACGAGAAGGCGCAGGCCGATCTGCGCACGCTGCTGGCGATTCCGGCGAGCTACAGGATCCTCTTCCTGCAGGGGGGCGCGGTCGCCGAGAACGCCGTCATTCCGATGAACCTGCTCGCGGGGCGCTCGAGGGCCGACTACGTCAACACCGGGTCGTGGTCGCAGAAGTCGATCAAGGAAGCGAAGAAGTATTGCGCGGTCAACGTTGCCGCTTCGTCGGAAGACCGCAACTTCACCTATGTGCCCGCGCAATCGAGCTGGAAGCTTTCGCCCGATGCCGCCTATGTCCACGTATGCACCAACGAGACGATCGGCGGCGTGGAGTACCAGTGGACGCCGGACACGGGCGCGGTGCCGCTGGTCGCCGACATGTCGTCGCATCTGCTCTCGCGCCCGGTCGACGTCGCCAGATACGGCGTCATCTACGGCGGAGCGCAGAAGAACGCGGGGCTGGCGGGGCTGACGATCGTGATCGTGCGCGACGATCTTCTGGACCGGGCGTTGCCCATCACGCCCAGCGCCTTCCACTGGCAGGAGCAGGCGGCGGCCGACTCGATGGTCAACACGCCGGCGACCTACGCGATCTACATCGCCGGCCTGGTGTTCGAGTGGCTCGAGTCGCAGGGCGGGGTCGAGGCGATCGAGAAACGGAACATGGCCAAGGCGAAGCTCCTCTACGACTACCTGGACGGCACGCGCTTCTACACCAACCCGGTGCGCAGGGAAGACCGCTCGCGCATGAACGTGCCGTTCAAGCTTCACGACGAAGCGCTCGACGAGGCGTTCCTCAAGGGGGCGAAGGAGCGCGGCATGGTGCAGCTGAAAGGCCACCGCTCCGTCGGCGGGATGCGCGCTTCCATCTACAACGCGATGCCGATCGAAGGCGTGCAGGCGCTGGTCGACTACATGCGCGAGTTCGAGCGCCGGCACGGCTGATCCGCCTCCGACCGCCATGACCAAGTACAGCGTGCTCACCCTGAATCAGATCTCGAGTCAGGGACTGCACCGCTTTCCGGCCGCGCGATACACGGTCGGCAAGTCGGTGGAGCATCCCGACGCGATCCTGGTGCGCTCTCATAACATGCATTCGATGCCGATCGCCTCGAGCGTGAAGGCGATCGGTCGCGCCGGCGCCGGCACCAACAACATTCCGGTGGCCGAGATGTCGAAGCGCGGCGTGCCGGTGTTCAACGCGCCGGGAGCCAATGCCAACGCGGTCAAGGAGCTGGTGCTCGCCGCGCTGCTGCTCGCCGCGCGCAACCTGATCCCCGCGCTCTCGTACGTGGCGAACCTCGGGAGCGACGGACCGGATTTCGAGGCCCGCGTGGAGGAGGGGAAGAAGCAATTCGCGGGCTTCGAGCTGCCGCATCGCACGCTGGGCATCGTCGGCCTGGGCGCGGTCGGGGGCCTGGTCGCCGACACCGCGATCAAGCTCGGCATGAAGGTGATCGGCTTCGATCCGGAGATCACCATCGATGCGGCGTGGCGCCTGCCGTCCTCGGTGCGCAAGGCCAACTCGATCGAGGAGCTGTTGCGAGCCTCCGAGTTCGTCACCCTGCACGTTCCTCTGGTGCCGATGACCCGGAAGCTGATCGACGCGAAGCGACTCGCGGTGATGAAGCCCGGCGCCGTGCTGCTCAATTTCGCTCGCGACGCGGTCATCGACGAAGCTGCGGTCCTCGAAGCGCTCGCCGCGCGGCGGCTCAAATACTATCTCTGCGATTTTCCGAGCCCGCGGCTGGCCGGCAAGCCCGGCGTCGTCGCGCTCCCGCACCTCGGCGCGTCCACCGAAGAGGCGGAGGAGAACTGCGCCGTCATGGTCGTCGACCAGGTGCGCGAGTACCTCGAGCACGGCACCATCGCCAACTCGGTCAACTTCCCGGCGATCGAGATGGCGCGCGAATCGCCCTACCGTGTCGCGATCGCCAACGCCAATGTGCCCAACATGCTGGGGCAGATCTCGACCACGATGGCCCAGGCGGGCCTGAACATCCACAACATGGTGAACAAGTCGCGCGGCGAGACAGCCTTCACGCTGGTCGACGTCGACAGTCCCATCGAGCCGCCGGTCATCGAATCGATCGCGGCGATTCAGGGCGTGCTGTCCGTGCGCTCCATACCCGCGGAAGTCTCGGGCTGAGCGACGCCCGGGGGGTCGAGGCGATCGCGGAGGCGACGCCGCGCTCTTCCGGCCTCCCGACCTACCGCTGCCGGCCGCTGTGGCACGGCTCCTGCTGCCGATGCTCGGCACTAGGCACAGAACGCGGCGCTGGTGACGAACCTTGCAGCGGAACCCGGGGCAGGACGCCGCCTGCAGCGGCGAATCGCGGGCCTCGGCATCCGAGGCCGGCTGGCGCTGCTCGCGCTGGCTTTCGGCCTGCCGGTCCTCGGCTATATCGCCTTCAGCGCGGGCCAGCAGCTCGACCAGGAGCGCGAAGTCGCCAAAGAACGCAACCTCGCCTTCGCCCGCATCGTCGCGGCACGACTCGACGACTGCGTAGGCGACGTCAACCAGCTGCTGGCCACGCTGTCGCAGGTTGTCGCCGCCACGGCGGACGGCGCCCAGGCGAACGACGTCCTGCTGGGCGACCTGCGACCAAATCTGCCGTCCCACGTCAGCAACGTCGCGGTCTGGGACGAAAACGGTCAGAACGTCGGCGCCTTGGACTTGGCGCTCCGGGACCATCCGTTCAGCGTTGCGGACCGGCAATACTTTCGCGCCGCTCTGGTGAGTTCCGAGCTCGTGGTCGAGGCGCCCGTGCTGTCCCGCAACAACGGCGCGAACCTCGCGGTGTTCGCACGCCGGGTGAGCCGGGTTGGCCGCCCGGGGGCAGTGGTCGCGGCTTCGATCCAGCTCGCGCACCTCGACAGTCTGCTCAGCGATGGCGGCACGCTTCCGGCCGGCTCGGTGATTACGCTCATCGACCGGCGAGGAACGGTGCTGTCCCGCTCCGTCGATCCCGAGCGCTGGATCGGGCAAAGCGTCGCAACCCAGGACCGCTTCATGGCCGACATCGCGCACGGCGAGGGCACGGCGGAGCGCGCCGGCCTGGACGGCGTCGTGCGGCTCGCCGGGTACACCACCGCGCGTTCGGTCCCATGGCTCGTCAATGTCGGCGTGCCGACCGCCGCGGCGCTGGCGCCGCTCAGGCGGCAGCTTTTCGAGAACCTGCTGGTCGCCTGCTTCGCGCTGCTCCTCGGCTCCGCCGCGGCGGCCGGCGTCGGCGAGTGGATCGCCCGGCCGCTGCGCCAGCTCGCGAGCGACGCCGCGCTGCTCGAACGCGGCCAGCTCGCCCATCGGAGCAGCGTTTCCGCGGTCGGCGAGACCGGCGTTCTCGCCTCGGGCCTCAATACGATGGCGCAGGCGCTCGAGGAGCGCGCGCTCGCGCTCAGCCAGAGCGAGGAGCGGCTGCGTCTGGTCACGGACAACGTCCCCGCCTTCATCTCCTACATCGACCGCGAGCGGCGCTGTGGCTTCGCCAACGCCTCGTATTACGACTTCTTCGGCCTCGCGCCGCAGTCGATCATCGGCGCGACCATGCGCGACATTCACGGCGAAGCGGTGTACCAGCGGATCAGGCCGAAGCTCGACGAGGCCCTCGGCGGGATGCCGGTGCACTTCGAGCAGGTCGACGACGGACCGCGCGGTCCACGCACGTACAACGTCACCTACCTGCCCGACTACGCGGACGATCACCAGGTGCGCGGTGTGTACGTGATGGGTCAGGACATCACCGAGCAGAAGGCGCTGGAAGAGAAGCTCGCCCGGATGGCGCAATACGATCAGCTCACCGGGCTTCCCAACCGCTATCTTCTGCACGACCGGTTGGCGCAGGCGTGCGGCCGCAGCCGGCGCGACGGAGTGGAGCTGGCGCTGTTCTATCTCGATTTGAACGATTTCAAGCGCATCAACGACGCCCACGGCCACGCCACGGGAGACGCGATGCTGCAGGAGTTCGCCGGGCGAGTGACGGCGACCGTGCGCGCGACCGACACGGTCGCGCGCATCGGTGGCGACGAGTTCGTCGTGCTGATGGAAGGCAGCTTCGCCAGCGCGCAGCTCGAGCAGCTCGCGCGCAAGATCATCGAGGTCGTCGAGCGGCCGTTCGAGATCGACGGCAAGACCCTTCACACCTCCAGCAGCATCGGCGTGGCGACCTGTCCTCCTTGGAGCTCGTGGCAGGAGCTGCTGCATACCGCGGACAGCGCGATGTACGATGCCAAGGCCGCCGGCCGCGGGGGCGTGGTCATTGCGCCGGCCGAGCGACTGCATCTCGCGTGGCCGCGCCCCGACGCCTCGCGCGAGGTTTTGTAGCTACAGCCGCTCCGCGGTCGCTCGCAGCACGCCGGCCTCGTTCATCCGTTCCCACGCGGCGGCGAGGGAGCCTCCCGTGTCGATCGCACGGCACGCGTCCTCGACCACCACGACCGCGAAGCCCGCGTCGCGGGCGTCGACCGCAGAATAGGCGACGCAGAAATCGGTGGCGAGCCCGGCTAGGAACACGCGCTCGATCCCGCGCTCACGCAGGTAGCCGGCCAGCCCAGTGCGCGTGCGTCCATCGGCTTCGACGAACGCCGAATAGCTGTCGATCTCGCGCCGGTAACCCTTGCGCACGATGAGCTCGGCCTGCGGAATCGCCAGCGCGGGCGAGAACTCGGCTCCGCGCGTGCCCTGCACGCAGTGATCCGGCCAGAGCACCTGCGGACCGTACGGCATGGTCACGATCTCGAAGGGAGCCCGCCCGGGATGGCTGGAGGCGAACGAGAGATGGCCGGCGACGTGCCAGTCCTGGGTGAGCACGGTATGGGTGAAGCGATGGGCGAGCGCATTGACCTTCGGCACGATCGCATCCCCGCCCGCGACCGCGAGCGCGCCGCCCGGCAGAAAATCGTTCTGGATGTCGACGACCAGCAAAACATCGCGTTCGGAGAGATACATAGGCCGGTTTGTTCAAGACCTGCGCTCGACAGTAGCGCGGTATCCCCATTGTGCGCCGTAGCCGGCAGTTGAGGGCAAATGCCGCGCGGCCCGACGGCCGTAGGAGGAATTCGGATTCGATCCTACGCGGCAGTAAGGCCCTCCTACAGCCGAAACAGCGCTCGTCCGATTGCGCTTCCGCACTGCAGCCGGGACGATCACCTGGCGGCGGTGGACAACGGCGTGAGGCCGTGCCCGACGCGAATCTTTTCCAATTGGGCTGACTGCCCGGAGCGGTTCTCGGGCGCCGCGCGGCTCAGGCGGCGATGGTGGCGAGCGAGCAGTCGACCGAGGAGGGAAGACGCATGAAGTCGATCCTGGACCCCACGTTCCGCTATGTACCCAGCGTCGAAACGGATCTGAGAAAGACCTTCGCCCGCGTGCGGCGCGAGCAGCGCGCCATCAGCGCGCGAGGCAATCCGGAGCCCGCGACCGCGCCGAACGTGCTTTCGCTCCAGCGCCGCAACGCGGCGCCCGCCGCATCGTCGCGGTAGGCCGGATTCATCCGGTCGACGCCGTGCGAATGAATTCGCACCTACGCGAGCGGTAGCCCGACGTAGTTCTCGGCGAGCGTGACAGCCTTCGCCCGCGAAGTCGTCACATAGTCGAGCTCGGCCAGCTGCAGCCGTTCCTGGAACGGGTCGCTCCCCGGGAACGTGTGCAGCATGGAGGTCATCCACCAGGAGAAATATTCGGCCCGCCACACGCGCGCGAGCGCGCTCTGCGAGTAGCGATCGAGCAGCTCCCGGCGTCCTTGCCGATAGAACGCCGCCAGCGCGCGCGCGAGCAGCCACGCGTCGGCCACCGCGAGGTTAAGCCCCTTGGCTCCGGTCGGCGGCACGATGTGCGCCGCGTCGCCGGCCAGGAACAGCCGTCCGTACTGCATCGGCTCGCAGACGAAGCTGCGCATGGCCACGATGTTCTTCTGCACGACCGGACCTTCGCGCGGCGCCCACCCGTCCGTGGTGGCGAGCCGCGCGCGGAACTCGCTCCAGATCCGTTCCTCGCTCCACCGCTCGACGTCGTCGTGCGGATCGCACTGGAAGTACAGCCGCTGGATCTCCGGCGAGCGCGTGCTGACCAGCGCGAAGCCCCGCGGATGATGAGTGTAGATCAGCTCCGGCGATGACGGCGGCGCTTCGGCGAGGATGCCGAACCAGCCGAAGGGATAGACGCGCGCGTGCTCGGTGCGGCTCGACTCGGGGATCGTCGTCCGGGCGACGCCGTGGAAACCGTCGCACCCGGCGATGAAGTCGCAGGCGAGCTCTCGCGGCGCGCCGTCGTGACGGAAGCCGATGCGCGGCGCGTCGGTATCGACGTCGTCGAGCCTGGCATCCAGCGCCTCGAATAGGATGGTGCCGCCGACGGCGAGCCGCGCGGCGATCAGATCCTTCAGCACCTCGTGCTGGGCGTAGAGCACGATCGTCTTGCCGCCGGTGAGCTCGACGAAGTCGATGCGATGGCCGCGCCCGCCGAAGCGAAGCTCGATGCCCTCGTGCACCGCGCCTTCGCGCCGCATGCGCTCGCCGACACCGGTCGACTTCAGGAGCTCCACGGTGCCGTGCTCGAGCACGCCCGCGCGCAGCGTCGCCTCCACGCTCGCGCGGCTGCGATTCTCGAGCACGACGCAATCGATCCCCTCGCGGTGCAGCAGGTGCGAGAGCATCAAGCCCGCGGGACCTGCGCCGACGATGCCGACCTGAGTGCGCACCGGATCAAACCCCTCTCGAGCCGGGAGAGTCGAGGCGCATTGTATATAATCGCACGCGGCCGGCGTGGCCTTCGCGCCGGCGCACGATGGCCTTCCTATCGAGATGATCCAGCGCCCTGTCCGCGCTCTCTTTTCCCCGGCGATCGGCCTCGCGGCGGCGTGCGCGCTCTGCGGCTGCGGCCGCGAAGGCAGCGTGGACGCCGCCGCGCCGTCGGCGCCGGCGCCGGTTGCGGTGCACGTCGTCACCGTCCAGCCGAAGAGCGTGCCGATCGCCTTCGACGTCGTCGGCCAGGTCGAAGGGTCGAAGCAGGTCGAGGTGCGGGCGCGCGTATCGGGCATCCTCGTCCGGCAGTTCTATCGCGAGGGCGATCCGGTCGCCGCGGGAGCGCCGCTGTTCGAAATCGACCCGGCGCCCTTCGAGGTCGCTCTGGCCCAGGCGAGGGCGCAGCTTGCGCAGGCGAGTGCCCAGGTCGCGCAGGCGCAGCGCGAGGAGACGCGCTTGAAGCCGCTGGTGGCCGACCGGGCGGTATCGCGCAAGGAATACGACGACGCGACTTCCGCCCGCCAGCTCGCGGAAGCGGCCGTGCAGCAGGCGAGCGCGGCGGTGCGCCAGGCGGAGCTCAACCTGTCGTACACGCGCGTGACGGCGCCGGTGGCGGGGATCAGCGGCCGTGCGGAGCACTCGCTCGGAACGCTGATCACCACCGACGCGGGAGGGAGCCTGCTCACGACGGTGAATCAGCTCTCGCCGATCTGGGTGCGCTTCAGCCTCGCCCAGAGCGACCTTGCCAAGCTGCCCGGCGGTCGCGTCTCGCAGACGAGCCCGGTGGACGTCCAGGTCGTGCTGTCGGACGGCTCGGTCTATCCGCTCAAGGGCCGGCTCAATTTCGCCGCCACCGCGATCGATCAGCGCCTCGGCACGCAGCAGCTTCGCGCCGAGTTCGACAACCCGAAGCAGCAGCTCCTGCCGGGCGGGTTCGTCAACGTGCGCGTCACCGCGGGCAAGCGCGACAACGTGTTCCTGGTGCCGCAGGCCGCGGTGATCCAGACCGAGAAGAGCTACCTGGTGTTCGCCATCGACGCTGACGGCAAGGCGGCAGCGAAGCCGGTGCAGACCGGCGACTGGATCGGCTCCGACTGGGCGATCACCTCGGGGCTCGCCGCAGGCGACCGCGTGATCGTCGATAACCTGCTCAAGATCCGGCCCGGCGTGCCGGTCACCGAGGCGCCGTCCGCCGCTCCCGGCAAGTAGGCTCGCCACCGCCGATGTCGTTTTCGCAGTTCTTCATCAACCGGCCGATCTTCGCCGGCGTCATCGCCATCATCATCACGCTCGCCGGGCTCATCGCCTCGCAGGTGCTGCCGATCGCCCAGTACCCGGAGATCGCGCCGCCGACCGTGGTGATCAACGCGAGCTATCCCGGGGCGAGCGCCGAGACCCTCACCCGCACCGTGGCGGCGCCGATCGAGGAGCAGCTCTCGGGCGTGGAGAACCTGTCGTACTTCAGCTCCACCGCTTCGACCAACGGCAGCCTCACCATCAGCTGCACGTTCGAGGTGGGTTCCAACGCCGACAAGGCGGTGATCGACGTCAACAACCGCGTCGCGATCGCGCTGCCGCGGTTGCCCGACGTGGTGCGCCAGAGCGGCGTGGTGGCGCAGAAGCGCTCGACCGACATCCTGCTGGTCATCTCGCTTACGTCGGTCGACCCGCGCTACGACACGCTGTACCTGTCCAACTACGCGACGATCAACATCCTCGACGAGCTGAAGCGCATCCCGGGGGTGGCCGACGCGACCATCTTCGGCGCTCGCGATTACGCGATGCGCGTGTGGCTCAACCCGGCGCGCATGGCGCAGCTCGGCGTCACGCCGACCGACATCGCCGACGCGATCGCGGCGCAGAACTACCAGTACGCGAGCGGCAAGATCGGCGCCGAGCCGGCGCCGAAGGGCCAGGCGCTCACCTACACGGTGACCGCGCGCGGCCGGCTCGAGGAGCCGGAGGACTTCGGCAACATCGTGTTGCGCTCGAGCGGACCCGGAGGGGCGCTGCGCATCCGCGACGTTGCCCGCGTCGAGCTGGGCGCGGTGAGCTACGACGCGTTCACCAACCTCGACGGCCAGCCCGCCATCGGCATCGCCGTGTTCCTGCAGTCCGGGGCCAACGCGCTGAAAGTCGGGGATTCGGTGCGCGCGTCGATCGCGCGACTCGCGCAAGATTTCCCGCAGGGCATCGCCGAGATCATCCCCTTCGACACCACACGCTTCGTGCGCGAGTCGATCCGCGAGGTGACCATCACGCTGACCGAGGCGGCCGCGCTGGTGCTCCTGGTCGTGTTCGTCTTCCTGCAGAGCTGGCGGGCGACGCTCATCCCGATCATCGCCGTGCCGGTGTCGCTGATCGGCGCGTTCGGAGGTCTCCTGCTCTTCGGCTTCACGCTCAACACTTTGACGCTGTTCGCGATCGTGCTCGCCACCGGGATCGTGGTCGACGACGCGATCGTCGTGCTCGAGAACGTCGAGCGGCTCATGGCGGAGAAGCACTTTTCGCCCAAGCAGGCGGCGATCGAGTCGATGAAGGAGGTGACCGGCGCGATCATCGCCATCGAGCTGGTGCTGGTGTCGGTCTTCGTACCGGTCGCCTTCCTGGGCGGGCTCGCCGGCAAGCTCTACCAGCAGTTCGCCGTGACCGTGGCGACCGCGGTGATCATCTCCGGGCTCGTTGCGCTCACGCTCACGCCGGCGCTGTGCGCGCTGCTGCTCAAGCGCCAGCACGAGGAGAACCGGCTGTTCCGCCCCTTCAACCGGGCGTTCAACTGGGTCACTCACCGCTACCTCGGGGGCGTGCGCCTCGCGGTCAACCACCGCGTCGTCTCGCTCGGCATCTTCGCCGCCATCCTGGCGGTCGACGCCCTGCTCCTGCGCCACGTGCCGGGCGGCTTCGTGCCGCAGGAGGACCAGGGCTATCTCATCGGCTCCGTCACGCTCCCCGACGGCGCCACGCTGCAGCGAACGCAGGCGGTCGGCGCCCAAGTGCAGAGGATCCTGGGCAGCCATCCTGCCATCGAGCACGTGTTCTACGTGGCGGGCTTCGACGTGATCGCCGGCGCCACCAAGCCCAACGCGGCGACCATCTTCATCCCGCTCAAGCCCTGGGACGAGCGCAAGGAAACGGCCGAGGACGTGGCACGCTACGTGTTCGCGCATGCCGGCGAAGTGCCGCAGGCGAACGTGATCGCGTTCAATCCCGCATCGATCCGGGGCTTGGGCATCGCCGGCGGCTTCGAGGTCTATCTGCAGGACCGCTCCGACGCCGATCCGCAGAAGCTCTATCAGAACCTGCAGGCGTTCCTCGCCGATCTGCGTGCGCGTCCCGAGTTGAGCGGCATCGCGTCGTTCTACAGACCGACCTCGCCGCAGCTCTTCGTCGACGTCGACCGCGAGAAGGCCTTCGCGCTCGACGTGCCGCTGAAGAGCGTGTTCGACGCGCTGCAGAGCACGATGGGCGTGCTCTACGTGAACGACTTCAACAAGTTCGGGCACACCTATCGCGTCGAGCTGCAGGCCGAAGGCCCGTACCGGTCGAAGCCCGACGATCTGGGCAACGTCTACGTGCGCTCCACCAATGGCGACATGATCCCGGTCAAGGCGCTCACCACCATGAAGGCCGTCGTCGGACCCGAGCAGCTCGACCGCTACAACGGCTTTCTCGCCGCCAAGGTGCTCGGCAACAGCGCGCCGGGCGTGAGCTCAGGCCAGGCGATCGCGGCGGTGGAGGAGGTCGCGCGCAAGCTTCCGCCCGGCTATACCATCGCCTGGACGGGCCAGGCATTCCAGGAAAAGCGCATCGGCCGCACCGCGGTTCTCGCCTTCGTCTTCGCGATCGTGATGGTGTTTCTGATACTGTCGGCGAACTACGAGCGCTGGTCGCTGCCGGCCGCGGTGCTGCTGGCGGTTCCCTTCGGGCTCCTCGGCGCGCTGACCGCGGTGGCGTTGCGCCATTTCAGCAACGACGTCTACTTCCAGATCGGCCTGGTCGTGCTCATCGGGCTCGCCGCCAAGAACGCGATCCTGATCGTCGAGTTCGCCGCGCAGGAGCAGGCCAAGGGTCTCGCGCCGTTCGAGGCCGCCGTCGAGGCGGCGCGGCTGCGCTTCCGGCCGATCGTGATGACCTCGCTCGCGTTCGTGCTCGGCGTGCTGCCGCTGGTGCTCGCGACCGGCGCCGGCGCTGCGGCCCGGCGCTCGATGGGCACCGGCGTGTTCGGCGGCATGCTGGCCGCGACCTTCATCGCCACGATCTTCATCCCGCTGTTCTTCGTGCTGCTCTCGCGCAGCCGCGCGCGGACGGACGCCGCGGCCGAGTCGACGGAGGAGCCGGCATGAGGCGGTGCGCGGCGATCGCTGTCGCGCTCGCTCTGGCGGGCTGCATGGTCGGACCGGACTATCGCCGCCCGGCAACCGAGCTTCCGGAAACGTTCTCCGGCGCGAAGGCGGAAAGCGGCGGCACGGTGCCCGGCGACTGGTGGCGGCTGTTCCGCGATCCGCTCCTCGACGGTCTGGTCGCCTCGGCGCTGGACGCGAACGTCGACGTGGCGCAGGCCGTGGCCCGCGTGGAGGAGGCCGATGCAAACCTGCGCGCGGTCAACGCGGCGCTCCTGCCGGAGATCGATCTCTCGGGCACGGCCGGCCGTAGCGCGTCGAGCAACAAGGTCGCCGCGCCAGCGCCGCCGGTCGTGCGCAACGACGTCCGGCTCGCCTTCACGGCAGCGTACGAGATCGACTTCTGGGGCAAGCTTCGGCGCGCTTCCGAGGCGGCCCGCGCGGCCGACTTCAGCAGCCGCTATGCGAGGGATGTGGTGGCGCTGTCGGTGGCCGGGCTCACCACCCAGACGTACTTCGCGCTGCGCTCGCTGGATGCGCAAATCGCCTCGACGCGCGCCACGCTCGCCACGCGCGACGAGACGCTGAAGATCGTCCGCCGCCGCGCCGAAGGCGGGCTCGCCTCGGACCTCGAAGTGCGCCAGGCCGAGGGCGCCCGTTCCGACGCCGCGTTCCAGCTCGACGAATTGCTGCGCCAGCGCGCGCTCGCCGAGCATCTGCTCGGGACCCTCACGGGCAGGCTCGATCTCGCCATTGCGCCCGGCGATCTCGCCCATCTGCCGGTGCCGCCGCTGCCGCCGCCGGGACTGCCTTCGACCCTGCTCGAGCGTCGTCCGGACATTCGCCAGGCGGAGCAGGATCTGATCGCCGCCAACGCCCAGATCGGCGTGGCCAAGGCGCAGCTCTTTCCGACGATCACGCTCACGGGAGACTTCGGGGGCGAGAGCAAAGCGCTCGCGGGACTGTTCACGGTACCGGGCCGCATCTGGGCCTTCGGCGCCGGGCTCTCCGCGCCCATCTTCGAGGGCGGCCGGCTTTCGGCCCTGGTCGACGTGCAGCGCGCGCGCGAGCGGCAGGCGCTCGCGGCGTACAACCGGGCCATCCAGACGGGGTTCCGCGAGGTCGAGGACGCGCTCACCAACGTCCAGCGCTACGCCGCGCTCGAAGCCGACGCCCAGGCGAGCGTGAACGCGGCGCGCGAGGCGCTGAGGCTCGCCAACATCCGCTACGAGGCCGGCTACACCGGCTTCCTCGACGTGCTCGATTCGCAGCGCTCGCTCAACGTGGCCGAGCTCGCGCTCATCCGCAGCCGCGAGAATCTGCTCTCCGCCGGCGTGGACCTGATGAAGGCGCTCGGCGGCGGGTGGGAGCCGCAGCTCGCCGAGGCGCGCGGACAGGGCTCCGACGCGAGTCAGCCCGCCTGAAAGCAGCGAGCGCGAGCCCCGGAGTCGACGGAGAAAAAACAAGGCCGGACGAACCGGCCCCTGCCTGACATCGTGTCTCCGGGCGCGCCCGGATCAGGCGTCAGACGCGCCGGCGGTATTCCCCGGTGCGGGTGTCGATCTCGATCCGGTCGCCGGTGGCGACGAACAGCGGCACCTGCACCTCGAGGCCGCTGCCGAGCTTGGCCGGCTTGAGCACCTTGCCCGACGTGTCGCCGCGCACCGCCGGCTCGGTGTAGGTGATCTCGCGCACCACCGAGGTCGGCAGCTCGACGGCGATCGCTTTGCCCTCGTAGAGCGTGAGCTCGCACTCGATGCCGTCCTCGAGATAATGCGCGGCCTCCGCGATGGCGTCCTTCTCGACCTCGATCTGGTTGTAGTCCTCGTCCATGAAGACGTACATCGGATCGGAGAAGTAGGAGAAGGTGACCGGCTTCTTCTCGAGCTGGATCACGTCGAACTTCTCGTCGGCGCGGTAGACCGTCTCGGTGGCCGAACCCGAGAGGAGGTTCTTGAGCTTCATCTTGACGACGGACGCGTTACGGCCGGACTTGTTGAACTCGGCCTTCTGCACGACCATCGGATCCTTGCCGACCATGATGACGTTGCCGGCCCGGACTTCCTGTGCGATTTTCATGGTTGCACCTGGCTATGGATTTTGCTGTTGCGACATCGATTTAGCGAACCTGACATTATAGCCGATCGCGGCAGAACCTGACCAGAACGGTGGCGAGATCTTCCTGCAGCGCGAGCTTCGCCGCCCAGGCCTTCGCGTGCGCCTCGAGCGCGATGCGGCAGTGCGCGACCCGGTCCCAGCTTTGACCCACGTCGCCGGATCCGTTCCACGCCGTGGACAGCCCCGCGAACGCGCCGGCTGCCTCGGGCGCGAGGCCGGCCGTGTAGCGGTCCAGGAACGCCGCGAGCTTCAGCCGATGCGCGTCCTCGCTCTGCGGGTACACATGCCAGACGAACGGCCGCGCCGCCCACTGCGCCCGCACGAACGAATCCTCGCCGCGGACGAAGTTGAGGTCGCAGGCCCAGACTATCAAGTCGTAATCGTCCTGCGACACGAACGGTACGCACGCCAGCGTGAGGCTGCCTCGGGTGAACGCCGCGGCGCCTCGAGTCCAGCGCTCGATCTCCGCGTGCGCGACGCCTTCCGGAACGAGGCAGACGATTCGCTCGTCGCCGGCCGCCCACGCGTCGAGCAGATCGGCGACCGGCGCGCTCGGGTAGCAGAAGAGGGAGACCGCGAGCGCTCCTTCGGGCGGCGTCACGCCGAGCGACCGCCACAGCGCTGCGCGCGCCCCGGGGTCGGCGCGGAAGCGATCGCGGCGGGAGAGCAGATCGTGCTCCCGCAGCAGGCCGCCGCTCGCGGGCGTGAATCCCGGGAAGAAAAAATAGCGCGTCAGCGGAAGCGACGGATGGCGCGACGCCAGCCCGTGGCAATCCTCGATCCAGGCTTCGGCCGACAGATACTCGAGGTTGATCCACACCGGCGTGCGATCGCGCGCTGCCATCGCGCTCAAGTAGGAAGGCGGCAGGCCGCAGCCGAATGCCTCGATCACCACCGCGCCGGGACGCGCGGCCGGCAGGCCGGCTTTCCGGCCGCGCCAGGCACGGATCTCGACGCCGCCGTGGCGCTGGCGCTCTCGTGCGGCGTCCACGCCCGGGACCAAACGCGCCAGCGTGCCGAGCGCATCGACGTAGAGGCGCACCGGCACGCCGTGGTCGCGGACGAGCGCGCGCGCGAGCCGCCAGGCGATGCCCGCATCGCCGTAGTTGTCGACGACGGCGCAGAAGAGGTCCCAGCGCCTGAGCGGTCGCATCGGAATGAAAGGCAAGCGAGCGAAGGGCGCATTCTGCCGCGGCGGTCGAGCCGCCGCCAGCGGGCCGTATAATGGAGCCGAGCGATCGCTCGAAAACCCAAATCACATCGTCGCCTCGTGGATTCCTCCGTCCCATCCCTGGCGGTCGATGTCGTCTCCGACGTCGTCTGTCCCTGGTGCTACATCGGCAAGCGCAAGCTCAAGCGCGCGCTCGAAGAGCTCGCGCGCCGCGAGCCGGGCCTCGAGGTCGTCGTGCGCTGGCATCCCTTCGAGCTGAATCCCGATCTGCCCACCGAAGGCATTCCCCGCCGCGACTACCTTCGGGCCAAATTTGGCTCGGACAGCACCGCGGAAGTCTATGCGCGCGTACGCGCGGTGGGCGAGAGCGTCGGCATCGATTTCGAATTCGAACGCATCGCCCGCCAGCCGAACACCCGCGATGCGCACCGGCTCGTTGCGTGGGCGCAGGAGCGAGGCTACGGCGAGGCGATAGTGGAAGCGCTGTTCCGCGCCTACTTCGTCGACGGACGGTCGCTCGCGGATCGCGAGGAGCTCTCCGCGATCGCCGAGAGCGCCGGGGTCGAGCGCTTCGCGGCCCGCGCGCTGCTCGAGTCCGAGGGCCTTCGCGAGGAAGTCGAATCCGAGTATCGGGAAGCTCAGGCCGCCGGCATTGGCGCCGTGCCGTTTTTCATCTTCAACGGGCGGACCGCGGTGTCGGGCGCGCACGATCCGCCGACATTGCTCGATGCGATCGCCGCGGCGCGGGCAGCAGCATGAGCGCAGCGACGATCGTCGAGTCGCTCTCGGCACTGTTCACGGCTCAGCGTGCGGCCTTTGCCGCAGCGCCCTATCCGCCGCTTCGGGTGCGAGTAGACCGCCTCGATCGCCTGGCTGCGCTTGTCGAGGACCACGAAGACGATATCGTAGGTGCCGTCGCCGCCGATTTCGGCGTTCGGCCCGCCCAGGAAACCCGGCTCGCGGAGCTCTTCATGGTGAGCGTAGGGATCCGCTACGCGAGGCGTCACCTTCGGCGGTGGATTCGCGACCGCCGCGTCGCGACCCCGCTCTACCTCTGGCCCGGCCGCAGCCGCATCGTTCGCCAGCCGCTGGGGGTCGTGGGCATCATCAGCCCGTGGAACTATCCGGTGCAACTCGCGCTGCTGCCCGCGGTCGCAGCGCTCGCCGCGGGAAACCGGGTGCTGCTGAAGCCGAGCGAGCTCACGGCGCATACGGCCGAGTTGCTGGCGCGGCTGATCCGAGAGCGGTTCGCGGCCGACGAATTCGCCGTCGCCACCGGCGGACCCGACGTCGGCGAGGCGTTCGCACGTCTTCCCTTCGATCATCTGTTCTTCACCGGCTCGACCGCCATCGGCCGCAAGATCGCATTGGCGGCGGCGGAGAACCTAACGCCCGTCACGCTGGAGCTAGGAGGCAAGTCGCCCGTGATCGTATGTCCCGGCGCGGACCTGAAGGTGCTGGTGCCGCGGCTCGTCACCGGCAAGCTGCTCAACGCCGGACAGACCTGCATCGCGCCCGATTACGTTCTCGCGCCCGGAGATCGCGTCGATGCGCTGGTCGATGCGCTCACGACGAGCGTAGCGGCGATGTATCCGACGCTCGGTGCGAATCCCGATTACGCCAGCATCGTCAGCGACCGGCATTACGCGAGACTCGCGGCCCTGATCGCGGACGCGGAGCGCAAGGGCGCCCGCGTCGTGCGGCTCAACCCGGGGAACGAGCCCCTGCCCGAGCGCGCGCGCAAGCTCGCGCCCACGCTGCTGGTCGGGGTCCACGACGGCATGGCGGCGATGCGAGAGGAGATCTTCGGGCCGATACTGCCGATCGAGACGTACGCGACGGTGGACGAGGCCATCTCGAAGATCGACGCTCGGCCAAGGTCGCTCGCGTTATACGCGTTCGGCGGCGATCGGGAGACACGCGAGCGATTGCTGCACGAAACGTTCGCGGGGGGCGTCACGCTCGACGACACGCTGTGGCACTTCGGCAACGAAGAGCTTCCCTTCGGCGGCATCGGCGCCTCGGGCGTCGGCGCTTACCACGGCGAGCGCGGCTTCCGCACCTTCAGCCACGAGAAAGCGGTGTTCGTGCAGCCACGATACGCGCTCACCTGGCTGTTGCGACCGCCTTACGGGACGCGCTTCGAGACGGTGCTGCGGCTGCTGAAGCGGATTGCCTAGGGGCGGTTGACAAGCCCTAGGTCTTTGGAGCGCCGGCGTCGCCAGAGGGCGTCGGCGAGCACGGCGACCACCAGCACGTTCAGGCTGAACGTGGCGAGCTTGACCAGGGTGATGCCCTTCGCCAGCTCGTAGATCTCGAACGGAACGTAGATGAGACCCGATGCCACGCCGACCCATTCGGCCCAGGCGCGGTCGTGCCACAAGCCAAGGCCCTCCGCGATGCGAATCGTCGCGTAAGTGAGCGCCCCGAGGGCGAGGAACCACATGTCGACGGAAGCGACACGCTCGACGAGCGCGAGAAAAACGCCGGGGATGTGGCTCGCCGGATTCAGATGCAGGTGGAGCAGCAGCTCCTCGGCGACGTCCTGAATGTCGCGATGGACGAAAGCGAGCAGCCCCAGCCCGGCGACGAGCACCAGCACGCCTTTCGCGAGCTCGAACAGCGCGACGAGCCGAAGCTCGGCGCCGAAGAACCCGCGCAAGTTCCGCGACGGCTCGGCGCCGGCCCGGGAGGGAGGTGCGACCGTGGTCTCCTTGGAATCGGTCGACAAGCGATGGGTCGTGCCGACGCGACCCCTTGTCGGCCCCGGCGCCGTTACTTCGACACCGGCAGTTTGCCCTGCACGCCCTCGACGTAGTAGTCCATCTTCGAGAGCACGTCGTCGCTCATCACCTTGCCGGCCGCGAGCCGCTCCTTGCCGTCGTTGTCCTTGATCGGGCCGGTGAAGGGATGGAACTTGCCGGAGGCGATTTCGCCGCCGACCTTGGCGACCAGATCCTGCACGTCCTTGGGGACGACCTTGTTGAACGGCCCCATCTTGATCATGCCGTCCTTGATGCCGCCCCAGACGTTGGTCGGCTTCCATCTGCCGGCCATGGCGTCCTGCACCGTCTTGGTATAGAACGCGCCCCACTGATGCGTCACCGCGGTTAGCTCCGTGTTCGGCCCGTACTTGGACATGTCGGAGTGGTAGGCGATCGAATACACCTTCTTCGCCTCGGCGGCCTGGACCACGGCGGTGGAGTCGGTGTGGTGGGTGAGCACGTCGGCGCCCTGCGAGACCAGCGTGTCGGCGGCTTCGCGCTCGCGCCCCGGGTCGTACCAGGAGTTCACCCACACGACCTTGACCTCCGCCTTGGGATTGACGCTGCGCATGCCGCGGGTGAAGGCGTTGATGCCCATCACCACTTCGGGAATCGGAAACGCCGCCACGTAGCCCGCGACGTTCGACTTGGTCATCTTGCCGGCGACGATGCCCGCGAGATAGCGGCCTTCGTAGAAGCGCGCGTTGTAGATGCCGACGTTGGGCGCGGTCTTGTAGCCCGTCGCGTGCTCGAAGTAGGTCTTGGGAAACTGCTTCGCCACCTTGATGGTGGGATTCATGTAGCCGAACGAGGTGGTGAAGATGAGCTGGTTGCCCTCCTGCGCGAGTTCGCGGATCACCCGCTCGGCATCCGCGCCCTCGGGCACGTTCTCGACGTACTTGGTCTTGACCTTGTCGCCCAGCGCGTGCTCCATCTCCTTCCGGCCGGAATCGTGCTGGAACGTCCAGCCCGCGTCGCTGATCGGGCTCACGTACACGAAGCCGACCTTGAACGGCACCTCGGCGGCGGGCGCCGACGGGACGATCGCGAACGAAGCGCAGAGGGCGAGCGCGCCCGCCACTACGGTCCGTCGCATCCAGCGTCGATGGATGGTCGCCATGCCTTCTCTCCTCGTGTGGGACACGCCCGCCGCGGGCGCGGTGCGCGACATTCTACACGTCCGGGTGATAGGGCTTGCCGAGCGAGGCCGGCGCATTCAAGCGGATGGTCGCGGCGTCGCGCGAGATGAGCGTGAGCACGACGACGGTGGCGAGGTAGGGCAGCATCGACAGCAGCTGCGACGACACGGCGAGCCCCATCGCCTGCGCCTGGAACTGCGCCAGCGTGACGGCGCCGAAGAGATACGCGCCGGCCAGCAGCCGCCACGGCTTCCAGGTCGCGAATACCACGAGCGCCAGCGCGATCCAGCCCCGTCCCGCCGTCATGCCTTCCGTCCACAGCGGCGTGTAAGCCACCGCGAGGTACGCGCCCGCGAGACCGGCGCAGGCGCCGCCGAAGAGCACGGCCGCGTAGCGGATGGCGATGACCGGGTAGCCGATCGCGTGGGCCGAATCCGGCGATTCGCCGATGGCCCGCAGGATCAGGCCGGCGCGGGTGCGGAACAGGAGCCACTGGATCAGCGCGATCAGGGCTATCGAGACGTACACGAAAGGACTGTGGGCGAACAGCAACTTGCCGAAGAAGGGAAGGTCCGACAACCCCGGAACGGCGAGCGGCTTGATGCCTTCGATGACGACACTGACGTAACCGAGGCCGACGTAGGCGGAGAGCCCGACGCCGAAGAGCGAGAGCGCGAGCCCCGCGGCGACCTGGTTCGCGAGCAGCGTCAGCGTGAGCACTGCGAACACGAGCGCGGCACCCGCCGCGGCCAGTATCCCCGCCGCCACGCCCAGCCAGGGCGAGTGCGTCGTGGCCGCGACGATGAAGGCGATGACGGCGCCGACCAGCATCATCCCTTCGACGCCGAGGTTGAGCACGCCGGAGCGCTCGGCGACGAGCTCGCCCGCGCCGGCCAGGACCAGCGGCGTTCCCGCGGCGAGCGTGAGCGCGATCAGCGTGACGAGATGGTCGATCACGCGGGCCTCCGACGCGAGCGCCGCGCCGCCGTGGAGCGCGGCCGCAGCCGCAAACGGAAGTCGATGAACACGTCGGCGGCGAGCAGGAAGAACAGCAGCAACCCCTGGAACAGCCCGGTGATCGCGGAGGGTAGCGCGAGTCCGATCTGCGCCGCCTCGCCGCCGAGGTACAGGAGCGACATCAGCAGGCTCGCGAGCACGATGCCGAGCGGTTGCAGCCGGCCGACGAAGGCGACGATGATCGCCGCGAAGCCGTAGCCGGGCGACATCGACGGCAGCAGCTGGCCGATCGGTCCAGCGGCCTCGCCCACACCGGCCAGGCCCGCGGTGGCGCCGCCGATGAGCATTCCCAGCCAGACGGTGCGCGAGGCGGAGATGCCGGCATACGCGGCGGCGGCCGGCGCGAGCCCTGCGACGCGCATCTGGAACCCGACGAGGCTCCTGCGCGTGAAGATCCAGAGCAGGCCGACGACGACCAGAGCGAACACGAAACCGGCGTTGAGCCGCGTCCCCGGAACGAGCACGGGGAGGAGCGCCACGTCGGCGAACATCTTCGATTGCGGAAAGTTGAAGCCTTCCGGGTCGCGCCACGGCCCGTGCACCAGCCACGAGAGCGCGAGCTTGGCGACGTAGACCAGCATCAGACTCACGAGGATCTCGTTGGCGTTGAAGCGCGTCTTGAGCCAGGCTGGAATCGCCGCCCAGGCCATGCCTCCGGCAACGCCGGCGGCGAGCATCGCCGGCAGCAGCCACGCGCCGCCTTGGTCCTGCAACGCGAGCGCGACGCCGCCGCCGCAGACGGCGCCGAGCGTGAGCTGTCCCTCCGCGCCGATGTTCCAGACGTTGGCGCGATAACCGGCGGCGAGCCCTACCGCGCAGAGCATCAGGGGCGAAGCCTTCAGCAGCAGCTCCGCCGCGCCGTAGAGATTGTCGACCGGTTTGACGAAGAACACGTAGAACGCCGCGAACGGATTCTTGCCGAGCCCGGAGAAGAGCGCGAAGCCGACGACGAAGATCGCCGCCGCGGCGATGACGGGCGAGAGCCAGGCCATGAGACGCGAAGGCTCGGGCCGAGGCTCCAGCGCGAGGCCGAGCCGCAGTCGCGACGCCGGCGCTCGCGGCCCGGCGATCGAAGCACCGCTCACGGCCGTTCTCCCGGTCGCGTGTCGACGAATTCGCCCTCGAGCTCGGCGGGCGCGGGCCGTGCGCCGATGAACGAGCCCGCCATCAGCAGACCGATCTCCTCCGCGTTGGTCTCGCGCGCGGGCTTCGCGGGCGAGAGCCTGCCGCGCGCCATGACGCAGATGCGGTCGCAGATCTCGAACAGCTCGTCGAGCTCCTCGGACACGACCAGTACCGCCACACCGGCGTCGCGCAGATCGATGAGCGCCTGCCGGATCTGCGCCGACGCGCCCACGTCCACGCCCCAGGTGGGTTGCGCGGCGATCATCACCCGCGGCCCCTGGAGGATCTCGCGCCCGACGATGTACTTCTGCAGGTTGCCGCCGGAGAGGCTGCGCGCCGAAGCATCGGGGCCGGGCGCCTTGACGTTGAAGCGCCGGATGATTGCCCTGGCGTAGGCGTGCGCGGCGGCGAAGCGGATGAAGCCGCGGCGCGCGAGCTCCTGCCGGTGCGCCGTGAGCAGCGCGTTGTCCGCGAGCGACATCTCCGGCACCGCGCCGCGGCCGAGCCGCTCCTCGGGAACGAAGGCAAGACCGAGCGCCCGTCGGCGGCCCGCGTCGAGGCGGCCGACGTTCTCGCCGTTGAGCACGATCGCCTTCGCGCTCGCCACCGTGCATTCCCCGGAGAGCGCCGCCAGCAGCTCCTTCTGGCCGTTGCCCGAGACGCCGGCGATGCCGACGATCTCGCCGCCGCGAAGCGAAAGCTCGATCCCTTTCAGGCTCACGCCGAACGGATCGTCGCTGGGCGCGGACAAGCCTCGCACGTCCAGCGCGCCGTCGCCGCGCGTGGTGGCCTCGCCGTGGCGCGGATGCGGCAGCTCGCCGCCGATCATCATGCGCGCCAGGCTCGAAGCCGACTCGCGCCGCGGCTCGCACTCTCCGGTGACGCGGCCGCCGCGCAGCACCGTCGCCCGCTGGCAAAGCGCGCGGATCTCGTCGAGCTTGTGGCTGATGTAGAGAATGCTGCAGCCCTCGGCCGCGAGCTGCCGGAGCGTGTCGAACAGAGACTGCACCGCCTGCGGCGTAAGCACCGAGGTGGGCTCGTCCATGATGAGGAGCTGCGGCTGCTGCAGCAGGCAACGGACGATCTCCACCCGCTGCCGTTCGCCCACCGACATGTTGTGCACGCGCCGGCGCGGATCGAGCGGGAGCCCGTAGCGCTGCGAGACTTCGCGGATGCGCGCCTGCAGCCCGCGCCCGGCCGCGCGCCGCTCGAGCGCCAGCGCGATGTTCTCGGCGACGGTGAGCGTATCGAACAGCGAGAAGTGCTGGAACACCATGCCGATGCCGAGCGCGCGGGCGCGCGCGGGGTTGGCGATCTCCACCGGCTCGCTGTTCCAGCGGATGGTGCCGGCATCGGGCTTCACCACGCCGTAGATCACCTTCATCAGCGTCGACTTGCCGGCGCCGTTCTCGCCCAGCACCGCGTGGATCTCGCCCGGCATGACCGCGAGATCGATCCCGTCGTTGGCGATGACCGCGGGGTAACGCTTGGTGATCCCGGAAAGCTCGAGGCGCGCGACGCCTGAGCGCTCTTCCGCGCGCGGCTGCCTGGCGCTCATCCGCGCCGGCTCTCGCCGCCGCGCTCGCCGTGCGCGCGCGCACCGAGCGCGCGCTCGCGCTCCCGCAGGAGCTCCGCCGCCACCGCGACCGCGATCGCGCCCGGATCGCGGCCCGCGATGCCTGGAATGCCGATGGGGCAGACCACGCGTGCGATCGCGGACGGCTCGAACCCGCGCGCGCGCAGGCGGCGCTCCATCTGCGCGCGCTTCGCGGCCGAGCCGATCATGCCGGCGTAGAGGAAATCGCCGCGCTCGAGGATCGTCGCGACCAGCTCGAAATCGAGCGCGTGACTGTGAGTCATGACCAGGAACATGCTTCCCGGCCCCGCGGCCCGCACCTCGGCTTCGGGCACGTCGCTGGCGACGATCGCGACGTTTGGCGGAACGCTGGCCGGGAAATCATCCTCTCGCGCGTCGATCCAGGTCACGGCGCACGGCAGAGCGCCGAGCACCTGCGCAAGCGCCCGGCCGACATGACCGTTGCCCAGAACCACGACGCGGAAATCGTTGGCGCACGGGTGCTCGACGAACCAGCTCGTGCCCGCATCGTCGACGAGGCGCGGCGCTCCGCCGTCGCTGAGCAGGCTCTCCGCGGCCATCGCGACCGCGCGCGGCAGCGCCGCGTCCGGCGTCACGATGCGCGGCCCCGCGCTGTCGGGCGCCACGGCGGTCGCGAGCACGATCGCTTCGCCGGCATCGACGCGGTGCGCGAGCGCTTCCAGCTCGCCCGACGTGGCGCTGTCGAAGCCCTGGAACAGCACGGTGGCCACCCCGCCGCAACACTGCCCGAGGCGCGCGGCGAGCGGAAAGCTCGCGAGCCAGGACCCGTGGTTCTCCGCCGCGAGCGCCTCGCGGGCGATGCGGATGGCTTCGAATTCCAGATGACCGCCCCCGATCGTGCCGACCGTGCTGCGAGCGGTCACGACCATGCGCGCCCCCGTCTCGCGCGGCGCGGAGCCGCGGGTCGCGGCCACGGTGACCAGCACGGCGCTGCCTTCGGCGGCGAGCGCGGCGCGCAGTGCGCCGATCCAGTCGGTCATCGCACTGACGGCGCGAACGCCGCCTCGGCCCGCCGCTTGGTGTCCTGCACGGCCAGCAGGATCGCCTCGTTGGTCGCCGGCGCGTCGAGCCGCGGCGCGACGCGCTGGTCGGCCACGCTCGCGACCGCGTCGCGCAGCGCAAAGAATACGGAGAGCGCGAGCATCAGCGGCGGCTCGCCGATCGCCTTGGAGCGGTGGACGGTGTCCTCGCGGTTGGGCTCGCCGTACCACTCGAACGAGAAGCGCTCCGGCCAGTCGCGGCAGGCCGGGATCTTGTACGTGGAAGGCGAATGCGTTCCCAGCTCGCCGCGCTCGTTCCACCACAGCTCCTCCATCGTCAGCCAGCCCACGCCCTGCAGGAATCCGCCTTCGAGCTGGCCCCGGTCGAGCGCCGGATTGAGCGATGCGCCGACGTCGTGCAGGACGTCGACGCAGAGCA
>Ga0335081_10001456_pt1 | contig 37800 bp, 36 predicted proteins | sample Lox_Sample_35_FD_206713 | JGI IMG/M metagenome (GOLD analysis project Ga0335081, IMG submission 206713) | Soil microbial communities from Loxahatchee National Wildlife Refuge, Florida, United States - Lox_Sample_3.5 | ecosystem: Environmental > Terrestrial > Soil > Wetlands | place: USA...
CTAGACGCTGGCCGAGCTCCCGAGCGTCTGGTCCCCGCAGCACGGGCACGCCACGGGCCCGCGCCAGCCGCTCGACCTTCTCGAGCGTGCGATCACTCGCGTTGGCCGCGAGCACCACGCACTGAACCGCGCCTTGCTGCAGGCGCGCACGCACTCCCGCGACGCCAACCACCACTTGACCCGCGCGCATGCCCAATCCAAGCAGGCGGATCATCCGATCCGTCAACGCCGTGACCCTAGCTCCCGTTCTTCGTCGGGGCGGGCGCTGGAGCACTCTCCTCTTCTCCGCCCTCTTCCGTGAGCTCGTTCAGAAACGCGATCAGCTTGTCGGCGAGCTCTGGAGTCATGCCCGCCATGCGCTCGACATCATCACGCTCGAGATCGATCACATCCTGCAGCGTCTTCCTGCCGGCCCGCTCGAGGACGGTGACGAGCTCGGGGGACAACCCCTGCATCTCACTGAGCGCGACCTTCGTGACCTGCTCCTCCTCAGGCGGCAGCGGCGCGAACAGCGGGCCCTCACCGCCGCGCTCGAGCCACTCGCGGCTCGAGTAGAGATCGATTTTCCAGCCGGTCAGCTCCGACGCGAGCCGTACGTTCTGGCCGTTCCGACCGATGGCGAGCGAGAGCTGGTCCTCGTCGACGATGGCTTGAATCGTCTTCGAGTCCGGGTCGGAGAAGACCCGCGCCACACGCGCCGGCGCGAGCGCCAGCTTGGCGAAGCGCTCCGGGTCCGGGGACCAGGGAACGATGTCGATGCGCTCGCCGCCCAGTTCGTTCACCACGGCCTGGACGCGGGATCCCTTCAGGCCCACGCAGGCGCCTACGGGATCGATGGAATCATCACGCGAAGAAACCGCGATCTTGGTGCGGCTCCCCGCCTCGCGCGCCGTCGCGCGGATCTCGACCACGCCCTGCTGAATCTCGGGCACCTCGAGGCGGAACAGCGCCTTGACGAACAGCGGATCGGCGCGCGAGAGGATGAGGCGCGGCCCCTTGGGGGTTTCCTCGATGCGCTTCAAGACCGCACGAATCGTGTCGCCCTGATGGAAGTGCTCGCGGTGATTCTGCTCGCGGTAGGGAATGATCGCCTCGGCTTCGCGGAATTTGGCGAGCATCACCACGATCTTGCCGCGCTCGATCTGCTGAACTTCGCCCGGCAGCAGATCGCCGACCTTGCTCGAGAACTCCTCGCGAATACGGCTGCGCTCGCCTTCGCGTACCCGCTGGATGATCCGCTGCTTGGCCGCCTGCACGGCGGTCCGGCCGAACGCATCGAACGGCACTTCTTCCTCGAGCACGTCGCCGACCTGGAAATCCGGATCCTCGAATCGCGCCTCTTCCACCGACACCTGGCTGCCCGGGTCTTCGACCGCTTCCACCACGGTGCGCAGCACGATAATCCGGATCGTGCCTTTGAGCTCGTCGATCCCGATCTCGGCCCGGACGTTCGGTCCGTAGCGTTTCACCAACGCCGCGTGCAACCCGTCCTTGAGCAGGTCCAGCAATTCTCCGCGATCGAGCTGCTTCGTGTTGGTCAGCTCGCGAAAGGCGGAGACCACATCCGGTGTTTGCGTCATCCAGGATTCCTCTTGTGCGTCGTTACCAGTCCACGGCCAGGCGGGCGTCGCGGACGTCCGCAAATCGGACCGTCTTCGCTGCCTGCCCGGCGCCGGACGGCTCCAAAACGACCGTCTCCGCGTCCGGTACGGCGACAATGCGGGCGCGCACGCGCCCCATGCCGCTCACCGTCGCCTTCACCTCACGGCCCACGAACCGCTGCCACTGCCCCGGCCAGCGCAGCGGGCGGTCGAGCCCCGGGCTCGAGACCTCGAGCACGTAGTGCCGGCCCAGCGGACCCGAGGCGTCGAGCCATGACTCGAGCAGCCGGCTCGCATGAGCACAATCTGCCACGCTCACGCCGCGCGGCGGATCGCTGTCAGGCCACTCGATGCGCACTTGAACGAGCGGCCGATTGGGCGTGCCGCCGATGCGAAGGTCGGCCAATTCCAGACCGGCTTCGCCGAGTTTGGCTCGGAACGTCTCGATGAGACTGTCGGAGAGCATAAAAAAAATCGCGGGCCAGACTTCGCCCGCTTCGAAGCTGGAATCTACCCGGCCTCAGGACAGTGTCAAGCGACGGGACGGCCGATGTACGCGGCCATTCGCCCGTCCCTCCCGCCCGACGCGCGATGCGAAAAAAACCGGTCGCGATCGTGCGCACTGCACCACGGAGAGATGGTGACGTCCCGAATCCCGAGCTCGGCCGCCTGGCCCGCGAGAATCGCGCGGAGGTCGACCGTGCGCGCCGACTCCCCAAACCGGAGCGCCACGTCCTGTCCCACCTCGTAACACCTGCCGCAGATCGACACCCCGCAATGCATTACCAGGTCGTGGGGGCGCACGCGCCGCTGCCGCTCCAACAACGCCACACCAGACCGAAGAATACCGCCAGCCACTCCGCGCCAGCCCGCGTGCAGCAGCGCGACGACGCCGTGCTCCGGGGCGACGAGGTACACCGGCACGCAATCGGCTACCGTGACGCTCAGCAGGATTCCCGCGGCCGGTGTCGCGTGACCATCCACGTTCTCCTGCAGCGTCCATCCCCGACCTTCCGCGTCGTCGTGCCAGCGGACGTCGGTTCCGTGCACCTGATGGCTCGTGAGCGACACCCGGAACGATGGTTGGAACGCAAGCCGAAACGCCCGCCATCGGGCCAGAGCGTCGCCCGCGGTACCCTCGCCCCACAGTCCCAGATCGAAGCCCTGCTCACGGGTGGTGATCCCGGCGATCACGCCGAAGCGCTCGCGCCACTCGGTGAGCTCGAGCCGCGGCACGGAATCATCGCTTCCCGGCGCCTCGCGTAGCAGAGGTGACGCGACGCCGAGCGTCACTGATCGCTCGTGCGCCGGACTGGCTCGCGGCCGTCGTCGATCCGCTCGATCTGCGCTCCGAGCGAGCGAAGCCGCTCGTCGATGCGCTCGTAGCCGCGTTCAATTTGTCCGATGTTGTGGATCACCGAGTCGCCGTGTGCCGCGAGCGCCGCGAGGAGCATGGCCATGCCGGCGCGAATGTCGGGACTCTCCACCACTCCTCCCTTGAGCTTCGCGGGTCCCGCGATCACGGCGCGATGCGGGTCGCACAAGACGATGCGAGCGCCCATCCCGATCAGCTTGTCGACAAAAAACAGCCGCGACTCGAACAGCTTCTCGAAGATCAGCAGCAAGCCGTCGCACTGCGTCGCGGCCACAATCGCGATGGACATGAGATCCGCTGGGAACGCGGGCCAGGGTCCGTCCTCGAGCTTGGGAACATGCCCACCGAGATCGGAGCGGACCCGCCGTTCCTGATCCGCGTCCACCACGAGCTTCGTGCTGTCGAGTCGCGGGCGCACGCCGAGCCGCTCGAAGCCGAACAACGTCGCCCGCAGATCGTCACCGCGCACGCCATCGATCGTGATCTCGCCGTTCGTCACGGCCGCGAGTCCGATGAAGGAGCCGACTTCGATGTGATCTGGCCCAATCGTGAACGGTGCCGGCTCGAGATTCGGGACGCCTTCAATCGTGAGCACGTTGGTCCCGATGCCGGTGATGTTGCCGCCGCAGGCGACGAGGTAGCGCGCGAGATCCTGGACATGGGGCTCACTGGCCGCGTTGCGCAGCACCGTGGTGCCCTGCGCCCGCGCGGCGGCCATGAGCGCGTTTTCGGTCGCCGTTACGCTCGGCTCGTCGAGGAAGATGTCACGCCCGACGAGCTTCCTGCCCTCCACGCGATAGTGGTCGCCCACCGTGATTTCCGCGCCGAGCTGCTCGAGGGCGAGAAAGTGCGTATCGACCCGGCGTCGGCCGATGACGTCGCCACCGGGCGGCGGCAAACTCACCCGGCCGAACCGCGCGAGCATGGGTCCCGCGAGGAGAATCGATGCGCGCACCCGGGCGCAGAGCGCGGGATCGAGCTCACGCGGCTCCGCCCGGGCCGTATCGATATCGACCGTGTTCGCGCCGGTCCACTCGACCCGCGCGCCCAGGCGCTCGAGCAGCGCGAGCATGATCTCGACGTCACGAATCCGGGGAACGTTGTCGATGCGGCAGGGACCCGGAGCGAGCAACGTCGCCGCGAGAATCGGAAGCGCGGCGTTCTTGTTGCCCGCAGGACGGACGGTCCCCTTCAAGGGGCGGCCGCCCGAAACACAAAACATCGCAGCCATGGTCGGCCAAGCTAGGGCGCGGCTTGCGCTCGCGTCAAGCGCTCGCGACACTTTGATCCGTGCATCCCGCCATCGCGCTCGCGCTGCTCGCGGTTGCCGGGGTACTGGCCACCCGGCTTCCCCGGCCCGTGCTTCCTGGCTCCGTTCCCCAGGCCGCGTTCAATGCCCTGGCGCTCGTATTCATGGGCGTGTTGCTCGGGCCCATCGCGGGAATTCTCGATTCGGGCCTGCTCAGAGCTCTGACGCCGCTCACCGGATTGGTCGTCGGCTGGGTCGGCGCGAGCGAAGGAGCGCGATTCACCCCACGCCTGCTCATTCGCGTGCGGGATTCGAGCTGGCGCCGGGTGGCCGCAGTGACCGCAGGCACGATCGCGGCGGTGTCGGTCGCGGCGTGGCTCGCGGCCGGCCGCAATCCTCAGCTCGCCGCGTGGCACCCGGCCGGTCCGGTGGCACTCGCGTTGGGGACGATCGCCGCGGTCACCACGCGGCAGCCGCGCTACCGAACGGCGGGCGTGCAACTGAGTATCGCGCTGCTCTGTGCCCTCATGGCCTTCATGCTGACGCGGCCGCTGGCTCACTTTTCCGGATTGAAGGGCCTGGTGGTCTGGCTCGGGCTCAATGGGGTCGCGATGGGCATGGTGGGTCTCTGTACGGCCGTCGTGTCGGCGCGCGCCCGGAACGATGCGGAATTCGCGCTCGGGATACTCGCGTTCACGAGCCTCGCGGCCGGTGTCGGCGTGGCGACGGGCTTTTCTCCTTTCCTTCTCTGCGCGGGCGCAGCCGCGGTCGCCGCATGGCAGCTCGATCGAGCGGGCCGTTCCGGCTTGCGCGCGATCGTGACCCGCCCTGTGCCGGGGTTGCACGGGCTCGTGTGGGTCCTGCTCGGCGTGTTCGCGAGCGTGCCGCGGTGGTGGATTATTCCCGCGGCCGTGGCGCTGGCCGTGTTGCGCGCTGCCGTCTGGTTGGCCGGCCGGCGCTTCGACACGCGGCCCCCCGCGCGGTACACGCCCGACGCGCTGGGGCCGGTTCTCGGGCTGAACTTCATGCTCAGTAGTGATCCCGCCCTCGGTCTGGCGGGAGGCGTGGTCACGACCATCATCGTGCTGCTCGTGGCGAGCATGGCAGCCGCGCCATGGCTCGAGCACGTGCATCCCCCCTCCGCTCGGTTGACACCGGATGCCGTGACGACAGAGCTTAGGTGCTAGCTCCTCATTGGGACGGGCGCGGTGATACCGACGTGGGTGGGGGTGGTGACGGCAGTGTCGCTCGCAATCATCGCGCTGGCTACGATCGCCGTAGCGGCCGCGGCGGCGAGCGTGTTCCTGCGCTTACGCGCGCTCATCACCGCCTTGCGCGTGATGGTGGGCCCGGCCATCGAAGACGTGCGTCAGATCCTGGGGACGATTCGCACCGAGGTCGAAGGCGTGGCGGCAACGTCACGGGACCTCCGGACCCGAGTGGTGCGGGCGGCCGACGCCGCTGAGGCGCGGCTCACGGAGCTCAATACGCTCGTGAAGCTCGTTCAGGGCGAGGTCGAAACCGGGACGCTCGCCGTGGGAGCGATGATTCGCGCAATCCGGCGCTCCGGCCTGCTGGTCGATTGGGGCCGACAGCTGATCAGGAAGGGGCGAAGAAAACGCTGATTCCGGCTCGCCGCACCTTGGTGGTGGCCGCGGCGCTCGCGCTCGTGGCGTTGGTGCTGTTCCCCGGAGTGGCCCACGCGTGGACCCCCGGCACCCACATCTACCTCGGCGAGTCGGTGCTCACAAACCTGCATCAACTGCCGACGGCCGTCGCCGACGTCATCCGCGCCTTTCCGTACGACTATCTCTACGGCAACATCGCGGCCGATACGTCGCTCGCGAAAAAGTATGCGCCGGTGGGACGACACTGTCATGCCTGGCACGTGGGCCAGGAGATCTTCGATCTCGCGCCGAGTGATCCACTGCGGGCCTTTGGACTCGGCTACCTTTCGCATCTCGCGGCCGACACCGTCGCTCATAACTACTTCGTTCCACGCCAGCTGGTCCTGACCTCCAGCACGACCGCACTTGGCCACTCGTATTGGGAGAGCCGGTTCGAGACCCATCTGGGCGATGCCTACGCTTCGACGGCAAAAGAGGTGATCCTCCAGGACCATGGCGCGAGCGACGCCCACCTGGACGGCATTCTGTCTCCCACGTTGTTCAGCGTGCGCACGTCGCGCCGCCTGTTCCGCGGGATGGTGCACCTTACCGAGACGCAAAGCTGGCAGTGGGCGTTTCAGGCGCTGCGCGAAGCGAGCCGCTGGGACCTGCCCGATGACGACGTGGAGCGCCACATGGCCCTGGCGTTCGAGTACGTCATGGAGATGCTCGGTGTGCGCGACGCGGCGGCGCGACGGCTCGATCCCGCGGGCGCGCAGGCGCTGGGGCTGGCGAAGCGCATGCGGCGGCACGCGCTGAGCGAGGGAGCGCGGGGTGACGCCGAGCGGTTGGAGCGAACCGCGGAAGGTCACTTCGGCCTTCCGACGGCCTCGCTCTCCTATTGGAAAGAATCGCGCGCGCAGCGGCCGTGGCGAGACCGGAACGGGACCGGGTTGAAGCCGAACACGGCTCCTAGAGAGTAAGCTTCTCCTCGAGCAGGCGTTGAGTGAGCTTGGGATCGGCCTTGCCGCGCGACGCTTTCATGACCTGACCCACGAAGAACTGTAGCAGCTTCGTCTCGCCTTTTTGATAGCGACTCACTTCATTGGCGTGCGTGCCCAGCACGTCGCTCACCCAGCCGGCGAGCACGCCGGTATCGCCCACCTGGATCAGTCCCAGCGATTCGGCAATGGCCCGCGGATCGCCGCCGTGGGCGGCGAGATCGGCGAACACGCGCTTCGCGGCCTGATGGGAGAGAGTGCCGCCCTTGACGAGGCCGATGAGCTGCGCGAGCGCGACCGGCGTCACCCGCAGCTGCTCACCGTGGTCCTTGGCGTCGCCCAGCACTTCGCCCATCACCCAGTTGGCGGCCGACTTGGCGTCGGCGCCGCCCGCGCGCACGACGCCTTCGAAATAGTCGGCCACCGGCCGCTCCGCCGTGAGCACCGCGGCGTCGGCGAGACTCAATCCATATTCCGCCACGAACCGCTCCCGCTTCCGAGCCGGCAGCTCGGGAAGCGCGGTCTGCTGCTCCGCGATGAACTCGGGGGAGAGGATAAGGGGCGGCAGATCGGGATCCGGAAAGTAGCGGTAATCGTGGCTCTCTTCCTTCAGGCGCTGGGCACGCACCGAGTTCGTCTTCGAATCGTACAGCATGGTCTGCTGCACCACGGTCCCGCCGGATTCCCGCAGCGCGATCTGCCGATCGCGCTCCACCATGAGCGCCTTCTCGACGTACGCGAACGAGTTGATGTTCTTGACCTCGGTCTTGGTGCCGAGTGCGGTCTCACCCAATCGCCGCACGGAGACGTTAGCGTCGACCCGGAGGCTGCCCTTCTCCATGTCCACGTCCGAGATGCCGCTGTATTCGAGCACCTGCTTGAGCGTGAGCAGGTACGCACGGGCTTCCTGGGGAGAACGGAAATCGGGACCGGTCACGATCTCGATCAACGGCACACCGCAGCGGTTCAAGTCGACGGCGGTGCGCCGCGGGAACCGATCGTGGAGCGACTTCCCGGCGTCTTCCTCGAGATGCAAGCGAGCGATGGTCGCGCTCAGGAGACCGCGGTCGGGCGAGAGATACGTGACCGAACCGTCGGTCGAGAGCGGTTGCTCGAACTGCGAGATCTGGTATCCCTTCGGCAGGTCCGGATAGAAGTAATTCTTGCGCGCGAACACGCTGTGCGCGTGCACGGTGCAGCCCAGCGCCAGCGCCGCACGCAGCGCCAGCTTGATCGCCATCTCGTTGGCCGCGGGGAGGGCGCCGGGCAATCCGAGGCACACCGGGCAGACGTTCGTATTGGGGGGCGCGCCGAACGCCGTCGAGCAGCCGCAGAACATCTTGGAGACGGTGCGCAGCTGCACGTGCGTTTCGAGGCCGATGACGGTTTCCCAGCCGCTCGCCATTACACCTCCCCCGCCGCCGGTACCACGCGCTCGAGCGCGTACGCCGCTTCGAGCATTTCGTCTTCGAGGAACGCCTGGCCGATGAGCTGCCCGCCGATCGGCAACCCTTTGATTCTCCCGATGGGCAGGGACAGCGCGGGAAGGCCCGCGAGATTTGCCGTCACGGTAAAGATGTCCGACAGGTACATCGCCACGGGATCCGTGACCTTCTCCCCCGCCTTGAACGCCGGCGTGGGCGTGGTGGGCGTGAACAACAAGTCGACGCCGCGATCGAACACGTTGCGGAAGTCCTGCGCGATGAGCGCGCGCATCTGCTGCGCCTTCCGATAGTACGCGTCGTAGTAGCCGGACGACAGCACGTAGGTGCCCACGAGAATCCGGCGGCGGACCTCGGGACCGAACCCCTGACCCCGGGTTTCTCGATAGAGCGCGCGCACATCGGAGCTGCCGTTGAATCGCGGCCCGTAGCGCGCACCATCGTAGCGCGCGAGGTTGGACGACGCTTCGGCCGGTGCGATGATGTAATACGTAGGCACGGCGTACGCCGTGTGCGGCAGGGAGACCTCGCGCACCGCGGCGCCCAGGTCGCGCATCATGCGAATCGCCCGGTCGCACGCGCGCCGGACGGCCGGGTCGAGGTCAGAGGGGAAATACTCCCGCGGCACGCCGATCACGAACCCCTGCAGCGACTCGGGCACGGTGGGCAACCGCAGCGGATCCCGGTCCTCACAGGTGGCATCCCGCGCATCCCGGCCCGAAATGACGGACAGGACGCGTGCCGCGTCGTGGACGCTCCGCCCGAACACGCCGATCTGGTCGAGTGACGAACCGAAGGCCACGAGCCCGTACCGCGACACACGACCGTACGTCGGTTTGATGCCCACGATGCCGCAGAACGAAGCGGGTTGCCGCACCGACCCTCCCGTCTCGGAGCCCAGCGCCGCCGGCACGACCCCGGCCGCCACGAGCGCCGCCGAGCCCCCGGAGGAGCCTCCGGGGACGCGCGTCTTGTCGTGCGGATGCACGGCGCGACCGTAGGCTGAATGCTCGGTGGACGACCCCATGGCGAACTCGTCGCAATTGGTCTTGCCGGCAATGAGCGCGCCCGCCGTCTTCAGCCGTGCGACCGCCGTGGCTTCGTACGGGGATCGGTATCCCTCGAGAATGCGCGAGCCGCAGGTCGTGGTGAATTCGAGCGTGCAGATATTGTCCTTGACCGCGACGGGCATGCCGTACAGGACCCCCGACGGATGCGCCATGGCGGCCTGCTGCACTAGCGAAGCCCGGAGCTCTTTGGGCGGAGTCAGGCACGCGTTGAGACGCCGCGTTTTCGTGATGCGGTCGGCGGCGGTCTTCGCGTTCACCAACGCTTCATTCGGATCGTTCACTCGGGTTCACCGGGGTCGCCGAACTGCCCGAGTTTCGGCACGAGGAAGAAGCCGTCGCGGAATTCGGGCGCAAACGTATCGGGGCCGAACGCGAGCGCTGCCGGCTTCACTTCGTCGGCGCGGAATCGCAGCGCGTCGGGGCCGGGAATGAAGGGCTTCCCGGTTTCGCTCGTCTGGCCGGCGAGTTGCGCCACATAGTCGAGAATCCGCGACATCTGCTCCGCCAGCTCGGGCAGCCGTTCCTCGTCTACCTGCAGCTCGGCGAGCTGGGCGATCTTGATGACTTCTTCACGCGATACGCTCATCCACCCTCCCATTCGCGCTCGAGTCCCGCATAGGCTACGAGCAGCTGCTTGGTGCCGATTTCCGCATCGTCGAATTCCACGGTGACCTTCAAGGCCCGTCCTGCGCCGGCCACGCCGCGAACCACCCCACCGCCGAATTTGCGGTGGCGCACGCGCTCGCCCGTGACATACCGGGGTGCGTCTTGCGACTCTTCCGCCTCTTCCCACACCGGCACGCGCCCGGCCGACGGCGCACGATCCCGCGCGCCGCGATCCGAGAACCGCGGTGTTCGGGTGTCTCCGCCGCCCCAGCGGGACGAGGTGCCGCGCTCTTCTATTACGTGCGGCGGCACGGCTTCGAGAAAGCGAGACGGCGCCGCGAGCTCGAGTCGGCCGTTGCGATAGCGAGTGCGAGCCCATGAGAGATACAATTTTTCGCGCGCGCGCGTGAGTCCCACGTAACAGAGCCGGCGTTCCTCCTCGAGCCCGCCCGGGACTTCCGCCGAGCGTCCCAGGGGGAATAACCCGTCCTCGAGCCCCGCCAGCACGACGACGGGCCATTCGAGCCCCTTCGCCATGTGTACCGTCATGAGCGTGACACCGGTCTCGGATTCGTCGCCGGTCGCGTCCCCGCGTCCCCGGCGTCTGCCCGCGTCGTCCGCCGGGCTGAGCAGCGCCGCCTGCGTGAGGTAACGCTCGAGCAGGCTTGAAGCGGGTGGCGGACCCTCACCGTTTCCCTCGACGCTCAGGTCGTCGCCGGCCACGACCTCCTCCGCCCACTCGGCGGCTCCAGCGATCAGCTCGGCGACGTTGTCCAGGCGCTCGATTCCGTCCGCGCCCTCGTCGGCGAGGTACGCCTCGTACCCGATGTCCTTGACGACGCGCTCGAGCACCGTGGCGGGGTCGGCGGCGCCGAGCTCCTCGCGCCAGCGGTCGAAGCGCGCGATCAGGTCCTGCAGGGCAGCACGCACGTTGGGCCGGAGCTCAACGACACGATCCGCCGTGCGCGCGGTCTCGTACAGCGACTGCTGCCACTTCACCGATGTTCGCGAGAGCAGGTCGAGTGAGGTGTCGCCGATCCCACGGCGCGGCACGTTGGCGATCCGCAGCAGCGCCTCGCCATCCGCGGGATTGACGATCACGCGGAGATAGGCGAGTACGTCCCTGACCTCGCGCCGCTCGTAGAAGCTCACGGCGCCGACCAGGCGATACGGGATGCCGCGATACCGGAACGCGTCTTCGAGCGGGCGGGACTGGGCGTTGGTGCGGTAGAGCACTGCCATGCCGGTGTAGGGCACGTCGGATTCCGCCGCACGGCGGGCCAACTCGCCGGCGAGCCACTGTGCCTCGTCGCGTTCGTCGGCGGCGGTCAAGAGCGTCACCGGATCGCCACCCTGCTGTTCGGTGAACAGGGTCTTGCCGAGGCGCTCGCGGTTCTCGGCGATGACGCCGTTCGCCGCATCGAGAATGATTTGCGTCGAGCGGTAGTTCTGCTCGAGCTTGACGAGCATCGCCCCCGGAAAATCCTTCTGGAACGCGAGCATGTGCCGCACATCGGCTCCGCGCCACCCGTAGATCGCCTGATCGTCGTCGCCCACCACACAGAGATTGCGGTGCTGCAGCGCGAGCTGCTGCACCTGTTTGTACTGCGCCGCGTTCGTGTCCTGAAACTCGTCGACGAGGACGTGCTCGAAGCGGCGCTGCCAATACGCCAGGCGATCGGGGAACTCGGCAAACAGCCTGAGGGGAAACAGGAGCAGGTCGTCGAAATCCATCGCGTTCGCCTGCTTCAGCGCCGGGCCGAGCATCCCGTACACCTCGGCGGCGGCGCGCGCCAGGGCGCCTTCGGCGTCGGCTGCGAATTGCTCCGGCGAGAGCATCCGGTTCTTGGCGGCGGAAATGAGCGAGTGGACGGCCCGCGGGGGATTGGTCTTGGGCGAGATGCCGCGCTGCTCGAGCAGGCGTTTGATGAAGGACTCCGAATCGTCGGAATCGTAAATCGTGAAGTTCGGTCCGAAACCAAGCCGGGGCGCTTCCCGCCGCAGCAGCCGGGCGGAGAGCGAGTGAAACGTGCCGATCCAGAGTCCGCGCGGATCGGCGCCCAGCAACGCGGCCACTCGTGCCCGCATCTCGGCCGCCGCCTTGTTGGTGAAGGTCACCGCATAGATGCGGTCGGGAGCGATGCGGCGCTCCCGGATCAGATGCGCAATGCGGGCGGTCAACACGCGCGTTTTTCCCGAGCCTGCTCCCGCGAGCACGAGCAGTGGGCCGCCGGGATAGAGCACCGCGGTTTCCTGAGCCGGATTGAGCGCGAGTGACATCAGGCCGGGAGGGTGCTGGCGATGGATCCAGGCGCAGCCAGCGGAAACTCCAGCACGAACTCGCTGCCCGCGGGCATGGGATGATAGAAGATTCGGCCGCGGTGCTGCTGCTCGACAATGCGCCGCGCCAGGGCAAGGCCGATGCCCCAGCCTCCAGGTTTGGACGTGACGCCCGGCTCGAACAGATGGGCGCGCACCTGCGCCGGGACTCCCGGTCCGTCGTCGCGGACGCGGACGCGGGCCACAGGGCCGGCCGTTTCGAGCCGCACGTCGATCCGTCCCCCGCGGCCGCTGAGCGCATCGATGGAATTCTTGATCAGGGCCTCGAGGGCCCACTCGACGAGCACCGGATCGGCGGAGGCGGTGGGTCCGGTATCTGGTGCGGCGAGCGTCAGCGTCACGGGGCTCGCGAGCGTCGGGAGCCGGGGGCGGAAATACGTCACGACCCGCTCGGCGAGCGCGCCCAGCGCCACCGCCTCCATCTTGGCCGGGCGACCGATATGCTCGAAGCGGCGCGCGACCCGTTCCAGTCGATCCACGTCGGCTTCAAGATGCTCCACCAGGTCCTTGCCGCGGGTATCCGGATTTTCCTGCAGGTAATCAATCCATCCCGTGAGTCCCATCAGCGGGGTCCCGAGCTGATGCGCCGACTCGCGCGCCATGGCCACCCACAGCCGGTCGCGCGCCGCCGCGACCTGCGCGCGGTAGGCTCGCGCGGCGAGCGCCACCAGGCAGATGAACGCAATGGCCTGGAGCGCCGCAAGCAGGATCAACTCTTCGGTCTGTGGCAGCTCTCCATAATGAATGGTGCCCACCCCCGGCTGCACGATGGGCCGGTTGACGAGGTCGAGGCTCGCAATCCACGTGTGCATGCGCGCGGTGTCGCCGGAAAACCGCGGCGGCACGTTATCCATGGCGGTGACGTGGCCATTCGTATCGGTGACGACAATCGGGATTCCGAGGGCGCGGACCCGGGCCGCGAGATCGAGCAGCGTGCCCGTGACTGCCTCCGGTCCCGGATCGTTCAAGCCCGCGAAGACCCGGCCCAACAGCCGGCTCGTGTCGCGCGCTTCGTTGCGGAGATGACGTACCATGATCCAGGTATAACCGGCCGACAGGGCGCCGAGCAGGAGGGCGAGTCCTACGACCGTGAGCGGACCCGCGCGGCGGAGTGGATCGCTACGCGCCACCGTGTGTCGGCGCGAGCCGAGCGATGCCGAGGTATGGAACCAGCGCCGGAGGCACGCGCACGCCGCCGTCCGGCTCACAGTGGGTCTCGAGCAGAGCGGCGATGGTGCGCGGCAGCGCGACTCCCGATGCGTTCAGCGTGTGCACGTAGTCCGGCTTGTCACCCGGGCGCCGTACGCGGATGCTCGCGCGGCGCGCCTGAAAATCCGTGAAGGTGCTCGAGCTCGAAACCTCGAGCCACTGACCCACCCCGGGGGCCCAGGCCTCGAGGTCGTAGGTCTTGGCGCTCGAGAATCCCACGTCTCCCGCGGCAAGCAACACCACGCGGTACGGCAGCTCCAGACGGCGGAGCACGTCCTCCGCGTGTCCGGTCATGCGTTCGTGTTCGGCCGGCGACTCTGCGGGCTGACAGAAGCGCACGAGCTCAACCTTGTCGAACTGATGCACGCGCAGCAACCCCCGCGTGTCCTTCCCGGCTGCGCCCGCCTCCCGGCGAAAACACGGGGTGTACGCGGTGTACGCGATCGGCAGCGCGCCCGGGTCGAGGATTTCGTCACGATGCAGGTTCGTGACCGGCACTTCGGCGGTCGGGATGAGAAACAAGTCATCGCCCGCCGTCACGTAGGCCTCGTCGCCGAACTTCGGGAGCTGGCCCGTCCCTTCCATGGACGCGCGCCGCACCAGGACCGGCGGCTCGATCTCTACGTAGCCGTGCTCGCGGGTGTGCAGGTCGAGCATGAAGTTGATCAAGCCGCGGCACAACCGCGCCCCGACGCCCCGAAACACGACGAATCCGGATCCGGACAGCTTCACCGCCCGGGCGAAGTCGATCAAGCCCAAGCGCTCCGCGATTTCCCAGTGCGGCGGCCCGCCCGCTGGCCGCGGCTCACCCCAGCTGCGCACGACCGTGTTGTGACTGGCATCGCCGTCCGGGAGCTCGGGCAGCGGGAGATTGGGAATGAAGAGCGCCTTGCCTTGGAGCACCGCTTCCACGTCTCGCAGCTCGGCCTCGCGCTCGGTAATGAGCGACGTGTGCTCCTTGCGCTGCTGCACGATTTCGGGGGGGAGCTTCCCCTGCTCCTTGATGAGCCGGGCATCTTCGCGAACCGCCGTATTGCGAGCGGCCTTGAGCGTGTCGAGCTCGGTGACGATCGCCCGCCGGCGGCTGTCGAGCGCCTCGATCTCGTCCAGCATCTTGAGCACCGACGGATCCTGCCGACGGGCGAGCGCCGCCCGCACCTGCTCGGGCGCGGCGCGCAACAGCTTGAGATCGATCACGGCGTTACTGGGAAGGGAGGCTGTTGGCCACTAAGCTGCGGTAACCGCAATTCTGATCTGCCAGGACGAGAAATGTGACCGAACGCGCCACGGAATCGAAGGCGATGGGCTGAATCTTGGCGTAGAGCGGGTACACTGTTCCGTCGGGACACGTTTCTGACTTCGAACGGGCAAGGAGCACGGCTTGCAACGAGAGCAACGCCGGCTTGTCGGTGACGTATCCATCGACGGGCGCCTCCGACGTGTTGTCGAAGCTCGCGTTGGACACTTGAAACCCGGGTGCCAGCACCGAATCGACGATGGCGTATTTGGGAAGCGCGCCCGTGGGATAGAACGCGGGACGATTGAGCGAATCGTAGCTGAACACGAAATCCCAGCCAGCGGTCTGCTGCGTGAGAATCGCCGTCCGGCCGATGATCGCGTACGCCGAGGGCGAGTTGAGGCCGGTGCCCTGGACCGCGTACAGCGTGACCGTGTCAACCTGGTTGGTGCTGGTGGCCGGCGCGAGACCGAGTGGATTCGAACATGCCGCGAGCAAGGCGACGCCAACGTCGCCAAGCACGAGCGCAACGCGAAAACGTCGAGCGAGCCGTGTCATTGGGGCATCAACATACCCCGACTCCGCGAAAAGGGTCAACCCATATCGCTGCTTGACTTCGCCTTAGCCGCGTCCTAGGTTGGCCGCCGTGACGACGATCCGGGACGTCGTGGAGGCACTCAGCCGGCGCACCGGTGTCGACGCGGTGGTGGTGGTGGGACGTGACGGTCTGCCAATCGATTCTCGCACGCAAAATGGCGTCGACGCCGAGAACATCGCGGCGCTCGTGCCCTCCATGATCAACGGAGTGACACAGTTCGGTGAGGCATCGGGCCGCGGCAGCTTCGGGGCCGCCGTGTTCGAATTCGGCTCTGGGCTGGCGGTCGTGTCCGTGCTTCACGCCGACGCGCTGCTCGTGATCCTCGTGCAGCCCGCGACGAACGTCGGCGAGCTGCTCTACGACCTGCGCCGCCACCGCTCGGCGATCGCGGGACTCCTCTAGCGTTCCGTGGCGGACTCCACCGGCCCACGGCACCTGCTCGTCGTCGACGACGAGCCGCACATCGGGCTCCTGCTTCGCCCTCAGCTCGAAGAGTTGGGGTACCGCGTGAGTCTCGCGCGAACGCTCGACGGCGCGCGCGCCGCGCTTGCCGCATCCAAGGGCTCGGTGGATGGACTCCTCCTGGACCTGCACCTTCCCGATGGCTCGGGCCTGGATCTGCTGCGCGAGCTGCGGAGCACGAAGGCGACACGGTTGCTCCCGGTCGTCGTCATCACCGCCGAGGGCGAAGAACGCATCCATGATGCCGCCCGCCAACTCGACGCCACCCTGATGACCAAGCCGTTCAGCCCAAGCAAGCTCATGGCCTCGCTCGAAAAAGTTCTGCACCGGCCGCCGCCCCGGGCCAGGTCGAGCCCGTGACGACGTGGGCCGCCATCCTGGCCGGTGGATCCGGGATGCGATTCTGGCCTTTGTCCACGACGCAGCGGCCGAAACAGCTGCTGCCACTCGTCGGCGACGGACCGCTGCTCGCGCAGGCGGTGCAGCGTCTCGAGGGACTCGTGCCGCCCGAGCGCATGTTGATCCTCACCGGTCCGTTTCTCGTCGATCAGGTGGCCGAGCTCGTTCCCAGCATCCCCCGCACGCAGATCTTTGCCGAACCGCGCGCCGCCTCAACCGCGCCGGCGCTCGCGTGGGCCGCGCATTGGATCTCGCGGCGCGATCCCGGCGCGCAGATGCTGTCGATGCATGCCGACTGGGCCGTGAGCGACGACCGCGCGTTTCGCAGCGCGGCACGCACGGCGCTCGGCATTGCGGCGGACTACGACGTGCTCGTCACGGTGGGTGTGAAACCGAGTCGCAATGAGACCGGATACGGCTACATCGTGCCGGGCAAGCCGCTCGGCACCGCTCGCGCCGTCCGGCGGTTCGTCGAGAAGCCCAGCGCCGCTCGCGCCGCCCTGCTCCGCCGGCGCGGTGCCCTCTGGAATACGGGATTATTCGCCTGGGGCGTGGCCCGATTTCTCGGAGAAGCAGGGGCGTACGCCCGCGAGCTGCGGTCCGGGTGGTCCGCGCTTTCCGCCGGAGACGCCGAGGCATTCTTCTCTCTGGTTCGGCCCGCGCCCGTGGACGTCGTGGTGCTCGAGCGCACGAAGCGGCTCGCCGTCGTCGCCGGCACGTTCCGCTGGGATGACATCGGATCGTGGGATGCGCTGCTGCGCATTCGGCGAACCGACTCCCGTGGCAACGTGGTGGTCGGCAACGTCACCGTCGGCGACGATGTGAAACGCTCGGTGATCTGGTCCGAAGACGAACACGTGCTCGTGACCGGCGTGGAAGACCACGTGATCGTGCGCGCAAACGGACATACGCTGGTCATGCCGACCGGTCGCGCCGACGAGCTGAAACAGCTCGTCCAGCGGCTGTGACGCACGCGCTCTACCTCCTCGATCCCGATCCCTCCCCCGCCTGGGCGCCGTTCGCAGGCGTTCGCCCTCTCTGCGAGCTCCGCGCCGGCGCCCATCTGATTCGGGAACGTTGGGAACGGTTCACCGGCACGCGCGCCCTGGGCATCTTTGCCCTCCCTCATCTGTCGGGCTTCGCGGAAAGCGGCGTGCCGCCCGTATCGGCATCCCGACCCGCCGCCGGTCCCGCCATCATTGCCTCCTCCACCTTCGCTCCCCGCGGCACCGCGCCACGCCTTCCCGCGGGTCCGTTTCGCCTCGTGTGTGGCGGCGTGACCGTGGGCTGGGGCGTGGGCGCCGGCGAGCAGTGGACCGGCCCGAAACCGGGAGCGACGGCCGTCGAGGTGCCGGGCATCGTACTCCACGGGGTGCACGACGTGGTCCGGGTCCTTGAATCCTTACTGAAGGAAGATCTGCTGGCTCTGCTCGGCGACTCGGACCCCGTGCCGCACGGCAGTGTCGTGCTCGGTGATCCCGCCGCGGTCGCCGTTCACGCCGGGTCGATCGAGCCGGGCGTGGTGTTCGACACGCGCGACGGCCCGATCGTGCTCGAGCCCGGCGTCGAGGTCCGCGGCGGCACGCGCCTCGAGGGGCCGCTTTGGGCGGGTCCCGGGAGCAGGCTGCTCGGCGGCCCCGTGAAAGGGTCCGCCATCGGCCCACGCTCAGTCGTCCGCGGCGAAGTGGCGGCCGCCGTTTTCCTGGGCTACGCGAACAAGTCGCACGATGGCTTCGTCGGACATTCCGTCATTGGCCGGTGGGTGAATCTTGGGGCGGGAACGACCACGTCCAATCTCAAGAACACGTATGGGCCGATACGGCTCGAAGTGAAAAGCGACGAGATCGAGACCGGTATGATCAACCTGGGCAGCCTCATCGCGGACCACGCGAAAACGGCGATCGGTACGCTGCTCGGAACCGGCACCGTGATCGGCGCCGGGGCGCAGGTGTTCGACGCGGTGCGGCCCCCCAAGTACATCCCCCCGTTCGCGTGGGGTGGGAGCACCGAAAGCGCGCGCATGAGTCGCGAGGGATTTCTCAAAGTTGCCGAACGCGTTCTGCCGCGCCGCGACGTGGCGTTCGATAGTGCGACACGCGCAACGCTCGAACGCATCTACGACTGGTCCATTCGATAGTTTTTTCCCGCCCTCCGATATTGCTGTGACTGTGCGCAATACGCACATTGGACGGTAGCGAGCCAAATTCCGCATGACCAAAACCGAGCGATACCGTCGCGTCAGCAAGTTTGAGTTGCACGACATGATTGGCGAAGGTGCCATGGGTGTCGTGTGGAAGGCGTATGACACGGTCATTCGCCGCTACGTGGCGCTCAAGCTCCTTCCCACCCGGATCGGCAAGACGTCCGACGCCCGCCAGCGGTTCATGCGCGAAGCGCGGGCCGCGGGGGTGCTCCAGCATCCCAATCTCGTCACGCTCTACGACCTCGGTGAAGCCGAGGGACAGCTGTATATCGCCATGGAGCTCGTGGAGGGCCGCGACCTCAGCGCCATGATCGCTGCGAACGATCCGCTCGCCCTGGAGCGCAAGCTCGATATCGTGGTGGAAGTGCTCGAGGGACTCGCCTATGCCCATGAGCGCGGCGTAATCCACCGCGACATCAAGCCGTCGAATATCCGCATCGCCGCGGACGGCCGCGTGAAGATCATGGATTTCGGAATCGCGCGGCTGCAGACGGCCGACATGACGGGCTCGGGCGCGATCGTCGGGACACCGAACTACATGGCCCCCGAGCAGGTGACAAATGGCGCGATTACCGCGGCCACCGATCTGTTTTCCGTGGGATGCCTCCTGTATGAGCTGTTGAGTTACCGCAAGCCGTTCGAAGGCGAAACGGTGCACGGCGTACTCTATCAAGTGCTCACGACCGAGCCCAAGCCGCTCCGAACCATGGCGCCTTCGATTCCTGCCGCGCTCGAGCGCGTGGTCGCGAAGGCGCTCAACAAGGTTCCGGAGGACCGCTATCAGTCGGCGCGCCCGATGCAGCAGGCGGTGCTCGGCATCCGCGCCGCGCTCTCGGGCGCGGAGCCGACGGAGCGACTTCCCCCGCGCTGGACCACGCTGCCGGCTCCGATCCTGCGGCTGGTCACGCACACCCCACTCCGCTGGCGCGTTGCCGTGCTGTCGGCGCTCGCGGTGGTTGCGCTGATCCTCGCGTTCGTGTCGTACAGTCCCATCATGAGCCCGGCACCGGAGCCGCCGCGCATCGTCGTGACCCACCCCTCCCCTCCGCCTCCGCCCCTACCGGCGCCGGATCCCCGCACGCTGGATGAAATGATCGCCGCGCCGGTCGCCCGTGGGACGAACCCGGCGCTGATCGCGCTGCGCGACTCCGCGCTTGCCTCGCGCGAGCGCGCGCGGCGCGCCGGAGCCATGAAGAACAACGTGCGATCGCTGGCGCTCGCGGAGGCAATGCTGTTCACGGCGGAGCAGGCGCGCCGGGGTGGCAATCAAGCGAAGGCGTCGAATGCCTATGTGGGAGCGGTGCCGGAGTACCGCCTGGCGCGCATCCAGGCGATCGCGCTTCGCGCGGAAGCGCACAACGCCATCGAGCGGGCGACCCCGATCGTCAAGGCGCTCGCCACCCGGCCCGTCGCGGCCCGCGCTGCCACGTCGCTGGCCCGCGCCGAGTCGCTGTACGCCGCAATGGACTACCCGCTGGCCAAGCTCGCAGCGCAAGACGCCGAGCAAGTCGGCGTGGCAACGGGCGTGGCGCCGCCCACTCCCCAACCCGCCGATCCGCGGGCGGCGATCGGCGTGCTGCTCACCGACCTGTCGCGCGCGGTCGCGAGCGAGCACGTGGAGAATTTGCGGCTGTTATTTCCTTCGATGAGTACCGCGGACGGGGCGAGCTGGAGCGCATTCTTCGAGCGTGCCACACGGCTCCAGGCGAGCTACACGCCCGAGCCAATTACGGTGGAGAACCGGGTGGCGAATGCGAATGTGCTCGCGGTCTATCGCTTCGTCCCGCGGGGCGGCGGCGCGCAACACGAAGAGCGAACGAAGCTCGCGATGTCGTTCATCAGTACACCCGGCGGGTGGCGCATCGACAGCGTCCGGGATCTCGGGAAGTAGACGGTTAGTCCCACGCCCGCGCGGTATCGGGCGGGCTCGATGGCATGGTAAGGGTGTCGGGTTTCGGTGTCGGCGGTCCGACGCGGCGCAGCGCCACCGGTTTCTGCAGATCGCCTCCCGAGAGCGTGAGTCGATCGGCCTGCACTTTCAGCCCGTACACCATCCAGACCCCGTCGCCGACCGTCAGCCAGATGCTGTCCCCCACGAGCCGCCAGCGTGCCACCTGATCGCCGAACTGCGCCGAGCTGTCCGGCCGCACCATGATGTGGCGCAGACCCGAATCGGCTTTCGCCACCCAATCACCCTCGAGCCGCGGACGCTTGGCTCCTGGCGGAGCCGTGCCCTGTCCACTGAGACACGCCACGACACCGACCGCCGCCATGAGTTGAAGCATCAGCTGCCCCACGCGTTTCTCCCTCCCATTCCTGTCCCATCTACCCTGATTTCGGGCACAGGATCACTTGGTCGGCCGCTGTCCCGCGCTCGTACCCCCATGCGTGGCTGCGTGACCGATGCGGACCACGCGCTCATCGGGGTCGTCCAGGGCCACGCGGATTGCGCGCTCACGCCGTGCCGGGAGTTTCAGCTCGATCTTGAGTGCCGCGATTCGCACTCGCGGGTCGGCGTGGGCGGTGAGCCGCTCGAGCACGGGGGTTGGTGGAGCCTGGTGCAGCTCGTCGAGCAGCGTCAGCAGGTTGCGCGTCACGTACCAAGGCGCTTCGTGAGCGAGCCGCTCCCCAACGAGTGGCGCCACGCGCGGGCCCAACCGCACGAGCACGCTCAGGAAGCCGCGGCGCATGGCACGGGTTTCGGCTGCGGCCAGGCCGTCGAGCAGCGGCGCCATCGCGGCTGTTCCCAGCTCGGGCCCGAGCTGCTCCAGCGCCTTCCAGTCGGGCGGCTCGAGCGCACAGAGCCGTTGCACGGCGAGGAGCAGCGCAGGGTCGTTTTGCACGCCCCGAAACTACATAGCTCCGAGCGTTGGAACTACCCGGCCGCAGCCGGAGCGCCGGGAAGCGGCGCCCCCGGATCTCGCACGACCGCCAGCTGCGATTCCCACGCGCGCATCATTCGAACGAACGCGGACGCCAGCTCGGGGTCGAATTCGACGCCGCTGCGCCCTTCGATGTAGGCAACCGTGCGTTCCTGCGGCCACGCTTCGCGGTAGGGCCGTGTGGTGCGCAGCGCGTCGTACACGTCGGCCACGTGCACCAGCTTGCTGGCGTAATGGCAATCCCGCCGGAATCGCATGGTCGGGTATCCGCCGCCATCCAGCATGATGTGGTGCTCGTAGGCAACCACGGCGGCAAGATCGAGCGCCTCTTTGGCCGTCAGGATGATGCGCGCGCCATCCGCGGGATGGCGGTTCATGAGTGCGCGCTCTTCGTCGGTGAACCTCCCGGGCTTCGTGAGCACTTCGAGCGGAATGCGGATCTTTCCGAGGTCGTGGAGCAGGCCGGCAATGCCGAACGACCGAACGTCGTTCGCTCCGAGTCCGATAAATTCGGCCATTGCCATCGCGAGCACGGCGACGTTGAGCGAGTGCGTCGTCGTGTACTGGTCGAATTCCTTCAGCTCGAGCAACGGGATCATGAGCCGCTGGCCGGCGTGCATCGCGACTGCCAGCGAGTTGATGACCGCCTCGGCCTCGACCAGCGGCAAGACACCGGTGGCTTTCACTTCATCCTGCATCCAGCGGATGGCGTCGGTTTCCTCGCTCAACGAGTAGCTGATCGTGGCGGTGGGCAGCGTGGTGTCTTCCAACTCGGCGTCACCGCGGACACCGACCGCCCCATACCGGATTCCTGACGGCCGCAGCTGGCGGGCCTCTGCCGTGCTGATGGCGGCAAGCGTGAGCCGCGCCAGGACTTCGTCGAGAAACCCCTCGAACTCTTCGCGCGTGACGCGCGCCGCGAATTCGAGCCGCTGAACGCCGGCGCCCGACAGGCGTACCGACCAGTCCCAACCACGAAGCTCCTTGAGCGGCAGGCGACCGAATACGATTTCGTCACCCAGAAACGTGAACAACGGATGGGGTGCCGCGGCCTCGAGATCGTGGAGTGACTGGTACGCCGCGTCGATGGCCCGTTCCCGGGCCGGGTGCCCCTCGGCGTACAACGTCATGCCGGCGAGCGCCTGTGCGAAGGCGGTGAGAAAACGGACGGCCTCGCTCACCGCGTTGGCTTTCGTCGGGCGACCGTCACGCCGGCGGCCGCCCGGATTTCAGGGTCCGACGCGGCTGCTGCCAGGTCGAGCACGCGCTGCACGTTTGGGTTGTCGCGCCAGCGGCTCGCCAGAACCGACAACGCCGCGAGCAGCTCCGGTGAGCGGGGTGGCAGCTTCTTACGCCCAAACAGCGTTCGGCCGCCATCGGCTACGGCGAGCAGCGTTTCGCGCGCCAGTGGAGCGCGCGCAGCGCCCAGCGCCCGGATAGCCGCGAGGCGCGCCGCCGGGTCATCGCCCCACCCCCCTGCCCCGGCCGCGACGCGTTCGGCCAACAGCGGGACAACGGAATCGGGACACTTGTCCTGCGCGGCCCCGAGGCCGAGCCGGATCACGCGCTCATCGGCATCGGCGAGCGCGACACGAATCGCCCGCTCGCGTCGGCTGGAGTCCTGCAGCTCGAGCTTCAACGCGGTCAGGCGCACCCGCGCGTCTGCATGGCTCGTGAACCGCTCGAGCAGCGGACCCGGGGGAGGCTGGTGCAGCTCATCGAGCAGCGTCAGCAGATTCCGGGTTACATACCATGGTACATCGTGAGTCAGCCGCTCCGCGATCAGCGGAGCGATGCCGGGTCCGAGCTGCACCAGGATACTCAGGAATCCGCGGCGCGCCCCGCGATTTTCCGCGCGTGCGAGTCCGTCGACGAGCGGCGCCACGGCGGCCGTTCCGACCCGCGGCGCAAGGCGCTCCAGGGCCTTCCAATCCGGTGGATTGGCCGTGCAGAGTCGCTCCACGACGACGGGCGTGTCGATCCGCTCCGCGATGCGTCGAGCCGATGCTTCGTCCTTCGTCTGTTCGAGCGCGTCGAGCAGCTGCGGGATCCGTCCCTCGGTGATCAGGCGTTCGACCGAGCGGAACACGAGATCGCTCGTGACGTCGAGCTCGAGCGCCATGGCGGCGATCCGGTCGGGCTCGGGCGCGTACACCGGCGCGGCGGGCACGGCGTGGACCGGCGCGGACTGCGCCATGCGCTGGAGTGCCCCGCCGTACGCGGCCGGATTGGGGTCGGCGAGATTCCAGCCCTGTAGCATCTTGCGCACCTGGTCGCGCAGCGCCGCGTCGGCCTGCGGGCGCATGGTCTCCGTGCCTCGCTCGGCGTGCGCGGCGAACTTCGAGAGCAGGCGAACCAGGGCGTGCGACACGTTCTGGTGCGAAGTCTCCGCCGCGGCCTGGACGATCTCGATCACGGCATCGACGGCCATGCCCTCCGCCGCGTCCGCCACGAATTTGCTCCGCTGCGCGAAATCGCCGCCCATGTCGAGCAGCCGCCGGAGGGTTTCGGGCTTGAGATTGCGAATCAACCGCGACATCCGGCGCCTGAGCGGCACCGCTTCGGCCGCCCCGGCCACCTTGAGCTCTTCCGCGATCTGCAGCAGATAGCCGACGATCGCCTGGTCGTACGCCATCGCCGACGCCGGCGCGCGCTCGTCGATCGCCTTGGCGATCACGGCCGGCTCGGTCGAGGCGGGAGTCTCGTCACTCGACTCGGCGGCGAGGGCGGCCCGGGCGAGCCCGATCCAGAGCTGCGCGCCTCTCGCGCGCGACGCACCCTGCTCGGGGGTGCCCGACGCATCGGCGGGGGTTTCGTCGACGAGCTCCAGCCGCTCATACGTGAGCGGGTGCAGGCGAATGTGCGCCCAGCGACGCAGACCCTCCGCGGGCCCGAGCCCGAGCGGCGCGCCGGTTCGGTCTGCTTCGATGGCGAGCGTGGCCAGCGCGTCGCGCATTTCTTCCACGCCAACCTCACGGCTGATGGTGATCGCGCCGAGGTGATGTCGGTGCAGGCGCTCCGCCAGCTCGCGCAGCACCGGGTGTTTCGGGTCGGTGGCCACGCCTTCGATCACGAGCTGCTGCCGCGCCACCCCGAGCGACAGCGTCTGCCGGTCCTGCAGCAGCAGCTCGGCGCGGCGGGTGACCGTGAGCGCGGCCGGGGCCAGGGATGGATGGCTTCCCGGATAAATGGAGTGCTTGTGCAGGGCGATGGACAACTCGATCAGGAAGTCGGACAGATCGCGCGAGAGGCTGGCGCGCTCAGGGCGCGGCGATGGGGGGGGTGAAGGGGTGACACCCACGCCCACCAAACTAAGCATCGGCGCAAAAAAAGCGCCCCGGGAGGGGGGCCCCCCCGGGGCGGTGCTGCTCGACGGTGCTCCTCGACGTTGCTTCTTGACGCCTTTTTCTTGACGTCTTACGCCCTTAGTACATGCCTCCCATACCGCCTGCCCCACCGGGCATGGGCGGAGCCTTCTCCTTTTCCTTCTTTTCCACCACGACGCACTCGGTCGTGAGCATCAGCCCCGCGATCGATGCCGCGTTCTGCAGCGCGGTGCGCGTGACCTTCGTGGGATCGATGACCCCCGCCGCCACGAGATCTTCGAACGTGTCGGTCTGCGCGTTGTAGCCGAAATTCTTATCCTTTGACTCCTTCACCTTGCCGACGATGATCGAGCCTTCCGCGCCCGCATTCTGGGCGATCATGCGGATCGGCTCCTCGAGCGAACGGCGCACGATGTCGATGCCGATTTTCTCGTCGTCATCCGAACCGCGGACCTTGTCGAGCACCTTCTGGCACCAGAGCAGCGCGACACCGCCGCCCGGCACGATGCCCTCTTCGACGGCGGCACGAGTGGCATGCAGCGCGTCCTCGACGCGGGCCTTCTTTTCTTTCATTTCCGTCTCGGTGGCCGCGCCGACATGAATCACCGCCACTCCGCCGGCGAGCTTGGCGAGCCGCTCCTGCAGCTTTTCGCGATCGTAGTCCGACGTAGACTTATCGATCGAGGCCTTGATCTCGTTGATGCGACCCTGAATGGCGTCCTGCTTGCCCTTGCCGTGCACCACCGTGGTGTTGTCCTTGTCGATCACGACGCGCTTGGCCTGACCGAGGTCGTTCAGCACCGCGTTCTCGAGCTTGAAGCCGACTTCCTCCGAGATCACCTGGCCGCCGGTGAGAATGGCGATGTCGCGCAGCATTTCCTTGCGCCGATCCCCGAAGCCGGGGGCCTTCACGCCGCAGACCTTCAGGGTGCCGCGGAGCTTGTTCACGACCAGCGTCGCGAGCGCTTCACCTTCGACGTCTTCCGCGATGATGAGCATCGGACGGCCGGCCTGCGCCACCTTCTCGAGCACCGGCAGCAGATCCTTCATCGAGGAAATTTTCTTGTCGTGAATCAGGATGTACACGTCCTCGAGCACGGCTTCCATCTTCTCGGGATCGGTGATGAAGTAGGGCGAGAGATAGCCGCGGTCGAACTGCATGCCGTCCACGGTCTCGTACGTGGTCTCGAGGCCCTTCGCCTCTTCGACCGTGATCACGCCGTCCTTCCCGACCTTCTCCATCGCGTCGGCGATGATCTTGCCGATCTCGTTGTCGTTGTTCGCCGAGATCGTCCCCACCTGCGCGATTTCCTTCCGGCCGGCCGTGGGCACCGAGATCTTCTTCAGCTCGTCGACCACTGTCTCGACCGCCCGATCAATGCCGCGCTTGAGCGACATCGGGTTGACGCCGGCCGTGACCGACTTCAAGCCTTCGCGGAAGATTGCCTGCGCCAGCACCGTGGCAGTCGTGGTCCCGTCGCCCGCGAGATCCGAGGTCTTGGTCGCCACTTCCTTCACCATCTGGGCGCCCATGTTCTCGATGGGATCTTCGAGCTCGACTTCCTTGGCTACCGTGACGCCATCCTTGGTGACCGTCGGGTTGCCGAACTTTTTGTCGATGACGACATTCCGCCCCTTCGGGCCGAGCGTCACCTTGACGGCTTCGGCCAGCTGATCGACCCCGCGCTTCAGCCGCGCCCGGGCCTCAGTGTTGAACTCCAATTGCTTTGCAGCCATCTCCAGTATCCTCCCAGAGCCTGAGATTGATGTCAGGCGAGTTTCGCAATGACGTCGGCTTCCTTGATCAGAATGACTTCTTCACCGCCCAGCTCGACCTGGGTGCCCGAGTACTTCCCGTAGACGACCCGGTCGCCAACCTTCAACTCCATCGGCACGACTTCGCCCTTCTCGCGCCGCCCTGGTCCGACGGCGATGACCTCTCCCTGAATCGGCTTTTCCTTGGCCGTGTCGGGGATGTACAAACCGCCACGCATGCTCTCCGACTCCTCGAGCGGCTTGATCGCGACGCGATCTGCGAGCGGGAAAACCTTCAGTTTGCTCTTGCTTGCGGTTGCGGTTGCCATGTCAGATGCCTCCACCTCGTTGTTTCGTGGGCTAACTCATTGTGCGTACATGCAATTAGCACTCTGATGAGTTGAGTGCTAAGCCAGGCCGGGAATCTCTCCAGGCCTCGCGGCAGTGTCAAGGGGCGAGATGCTTGGTCAACGAGTCGGCCAGGAGGGTGGCCTGGCGCTCCGGCGTCGCGCCGAGCGAATCGAGCGGCAGGGAAATGCTTGCCACCACGACCCCGGTCCTCGTATCGGCCAGGCGGGCGGCAAACCAGCGGCCATGGGGAGCCTGATTGGACTGAAATGTGAACGTGATGAGCGCGGCCGTAGGCCTGCTTCCTCCGCTCACTTCGCGCCGCACATCGAAGCCGCGCTTCTCGAGCGCCTTCGCCAAATGCTCGCACAGCGAATCGCGCGGCTCGATAAGAATGCGGTAGCCGGAAACGGGAGCGGGCCTAGAAGAAGAACACGACGAGGCGGCTGATGATAACGCGGCTGATGAAACGGCGACCAGTCGCCTCACCATCAGCCACCTCACCCTCAGTCGCCGTATCATCAGTCGCCTCCCCGATTACGGTATTACTCTTCGCGCCCCCACCCACCGCTCCATCCAGTACGCGCCATCGGGATCGTGAGGATCGAGACGCGACAACTTCACGCCGCCCGAGGCACTGTGGATGAATTTCGATTCACCCACGTACATCCCCACGTGCGTGACGCCACCGTTCTCATGAGCGGAGAACAGCAGGATGTCACCAGGTCGCAATGCCTCGGGGACAGGCGTCACTTCGGCGCCCGCATGCGCTTGGTCCTCCCCCTTCCTCGGCACCCGGATGCCGTGCTGGCCATACGCATACTGGATCAGGCCGGAGCAATCGAACCCGTTTTCCGCATTACCGCCCCATTGATACGGGGTACCGAGTACGGAGATCGCCGTTTCGACCACATCCGCCGCGTTTCCGGACACGGTCGCGGGAGGCTCGGGGGGGGGGAGCGGCAAGGGAGCTGGAGAGACGGGATTGGTCGCCGCGCGCTTCCCGTGCCCACCCAGGGAGATGCCAATCGAGGCGCTCATCCCTTCACGTGATCCCGGACTGGCGCGCCAGAATCCACGCGGCCCGCGATCCTCGAGACGGTAGCGGGTCTCGAGTCCGACGCCGAGCCAGGGGAGCGCGCGCCACTCGAGACCGGCCCCGATACTCCACAGGATCGCGACAGCCTGCGATGCCGTGTCGGTCGAAAGTCCCGGCTCGATCGCGGCGAGCAAGTACGGGCCCACCCGCTGCTGTCCTCCGCTCCCGCCGCGCATGGCCTCGAACTCCAATCCAGCGCCGTAAAATGCGCGCCGGCGCCCGAGGGAGTCGTGAACCAGCGCCGTCGCGACCAAACCGTGCTGCCACACGCCGCTCGGCCGGATCGTGCGCAGCTCGTAGATCGTGGCGTCGTTGCCGTTGTACCACTCGCCAAGATGGAACTCGACCGCACGCCCGCCTCCCCAGCCCTGGCCCGATAAGAGCGCGGGAGCGAGTGCGAGGAGTGGGACAATCGCTTTAATCAGATGTCGCGACGGACGGAGGAGGCTCGAGCGGCGCCATGTGATGCGACAGCAGGTGCGGCACCCGTCGCATGAATCTGACCCAAAACGCGAGCACGCTGAGACCCGCGAGCGCCGAAATGCCGAGGGCCATACCAACCATCGCGGCCGGTTGGGATAGTCGGATGCAGATAAGCGCTCCGGCCCAGAGCCCGACGTACGACGCCGCCCAGGCGAGTACAGGAGTGAGTAACCAGCCGGAGATGACGAGCAGATGTGCCAGCCAGCGGGGCACGCTGCCCCCCTTCCCGCGACCGTGCCGTCAGGTCCTGCGAACGAGCGTGGTGAGACCCGAGGCGACGAGCGTCAGAGCAAAGCCAGCGCCCACCGCAACCGGAAGCAGTATGGGGAGATGTGCCAGCCGAGCGATGACGGCGAGCACGATGGCGCCGACGACCACTGGAGCGGCAACACGGACGAGCGATGGCTCGCGGTGCTTTGCGTGCCCCGCGACCACGAGCCCGCCAATCCACGCGAGAAACGTTCCGAGCATCCACCACATTGGGAGATACCACCACGTCATCCCTCCGCCGACGTCGTCCCAGGTCCAGGGATATGCGTTCAAGGGACGCAGCACGGCGATGTCGATCACGGCGAACACCACGGCCCCCCACAACCCGAGCCCTGCCGCCCCGGCAATACCCTCCACGCTCCGGGCGGCACACCAGAAGCCGGGGAGAAACGCGGCCGCGGTTCCTCCAGCGATCACGAGCAACGCTTCGAGACCAACGCGGACGCCACCGTCAGGCGCATACCGCGCGACGGACAGATAGAGCACGACCGCGGCGCTCACGAGCAGTCCGAGCTTCGTACCCCCAATGACTACCGTCCGGAAATCCGAACGATCCTTTTCGGCCTGAGCGAGACTCGCAGCCATGCTCGACGACTCCCCGCGAAGTGTGATGGACGTATGGTCACGCAAATCTACTGATCCCCGTTCAGGCGGCAAACACCAGCACGACGATCGCATCCGTTACGGCCCAGGCAGCGAGTGCACGGTACATCCCGCGTTGGTGTTCGGCGGGCGCGGCTGCATCGCGGCGGCGGTACCAGGGAACCAGCACGACGAGCCAGGCCACGAGTGGCACCAGCAGGATGGGCAGACGCGACGGCGCGCCCGCGAGCACCGCGGCCCAGCCGAACAGCGCGAACGCGAGCAGCGTGGCGACGATGGCGAGCCCCAGACTCGCACGCAACCCGATCCGAATCGCGAACGTGCGGTCGCCTCTGCGGCGGTCTTCCTCGAACTGATACAGCTGGGTGAGCGGGTAGAGTCCCGCGAACAGCGGGCAGAATGCCAGGAGCACGAGGGTATGCGGCGGGTCCACGGGATAACCCGTCGCGGTCCAGCCCGCGAGCGGCGTAAGCGTTCCGAATCCCCACATGTTGATGAGCCAGTCAACCCCCGCAACGGCCTTGAAGCGAAACGGCGGCACCGAATAGAGAATGGTCAGGGCGAAACAAATGGCGTAATCCAGCTGGAAGGCGATCGGCAAACGAAGCGCGAGCAGCTGCCCCAGCACCAGCAGGCTGAGACTGAACGCCAGCAGATGACGCGGCGGCTCGGGCGGCGCCTCGAGGTATCCGATATCCCCTTCGTCGCGGTCGAACACGCTGTTCAGCGCGAGGGTGCCGCCGTTGAGACAGACGACCCAGAGCGCGAGCCCGTAGAGCGCGGCACCGAGCGCGGCGCCGCGCACCACGCCTCGCACTCCAACCGCGAGCACATAGCCCAGCACCGTGTGCGCGGCCATGATGAACCATTCGGCCGGCCGGAGGTGCAGCACGTACGAGAATGTGTCACCGGGCAGGACCCGGTATCCCCAGCGCCGCCAGGAATTGAGCGAGCGCGCGTCTACCAGATGAGCCCCAGCGCGGTCGCCGCGAACCGAAGACCGGTAAGCGTGAGGTCCGGGTAGACGGATTCGATTTCCCTGGAGAGCGGCGCGATGAGCCCCGCCAGCCCACCCGTGGCGATGGCGCGCGGAGCTGCCCCCCCCTCCCGTGCACCCGGCCACTCCGCACGGATGCGTCGAATCAGTCCGTCGACCGCGTCGGTGGTCCCGAACAGCACTCCCGACCGAATGCAATCTTCGGTGCGCTTGCCAATCACCTGCGAGGGCGGGCTGAGCTCGGTCGCCGGCAATTTGGCCGTCTTGCGTACCAGCTCGTCCGCGGCGGTGCGAATGCCGGGCATGATCACACCGCCAATGAACCGCGCGTCGGCCGTGATGCAGTCGAACGTCGTTGCGGTGCCGAAATCGACGACCACTGTATCGGCCTTGAACAGCTGGGCTGCGGCAAGCGTGTTCACGATGCGGTCGGCCCCGACCGTGAGTGGCTCGGCGACATCGAGGCGGATGGGCAACGGCGAACGCCCGTCCACGACGACGGGCCGGACCGTGGTCGCGAGCTCCACTGCTTCGCTGATCGTGAGTGTGACCGGTGGAACGACGGAGGCCAGAATGGCGGCACGGATTTCCTGCGTCGAGTGGCCGGCCTGCGCCAGATAGGCCGTGAGCGCCGACGCCCACTCATCGGGCGTGCGGGACGGAGTGGTCGTGAGTCGCCACGATCCGCAAGGCTGCTGACGTTGAAACAGACCGATCGTGGTTTCGGTGTTGCCGATGTCGAGTGCTAGCAGCATGAGGCAATTTCGAATCGCGAATATCGAATGTCCAATTGCGAAATTCGACTTTCAGATATCGACATGACCGTCCAACACGGGCGTGATCGCTCCGCCCGACTCCACGAGCAGCGCTCCGTCCCCGCGGATCCCCGACGCCCTCCCCGCCACCGGCGCCCGTAGAACGCGGCCGCGCAGCCAGTCGCGTTCCGCAAAGGCCCGCGATTCGGATTCTGAGAGATGCGGCGCGCTGGCGCCAATGGCGGTGATGCCAGGCACCAGGCGATCGAGTACGTCCAGTCGGCGAATGTCGGGCAAGAACTCACGGAGCGAAACGGCGCGGTGCGCCAACTGCGGCGGGATGTCATTCCAGACATTGATCCCGATCCCCACGGCGAGCCATTGGAGCATGTTGCCCTGCCAGCGCCCCTCGGACAGCACGCCCGCAATCTTCCGGTCGTCGATCAGAACGTCGTTCGGCCATTTCAGCCGCGCCCTCGGGCTGCCGAGCAGCTCATCGAGCGCGTCGGCGACGACCAAGCCGGCGCGCAGCGACACCATTCTCAGGTCCGCGTGCGGCGAGCGGACGAGCATACTGAGCCACACGCCGCCAACCGGAGAATGCCAGTGACGTCCGTCACGCCCGCGGCCGGCCGTCTGTTCCTCCGCAATCACGGTTGTGCCGTGCGCCGCCCCTGACGCGCCCAGCTCGTGAGCCGTGTCGAGCGTGGATGCGACGAGACGGAGTGCTGCTACCTGCGGCACGGCCCAGCGCCGCGCGAGATGCGCCGCGGGGACGCCATCGAGAATCAGCGGCACGAATGCGTCATCCGATGCGCCCGGCCACGAGGGCGATGAGGCCGACGAGCATCGCGCCCTCTACCAGCAGCGAAACCCGGTAGGTGCGACCCACGAGCACGCGCGTGGCCGCGGCAAGCAGGAACAACTCGGCGAACACGGCGATCAGGAAATAGGCGCCGTGATAGCTCGCGTGCGCGGGCCAGACGAGGCTCGCCGGCACGAGCGCGATGCTCAATGCGGCCGTGCCGATCGTGAGCCGCCGCGAGTTCGAGTCGGGCACGCCCTGCTCGAGCCGCGACGTCAGCTGGAGCACGAGGGCGAGCCACGCGGCGAGGGTCCACGGAAGCGCGCCTTCCGCCGGGAGGCCCACCGCGATCGCTCCGTACATCAGGGGAAAGCCAAGCAGGACCGCGATCACACATTGCGTCCCGAGACGACCGGGATCGAGCTTCCGAACCGAGACCGCCGCGGCAAAGCCCACGATCCCCATCACCACGGCCGTGCCGCTCACGAGCATGGCGAGCGCCGTGCCGAACACGAATCCCGCGTAGACGATCAGGTCCGGCGCGGCCTCCGCGGAAACCGAGAACCCCACACTCGCGAGGGCGGCCCACGCAAGCAGTGCGGGGATCTCGAGCCGGCCTCGGGCGATCACCCCGCCGGCCAGCACCAGCGCCGGGACGGCAGCCCGCCTCAGCGCCCGAGACACTCTTGGTACAGGCTCTCGTACACGGGCACGATCCGCTCGGCGGAGAAGACCAGCGCATGCTCCGATGCCGCCGCCCGCATCCTGGCCAGCCTGGCAGCGTCGCTCAGGATCGAGCGCGCCCGGTCGACCATTTCGTCAACCGCACCGACCGGTGCGAGAAAGCCGGTTTCACCGTTCACGACGACCTCCGGAAGCCCGCCGACATCCGAGGCGATCACGGGAACGCCGCACGCCATCGCCTCCAGGGCCGCGAGGCCGAACGATTCGGTTTGCGATGGAAGGAGAAAGAGATCGCTCGACCGCAGCACGTCGGAGACCTGATCGACCTTCCCGAAGAACCGCACGTCGTGCCCCAGCCCCAGGCGATCGGTTTCCTGCTCCGCCGCGTCGCGCTCCGGACCGTCACCGATCAGCACGAGTGTGGCGGGCATCGCGCTGCGCACCCCGGCAAAGATGCGAATCACATCGCGCACGCGCTTGATCGGACGGAAATTCGAGATGTGGATCAGCACCTTGTGGCCCGGTGGCGCCAGTGGCGTGCGGCGGGATCCGCTGGGCTGTGGATGGTACTCCGCGGTTGAAATGAAATTCGGGATGACGCGCACATCGCACCCCACGCAACCGAACGATCGATAGGTCTCCTCGCGCAGGTAATTCGACACGGCGGTGACCGCATCGGACTGCTCGATCGAGAACTTGGTCAGCGTGTAGTACGACGGATCCTGGCCCACGAGCGTGATATCGGTGCCGTGCAGCGTGGTCACGACCCGGAGATCGTGGTCGGGCCTGAGCATCTGCTTCGCGAGCCACGCCGTCGCGGCGTGCGGGATGGCGTAATGCACGTGCATGATCTCGAGGCCCTCCCGCAATGCGACTTCGTGCTGCTTCACCGCGAGCGCGAGTGCGTATGGCGACTGCTCGAACAGCGGGTATTCCGTCGTGACCACCTCGTGGTACGTCACACGCTCCACGAATCCACGCAGCCGGAACGGGCTCGCGTAGGAGATGAAATGCACCTCGTGGCCACGGCGCGCGAGCTCGAGTCCCAGCTCGGTCGCGACCGCGCCGGAGCCGCCGTAGGTCGGATAGCAGGTGATGCCGATCTTCACGAAGCGGGAAGCGGGAAGGGGGAAGCCGGTGGCGATGACGCATTCCAGCGTTCGAGAATACGGGCAGCCAGCACGTCAGGCGCACTGGTCGCGTCCAAGTCCCACACGATTCCCGCTTCCCCCTTCCCGCTTCCCCGCAGCTGATTTCGAAACCACGTCTCCTGCCGCTTTGCGTAGCGACGGGTGGATCGGATGATGGCATCGCGCAGCTCGCTCTCCGGCAGACTGCCCTCGAGCATCAGCCCCGCCTCGCGATACCCAATCCCGTCGAGCCCCGGTGCGTGCGACGGGACGCCGCGCCCGAGCGCACCAGCGACCTCGGCCACGAACCCAGCCCGGAGCATCCCATCGACCCGCTCGGTGATTCGCCGCACCAGCGCGTCCCGTGGCAACGTGAGGTGAATGTACCACGGCCGCATGGCGCCATTCTGGCGCGCGTTCCGCTGCCACCAGGAGAGCGGCCGGCCGGTCAGGAGCGCCACCTCGATGGCGCGCGCCGCGCGTTGGCGTCCGCCGCCCGCAAATCCGCGGTCGAGTCTCGCCGCCCAATGCGCGGCCCGCGAAAGCGGCAGCTCGGCCGTCCACGATCTCAGCGCCTCGCGCGTCGCGAGATCGAGCGGAGGCTCCCGAAACAGCCCGTCACCGAGCGCTTTGACGTAGAAGCCCGTCCCGCCGACGACAAGCGGCTGCCTGCCGGCGCGCTGGATTTCGTCGAGCCACCCCACCGCATCACTCGCAAACCGCCCCGCGCTGTAGCGCTCGCCGGGATCAATGAGGTCGATGCCATAGTGGGGCACGCGCGCGCGTACAGCGAGATCGGGCTTCGCGGTGCCGATATCCAGACCGCGGTACACCTGGCGTGCGTCCGCGGAGATGATCGATACGGCGGCATGGCGCGCGAGCTCGAGCGCGACCGCGGTTTTCCCGACCGCCGTGGGGCCGACGAGCACGGGAACCAGAGGCCGGACCGGCGCAGCTGCGTCAGCTCCTCCCAAACCTTCGCTCCAGCTCCTCACGCGGCAGCTGCACGATGCTCGGGCGCCCGTGGACGTCATGCGCGGGCAGCGTGGCGCCAAGCAGGCGCGTCACCAGCTCCCGGAGCTCGTCCGCATCGAGGCGTTGACCGGCCTTGATCGCCGCGCGACACGCGTACGTGGCCGCGAACCGCTCCAGCCGATTCGCCAGCGTGCCGAATCGATCGCCCGCGAGATCCGCCACCAGCTCCTGCAGGCAGCGCGTGGCATCGAACCGTGGATGCGGATTGGGGACGGTGTGCACGATGATCGAGCGTCCGGAGAATGGCTCGATTTCAAATCCGACGCGGGTCAGCAATTGGCGGTGACGTTCGATGGCATCGAGCTCGGCAGCCGTGAATTCGAGCGTCAAGGGCAGGAGCAGACGTTGAGCCGGCGCGCCATCGCCCGTGAGCTGCCGCATGGCGGCTTCGTACAACACGCGCTCGTGCGCCGAGTGCTGATCGACGATGGCGACGGACGTATCGGACTGAAAGACGATATAGGAGTCGAACACCTGCAGCAGGCTCGACGGCCCGGCGAACCGCGCATCACTCGCTTCCGGCGCAGGAAACAGACTCGGCGCGTCGGAATCCCAGCTCGGCACGGACCCGGGGAAGCCCTGCGGCGTGGGGGCGCTCCCCGCACCGGCCCCGACCGGCGATGCCGCCTCAAGTGGCGCCAGCGCGCGCCGCACCGCCGCTTCTACCACGTGCTCCACGAAAAACTTTTCGCGGAAGCGCACCTCGAGCTTGGCGGGATGCACGTTCACGTCCACCGCGTCACCCGGCAGCTCGAGGAAGAGCAGAATCGATGGGCGGTCACCGGGCGCGATCGTCGAGCGATATCCGGCCTCGGCGGCGCGAATGATGAACGGATCACGGATTGGTCGCCCATGCACCACGACACAGCTCTTCCGGCCCGTGGGTTTGGCCTGCGCGGGACGCTGGATGAAGCCGCGGATTTCGAGGGGACCCTCGCGGTGGGCGACGGGAACGAGCGTGTCGGCGAACGGGCGGCCCCACAACGCCGCGATCCGATCGATGTGCCGGGCGGCAGGAGGGGCTTCGAGCAGCATGCGACCATCGCTCTCGAGCGAGAAGGCGACATCCGGCCGCGCGAGTGCGAGCACCGTGAGCGCGTCGACGACGGCCCGCACTTCGGTCACCTGCGCGCGCAGGAATTTCCGCCGCGCCGGCGTATTGAAAAACAGCCCGCGCACGAGCACGGTCGTGCCCCGTTGCCGCACGGCCGACTCGCTCGCGTCGCGCTTACCGCCCAGCACGCGCAGCCGCGTTCCCGTCCCGTCCGCGCCCGCAGTTTCCAGCTCGAAGCGGGACACCGAAGCGATCGCCGGCAGCGCTTCACCCCGGAATCCGAACGTCGCGACTCCAATCAGATCCGATGCGTCGCGAATCTTGCTGGTAGCGTGCCGCTCGAGCGCCAGCGCCGCGTCGGCAGCGCTCATCCCTTCCCCATCGTCACTGACTCGGATCAACGCTTTGCCGCCATCTTCGATCACTACGCGAACTGTGCGTGCGCCGGCATCGAGTGCATTCTCCACCAGCTCCTTCACGACCGATGCCGGTCGTTCGACGACTTCCCCCGCGGCGATCTGATCGGCAACCTGGCTCGCAAGCACGGCGATCCGGCCGCTCATAACCGCACTACCTCGGACCCGAGCACCCAACCGCTGATGCCGTCGTCGCGATACACCTCGAGCCAGCGCCCGTAGGTCCGCCGTACCAGAATCGCGGACCCGGGGTCGAGCGTGGTTGCCGCCGACGCGGTGCCGTAAGGCGCTACGCGCACCGAGGTCGCGGGATCGATCACGACCGCGAGCGGCCTCGCTCGCCGCTGCCATTCCGCGGCTCCACCCCACGCGGCGACGACGGCGATCGCGACCAGCACGAGCGTGACGGCGCGCCGCCCGAACGCCAGCGATAGCCAGACGCCGAGCCACGCCAGGCCGAACGCGAGCGCCCATTCCGCCGGCGTGGCGACGCTCACCACCAAAAGGTCCTCGGTCGTGAGATCGGGCGCCGGAATGGTGCGGCGGGCCCGCTCGATGAACGGATTTCTCGGCGCGTGGCGCGCTGCCATGGTCCATGCGGCAACCGCCCGGCCGTCCTCGCCCGCCCGGTACAGCGCCGCGCCCAGGTTGTACCAATGGGCCGGGTTGTCGGGCTCGAGCGCGGCCCGGGCGGCGAACGAGTCCGCCGCGGCGCGGAGCGCGCCTGCGCTGTACAGCGCTTCCGCGGTCGGCGCCTGCGCCTGCGTGCAGCGCGTCACCACGATGAACCCGATTCCAAGCGCGGCGACAAATCGCCTTCTGCGTCTGGGTTGATCGGCGCCGAGCCCCCGAAGCACCTGCTCGAGCTCGGCCACGAGGCTCGCGGGATCTCCCATGCCACCCGGCCCGTACCGGGCGGCCCGCAACCGGTCGCGCAGCCGCATGACGTGATCGGCGACCGCGCTCTCGATTCCGGCCGCTCTGAGCGCGCGCGCCAGACTGTCGCCGTCGCGGGTGGCGACGTCGGGGACGTGGCTTGCGAGCAGCCTCTGGAACCGACGCTCGAGTGTGCCCAGCCGCGAGCGGTAGCGCGCGCCCCCCTCGACCGGCGCCGGGGGCGCCCCGCGGCCGCGCCGGCGGGCCCGGATCGCGAGCGCCACGAGCGGTGGTACGAGCACAAGGGCGCCCCATCCCCATGGCCCAAGCGCACCGGCAATCTGATCGGGCCAGCCAATACCGCGGTCCTCGAGCAGCGGCGGGAGAGCCCGCGCGGCGCGCTGCTCGGGTTCGCTGAGCACCGTAACCGGCTGCGGCGCGGTCCGCGCCACCCCGTAGCGACGCGCTGCGAGATCGAAATACGAATAGCGCACCTCGGGGAGCGTGAACGCACCGGCCGAATCCGGGACCACGAGATAGCTGAACGTCTTCGTGCCGGCGATGAACCCGTCCTGGGGTTCGAGCGCGACGTTCGTCTCCGCCGGATAGGCGCGGAAGCCCGTCGGCCAATGCAGGTCTGGAGCGGGCCAGAGCGATGCATTGCCGACGCCGTGCACCGTGGCCGTGACCGTCATGGGCTCGCCAACGCGAATCTCGAGCGGAGCAGCGGTCAAGAGCAGCGTGAATCCACTCCCTACCACGAGATCATCCGAATTGGGCCGTCCCTCTCGCGGCGGCGGAATCACGATGACCGCCAGCGAATCGGTACGCAGCGAGTAGCGCTCTTCGCGGCTGAAAATCGAAAACGATACGGGCAGGCCGT
>Ga0335081_10001457_pt1 | contig 37794 bp, 29 predicted proteins | sample Lox_Sample_35_FD_206713 | JGI IMG/M metagenome (GOLD analysis project Ga0335081, IMG submission 206713) | Soil microbial communities from Loxahatchee National Wildlife Refuge, Florida, United States - Lox_Sample_3.5 | ecosystem: Environmental > Terrestrial > Soil > Wetlands | place: USA...
AGAGTGCGGATGGAAGCATGGCGACAGCGGCTACTCGGCGGGGAAAGAACTTTGTCAGCAAAAAAGACAAGAACTCGCTATGAACCCAGAATTCCCTTGACTCCGACCGGCCTTCTCATGGAAGGCGATTACGCTCAAGTCCCTGGTTTCAGTCACGGAACGACCTGCCTTCAAGAGGTGTCCCGTTACAATCAACTTCGATGTACTCTCCGCAACTGCTCGATCACTTTCAGAATCCACGCAACGCCGGCGAGCTCGCCGATGCGGACGCAACTGCGGAAATCGAGAATCCTGTCTGCGGAGACATTGTCCGGCTCAGCCTGAAACTTCAGTCCGGCCGCATCGCGCAGATTCGCTTCAAAGCCAAGGGATGCGTGCCTGCCATGGCCTGCGCCTCAGCGATAACGGAGCTCGCGATGGGCAAGACTGCTGCCGAAGCTCGCAAGCTGACGCGTGACGACGTGATCCGCACCGTTGGAGGTTTGCCGCAAGCTTCCAATCACGCCGCGCAGCTCGCTCTCGACGCGCTGGCGTCTGTTCTCGCAAAGATCAAAGCGGTAAAGTAATCTTCTTTCGCATGATCTCTGCGTTCTCTGCGCGTCAACTTTGCGGCCTCTGCGGCATTTCTTTGCGGTCTTTGCGTTCCAAGCTCTTCCCGCTAAGTTCGCAAAGAAAATCCGCGAAGAGCGCGAAGAAAAGCACTAACAGCCATTCCTTGGGGGCTACAGTCACCGAGTCCTGCTCGACCCTGGAGTCTTGTTCCACTCGTTCGCTATAAGATGGGCTCATGCCGTCCGCTTACGCTCCTCGCCGCATTGCCTGTTTGCAGCCAAGCTCGACAGTGATTCTTGACGCGATCGGGACTCTCGACCGCGTCGTCGCCTGCACGCGCTACTGCGCGGACGTCGTCGAGCGCGTCACCGATGGATCGCGCACGATTCTTGCCGACTCGTGGACGGCTGACGCGCAGCAGATCATCGCTGTCCGGCCGGATCTGGTGATCGCGGCTGTTCCCTATCAGGAGAAGGCAGTTGCTGAGATTCTGAAAGCGGGCATTCGCTTCCTGGGGTTGGCACCGAAGAGTCTGCACGACATCTACACCGATGTCACGACGATCTCAGGAATCGTCGGCCGATCAAACCGCGGCGAGGAATTGATCGATGAGATGAAGGAAGCTATCGAGCAAGTGCGCGACCGCATCGGCCTACTCGGGCGTCCGCGGGTCTTTTGCGAAGAGTGGGGCAAGCCGATCATTACTTCGCAAAAGTGGGTGGCAGAACTGGTCGAAGCTGCGGGCGGCAATTTCGTCACAGATCCCGGACAAACCGTCTTGGCCGATGCAATTCGCGTGTGCGATCCCGACATCATCATCGCTGCATGGTGCGGAGCGGGAGACCGGGTGCCTTTGGAAAGAATCGTCGAGGAACGCGGCTGGACCCAAACCTCGGCGGCAAAATCCGACCGCGTGTTCTGCATCCGCGACGAATTCCTGAACACGCCTGCGCCTACACTGTTGCTCGGTCTTGAGGCGCTGGCCTGGGCCATTCATCCCGATGTGTTTCCACGTCCTAAAGGTATCCGGCAGATTACTGAAGTTCCAGCTTCTGGAAGTGAGAAACGGCGTGCGGTGAGTTAAGATTCTCTCGAATGCACACCGCGACCCGGATCGAAGAAGTCCGCAATGAAGTCACCGAACTTGCTCAGTCGACCATCACTGCTCACGAACTCATGGAGAAGATGGTCAGACTCCTTCACGATCGTATGTTGAAGTACAACTGGGTGGGCTTTTACATGCTGGAGCCGGGGGCGAAACCTCCGATGCTCGCGCTGGGGCCCTTCGAGGGCGCGATGACGCCGCACACGCGCATCCCGCTGGACCAGGGCATCTGTGGAGCCGCGGCCTCCAGTGGACAAACCGTAGTGGTCGATGACGTCAGCAAAGATCCGCGTTACCTGGCCTGCTCGCTGGAGACGAAGTCGGAAATTGTGGTCCCGCTCTTCGTCCATGGGACGATTGTCGGCGAACTCGATATCGACAGCCACTTTCCCGCGGCCTTCACCCCGGAACACCAGAGTTTCGTTCAGCACTGCGCGATGCTGGTGGGAAAAAAGCTCGAAAGCTCTCCCACCAAACCATGAAGCGCGTGGTGGCGGCGCTCATCCTGCAGGACGGCAAGCTGCTCGTGTGCCAGCGGACGCGGCATCAGACGATGCCCCTTAAATGGGAATTCCCGGGTGGAAAGATTGAAGAAGGCGAGCAGCCACGCGACGCACTGCGCCGTGAACTGGATGAGGAACTCGGTATCGTTGCAACCATCGGGGACGAACTCGCCCGCATTCAGCACGAGTATCCGAATGGTGGGATGGTCGAGCTCCGCTTTTACATCGTGCGTGAGTTCAAGGGAGAACTCGAAAACCGCATCTTTCGCGATATGCAATGGGCGATGCCGAAGGACCTTCCCAATTTCGATTTCCTGGAAGCCGACCTGACGCTGGTGAAGGATCTGGCGGCGGGAAAGCTGCTGTAGCTATATTGCCTGCTGTATGTTGCCTTGGAGGGGCGCGGCTTACAGCCGCGCCGAAAAGCGTCGCAACTTCGCGGCCTTTAGGCCTTGGGGTGTGCACCCCCAGAGGCTGAAGCCTAGGCCTTTTCTGCCGATGGGCGGCGCGCCTGGAAGGCGCGCCCTTTCAAAACAACACGGTCTCTACCCGCTTCGCAATGTCCAGAACCACGCGATCGTCAGCCCGATCATCACCACCGTCGTCACGCAGGCGACCAGGTTGAACAGCGGCGTATTCACGTACTCGCCCATCAGATCTTTCTTGTTGATCAGCAGCAGCATGAAGATGAGCACGAAGGGCAAGACAACTCCATTGACGACCTGCGAGAGCACGGCAATCTTCACCAGCGGCAAGCCTGGAATCAGGACGACCGCTCCCCCAGCGACTATGAGCGCTGTATACAGCCAATAAAAGAATGGCGCCTCCCCGAACTTATATCCGACACCGGATTCGAACCCTAATCCTTCGCAAACCGTGTATGCGGTTGATAGCGGCAAAATGGATGCCGCGAACAAAGATGCGTTGAACAGTCCCACAGCGAAAAGGATGTAGGCATAGTCTCCGGCCAGCGGTTTCAGGGCCGCCGCCGCATCCGCCGCGTACGTGATGTTGCGGAAGCCATGGATCCACAGCGTCGCCGCACAGGCCACAATGATGAACCACGCCACCACGTCAGTAAAAATGCAACCGCTCACGACATCGAGCATCGAGGCCTTGTACTGACGGCGAGTTACCCCTTTTTCCACGATCGAGGACTGCAGGTAGAATTGCATCCAGGGCGCGATCGTCGTACCTACCACGCCAATCGCCATGTACAGATATGCCTGATCGCGAAAGACCTTCAGGCTGGGCGGCACGAAGGTCGCGGTCGTCGCTTCCCTCCACATCGGGTGAGCTTTAATGCCGGCAAAGATATAGGTCACATAGACGAACGACGCGACCAGAAACACTTTCTCGACGCTCTTGTACTGTCCGTAAACAACGATCACCCACACGATTACGGCGCAGATCGGAACTGTGTAGATACGCCCCAGCCCAAACAACTCCAGGCTGGTCGCGATGCCAATGAATTCGGTCACCACGTTTCCGAAGTTGACGATCAGGATGCCGAGCATCATCAAGAAAGTGATGCGGAGGCCAAATTCTTCGCGGATGAGATCGCTTAGCCCTTTGCCGGTGACCGCGCCCATGCGGGCACACATTTCCTGAACCACGATCAGAGCCAAGGTGACCGGGATCAAGGTCCACAGCAGAAGATGTCCGAACTGCGCCCCGGCCTGGGAGTAGGTCAGGATGCCGCCGGCATCATTGTCGACGTTTGCGGTGATGAACCCGGGGCCGACGACGGCAAAGAACAACAGGATCCGGGTCTTCCAGCGTCTCAGAAACCTCATGCGCATCTTCGGCGGACATAACGGTGGAACGATTTTCGCGGCGAAGGACGCCACAGGATAAACGCATGGCGCATGTCCGGCCAAACAAAAAAATGCGCAGCGAATAGATTTTCGATCCGCCGAACCAATGGAAGGAATAAACGAAGGTGCTAGCGAAACAACGCTCGCACGCCGGCTGCGAACGAGTGCCACTCTGCACTTTTGCCGATCGGTAAGCGAATCTGTTGGATGAAAATCAAAAAGCCGCTCGCCCAGAGCGTCGCTCGATGGATTTTGCGGGTGGACCACAGATCGTAAGCGACCAGCAAGACGAGAAAAGCATACGAGACGATAGCGGCGTGTGGCGCCTTATGAAAGAGCCAACTCAACGGAAAGCGCGCGATCGCCGCAATCAAGATTCCCACGGTTGCGACGTATATGATCCGCTTGTGCGCCGACGGGTCGCGACGGGCCCGGAAGGCAAAGAAAATCAATGTCGCGAAGATGACCATATCAGTCATGGGAACGATGTAGAAGAAATAGGTGTCCACTCCTGGAGGAGCCGTCCCACGAACCAGCCGGTCGGTGGCGGCGATCCATCCCACAACGACCATGAGGCAAGCCATCACAAAACCGAAGAGGCCTAACTTCCTGTGGATATCAACCCGTCCGGCCCAAGCGAGAGAATTCTGCGCAATGAGCATCAACATCCAGCAGGAAAATAGAGCCCCATGCACGTGAATGATGGGGCTGGGAAGCGGAGCGCGAAGCATGCCGACGAAGTAATAGGTTGGCCCGAATCCCACGAGCACGCTTGCCAACATCATCAAGGCGGTTCCAGAAAAGAAGTAATGGTCGTAACGGCGGCCCGGTAAGGCCTTTGCCGGGTTCGCAAACGAACGCGGTTGAGCTACGGTTGTCGCCATGCTCACTCCTGAAAGTTGGAATTGATGCGCCCCGGGGAAGTGGGCACAATTATATCTGAAGCTGCTTTTGGAGAGCCCTAGAGTTTCGCCCGCAGCATGGTGATGACGTCATCAGAAGTGATGACTCCGGTCAGCCGATTTCGGCTGTCCACCACAGGCAGAGTTTGCAGATTGTATTTGTCAAACCGTTCGGCGACTTCGTTTTCGCTCGCATCTTGTTGCACAAACACCAGCGGCTCCTGAAGGAGCGAAAGCATGGGAGTATCAGATGCGGCCAGCACAATTCTTGGCAGAGGCACCGCTCCGACCAGAGTCCCGTGGGAATCGACCAGATAAATCGTGCTGACCGCCTCCACTCCGCCTTCAAATTCGCGCAGTGAGTCGATCGAGTTCTGCACCGTCGCTGCGACCGGTAACGCCAAGAATTCGGTCGTCATGCGGCCCGCAGCCGTCTCTTCCTTGTGCTCCAGCAGCTCCACCACGTCCTGCTGCGCTTCCGGCTCCATCTGGACGAGAATCTGTTCGGTGCGATCTTCCGGCAGATCAGCCAGCAGATCGGCCGCCGCGTCCGGATTCATCTCCTCGACGATGTCGGCGGCGCGGTCCGCATCGAGCGATTCGACAATCGCCTTTTGAACCCTGGGCTCGACTTCTTCTAGCGCTTCGGCGGCGGTTTCCTCGTCGAGCGTTTCAAAGACCGCTTCGCGCTCGTCGGGCGCAAGCTCTTCGACGATGTCGGCGATGTCGGCCGGATGCAGCTTCGCCAAACCGGCATGAGAAATCTTCAGCTTTACGCGCCGGGCGGGGTCGGTCTCGATGACATCGACAACATCCCATGGGATGCTGCGCGGCGGGATCCTGTCGAGCAAGGCATGAATCGCCTTTCGCGGCGCAACACCGCGGAGCAAGCGGCGGATCGCCCCACGAGCACCGACATCGACGGCGTGCACACGCAGAACTGGATTCGGCTGAGCCGGGTCTTTCGCTGCGCCCCATTCCAGGTCAACGTCGTTGACCCGCACCACTTTTCTCCCGTTGACGTCGATGACCTGCTGGTCAAGCAGGTCGCGCTCCAATAGGAACAATCCTTCCGCGCCATTGGCCGCAGCCCACGATCCAGCCGCCGTGCTGGCCTTGATTCCCCCGTTAATTGCAGAAATAGCAGCGAAAGGCAGCACGCGGTTGCCCGATTTCGTTTTCACGATCAGCGACGTGATGCGCGCGCGATCCTCTTGCGGCGCGAGCGTCACCTCGCGCACACGTCCACTGGGCGCGCCAGACGGGTCATACACCGTGGCGCCCAGCAGCTCGCTGAGGGCAAGAGTCGTCATCCCGCTAGAGAATAACCAAAAGCGCGCGGGGTGCGAACCGATTTCTGCAGTTTTTTTTCGAAAGCATGCTCCGGCGCAATGACCGGGAAGGGCACGGCTGAAGCCGTGCCCTTCCCAATTGCCTAAGATCCGCGACGCGACGAATGGTACGATTGAATCTAGTGACATCCTCTACACCTCCCATTCGCCTGCTGGCGACCGATATTGATGGCACCCTACTGAACCCGCAGTTTTCGATTTCTGAGGGGGACTTGACGGCTCTGCGGCGGGCCCATGCGGCGGGGATCGAAATCGTGCTGGTGACGGGCAGGCGGCACACCTTCGCCTTGCCGATCGCCCGGCAACTCGGATTCGACGTCTGGCTGATCAGTTCGAATGGGGCGGTGACTCGCTCCCTGAGCGGGGAAACATTCCATCGCGACCTGATGCCGGCAGAAACCTGCCGTCGTCTATGCCAGGCGATGCAAGAGTTCCGCGGTAACACCGTTCTGACCTTTGATAAGGAAAGCAAAGGCGCCATCGTGCTGGAACGACTCGATGAGCTCGGGGCGAGCATCCGGCGCTGGCTCGAGAAGAATATGGAATACATCGACTTTGTCGTTCCCATCGAAAACGCGCTGGTCAGCGACCCCGTGCAGGCCATGTTCTGCGGAGTTATGGCGCGCATGAATCAAGCGTTGCGAGCTTTGGATGCGACAGGTTTGGACGGGAAGGTAACGATTTTGCGGACGGAGTACCCCGCACGGGATTTGTCCATGATTGACGTGCTCAACGCGGGATGTTCCAAGGGACACGCACTCGAGCGCTGGGCAAACTTTCGCGGCTTCCAACGCAACCAAATTATGGCGGTTGGCGACAACCATAATGATGTGGAGATGCTTGAGTTTGCCGGGCATCCGGTTATCATGGGAAATGCTTGCGAAGAGCTGCGCGGCCGGGGATGGCGCGTGACCCGCGGGAATGATGCCTGCGGCGTGGCTGCCGCTGTGGAGCAGGCGCTGGGAGCAGAGGTTAACGGCTAGGGATCAGGGATGAAGGTTTCGCGATCAATTCTGTACGTCGCCATAGTCGCGCTGCTCGCAGCGGCCGCACTTCCCGGCTTCGCCGGCGACTTGGCCGTCCTCAAGAACGGCTTCTCGATCCGGCACGAACGACGCGAAGTCTTCGGCGACGTAACCCGGCTCTACGTGAAGGCTGACGGTTCCAGCTTTGTCGATGTGCCAACCGCCTCGATCGAGCACTTTGAGGCTGCTCCGGAGGAAAGCATTCCCGTTCCTCCCCGTCCTGGCTCTGAAAAGTTGCCGACTTCCCAGCCTCCCGCTCTCGCTTCGGCAACATCTGTTCCACTAAGCCGGGTCGTGGACGATGCAAGCGGCCGATATCATCTCGATCCCGATCTGGTGAAGAGCGTGATCAAAGCGGAAAGTGGATTTAACGTCCGCGCGGTCTCCCCGAAAGGCGCGCAGGGACTCATGCAGCTCATGCCGGGAACGGCTACCCAACTCGGCGTGTCGAATTCCTTCGATCCGCATGCCAACGTCGAAGGTGGCACGCGTTACTTGCGCGAATTGCTCGAGCGCTACAACTTCGACCTGGTCAAAGCTCTGGCTGCTTACAATGCCGGCCCACAAAAAGTGGAGCGCTACAAGGGCGTGCCTCCGTATTACGAGACGCGGGCGTATGTGGCAAGGGTGGTAAGAGATTTCAACAAGAAGAAAGACGCGCAGGAGAAAACCGCGTCGACGAAAAACAGTGCAACGGCTTCCGCCAGGAAGAAGTCCATGTCTCCCAACCCGAGGTCCACTGTTAAGCCGGTCGTTCAAGCGAAAGCTTCTGTTGGACAGTGAATTTTCGCCTTCTCGAGATCCCCACCGGTTTCTTGAATGCGTCATCCCGAGCGAAGCAGCAGTTCAGGCGGAGCGAGCGATCTCGCGTGGCGTGCACGGGCGGGAGCACGCGAGATCCCTCCGCCCGCTGGTGAAGGCGCGGGCGTTCGCGATGACGCAGGGCATTAACAGATTTTTGCGCGTGCCTTCGTTTGACCCCTCCCCCTTGCTCATTTACCTTTGGTATTGCCGTTTCCCGGTTCGCGTTGCTGATGCGCGGCGCGGAGTCGCTCGCCCTTCATGGATAAAAAACGCATTCTGGCCAGCCTCGTGCTGCTCATCGTCGTGGCCTTCCTGTTTTATCTCCAGTATCGTCATTGGCGATCGTTCGACTGGAGTGCGTTCTGGAGCCAGACGCACCGGGTCGATAAGATTCGTGTTTTGTACGGCGTCGCTCTCATTTACTTTGCCTACTTCATTCGAGCCATCCGCTGGAAAGTGTTCCTAACGCCAGCTCGGCCCAAGACACGCGTGACTGAGCTCATCACGCCAACTTTGGTGGGCTTTACTGGTCTGGCGCTCCTCGGAAGGGCGGGTGAGTTCATTCGTCCATACCTGATCGCGCGTCGCACGGATCTCTCTTTGTCTTCGCAGCTAGCCGTTTGGATGGTCGAGCGCATTTTCGACTTCGGTGCGTTCGCGCTGTTATTAGCGATCGCTGTGCTGGCAGAAGGCGGAATGCTATCGATCCCCGACCCGGGTCCTTTTTACCGCGCCCTCAAGGTCGGGGTGCTACTTCTTAATCTCCTCGTAGCAGCGGTAGCCGCGCTCGCGGTGGCCATCAATCGGTGGGGTGAGTTGATCGCTCTCAGGACTGAGCGGTCGTTGTCACATCTGCCGCGCAACTTCGGGCACCGTGCGGCTGCCGAAGTCCGCAAATTCGGAACTGGGCTTCACACGATCCACGGCCCACTCTCACTGTTTTGGGCAGCCACGACATCCGTCGGGATGTGGTACGTAATTGCCCTGGCATATAAGGCGGTTACGCATTCATATCATGTCGCGTCGCTGGATATCCCTCTGCTTCAGATCCTGATTCTGATGGGGGCTAGCATGGCCGGGTCGTTGCTTCAATTGCCCGGCGTTGGCGGCGGTTCACAGTTGGCGATTATTGCCATGCTGTCGGGGCCATTCGCGGCGCCGCCGGAACTCGCCGCCAGTTGCGGGATTCTGTTATGGCTTGTGACATTCGCGGCCGTGGTGCCGCTTGGACTGCTGCTGGCGCATCGCGAGCGGCTCTCGTTGCGGAAGTTGTCGGTCGAGAGTCACCGCGCGGAAGAAGAAGAGGAATCGCCCTGAATTTATCGAGAAAGTGAATACAAGCACACCGTGCCCCACTTCTCGCTGTCTTTGCGAGAAGTGGGAATTCAGGTCGTTTATCTGATCGTGGTGCACTCTTCCGTGCGCGCCGCCGCTCTCTCGGCGAGCGATGCGTTTAATTTCGCGATCACCTGGAATGCATCGGCGACGTAGAGCACGTCGGCCTTCCCCCGCGCCCAGCCGCAGTTGGGATCGAGATTGATCGCGCGGCGTTCGTTGATGAAGCGCCATCCCACGACGTGCGGCTCCTCTCCATGACAACAGGTGGACAATCCCTTGGGATGACGCGGGGTTGAGCCGGTTTGTCCAACCTGGTTCAGGTGTGTCATGAAGCGAAGCACGGCCTGGTTCTCGCCGGACTGGTCGACGAGCGATTTGCTGCCGCCGAGCGAAGCGCCAGACGTGCGCAGGAATTCGAGGATCGAGGCTTCGGCTTCGGGGACATGCGTGTTGCCGTCGGACTGCTTCTTCGTCCAGCCGGCGCCGGCAACGAAGAGGAGCTTTGCGTCCGGACGGATGGTCTGGGCTTCGCTCTTGGGCTGGCGAATTCCTGCAAAAGTCGTGCGTTTCGCTTGGGCGGGAATCGCCACGGGAATTGATTCAATCGTGGCCCTCGCAACGGCAGGTGTACCGGCCCACGCTTGGCCGCATCCCGCATCCATCAGGAGAAACCATGGCCGGGCATCGCGTTGAATCACTCCCTCGATCCGCTGGCGGTAGAACCAGCGCCTGGCGGTCAGCTTCCCGTCGATCATCTCAAGGGACGTGAGATGCGTATCGGCCTTTGCCTTCCGGCGGAAAGCCACTCCGGGCATGATGCGGAGAAAACGGGAAGTCGCGGGAGCGATGACAATCTCGGGTGCTGCAACCTTGCAGATGGCCTCGATCGCGGCTGCGTCGCTGGCGTGCCGCGGGTAGGCGAAGTCTGGGCCGGAGACGGCGAGGATCCGTGTGCCCGCTGCCGCGATGCTGTTGGCCACGGCTTGCACGTCCTCGCCAATCAGACCAATCGTGAGTACACCGCCAAACTGGGTTGCGACTTGGATCGCCGCGTCCAGAGTTTCGTAAGCCACTTTGGGCAGCGCGATTCCGGATTCGTCTACGTGAGCAAGAAATAGAATCTTCTCTGGCATGCATTCCTCATCATCGAACTAGTCCTGCAAAATCCACTCGGCCAACTCTGCAGCAATTTCTTCCGGGGAACGACCTTTCACGATGCGGGTCTGCCGCTGCTGTTTGGGAGGGGCCACGCTGAGATAACGAATTCCGTTTTGCGCGAGCACTGCAGGCTTGGCTTTTTGCAGCGCCGGCATGATCGTCCGCATGTTGGCCATTCCGATCTGCGGATTATTTTTCGGCTCGGGCAAGTTGCCAGTCGCCCATCCGAGCAGCGCTGGTGGGCCTTCGCAGATCGAAACCAAATGACGTCCGCCCTCGATGCGTTCCAGAATTCCCAGAGAGCCGTCGTCGCGGACCGTCAGCTGATCCACGCCCTGGAACTGATCGAGAATTCCCAACTGCTCGCCGACAAGCTGCAAAGTCACACCTGCCCCGCGAGATGCTGATTCCCAACCGCCGAACAGGAGCAGGCGGGAACGATCGAGTCCGGGAAGGGATTGGATGGCTTCGGCCAACACCGCCGCAATAGCGTGCGCATCGGTGAAGCCGCCGGCGGGCGCGTCGACTGGAACAAGCTCGAAGCTTGCCTTCTGCGCGACATTCATCATGACCTGCTGCAGCTTGGCTTTCGGAGCGGCGCTGACTAGCCACAGCTTGCTTCCGGGAAATTTGGCGGCAAGGTTCGCTGCCTCATAGAGAGCATGCGCGGCCCACGGATCCAGCACCGCGGGCAGCATCATTTCGTTTTTCAACGTGGGTGTAGCGCCCTGAATGGGTTCCAGGGTTTGCAGCGGGTCGGGAACGATTCCGGCACAGACGGTGATGTGGAATGTAGGCATAAGATTTGTGTCCCAGGTTTCAAAGTTTCAGAGTTTCAAGGTTTCAAAAGAAGAATCTCTCGAGATCAAACCCTGTACGTCCTGTCTATGAAACTCTGCAACGTTGAAACCTTGAAACTTTGCTCCTAGTTCAGCGCCGAGTGCAGTCCCCCTGCACCGGCGCGGAATTCGATATTTCCTTTTTCATCTGCCGCGCAATTCCACAAGCAGGCGCCGCAGTAGACACACTTTTCGCGATCGAATGCGGGCACTCCATTTTCGCCGTGCGTAATGGCCTGGCCGGAGCACATTTCGACGCACAACTTGGGTTCGCATTCGCGGCAGAGTTCCGGACGGACAAAAATCACGTGATTGGCGTAGCCCTGCGCGGCTTGCACGCTGCCACCCATTAGCAGCGCATCCTGATGCGAGATCAACAGCTGTCCATCGAACCGAATTGCGGGCCAGCCACAGCGATCCATGATGGAGTCATGCGATGAAGTCCCGCGAGCTTTGCAGTCGTCCTGCAACTGCTTCAACTCAGCGGGGGCAATTCGCGATCCGTAAAGCTCTTGCAGCGATGGCCACACCTGCTCCGCCGGCGCAGGAAGATGAATCTTGCCCTTTGTAGCGCCTGTGAGCGCCATGCCGATCAGCCCTGGAATCACTCCACGAGAAAATCCGTTCCGCGAGTCGGCGGCGATTTTCGCTTCCGCATCGACCCAACTCGCGCGCCGGCGGCGAACATAGGTCGCGTCAAGATTTTCTTGCGTGAACTGTTTCTTCGAGTCCAAAAGCTCAATGACAGCCTCCGCAAGTTGCACACCGGTGGTCCAGGCTTCATCGACTCCCGAGCCGGCCAAGACGTTCGTGCTGCCGGAGCCTTCGCCGATGCGGGCGTATCCATTGCCCACGAGGAATGGCTCGCCGTGACGGCCGGACTCCTGCAGCGATTTTGCACCCCACGATTTCAGTGTTCCGCCCCTCAGGAATTTCCAGAGATACGGATGCTGGATGAAGTGCTGCAGATATCGATATGCAGTACGAACCGGGCTGCGGAACCAGGATGGAATGAAGATTCCCACGGAAGCGAGCCGGTCGGTGTGACCGTAGAGAAATCCAAAAATCTCCGGCTCGGGAAATCCGAAGCTGTGCAGAACGGTTCCGGGGGCGAGCCCGGAGTCCTCGCGAAGCTCGATCACCATCTTCATGCCGAGCGCCCATTCACCCAGCCGGTTCCCTTCCGGCAACCCAAAGTGTGCGTCGAGCTTGCGTCCTACCGCACCCACGGGGCCATCACCGACAACCGTGAGAGCTGCTCGCACGTCCATGCCGGGCATGAATCCATCGCTCGGCGTGCCGTCCAGCGCGACGCCCTGATCGGCCAGCCGAACGCCGGCGACGGCATCGCCTTCGATCAGGGGCTCGGAAACCGGCATCCCCGGCCAGACTTGGACCGTTCCCGAAGCGGTGATCTGCTCACTCACCCACTGGTTGAATTGCCCGAGCGAGAGCACAAGCCCGTCATGCTTGCGCATGAATTTGGGAGTGATCGGCATCTCAAACGCGTGATCGCGCACGCGCAACACGGATTTCAGCAGCCGGTCGGCCGTACGAAACGTAAACGAACGCCTGCTCGCGCCCACGGGATCAAGAAGATAAACCAACTTCTCGCTCGAAACCGGAACCGCCATCGGAATCTGCTTCAGATCAACATCTGGAAAGCTGGCGCGGATTCCCCGAGCGCGAGTGACAGCACCCGAGACTCCGAAGCCCAAGCCGTCCGCGCGTTCGTAGCAGATCACCTGCAGCGGCATGCCCGGCGCGACCGCGCTCTGGAAGCGCGGGGTTCCGTCTTCCTTTAGAAGATTGCGCGAGAGCGTGGTAAGGAATCCGCCCATGGCTGGGCCAAAGCCTACGGCAGCGATGTCGACCGCCATCTGCTGACGCTCGAATGCCGGCATCGACTCTGTGGCAGCACTACTCATGCCGGATAGTCCAGCGCTTCGGGGATCATGACCTTCGAAATGGCTTCCGCGGCGCGGTCTTTCGCCAGCCGTGATCCCGTGAGGCAAGTGTCGAGCTTCGCATGCAACGACAGGAATGGCTGCGCATCATGGCACTTCACGCAGGGACCGGCTTTTTTCGCATGCGAGCCGTTACTGCCGATGACATCAAGGCCGTAAGAATTGATTCCGGGGATGAATGCTTCAAGCGCATCCAGTTCATCCTGATGCCAGCAGTTGCAGGCTTCTTCCCACTGCGGATGCCGGTTGTATCCGAAGACCAGTTCGGCGCATAGACGCGCCGCCTCGCCCCCGGCACGAGCAGTTTGTACATGGCAGAGATCGCTCAGGAAATTCACCAGCCCCGGCAAAGCCTCCGCGAGAGAAGCATCTTGCGATCCCTGCGATTCGAGGCGCAGGACGTCGAGAATCTGGCAACGCGCCGCCAGCAGCCAGCACAGCGCGTCGGCCAACGGGAAGGTCACTCCCTGGCGCGCGCTCTGGTAGAGTCGGTCGCCGTCGGCATCTTTACTCTTCTGCAGGTAATTCAACGCCCACAACCACATCGTCATTGCCGTCGCTAACATGCAGGCTCCGGTACCGGGATGATCGTTGGCGATCCCGCGCATCTCGCGAATCCATTGCCGGAACTGTGCGAGGAAGACGGGATTCGTCATGGTCACCGAAAGCTGCCGCCGCTGCACCGCCTCCGGCCCTTCGTATGTAGCCTCCAGCTGCGCGTCCATCCATTTATTGCCGAGGAAGCCGGGGCAGTCTTCGGTGATGCCGTATCCCCCCATGAGGCTGACCGCCTCGCGCATCACCTGCGCCCCCCAGCCAGTGTTCCAGAGTTTGGCTGCAGGGCAAAGAACGTCAGCCAGCGAATCGAACGAAACGAAATGCAGAAGCGGATCGGAGATCAGAAGTTGCTTGCGGGAATCGGCCTCAGGCAGCGCCATCAATTCGATGGCTTTATCCGACGCTTCACGCATGAGTTTCAATTTCGCCTTGCCGCCGACAATGCCGCGCTCGGCGCAGAGCTTGTCCACTTCCCTTTCGAGCGGATCAAGTTCGTCAAAGGTGCGCGCCGCTGCAAACGCAAGAGATGCGCTTGCCTCACCTGTTGCCCAAACATCCACCAGCCGATGCAAAGCGTCTTGGCGCGCCTGCAGGCCGAGTTCGTACCGAACCGAGCCGGGAGTTGCCGTTTCGGCGCCGCGGAATCGTCCCCGCTGATAGCGGATCACCGGCTCGACCGCCGAGAGCAGCTTGGCCGCAGTCATCACCCCAACCGTCACGCGTGTGCGGCGGAATACGGCCTCAATTACCTCGCTGTGGGAATAGCGAGGCACGATGATTCCATCTTTCACTTCGTATCCGCCGACGATACGGCTGGCAGGCAGCCGCAAATTGAAGATCGGATCGCCCGTCGAGGAAAGCTGGTGGACCATCTTCTTTGTCGGCGTGCCGCGATCGAAGATGCCCGGGTCGGTCTCTTCCAGAATGACGATGCAACTGCCCTTGATGCGCTCGTCGTCGGAATCGACCGCCGCAGTTACGAAATTTGCAAAGCCGATGTTGGTGATGAAGCGTCCGCGCTTCTCGACCTGCAGGATCGGCTCCGCGCCTGGCTTCCACTCCACGATGCGCAATTTGCCGTTGAGCATGCCAGTATCGACGCCGACATAAGGAATAGGCTCGGTCAGGCAAAACGCGCCGCGCCACGGTTTGCGGTCATCTCCGGGCTGAGCGGGTGTGGCGAGGCGGTTGTAATGACGCTGCTGCTCGGGCGTTCCGCGCTCGTGAATCGGAGCCAGGGCCAAACATCCGGCGAGACTTGCTGTGGCTGCGCCGCCATCCACCCAAGCTAATTCGAAGGCGACCAGCGCGAGCGCAAGATTCTTGGGACCGGCGAAGAGTCCGCCTTCCTCTGGATCCATGAAGACGGCGGTGATGCCGGCCTCATCAAACGCCTTGAGCATTGCGGCTTTGGCGTCGGTCCACTGGTGGGAATTTCGTCCTCCGCTTGCCACCAGCCGCGCCACCGGACCTCGCGCCACTGATCGCGCCGACTGCGCGAGAAGCTGCAGGTCGTAGCGATCGCCAAATCCCCATTGCACCTGGCGGGCGGCATCGGACGGTAACGTGCGCAAAGTTTCGGGCAGAACCGGCGTGGCGGTGGCCATAAACTTCTCCTTGAAGTCGCGCAGAAGGTCGCCAGCGATTCTGACGTTGGGCCGTGGCCGGGTCTGTGATGAGAATCACAGGGGGATATGAGGCTGGGGTGTTAGTGGGATCACGTGCTGTTAGGGCTTGTTGCCATTGCACAGCACAGTTGTGTCCTAACTTCATGAACCACGAAGGAGATATAAGCACGTTTCCTTGGTGTGCGTTCGTGTCCTTTGTGGTGAATACTTCGCACGCCTCAGCTGACAGCTGAGGGCTCAGAGCCGATGTGTGGAGGCCCCGGGCGGAGTCGAACCGCGGACCAACGGTTTAGGAAATCGGGGCTTTCCACTCCATTCCAAAGCGGATCCAGCAACTTGCGAATCGGGCAGGGTCAAGGAAAGGTAATGCGGAGCGCATAAGCGTATTTGGCTGGAGCCGGCGCCGGCATCCGCACATGGAGGCCATTGGTGCGCTGGTCGAACTGCAGTTTTGCATCGCTGCCTAACAAGGATACGGACTGTACATGCTCGGTGCCGACGCTCGACGCGAGCGAGTGAATTACAGCCTCACCATTGGCCGGCCAGCCGAGCCCAATCGCGTACAGCACATTGCCTTTGGTCGTGAAACGAAAGTCCTCGGCTGTATAGCGCGTCCTGTCGGTATCGTGAAAAGATCCAGCCGCTACCTTCGTTGGACCCTCACCATAGATCCTCCACGGCCGAGTACCGTAGATCGCATCCCCATTCACATTCAGCCAAGCGCCGACATCGAGGAGAATTTGCTGCACTTCCTCGGGGATGGTGCCATCAGAGCGTGGACCGATGTTCAACAACAAATTGCCATTCTTGCTGACGATATCAATGAGCTGATGGACCACGAACTCAGGCGACTTGAACGTGTCGTCCTTGATATAGCCCCATGATTTGTTACTCACAGAAGTGTCGGTCTGCCAGTGGAGGGGGCGGATATCGCCAAGCTGTCCGCGTTCCAGGTCGAGCACGGCGGAGTGCTCCTGCATGGCATAGTCTTTGTAGTTGATGACTCCGACGTGGTCGCCGAATTTCAGTGAACTGTTGTAGTAGAAGGCGGCGAATTTCGCGAGATTTGTTCGGATGGATGCCTGTCCGATCCACCAGTCGAAGTAGACCATGTCGGGATGATATTTCTCCACAAGCTCCGCACCGCGCGCGAGCCAGTCGTCCGCCCAGGCAGAAGAGACGTAAGTGAAGTCATCGTTCAGAGGGAGGCCCCAGGGGGCCGACAACCAGTTATGAGCAGGTCCGTAGAATGATGCGTATTGCGGATCGTTTACATCAGAGGAAATACTGCGGCCCACACCGAGAAAGAAATTGTGTTCGACTCGATGGGATGACACGCCAAAGTGCAGCCCTGCAGCCCGGACGGCTTTGGCCAGTTCTCCGGTTGTATCGCGATGCGGCCCCATTTTGGCTGCGGTCCAGTCGCTCAATCCGCTGTCATACATGGCAAAGCCGTCGTGGTGCTCTGCCACAGGAACGACGTACTTAGCCCCTGATTTCTTGAATAACTCAGCCCACGCAGCCGGATCGAAGTGTTCGGCTTTGAACATAGGGAGAAAATCTTTGTAGCCGAACTTGTCCTGAGGACCGTAGGTCGCCACGTGATGTTTATATTCCGGCGATCCCGGCACGTACATATTCCGCGGATACCATTCGTTGCCGAAAGCTGGAACCGAGTAAGCTCCCCAATGGATGAAAATGCCGAACTTCGCGTCTTCGTACCATTCGGGCACTTCGTAGCTCTGAAGTGATTCCCAGTCGGCCCGGAACGGACCCTGCTGATCCACGATGTCGACTTTCTTCAGCAGGGTGGCGCGTTCTGAATCGTATTTGCTGCTCGCTCTCTGCCAAATTTGATCGATGCTAGCCGGCTCCTGAGTGGCGGTTGGAGCCGTCGCACTCTGGGCGTGCGCCATTGAAACTGCAGACGACAGTAACAAAATTGTGCCAACTCTAAGAATGTAGAGTAAACGAGGTGAAAGCATGATTGCCCTTTCGTCAGACGCATCGTCGATTTCTGCCGGGTCAATTCAGCAGCGATTTCTGGTCAAGCAGTAATAACGCAGCTCAAACAACAAACGATAGAACATCAATCCATGTTGACCATAATCTTTCTGAAGCGTGATGGATTCTCGCTCCAGGCGCGCAGCGCATCCGCTGCTTGCTCAAAGGGAACAACCAGACTCACAGCTTGATCAACCGGGAACGTCTGCGCTTCCAGAAGCTTGATCACGGCCTCGAAATCCGCTGGTTGAGCATTCCTGGAGCCGACAATATCCAACTCTTTTTGAACGAACAGCCTGGTTTCATAACTGACCGGTTCTTTGGCATACCCGATGTACACGACGCGTCCGGTAAATGCGACTTCTTCGACTGCTTCCCGGAACGTAGCCGCGGTGCCGATCGCTTCGACGGCGACATCCGGTCCCCGGCCTTCAGTCATCTCTAGCAATCGCTCGTGAAGCGGCTCGCGCGCCCTGTTAATGGTGAGTTGAGCGCCAGCCATGCGCGCCAGGTCGAGTTTTTCGTCGTCCACATCAATACAGATCGTTCGAGCACGTCGCGAACTTGCGGCTGCTACAACCCCAAGGCCCACTCCTCCACAACCCCAAACCGCAACCGTGTCGCTGGTGGTTACTCGTCCACGTGTGACGGCGTGAAATCCGACTGTCAGTGGCTCAACCAGGCACAACTCTTTCGGCGTCAGCTTGGCGGGATACAGTTTTTCTCGCGGCAGCACAATGAATTCGGTGAGGGCGCCATCCCTTTGCACACCGAGAGTCTGGTTGAACTGACAAGCATTGCGACGGCCACGCCGGCAGGAAGAGCACTCCCCGCAGCTGGTGTATGGGGAGACGGTTACGTTTGTGCCCCCAGGCAATACTGCGTCGTGTCCAAGGTCTTCAACGACGGTGGCCGATACTTCATGCCCCAGGATTCGAGGATATGTGATTAGTGGATTGAGTCCGCGGAACGAATTCAGATCGCTGCCACAGAATCCCACGAAGCGGACCTTGAGCAGCACGTTCGTGCCAGTGAGCACCGGATCGGCGATGGTCTCCAGACCAGCCTGCCCCGGTTGGCGAAGCACAAGCGCTCTCATAATCTGTACTCCGTGGAAAATAATGGGTAAAGTTATCGATGTCAACAATAGAAGCTCGCGACAGAAACCCGCCGTGGCCAGGCTCGATCAACTTCGACGAATACTTCGCTAGAAGGTGATCTGAGCTTCTAAACTGACGAGCTGCTTATGAACCTACGAATGAAGGACATCGCCAAAGACCTTGGAGTATCCATGATCACGATTTCCAAGGTACTGAGAAATCATCCTGACATCGGAGACGAGACTCGTGAACGAGTTCTCGCCCGCGTGAAAGAGCTGGACTATCGCCCCAACCTGGCCGCGCGAGGACTGGTGACCGGTCGCTCATATCTTGTGGGCTTGGTCGTCCCTGATCTGCTTCACCCCTTCTTTGCGGAAATTGCCGGGTCTCTCGCCGAGGTCTTGCGGCAAAGCGGTTACTATCTGATCGTTTCCTCGTCCGATGAAGATCCGGATCTTAAGGAGATCGAGATCCAATCACTTGCTGGCGCGCCGGCTCGATACCTTAATCATTGCATCGTGCCGTACGACCGTAGACCTTTTCTTTCACATCGAAAAGCAGGACACACCAGATCAAAGGTGCAACACTGTCAAGCCAAGGTAATCTCTGGCGTATGGCGCCGGAGAGTGTCGACGCAACAATTATCGCGGGCCAAAGACCGGGTGTAGAAGTGCAGCAGCAAGAGCTGACGTCCGTGCCGGAGGAGATGGCCGTTACTCTCTTCAGCGTGAACATTTATTCGTTCGCGGTGCAATAGAAGCGTAATTACGCGGTACGCAGGCAGCAGATAAATCAGTAGAGACAACGTGCGAGAGCAACGAATGAGATCAACCATGCTTCCATCGAGCAGACTCCGGGCTTCTTTTTTTCTCCTGTGCTCGCTGCCATGGGTTAGCGAACATGCAACCGCCCAGCTGTGGGATGTGCCCCCACTACCTCCAGTCAAGTATGCGCAAGCTCAGGACGGTATGACGGCCACGATCGGGAACGAGCGCGTTCACATTTCCGTTTGCCGTTCCTCGGTCATCCATTTCGTGTCTACACCCGAACCGCCCGATGCAATTCGACAAAGCCAGCCCTGGATGCTCGACTCAAAACAGGCATGTCCGGGGGCAAAATTTCGGGTGCTACAAGCAGCCGATGCGGCGGTCCTCACCACCGATACGTTAAAGATCGAGTTCTCGCTCAAGTGGGGCAACATCCAATTCAGCACCGTTGGAGGCGAGAATCTGTTACGCGAGCGGAACTCGATTCCCCGCACCTACGAAGCGACTGAACTAAATGGCGAAAAGACATTTCACATCGAAGACAGGTTTGCGCCGGATTTCGCGGAAGGTTTCTACGGCCTGGGCCAACACCAGAGCGGAATGTTCAATTACCGGGGCGCCACCGTCGAACTTGGGCAAAACAACACCGACGTCGCAATTCCTTTGCTGTTGTCGAGCAAAGGCTATGCCGTAATGTGGAACTCCGCCTCGCTGACGCAAGTCGATAATCGCTTTCCGCTGGAACTGAACCTGCACTCACTTGCCGGCCATACCATCGATTATTACTTCATTTACGGTCCGGAGATGGATCAACTCATCCACGAGTACCGGAACCTGACCGGACACACACCGATGCTGCCCAAGTGGGCATACGGGTTCTTTCAATCGAAGGACCGCTATGTTTCGCAACAAGAAGTTCTCGAAATCGCACACCGCTATCGGGAACAGCACATACCGCTCGACGCAATTGTTCAGGACTGGTTCTGGTGGAAGGCAGAAGGCGACCCGATTTTCAATTCCAATTTTCCCGACGTCCCCGGCGAACTCAAGCAACTCCACGATGAGCACATCCATGCCATGCTCTCCGTTTGGGGGTTGTTTGATTCCAAGTCTCAAAACTTCCTGCAAATGACGCAGCAGCACCTGGATGTTTCCAATGCCCATGTTTACGACGCTACGAATCCCAAAGCGCGTGATTTCTTTTGGAACAACCTTGCTGGCAAGCTCTTCTCGCTGGGCTGGGACGCATTCTGGCTCGACAGCGGGGAACCGGAAGAATATTGGCCCCACATGGGGGACGCGATTCTTCAAAACAAGCAGATCGCCATCGGCAATGGCGCCGAATACACAAACATCTTTCCGTTTATGCACTCGCTGGGGGTTCAGGAACACTGGAAAACTTCTACCGAGCAGAAGCGGGTCTTTCTTCTGACGCGGTCCGCGTTCCTTGGCCAGCAGCGAGTTGGAGCGGCCGTCTGGTCAGGCGACGTGTACGGCTCGTACTGGGGCTTACGCCATCAAGTGGCCGCAGGATTGAACTTCGCGCTTTCCGGATATCCCTACTGGACCACCGATATCGGCGGCTACTGGCCCCCGCATGACAACCCGATCGAGGACCCAAAATTCCAGGAGCTCTATGCACGATGGTTCGAATACGGAACTTTTTGCCCGGTTTTCCGCACGCATGGACACCGCCCGCAGAATGAGATCTGGGCTTTCGACAAGGTCGCGCCGATTCTTATCAATTACGACAAGCTGCGCTATCGCTTGATGCCCTACATCTATTCCCTCGCCTGGCGTGTGACAAATTCGGACTATACGATCCAGCGGCCGTTGGTGATGGATTGGCGCACCGATGGCAGAGTCCGCGACATTGGCGATCAGTTCATGTTCGGTCCTGCGCTCCTCGTCAACCCGGTGCTTCAGCCGGAAGCGAATCACAGGAGCGTGTATCTGCCGGACGTCCCGGCTTGGTACGACTTCTGGACGGGAGCATCGCAGAATGGAGGCCGCGAGATTGACGCCGACGCGCCTCTCGATCGCCTTCCCCTCTACGTGCGTGCCGGTTCGATTCTTCCCCTCGGTCCGGAAATCGAATACGCTGACGAGAAACCTGCGGGGCCCATCGAATTGAGGATCTATCCGGGGGCCGATGGAGAATTCGTCCTCTATCAAGACGCCGGCGACGGTTACGACTATGAGCACGGTGTGCACTCCGTCATCCCAATGCACTGGTCGGAGTCAAACCGGACTTTGACGATTGGTCAGCGCGAAGGGGGATATCCCGGAATGTCGGCAAGTATGGAGATGAAGGTGGTGTTGGTATCGGCCGGACACGGAATAGGCCTTGAACCGACCGCGAACCCGGATAAGCTCCTTGTGTACAAGGGACAATCAATTTCGGTTCAAGCACGGTAAGAACTGTACGAAACCGCTAAGGACGATTCGGGAGTGCAGGAGCAAAAATGAACCACTACAGGATGTTCTCGCTGGCAGCATTCATCATTGCCATTCTCGCTTCCACCTCAATAGCGCAGGACACTTCCAGCCTGCCATACATGAATCCCAAGCTCTCTGCTGAAGAGCGCGCGGCCGATCTGGTCCACCGCATGACGCTCGAAGAGAAAGCCTCACAGCTGGTGAATCAGGCGCGTGCCGTCCCGCGTTTGAAGATTCCTTCTTACGATTGGTGGAGCGAAGCCTTGCATGGCGTTATTTCTGACGGTGTAACCGAATTCCCGGAACCCATCGGTCTTGCCGCTACGTTCGATGTGCCCCGCATTCATGAAATGGCGACCGCCATCGGCATTGAAGGGCGAATCAAACACGCTCAGCACGAGCGCGCTGGACACTCCAATATTTTCGAAGGTCTCGATTTCTGGGCTCCCAATGTCAACATCTTTCGCGACCCGCGATGGGGTCGCGGCCAGGAAACTTACGGCGAAGATCCATTCCTGAGCGCCCGCATGGCTGTGGCGTTTGTCACTGGGATGCAAGGCGACGATCCTCACTACTACCGCGTCATCTCCACGCCCAAACACTATGCCGTTCATAGTGGTCCGGAGCCCACGCGCCACTTCACCGACGTGGACGTCAGCAAGCACGACGAGGAAGACACGTACTTACCCGCGTTTCGCGCCGCCGTCGTCGAGGGCCATGCCGGCTCGGTCATGTGTGCTTACAACGCGATCAACGGCGAGCCTGCGTGCGCGAGTCAATTCCTGCTGCAGCACATTCTTCGCGGCGCTTGGGGCTTCCAAGGTTACGTTGTTTCTGACTGCGACGCTGTGCGCAACATCTTCAGCGGCCACCACTATCGGGCGACACAGCCGGAAGCTTCGGCGATCTCACTGATTCGGGGAATGGATAACGAATGCATCGATTTCGCCAAAGTAAGTGACGATCATGATTACAAACCCTACATCGAGGCTGTGCAGCAGGGATATCTTCCGCAAAGCTCGGTCGACACTGCACTGATTCGTCTGTTCACGGCTCGCATTCGTCTTGGCATGTTCGACCCGCCAGCGGCCGTGCCCTACATGAACATCGACGAGAAACAACTCGACAGTCCCGCTCATCGCGAGCTTGCGCGTCGCATGGCCGATGAATCGATGGTTCTGCTCAAAAACGATGGGACCCTCCCGCTGAAATCTGCCAAGCGCATCGCGATCGTCGGTCCGCTCGCCGATCAAACCGCCGTTCTTCTCGGCAACTACAACGGCAGTACCTCGCACACCGTTACCGTGCTGGAAGGAATGAAGGCTGAGTTCCCGGAGGCGAAGATCACCTACGTGCCCGGAACTCAGTTTCTTTCGAATCAGGCAGATCTCGTGCCCGCATCTGTCTTGACCACTCCGGATGGCAAGCCCGGCCTCAAAGCCGAATACAGTTCGCGCCCCACCTTCGATGCCAAGCCGACTCCGCTCACCTCGCGTGTCGACTCCTCCTTGAATCTGAACGAGAGCAATGTCCCGGAACAGGCGAAAGGAATTTCCGGCTTGTCGGTGCAGTGGACTGGCTCTCTCAATCCCAACGCAACCGGCGACTATCTCTTAGGACTCAGCGTCGACGGCTTCGGTCGCCTGTCGGTCGATGGCAGGGAGATCACGACGCTCTGGGGCAAGAACACGAATCTGAGCCCGCTTCACCTCGAAAAAGGTCACCCCGTAAAGCTAGAGGTCCTCTACGGCCGCACTGGAGTGGGCAAGCCAGAAGCGCAACTTCTATGGACTCGCGTGAACAACGTTCCCGATCCCGCGGCAGTAACGGCTGCGAAGAATGCCGATGTGGTCGTCGCGGTCGTCGGCATTACCAGTCGCCTTGAGGGCGAGGAGATGCCTGTGAGTCAGCCCGGCTTTTCCGGCGGCGACCGCACCAGCCTCGATTTGCCGACACCTGAAGAAGATTTGATCGAGGCGCTTGCCGCGAGTGGCAAGCCTCTCGTCGTCGTGCTGATGAATGGCAGCGCGCTCAGCGTGAACTGGGCGAACGAGCATGCCAACGCCATCCTCGAATCCTGGTACTCCGGCGAAGAGGGCGGGACCGCTATCGCTGAAACCGTCAGCGGCAAGAACAACCCCGCTGGGCGTCTTCCGGTCACCTTCTACAAAGATGTTCATCAGCTTCCGCATTTCGAAGATTACTCGATGAAAGGACGCACCTATCGCTACTTCGAAGGGGAACCGCTTTGGCCGTTTGGATTCGGCCTCAGCTACACAACATTCACTTACAGCAATCTCATGCTGCCGGACAGCCCAGTCAACGCCGGTGATCCACTGCACGCCTCCGTCACAGTCGCGAACACTGGGAAAGTGGCCGGAGATGAAGTCGTCGAACTCTACCTGCAGTTCCCTAATGTCGCCGGCGCTCCGCGGCACGCACTCCGCGGATTCCAACGCGTTCATCTGGAGCCGGGCGCCAGTGTGAAAGTCGAGTTCCAGCTGAACCCGCGCGATCTGAGCATGGTTACTGATCTGGGAGACATCATCGTGGCGCCGGGCAAGTACACGATCTCTATCGGGAGCGGTCAACCCGAAACGGGAGTTCCTTCGGTGAACGGTAATTTTGAAGTCAAGGAACAAGTCATACTGCCGGAGTAGTTGTTCGGTTAGTTGTTCGGTTAAAAGATTGAGGCGATATGAATGCGAAATTCCTAACAAACATTCTTTTGGTATTTATCTCGATTGGTTGTGCGTTGGCGCAGGAGCCGAGCTCTTGCGCGAAGCTGACAAACTTCAAAGCCGAGAATGTTGAAATCACCAAAGCGGCGACCATTGCTGCCGGAACGACCGAGCCCATACCATGGAACCAGACCCGCAGTGCACCTCTGCCTGCCTATTGCCGAGTCGAAGGTGTGATGAACCGTCGCACTGGAGTTGACGGAGAAGAGTTCGGAATCACCTTCGCCTTGGCCATGCCCGACCAATGGAACGGCGACTTGCTTATGCAGGGTGGGGGTGGCAGCAACGGCATTGTACTTCCGCCCCTTGGATTGAATGCTGCTGGAGACACGCCAGCGCTCCTGCGCGGCTTCGCCGTTGTCAGCACGGATACAGGTCATAAGAGCCGCCATCCAGGATTTGATTTCAGTTTCATGCGCGATCAACAGGCGTATCTCGACTTCGCTTACTTCGCGAATGCTGAGATCGCCGCATTAGCCAAACAACTCATCGCGCAACACTATGGCAAGCCGGCAGCCTTTGCGTATTTTTCTGGATGCTCGACCGGCGGGCGCGAAGGCATGATTCTTTCGCAGCGTTATCCCACGGTTTTCAACGGCATCATCTCGGGAGATCCCGCCATGCGCACTGGGCTTTCCAATCTCGCCATAGGACGATGGATTCCCATTGCCTTCAACCAAATTGCCCCAAAAGATGCAAACGGCAAACCAATCATCGAGCAGTCTATTACCGACAATGACCGCAAGCTCATCAGGGATGCTCTCATCAAGAAGTGCGATGCCAAAGATGGCGTCGCCGACGGCTTGATCTCCGATCCTCTCGGCTGCGACTTCGACCCTGAGATGTTGGCGTGCAAAGGCGAGACGAATAACTCCTGCTTGGCTCCGGAAAAAGCGGCTGCCATCAAGAAGGCCATGGGAGGGCCGAGGACGTCGAGTGGAACCCAAGTCTATGCCGGATTCCTCTACGACACAGGCATCACGAACGGTCCGCCGTTCCGGGGATTGCTCTCACCTGGACCCGGTATTTTCGGGCCTGCGACAGCCGACATGACAATGGACGTTGATAAGGAAGCTCTGGCGGCCAGCCAGCCACTGGTGGATTCGATGTCCACGAACTTGACGACCTTCTCCACGCACGGAGGGAAACTGATCTTCTACCACGGCGATAGCGATCCGTGGTTCTCGCCTCTCGACACGTTCGAATACTACAAGAACATGGCGGCTGCAAACGGGAGCCTGGACGCTGTGTCGAAGTGGGGTCAGTTCTATTTCGTTCCGGGGATGAGCCACTGTGGAGGAGGTAAGGCGCTGGATCAGTTTGATTTCTTGGGCGCAATGGTCAACTGGGTCGAGAAGGGTACAACTCCTACGTCAGTGGTCGCGACTGGCAAAGCCTTTCCTGGGCGCAGCCGGCCGCTGTGTCCTTATCCGAAGCACACACAATACAAGGGACAAGGAGACACGGAAGACGGAGCCAGCTTCGAATGCCGTTAAATTTTGTTAGTTCCGCTAAAAGGACATCGCTTCTTATGCGTTCACTTTTTGTCTGCATCACGTTGACCATTATGGGTATCACTGCGCCCATGCTGGCTGCCCAGAAAGTCGAATTGTCGATTGACACGTCCAAAACCGGCGCGAAGATCAACCGCAACATTTTCGGGCAGTTCGCAGAGCATCTTGGGCACGGCATTTACGAAGGCATTTGGGTCGGGTCCGATTCCAAGATCCCGAACACGCGTGGGATTCGCAACGATGTTGTGAGCGCCCTAAAAGCAATTAAGGTTCCGAACGTTCGTTGGCCTGGTGGCTGCTTCGCCGATGAGTATCACTGGCGCAAGGGCATCGGCCCTCAACGATCAGTAACTCTCAACCCCAACTGGGGAGGAGTGACTGAGCCGAACACGTTTGGAACGCATGAGTTCATGGACTTTATCGATCAGATCGGGGCGGAAGCGTATGTCTCCATCAATGTCGGTTCCGGGACTCCACAGGAGGCGGCCGAGTGGCTGGAATACATGACGGCCGCAGCACCGACGACGCTGGTAAAAGAGCGGGCCGCCTACGGGCACCCCGCTCCATACAAAGTAGCGTTGCTCGGCATCGGTAACGAAAGCTGGGATTGCGGCGGCAACATGACGCCCGAGTACTACCTTAGCCAGATGAAGATCTACAGCCGCTTCGTAAGGAACTTCAATCCCGCGCAGCAGGAAAACCAGCAGATGCTGAAGATCGCTGTCGGTCCGGGCGGCGATGGCCCGCGATGGACCGATTGGACGGAAACCGTGATGAAGGCTTATCAGCAGCACACGTGGAGTTGGGACATCAACGGACTTTCCATGCACAACTACACGGTGGGGCACTGGCCGCCTTCCTATGCCTCGGTAGGGTTTGGTGAAACTGAGTACAGCGAAATCCTCAAATCCACTTTGGAAATGGAAGGTCTCATCAACAAGCACTCGGCGATCATGGACAAGTATGACCCCGACAAGAAGGTAGCTCTCATCGTTGACGAATGGGGAGCCTGGTACGCGCCGCTGCAGGGCAGCAATCCGGGGTTCCTGGTCCAGCAGAACAGCCTGCGCGACGCCATTCTCGCGGCCCTGAACCTCAATATCTTCGCTCGCCATGCCGACCGGGTACGCGGCGCTAACATTGCTCAGATGGTTAATGTGCTGCAGGCAATGATCATCACAGACAAAGAGAAGATGGTCCTGACTCCCACCTATTATGTCTTCAAGATGTATGTACCATTCCACGACGCCACGCTCGTGCCCGTGAGTCTTGACGCCGGTTGGTACACACATGGGAGCGTGGCTGTGCCGCGGGTGGACGCGATCGCAGCGAAAGACACGAACGGCAAGTTGTGGCTGGAGATTACCAATCTCGATCCCAACGAACCGGTCGAAATCGAGGCAAGTCTGGGTGGCATCACAGCCAAAGCAGCGACCGGAGAAACTCTGACTGCACCGAAGGTGGATAGTGTCAACACCTTCGGCGCAGCTAACACAGTAGTGCCGAGGCCGATCTCAGCGAAGGTTCAGGGGGGCAAGCTGACTCTGAACTTAGAGCCCAAGTCTGTAACCGTCGTTTCAGTTGAGCAGTGACTCAAACTGGATTCGGTGATTGCGACTCTGAAGCTAACGACAGGCTATCGCTCGCCGCCATGCTTGACGTCCATAACAACGTAAGGAGAAAAACATGTGGCGATTCGTAATACCGATCTTATTGTCTTTGAGTTTTTGCTGTGCACAACAGGCCGATGATTTTCAGCCTTCCTCAACAAACGTGTGGGGAGCTGACTATCCGCGGGTTGACAGTGCCGGAAGAGTACAGATTCGCGTGAAGGCTCCCGACGCTACGAAGGTCCGACTGAATTTCTGGAGCGGCCCGAAAGTGGACATGGAGAAACAGCAGGATGGATTCTGGACCATCACCACTCCCCCGCTTGTTCCCGGCTTTCACTATTACACGTTGATTATCGACGGGGCAGAGGTCAGCGATCCGAACACCCATGCCTTCTTTGGGGGAGGAAAGCCCGCAAGTGGCGTTGAAGTTCCGGAGCCAGGCTCTACATATTATTCGATTCAAGACGTGCCTCACGGCCAAGTTCGCGAGGTCTGGTACAACTCGAAGGTAACGGGAACCTGGCGGCACGCATTAGTTTATCTGCCCCCGAACTACGACGCGCAGACGAAGACACGATATCCAGTTCTCTATCTGCAGCATGGTGCCGGCGAAGACGAGACCGGCTGGGTGCGTCAGGGCAACGCGAATTTCATCCTGGACAACTTGATCGCGGCTAAGAGTTGCAAGCCTATGATCGTGGTGATGGCCTATGGCTACGCGCACCGCGCGGGCCAAGCGCCTGTCGATTTGTTCGCAAAGGGGTTTGGATCGCCAGAAATGCTGAAGGCTATGCAGGACATGGCGGCGGCGTTCGAAGATGATGTGACGCAAGCTCTCATCCCATTCATAGATTCCACTCTCCGCACACTTTCAGATCGCGACCATCGCGCGATGGCAGGCCTATCGATGGGTGGCATGCAAACGTTCCAGATCACGCTGGATCATCTGGATCTCTTCTCTTACATCGGCGGCTTCAGTGGGGCGGGCGGGATGCTCGTGCTCGGAAATCGCAAACTGGATCCAAAGACCGACTACAACGGAGTGTTCGCTGATCCGGCAGCATTCGCCAAGAAAGTGCACTTGCTCTGGCTCGGCGTAGGGACGAATGAACCGGAGAGAATGCGCGCAGGACTCCAAAGACTGCACTCGTCGCTTCTAGAAGCAAACGTTCAGCACGTTTTCTACGAATCACCGGGCACCGATCACGAGTGGCAAACCTGGCGACGCGATCTGAAGGATTTTGCACCGAGACTGTTCTGACCGAGCCCACAAGCTGAGAGGTCAAGACCCGACGTTGCCGTCATTCTCTGAGGATGGCGTTCACTCTTGTGACGATCTAATGAAGCCACGCTTCCCTACGAACGGGGCCTTGGTGCGCGCTGGATCACGGCGTCGAATGCCGGCTTTGGCTGAGCATTTCGGTCAAACAGCAGCGGGTAGTTGGTTCGGCCCCTGATTGGCCAATCGTTCTTCCACGACTCTTTATCGGTAACACCCCAGAAAGTAACCCGGGTCACAGTTCCGCAATGTTTGGCATAGGTGCCGAACAGGTCTGCGTAACGCTTCGATAATGCCTGCTGAACTTCATCGGGCAAGCCATTTGCATACGGATTGAGCTTGGGATCGGCGGCGGCGCGCAAAGAAACATCGGCGGTGAGGTTCGAGCCCGGCCACGGCAACAGATCCACATCAAGTTCCGTAATCATGACCTTCACGCCCAATTTGGCGAACTCCCGGATTGTCGTATCGATCTGTTCAGTCGACGGCGAGTCCAGGCTGACATGATCTTGCAGGCCGACACCCGTGATCGGGACTCCCTTGGCTTGCAACTTTCTGACCAGTTCGAGCGCACCTTTACGCTTAGCCTCGTTTTCGAGGGAGTAGTCGTTGTAATAGAGCTGGGCTTTCGGATCAGCTTTGTGCGCATAGCGAAAGGCCTTCTCCATATAGTCGTCTCCAATGATTTTCAGCCAAGGAGACTGCCGCAGACTTCCGTCTTCGTTCAGGGCCTCATTCACAACGTCCCAGCCGTTGATTCGACCCTTGTAGCGGCCAACGACCGCCATGATGTGATGGCGCATCCTTTGCAGCAATACTTTGCGACTGACCGGATTGCCCTTGCCATCTTCGAAAACCCACTTCGGAACCTGCGAATGCCAGACCAGTGTGTGGCCGATGATGAACATGTGGTTCTGCTGTCCGAATTCCACATAGTTGTCGGCGGGAGAGAAATCGAAGCTGTCTGGTTGGGGATGGATCCTCTCCCACTTCAGTACGTTTTCGGGGCTGATGGTATTGAACTGGGCCTTGATGAGCGCGTCTTCGGCCGGGCTCTGCCCCGTAAATTGCGCAGGGTTCAGTGCAGCGCCAACCATGAAGCAACCTTTGTATGCGTCCTTCAGACTGGGCTGGCTCTGCGAGAAGGCGTTGATTACGACTGCAAGGGACAGCACTGAAAAGCACAGGAAGTGACGCATGAGCTTCTCCTAGAGTGCGGGGACGCCCGCGGGGGCTGGCTTGCGACGTTCGGCCAGTTCATTGGCTATCGACTGATTTTTCTCGCGACTCAGCGGATAAAAGAAGAGGCAAACTGCAGTCGCGAAGAAGAACAGTCCCGCGTAAACGCTCGCGGTCAGAAGGATGCCCGCCTGTGTGTGCGCCGACTGCACGTCAGCCCCCGACACCAGGCCATAAGCCGACAGCAACCATCCAGCGACGGCGCCACCCAAAGCCAGCCCAGCCCATAACGCAAACACAATGCCGCCCGTCACCGCTCCAGTTGCTCGTCGCCTCGTTTTCCATTCGCCATAATCTGCGACGTCGCCCATCATTGCCCACAGGATCGGACCGGAGAGGCCGAACGAGAATTGCCGCAGGACCTCTACGCCGATAATGACCGAGGTGGCGTGCGGCGAGATCACATACAGGGCCATGCTGAAAATGCCAGCCAGAATCATGCTTCCGATAAACAGCTCGCGCTTCCCCACCCGAACGGAAACAGCAGTCGAACAGGCGACGCCGATTAGCAGCGCCGCCAGACCGAATCCGTTGAACCAGGCGAAAAGTTTTGTATTGCCGGCCACGAACCGGAAGTAAGGCAGCATGACATTGCCGCGTACCAGAATTGCGCTGAAGTAGAACAGGGTGACGAGAAATAGGGCAATCCACGGCCGGTTGCTGAACAAGTCGGAGAGGTCCTGGCCGAGCGATGTCTCTTGCTGAGGATCAGGTTGAATGCGCTCTTTCGTCGCGAAGAACGAGATGACGAAAAAGATCACGCTAAGTACCGACAAAAGCCCCATCGTAAGCTGGTAGCCGCGAGCATCGTTACCGCGGCCGAAAAACGCGACCATGAGGACGGCGAGGCTCTGCACGATGAATCCCGCGCTGTTGGCCGCGATCTGCCGGTACGACGAGATGCTGGTTCGCTCGTCCGGGTCCTGAGTCATCACTGCCGTCAGCGACGCATACGGAACGTTGTTGACGGTGTAAATCAGGCGCAGAAGGATATAGGTGGTCCAGGCATAGATCAGCTTGGCTCCCGGCGTGAGTTGCGGGGTCGTGAATGTCAAGATGCTGATGACCCCGAACGGTACCGCAGTCCACAGCAGCCAGGGACGGAACTTGCCCCACCTGCTGGTCGTCCGGTCCGCAATGACTCCCATCACGGGGTTGAAACATGCGACTCCCAGTCCGACGACCAGAAAAAGGGTTCCCGCCTGAGCCGCGGTCAAACCGAACGTGTGAGTATAGAAGTCCAGTTGCAACGCCAGCATGGCCTGGAAGACAAAGTTGGCGGCCATATCGCCGAGCGCGTAACCGGTTTTCTCAGCGATGGAGAGTTTCTGGATCATAAGTGCCTCGTTGACACCTGTAGCCGGTCTACTTCGTCACCGTGAGCGTGACCTTTTTTAGATCCTCGTTTCGCGAGGAGTTGCCGACCATGATGAAGAAGTCTCCCGGTTCGACAACGTACTTCATATCGACGTCGTAGAACGCCAGCAAGTCCGGCGTGATGTGGAAAGAGACCATCTTCTTCTCGCCCGGCCGCAGCGTGACTTTCTGGAAGCCTTTCAGTTCCTTGACCGGCCGGGTGACCGAACTGACTGCGTCACGGATATACATCTGCACGACTTCGGCACCTGCGCGCTTGCCCGTGTTGGTAACGTCAGCCAGCACTCGCGTGGAACCACTTGCACGAATCGCCTTCTTCTCGAGCCGAACGTTTTCGATCGCAAAAGTCGTATAGCCCAGGCCGTAACCGAAAGCGTAAAGTGGCGAGACGTCATCGAAGAGATATCCGCGTCGGGCTGACGGCTTGTAATTGTAGAAGACAGGCAGATGTCCGACCGATCGCGGAATCGTGATCGGCAACTTGCCGCTGGGATTCACGTCCCCGAACAACACGTCGGCGACGGCATGGCCGTTCTCCTGCCCCAGATACCAGCATTCAAAGATGACCGGGACATTCTGAGACAGATAATTTATGGAGTTCGGCCGTCCGTGATAAAGAAGTGCGACCACGGGCTTGCCGGTGGCGATCATGGCCTTGACCAGTTCGTCCTGCCTTCCGATCAAATCAAGATTGGCGCGGTCGCCCATATGATTCAGCATCCAGGCTTCACGGGATATCTGTTCATTGCCGCCGATCGCCAGAATGATCACATCGGCTTGCTTGGCGACTTCGACAGCTTCGGCGATCTGCTTCCGGTCCTCTTCGGGATCGCTGGGGATGACCGCATCCTGATTCCAGTTGCCGCCGATCGTGATCTTGCATCCTTCGCTGTAGACGACCTTCACGCGATCCCCGACTCGGGCTTTGATGCCCTCCAGGACCGTGACTTCGTGCTTGGGAACGCCACTGTAGCCACCGAGCAGAGTACGATTTGCATTCGGGCCGATAACAGCAATCGTCTTGTACTTGCTTAAATCGAGCGGAGCCAGTCCTTGTTCGTTTTTCAGCAGAGTGATGACTTCGCGAGCAGATTCACGTGCCAGTTTCACATGCTCCGCGGATCCAACCACTCGGTCGGCCTCGTCCGGATCCAAGTAGGGATCATCAAACAACCCGAGCTTGAATTTCCACAAGAGCATCGGAGCAACGAGTTCATCAAGCTGCGATTCCCTGAGGACGCGTTTCTTTACTAAGTCCACCAGTTCCAGGTAGCAGTCAGGATCGGGCAATTCGATGTTCACGCCGGCCTCGACTGCAAGCCTGGTCGATTCTTTCTTGTCGGCGGCGACGAAATGCCCGTGCGTGTCCGGACGATATCCGAGCTCCCAAATCGCAAAATAGTCAGAGACGTAATATCCCTTGAAGCCGAACTCTTTTTGCAGAACATCGCGGAGCAGCCACTTGTTCGCGTGCGAGGGCACACCATCGACTTCGTTGTACGAGGGCATCACGCTGATTGCCCCGCCCTTCTGCAATGCCTCCTTGAACGTGAATAAGAACGTCTCGCGCAAGACGCGCATGGAGACGTTCGCAGGTGCGCAGTTCATTCCCGACTCAGGCTGCCCGTGCCCTACGCAATGTTTTAGCGTTGCGATCATGTGTCGCTTGTCGCGGAATGTGGCATCGCCCTGAAAACCGCGAACCGCAGCAATGCCCATGCGCGAGACCAGGAATGGATCTTCGCCGTAAGTTTCTTCGCAGCGTCCCCACCGGGGATCGCGGGCGACGTCCACGACCGGCGTTAGAGCCTGGTGCGCTCCGCGCGATCGCGCCTCCAGTGCAGTGGCAGTGAAAATGGACTCGACGAGCTCGGTATTGAACGTTGAGGCCAACGCGATTGGCTGCGGGAAACTCGTACCATCCACAGCGGCGTGCCCATGCAGACATTCTTCGTGGAAGACCACGGGAATGCCCAGCCGCGAATTCTCCACAAAGAATTTCTGGATGGCGTTTGTCGTCTCCGCCATCCTGCGGGCGTTGAGGCCCTTGCCTGCGTCGCTGGGACGCCCGACTTGGCCGAGGCCGCGGCCGTCTTTGAACGACTGCTTAGCTTTTGCAGGGTCGAAGTTGCCGTCGCTGTCGACAAGCGTCTGCGACTTCTTCTGCCAGATGCAGAGCATCTGCGCAGCTTTTTCTTCCAAGGTCATCCGGGAGAGCAAATCCGCTACGCGCTTCTCCGCCGAGAGTGCCGGATTGCGATAGGGCAGAACGTCGGATTTGCGCACTCCCCTGCCATTCGCACCGGATGGTTTGGTGGTCCGTGTCACGCTCTTGATTGTGGGCACGAGCGATTCTCCGAGAGGGATTCTGGGACTTGCTCAGAACAAAGGAATTATAGTGGCTTTTCCAAGCAGTCGGTTCTGGAATACGCCCAGGGCCAACGGATAAGACACCGGCGCTCGCTTCGCTCGCCTGGGGCTGGAGGCGACCCTCCCCGTGGCGAGCGAAGCGATTGTCACAGACCGCAGGGACCTCTCGGGCCCTGCGGCCGGAATCGAGACACCCGGCTAAACGAGTTGACCGAAGCGAGGGAAAAGCTAGAGCAGGTACTCCCCGATTCCTTGTCTGGTAACGAACTGGCAACAGAAGCAATGAACGCCACGGCATCCCCTGCCGTTGGCTAGCGCGTTTGCTTTGAGTTTGGAGTGGAGGCCCCGGGCGGAGTCGAACCGCCGACCAACGGTTTAGGAAACCGCTGCTCTATCCAACTGAGCTACGGGGCCGTACTTGCCCACGGACTCATTCTACAGAACTACGGATGCTGCAAGCTGCCTCGGCGTTTTTGGAGAAGCGCTGACGACTGGCGCGGAGCGCCGAGGCGCAGCGCAACAAAACAATCAGCGTCGCCAAATCAAGCACGCAGATCGAATAGATCACTGGAACAAGCAGAGGTTTGACGGTATTGCTGAACTTGCGCGGTGAGCGCGAAAAGATGCAGGCGATCGACAGTAATCCGGATTTTCGCCAAGCACCCCTGAAGTATAGAATCCCCGTTCGAAGACCATGCGGCTCAATCTGAGGCGAACATGAGAAGTGTAATCTTGGCAATCAACATAACCCTGGATGGCTGCTGCGACCACACCAAAATGATTGCCGATGAAGAAGTACATGAATACTTCACGCACCTCATGCGCGATGTTGACCTGCTCGTCTTTGGGCGTAAGACCTATGAATTGATGGTTCCTTTCTGGCCTGATGTCGCAAAAAATCACTCTATGGGCAAGGCAGAGAACGAATTTGCTGACGCATTTGACTCCATCAACAAACTTGTTTTTTCTCAATCATTAGAAAGGGTTGAAGGAAATACGAGAATCGTTCGTACCGGACTTCAGGACGAAATACTTCGATTGAAACAAGAACAAGGCAAAAACATTCTAGTCGGTGGTGTAAGTGTCCCTTCACAACTGATGGAGCTTGGTCTGGTCGATGAATATCATTTCGTTGTTCAGCCAATAGTCGCAGGGGAAGGGACTCGCTTGTTAGAAAGTTTTAGCCGGCAGGAAAAATTACAACTAAAGCTCGTTGAGTCAAAGATTCTTAAGTCAGGATGCGTTGCACTTCATTACTTGAAACAGTGACGGCCTCGGGCCGCTGTGCGCCGAGTTGTTGTAAGCGGTACTACACTCCAATCCCCGTCAACCGGACTCACCCGGATTCGCCCGGAATCCGCTATGTACTTTCAGAACTCCATTCCCGCAGGTATGGTAGATGGGCTCGCACAAAGTCTCGGTAGGAGGATGGAATGGGCTTCCGACGCCGCCAACTGCTTCAAGTCTTGTCATATACTTTCGGGGCCAGCTTGATTCTGCCCCGGAGTGAGTCAGCCATGGCGGCGCAAAACGCCGCAGAGCCGGCGAGTCCTGCGCCGCCTGCGAAGGTAGCTGCCAAACATGAATCGGGAGGAGCGCAAATGGAAAAAGTAGCCGGAATCGGAGGGCTGTTCTTCCGAGCACATGATCCCAAAGCATTGGGGAACTGGTACCAGCAACACCTGGGGATTTCGCTCACGCCTACGAGCGAGGGTGGAACTGTTTGGCAGCAAGAGGCCGGGCCGACTGCATTCACTCCCTTTCCTGAGACGACGAAATATTTCGGGGATCCTAGTAAGGGCTGGATGGTGAACTTTCGTGTGCACGATCTCGACAAAATGGTAGCCCAGCTACGCGCCGCAGGAATCGAGGTCAAAGACCCGGAGTCTTATCCCGGCATTGGGCGGTTCACTCGTGTGCATGACCCTGAGGGAAATCCGATCGAATTGTGGCAACCGGAAAAATAAGTACGATCCACAATTGTCTTGGAATATCCGCCGCGGGAAGATCGCGCATTCCGTCACAAATGACTATTGCGGCGGATTAGCCATGTGGTAGTGATGACGTACTTTCATCGGGGCCATTCCGGAGCCCCGCGCTTTCAGGTGGACCCTCGGCTTTTAAAGGCAGCGCAGCAAGAAATCTCGCGTGTACCGTACCGAGTGCGCTCTGCCGGAACTGCGCGCACGCTCAGGAAGGCGAAAGATTTTTCGCTAGCGTTTCACGGCCATTTCATCCAGCGCCAGATTCAACTCCAGCACATTGACGCGGGGTTCGCCCAGCAGGCCGAGATCGCGTTGCTGCGTATGCCTTTGCACCAGAGTCCGGACGTCCGCCTCGGAGAGCCCGCGCTCGCGTGCGACGCGCGGAATCTGGAATTCGGCTGCCGCCGGGGAAATCTCAGGATCAAGCCCCGACGCCGAGGTTGTCAGCAGATCGACTGGAATCGGCTGGTTCGGGTTCTCCTGATGTAACGTGGCGGCGTCGCTCCGCACGCGATCGATCAGCTTCTGATTCGTCGCGGCATAGTTCGTGCCTCCGGAGTTGGCGGCATCATAGCCATTGCCGGCCGCCGACGGACGCGGATGGAAGTATCCTGCTCCCGTAAAGGGTTGCGCGATCATGCGCGATCCGATGGCTTCGCCGTTCCGGGTGATGATCTGCCCGTTCGCCTTGTCTTTGAAGAGGAGTTGCGAGATCCCCGTCACGACCAGTGGGTAGATGATCCCTAACAGAATCGTTGTGGCGATCGTCATCAGAAATGCGGTAATCAGATTCTTTTTCATAAGTCCTCACGCCAGACCGACGGCGGTGATGAGCACGTCGATGAGCTTGATTCCAATAAACGGCGCAATGATGCCGCCGATGCCGTAGATGAAGAGATTGCGGCGCAGCAGCGCCTCGGCATTCATCGCGCGATATTTCACTCCGCGCAACGCCAGCGGGATCAGCGCAATGATGATCAGCGCGTTGAAGATGACCGCCGAAAGGATTGCCGATTGCGGGGTCTGCAGGCGCATGATGTTCAGAGCGTTGAGCACCGGGAATGTGCCGGCAAACATCGCGGGAATGATGGCGAAGTATTTGGCCACGTCGTTGGCAATGGAGAATGTGGTCAGCGCGCCGCGGGTCATCAGCAACTGCTTGCCGATTTCCACGACTTCGATCAGCTTGGTCGGGTTCGAATCGAGATCGACCATGTTGCCGGCTTCCTTGGCGGCTTGCGTGCCGGTATTCATGGCGACGCCAACGTCGGCTTGGGCCAACGCGGGCGCATCATTGGTGCCGTCGCCGGTCATGGCCACGAGCTTGCCGCCCGCTTGTTCGCTGCGGATGAGCTTCATCTTTTCTTCTGGCGTGGCTTGAGCCAGAAAATCGTCGACCCCGGCTTCGCGGGCGATGGCGGCCGCGGTCAGCGGATTGTCACCGGTGATCATCACGGTTCGAATGCCCATGGCCCGGAGTTGGGCGAACCTGTCGCGGATTCCACCTTTCACCACGTCCTTGAGGTGAATCACGCCCATGGCTTTGCGGTTTTGTGCCACGACGAGCGGCGTGCCACCCGAAGACGCTATGCGCTCTACCGTCGCCCGCACCTCCGCGGGCATCGCCCCATTACCGTTCACCTCGACATAGCGGGCGATCGCGTCGGCCGCGCCCTTGCGAATTTCACGCCCGTCGAGATTCACCCCCGACATGCGTGTCTGCGCGGTGAAGGGGATGAACTCGGCTTCATGGTCGGCGAATTCGCGTCCACGCAGACGATATTTCTCTTTCGCCAGCACGACGATCGAGCGGCCTTC
>Ga0335081_10001458_pt1 | contig 37777 bp, 29 predicted proteins | sample Lox_Sample_35_FD_206713 | JGI IMG/M metagenome (GOLD analysis project Ga0335081, IMG submission 206713) | Soil microbial communities from Loxahatchee National Wildlife Refuge, Florida, United States - Lox_Sample_3.5 | ecosystem: Environmental > Terrestrial > Soil > Wetlands | place: USA...
GCGGGACTTCCGGCACATCAAATCCGATGACCTGGACCTGCGCCCGGTCTTCCACCGGCTCGAAGAACGCGTCAGAGCCCACGTGCTGATCTGCATGCTCGCCTGCTACCTCACCTGGCACCTGCGCAAGGCGTGGGCACCATTGACGTTCACCGGCGAGCACCCGCCCGCCCCCGCCAACCCGGTCGCCCCAGCCCGCCGCTCCGCCGCCGCCCAGGCCAAAGCCTCCGCCCAGCACGACCCGGCCGGGCGCCCCTACCGCAGCTTCCGCAGCCTGCTCACCCACCTGGCCACCCTGACCCGCAACCAGGTCCACTTCGCCGGCGCCCGAGCCGACGTCCCCATGCTCACCGAGCCGACCAGCGCCCAGCGCCGGGCTTTCGACCTGATCGGCGTCCCGATCCCGCTCACCTTGACGTAGCCAGAACGCCAACCCAGGCCAGGCCGGAAAATGCCAGCTCAGACCCCTGAATCACATACCAAACTAAACGTAACTTCGGCTTAGCGGCGATATCCGTTCGTTCTGGGCGAATATGCGGATCCGGCTTGGCGAGCTCGAGAATGGTGCAAACCTGCCGATCTGAATGGTCCACGACCTCTGCACGCTCCTGGCTGGCTACGCTAGCGAGCTCACGCAAGTGGCCCGGCCCATTCGCTCAGCGGAGGAGACCCGTTGTGCAATCTGGCTGCTATTCGTAGAGTTCACCTCACCTGACCCCAGCCTCCGAAGGACTGCGCATGACTAATGCAGCCCAGCCTGGCACTGGAACCACAAGCACGGTATCGGCGCCACTGGACGAGCCGTCCGAGCCAGTGGGGAACGGATGGGTCGCTTTGCTTGCGCTGGCCAACCTAGGCCTATTCATGGCTTATTTCGGTGCGTTGGCGGTGCTGCTGCCGAATCAGGTACAGGCGGTCGCCGGGCCGGCCCACAAGGTGATCGCGTTCGGCTGGGTTACGGGCGTTGGCGCACTCTGGGCCGTCATTGCGAATCCGGTCGCAGGCGCGCTTTCAGATCGCACCGCCGGGCGGTTCGGCCGTCGGCGGCCGTGGATCGTAGGGGGTGCTCTGGTGTCCGGAGCTGCCCTTTTCTTACTCGCCCAGCAGCGCAGCATCCCCGGTATTACCATCGCGTGGAGCTTGGGACAGATAGGGCTCAACGCGATGCAGGCTGGCATCGTGGCAGCAGTGCCAGACCGGGTGCCGGTTGCCCAGCGCGGCGCCGTCTGCGGGTGGTTCGGTGCCCCCCAGGTCGTGGGTGTAGTGATTGCCGTGGCCCTGGTTACCAAGGTGGTCACCGGCAACACCGGCTACGTCCTGCTGGGAGCCACGACGGTCGGGCTGGCGCTGCCGTTCGCGCTGTTTACCCGCAGCGCACCGTTGCCGCCAGGTCAGCGCCCGTTCTCCTGGCAGGGGTTCGTCCGCAGTTTCTGGCTGAGCCCGGTCAGCTACCCGGATTTTGGCTGGGCATGGCTTACCAGGTTCTTCATCGTGCTCGGTAATTCGATCGCAGTCCTGTACTTGCTCTACTTCCTGCGTGACAAGATCCACTACAGTCGGCTGTTCCCTGGTCAGACAGCTGAAGATGGCCTAGTGATTCTGCTAGCCATCTATACGGTGGTCGTGGTGATCACGGCGGTGCTAGGCGGGATCGTGTCGGACCGGACCGGCCGGCGGAAGTGGCTGGTCGTGCTGTCCGGCCTGGTTATGGCGATTCCGGCCGTGCTGCTGGCCGCTTGGCCGACATGGCCCATGACCGTTGCCTCGGCTGCCACCCTGGGGGTTGGGTTTGGCATCTATCTATCCATTGACCAGGCGCTGGTAACCCAAGTGCTGCCCGCAGCGAACGGCCGCGCCAAGGATCTCGGTATCATCAGCGTTGCCAGTTCCGGCGCGCAGGCATTGGCCCCGGTGATCGCCGCGCCCGTAGTCGCGCACTTCGGCGGTTATCGAGCCCTCTACTTGTGTGTGGCTGTCATTGTCATCTTCGGCTCTGCCTCTGTATCCCGGGTCCGATCGGTGCCGTGACCGGCAGGCGCGAACCTGGTTCGCCGAGCGTGTGCTCCCGACCCAAAGCGAGTCGGAACTGCCCGCGCGCAGTATCATCCCTGCGTATGTGGCGTGATCGACGTGCGGACCCGGACACGGGCCGGCCCGAATGAAGCGCGCTGTAATCACCGCAGCGAACCTTTTCGCCGCGCTCTACCGCGTGGACGGCTGCGCACCGGATCTGCGCCATGTCCGGGTTCATCACAGCGGGGTGGATGACCTGTGCCGGGGCCTTGGGGCACTTGCCTTCACCGCGGGGCCCGACATCTTCGTCCGATCCGACTGCTTCGCCCCGCACACTCCAGCTGGGCTATGGCTACTGGCACATGAGGCAGCCCATGTCATCCAGCAGGTCCCATCGTGCACTGGGGCGGCCCGCCCGTCTCGAAAGATAGCGGTCGGGCCACCGGGCGGCCTGCACGAGTGGGAGGCTGACGCGGCGGCGAACGCAGTCCTGGCTGGTCGGCCTTTCGCCTTCAGACCCGGTGCTAGTCCGTGGGGACTGCTGCGGTACATGGCATGGGAGCACATGCTGCTGGGCCAGCTGAGCCCGGCGAAACTCAGGGCAGCCATTGCCGGAGACGGGTCGCCGGGCGGCGACTTCCGTCCACTGGCAGCGCAATACACACTGCTCGACCGGCTGGGCCGGAGTCCGCAGGTAAGTCAGGAGCAGCTCAGGACGGAATATCCGGAGCTGGCAACCGTCCGCCTCGCTGGCAGTGGCCTAGTCGTCACCCTAGGGGAACTCAATATTTTGCCGGACTACCTGTCCCATCCCACTCAGATCGACACAGCCCCTGCGTCGTACATGGTGCCGCTGGTCCAGGCCGTCCGCGCAGCGAACTGCCGTCAACTCCAGCGGCTCATGGGCCAGCCCGACCCACCCAGGTTGCAGTGGTGCCAGCTGCGGTACCCCAACCGGCGCGTATTCTCGGAGATCCGTGAGGCCATCGAGGTCGACGCGCTAGGCCGGAGGTGCGGCCGCCCGGCCTGGGAGCTGTATTCCTCTGTGGTTAGCCGGAACGCCGGTCACTTCGCCCCGTTCTCCTGGTATCGCTGGCAGGCATTCCACTTGGAGGCAAGAGAACTGATCAAGCGCTCGGCTGCCGCGTCGGGTGATGAGCGAGCCCATCTACGCCGAACGGCGCAGATCTACGCCGGGTATGCGGATCACTTCTTGCAGGACTCTTTCGCCGCGGGCCATCTCATCAACAAGACCTTGGTCATGCAGTGGTACATCGAGTGGCTGCTGAAGTCCCGCCTGCCGTTGGCTGACCGTGCGCTGCTTGCTGCCATGACGTGTCAGCGGCAGCCGGTGCTCCACGGGCCAGATCTTTACCACCCCAAACCGGGGGAAGATGGGCAGCGGATGTATCCAGAAGGGAATACCTGCCCGCTGCCGGTGACTGACCCGCAAACGGCAGCCGAATACGCGGCGCTTGCGGACCGCGTCGAAGCGAGTGGGGTCATCGGGGCGAGCCCGCAGGAACGACAGGCTCGATACTTGAGCTACCTGGCCTTGCAGAACAGCGGCCTCGCGCAGTTGGCAGCCAGTCTCGCGCACGCCTACTTCAACCGTAACTCGCTGGTGACCGCGAACCGCGCGGGCGGCTCACGCTATCAACTGTGGGGCGATCGCACCCTCTTCTTTGGCGAGATGGCCGCGGTCTCGGCCGCGACCGCGGCCGAGGCCTCCAGACAGGCGATCTCGGACCTGCTGACGCTTGGGCACACCGAGATCGGGAGCAGCCAGATCTTCGAATCCTTCCCGAGCCGGGTGGAAACCGGCGGCCTCCTGCAGTCTCTTCCCGAATGGCACGAAACGACGCTGCGGGAACTGTGCTTCCACACCCTTTTCAGAAGCGCGGACACCCAGGCCAAAAGATTCCTCATCGCTTTCACGTCCCGGCGAATCGGGATGCCGTCGGAGGACTATCCGCAGCTACGTGGCTGGCTGACTGCCAGTTGACTCGCCGACTCCCGCTGGCTTGGCTGGGCCGTCTCAGATGAGGCGGGCTGAAGCGAATCTCCCGCTAGCCGCTGATGGAGCAGCAAGTGACGGAACTTGTAGTGCGGGCCTTCCTGCCTCAGCACACCCCGATCGTACGCTTCCTGCAAGAAGCTCATGATGCCCAGGGGCAGCCCGCCCCGGGCAGCCAGCCACAGCCGAGCCACGCTGAATGTCCCCCACAAGCTCACGACCAGCGTTACGACGATGGTTAGCGACACCACTGCGATAACGCCGACCGCCAGTCCGAGCGCGAGGCCATAGACGACCCCGAACGCGATGCCCGCCGTAACGCCCACCACCATGCAGCCCAGCCGATCGTTCTTCAGCAGCGACTGTGGGTTAATGGCCATCCTGCTTTCGGCGGTCTCATAGGCACCGATCCAGACCCAGGCGCCGATCGCGAACGCGACACCGGCGGCAGGTCCGGCTATCAGTGCCGGAGAATGGCCTGAAGCCAGCCCAGCCGCGAGCCCGAGGGCGAGCGCGGCGGTAATCCCGGCGGTGGTGGCAGGCCACTTGCCGAACGTGCTCCAGGCCGCCCACGCCGCAGTCGGCCCGCTAATGGCAGCGACGACCAAGCCGGCCACCAGTCCGCCGTGACGCTCGGCCGCGAAGCTGAAGCCCACCCCGACTGCAAGCCCGAAAAGCAGGCAGCGTGGCAACCACCCGGACATCCGATTCCAGCTGAGCGCGAAGTGGACGGTGCGGGGGTTAGGCTGCGGCCGGACGCACGTGAGGCCAGCGAGCGCTCCCGCCGCGATCCCGAACACCACCCCCAGCGTAAGCCCGGCCACGTGGCCCGCCTTGACCGTCACCGCCAGCCCTGCTGCTGCTCCGAGCAGCGGACCCACGATCAGGCCCATCGTCAAGCCGATTACCAGGGGATGGCACATCTCGTGTATCCGCCACCAGTCGATGTTCTGCTTGCCGTCCTTCTGCCTGCTCGTGCGGATGGCCAGCGAGACTATCTGGTCGTGGAGCGGGGATCCCTCCGCAGCTGCCCGCCCTGGGTATGGCTTGGTCTTGGGCGGGGATGGTTTGACCTTGGGCGCGTAGGCCGCCTCGACGAGCCCCCCGAGCAGCAAGCCTTTGATGTCTTCTTCGCTTGCCTCGCTGAGCAGTTCCTCCGGTTTTCGTGGGGGTGCGTTCCGGTGGCCATTCTCATCGTCGTAATCGTCGTAGCCGCCCAGCCTGCATCCGTAGACAGTGCGGGCCAGCCAGACCATGAGAGGAGTCGACAACGCGGCGGCATGGACACATGCCGGTGCTTCGGCAAGGTGGGCCAGGACACTGTCCCACCGGTGATCGGTCGGCTGCAGGTCCGCGTTCAAGTAGGTCCGGATGGCGGCTACCGGCAGCGGACCGAGTTCGATCACGGGAGTCGCGCGGAGTGGACCATGATGAGCCCGCTTGACGATTGCCTCGTATTGCTCAGCCCGGCAGGTCAGCACCATGGCGTGTCCGGCCGTGACGGCATCGGACAGCAGGTCCAGCGCTTTCGGCTGGTGCCGCGGTGCCATCTCGTCCATACCGTCCAGAACCATCAAGACTAGATGCCGCGCAACTAGTTCGCGTGCCAGCGTGCGTTCCTCGCCCCCGGCCGAGGTATAGCTGGCACCGAGTCGGCCGTACGTCTCGATCATTTTGGCCGCGACCCAGTCCTCAAGCGGCACGGACGGATCCCAGCTGGCAAGCGGCAGAAAGAACGGAACCCGGTTCTCCTGCTCAGCGCCTCTTTCCCGGATGGCGCGGTCCAGGAGCTTCAGCATCAGCCACTGGGCGATCGTGCTTTTGCCAGTGCCTGGCTCGCCCAAGATCACGAGGCGGGGCGGCATATCCGGCCGGGTGAATACGTCGGAGATGTCCTTGAACGTGCCGTCCATCGGAAGCGCGGCACCCCCCGTGCCGCCACGGATGGCATCCCAGCTGGCCATTACCTCTGTGCGTCTGGTGACCGCGAATGGTACCTGCAGCGGGTTCGGATACCCGATTTGTCGCTGAATCTCCTCCTGCCACTGATCGACGAGTGCCTCCCGCAGGAGGCGCGATTCCAGTCTCACCTTGTTGCCCTGACGACGGCTCTCTCGCTGGACCACAAGACTGAGGCCCGGGGTGACCACACCGACCACCAGTGAAGCGCCCGAGATCCAGTAACCCGCGTTCTGATGGGACTTTAGCGCCCACACCGCAGCGCCACCACCCACGCAGGCCAGCACGATTAACAGCGCGGCCCAATACCGTACCCTGACCGGTTCCCCTCCCATACCAGCATTCTTGCGCATCCATGTGCGCGCACGGAATCGATAGCGGAAAGGAAACGAGCGTACTATCACCGTGGCCTGCGGGCGAAGCATGCTGCCAACGAGACCGCCGTAGCTGTAGCCCTGAGCACTTCGCCGCCACCTGGGAAGAGGGCTAGTCGGCAATGGGGAGGCTGTGATGAGCGCATTGGGATGATTTCATACTATTCCTGGCGTTCCCGCTCAAGATACGGCTTTTCATTTATTCGCGAACCTGATCGAGTCGATCATGATGCAGGACACGCTCACCATGATCGACGTCACAGAATTGGTCAATCTCTATGTCAGCCGAGGCCCTAAACTGATCGCCAGCAGCAGATCATATTCAGTGTTCGGCGTGCGTCACGGCCATGGATGGCGATGCGGAGTGCTGATTCCCACGGCTACCGGATATGCGGACCAACGGATAACTATGCGAGGCTTCAACATCCGCTCTTCGGCACGACAGCATGCCCCGCGGGAGAGCAGATTAGCCTGATCCGGACCGTGCAGAGTGATCACTTGAGCGCGGCTCTGCCTGTACCGATCGGCGGCTATACCCCTGTCGACGTCTGGATGGCCGGTGGCATAGCGTCAGCGGCAATGCGTGGAGCGCGGGCATGACGGGTGCCCCGGAACGTCCGGGACTACCCCGGAAGGTCCGGGACACCCTCTGCGGCGAGTGTGGGCGGATACGTGATTGTGACCGGGCGCCGGCACCGCGTACTACCGTGCTGGGGATCTGCGTAACCGGGAAGGGGCGCTGGGCTCTGGCCTGCCCGGATGGCGACAGCACGGTGCAGTGGCGTTGTGTTGCGCTACTCGCTGCGGGAGAGCGTGGAGCGCATCTCCACATGTGATGCGTGCGTCCAGGGCGGGATGATGAACGCGTGATGACCGATTGGAAGGCAGGCGCTTGCGCAGTCCTGGCAGATCATCAGGTTGGCGGGTCTCTTGGCTGCCAGACTGTCCGTGTGGCCCGTACTTACTGGATCGATCTGTTCACCGTCGAGACATGGAAGGAATTCCTGGATCACGGTGGCGATGTGTCGGGCTTCAGCGATAAGCGCTGGGCCACGGTCCAGAGGATCAAGCCCGGAGATTACCTGCTGTGCTACCTGACCCGAGTGTCGAGGTGGGTCGGCGTGCTCGAGGTGACTGGCAAACCGTTCTTCGATGAGCGCCCGATCTGGAAATCCCAGGTCTTCCCCAGCCGTGTCAGTGTCCGGCCCCTGCTTGTGCTGCGGCCCGAGCATGGGGTCCCGGTGCTCGACATGCGCGGTGAGCTCTCAGTCTTCCAAGACCTCGACAATCCCAATCGCTGGCAGGGCCCGTTCCGCGGGTCACCAACCAGATGGAAAGCCCCAGACGGCGAGACGGTGCTTCGGGCCCTGCAGCAGGCAGAAGCTAATCCCGTTGACAGGCCTTTGGGCAGGCTGGCAACTGTCCGCCGCAAGACCACGGTCCTTGGTGAGCCCGGTGACGGCGCCGTGTCCGTGCCCGAGGATGATGAGCCCGCGCCTGAGGAGGAGCCAGAACCCTCATCCAGCGAGCACACCGAGATCCAGTACCTCCTGCTCAGGCTCGGCGCGGACATGGGCTTCGACGTCCACGTGGCCAGGAACGACCAGGGCCGGGCGTGGAAAGGTCAGCGGCTGGGAGAGGTGCCCCGCCGCCGCCAACAGCTCCCCCAGCAGTTCGACCCGGTCACCAACCAGACGATCGAACTCATCGACGTGCTCTGGCTAGACGGAAACGCGATCGTGGCGGCGTTCGAGATCGAGAGCACCACGTCGATCTACTCCGGCCTGCTCCGGATGAGCGACCTGCTTGCCCGCCAGCCCAACATCTCAGTCCCGCTGTTCCTCGTGGCACCGGAGGAGCGCCGGGAAAAGGTCATCAACCAGGTGAATCGCCCCACCTTCGAACGCATGAAACCGCCACTGGTTGAGGTCTGCCGATACATCTCGTTCGAGGGGCTCCGGGAAGCGCTCACCGCGGCTCACGATTACGTCTCCTTCCTGAAGCCTGAATGGCTCCAATCCGTTAGCGAATCATGTGCCCTCGAAGATCTTTGAGCTCGTTCAGATCTGCAGCCTTCGGCAGAACGACTCATTCCAGCTAATCTCACGCCGATCGGCGGCACGGGCGCGGTTGCAGGTCTGCCTGGCAGGGATCGGGCGCAGCGTGGCTCAGCTTTTGCCATCAGGGCGGCAACGGGGCCACACCTGCTGGTCGAAGAAGTCCTCCACGACGGTCACCACCTGACCCAGGACCGCGGCGGATGCGGCCAGGCGCCACGGAAGGAACATGCCATGATCCGCACCATCGATCTCCAGTGCGTCCGCATCCACCGGCCGCGAAGCCCGAAACGTACCGGGGCGCGGCAGATGCGCGTTGAACTGTAGTGGCAACGGCCTCAGGGCACCGGGTGCTGCGGCTCGGTTGGCCTGAACACAGGCCGTGACCACCCGGTGCCCGTCACGTCGGTGTCGAGGGCGGCGCTGATGGCGCGTTCCTCGTAGCCGAAATGAGACTCTGCGATCGCGGCGGGGCCGTCGAGTTCGCGTCGCAGCCCAGGAAGACTCTGCGCGGGATCGCCAGGCGTCTTGATGCGGCTGGGGCGATCAGTTCGCCGTCACGACGTCTGGCGGCCAGCTTTCGCTTGAAGTACCCCTGCGTGGGCGCGCAGAACCGGAACCCGTCTACCAGAAACAGCCGGGTACCGCAAGAGAGATTGCCCCTATCGCGTGACTGTTATCGGCCGAATGATGTCAGTAAACGACTGCGAGGAGGCTGGCATCATGAGTATGGCCGATCGTCCGGCGGGCGAACCCGAACGACCGGGCCCTCGCCGGCTGACCCGATCCAGGACCGACCGCATGATCGCCGGCGTATGTGGCGGCTTCGCGGCATACAGCGGCATCGATGCGAACATCGTGCGGCTGGTGATGGTCTTGCTGGCGGTGCTGGGCGCCGCAGGTGTAGTGCTGTATCTCGTCGCGTGGGCGATCGTCCCGCTAGAGGATGTCGAGGACGTGACTGGCAACGGTACGCCTTGACCAGCTTCTGGCTGAAGGCCAGTGGGACGCACGCCCGGGCCGGAACCGAATCTGGGGTGTCCGGTTAGAGGCCGGTTCCCGTCCGGTCTTTGCCCTGTGCGGTAGCGGCGGAACAGGCCGGCCGGTCGTTGCAAGCTGCCTCCCGGTTCCCCACGCTTACCAGGTGCACACACGCCCGGCATGTGCGCGGTGGCAATCTGCCTTCGCACCGGCCCAGATGAGTACCAGGCCTACAGCCTTGTGAGCGGGCCGTGACGACACCATCATGACGCCACGCCGACCTCATCGAAGGGCGGCCGCCCGGTCGGCGGCATGTGAGTGCACCCGGTCGGAGTCAAATGAGTACGTTCAAGACACGCGCAGGCAAGCATGGCCGGCGACAGGTTCAGGTATGTTGGGACGCCTGTAATAGTCAGCTGGGTATTACGAATTGTCATTGTGACACGAATTAGACAATTCTGCAGACTCAGTAGGTGACTGCTCCGTGCCTAGCGCTTCGCTGGCGAGAACACCGGTTACCCTCGGTTCGGGCACAGAGGCACTGCAATCCCCAGGTGGCGCCGACGTCATAGTGTGAGGCCAAGCAGTTGAGGAGAACTCTCCAGCCTGAATTAGCTCCTTGGCCTCGCTAATTTGAATCTCTCTTTTACGTGCTGCGCGGCGGGTGGCCGCGATGGATAGGGCATCCAAGATTGCTGGAAGATGCGGGGCGAAGGCGGAAGCGACGCCAACCAGGCCACAGGTAACAGCGAGGGTGACCACAATCAGCGTTGCGATATCAATAGGAACGCCAGGTACGGCATAAAGGCTGAGCCCAAGAGCGGCCGTTCCGGGAAAGAAAACGATCCGGGTGCCCTTGCCTTCCCAGGGATACGGCTTGTCCGACATTGCGCTTACCCACCTGGTATTGAACGGATACGCAAGTTGCTTGCTTGGCCAAGGAGCGAGACTGTTACTTACGCACCTGACACATGTCAGCTGAACAGGACGAGGCAATGCCTGTCGGGCTCGGTAGGTGAAGCTGGCTCACTGAATGATCCTTTGACCGATGCCTGGCAATGAAGCTCCCGTAGGTGAGCTTCCCCACCGCCACGCAACGGAGCTTGCGTTCGGATCCCGCTCTGGTCGTGGATGACGCAAGCCACCGCCTAATAGCACGAAAGGTTCGCACCTGCCGGCGCGAACCTTGTGGCAGCCCTACGTCTGTTCTGTTGGGACCTGTCTACATCACCGTGTTCATGATCACAAGGGGCCAAGTCAGGAAGGCGCGATCGCCCGCTAGACGGCCGGGTCATCGCGAACGCCAAGCACCGATACCGCGGGGGCCGGCCGGCCCAGCCAGTGCGGCGACCGGCTCGCTCGGTGCGCAGGCTGGCCAGCACGTCGGTCAGTATAAGCGTGGTCACCGTCTGGCAGGCGCCCAGACCTTGCCCACGACCACCATGTCGTCCTTCTCGGCCAGCGGCTTCATCCGGCACCAGGTGCCAGGCTCCCCGAGGTAGCGCACCTGGGAGATGACCAGTTCGGGCAGGCGTTAACTCCCCAGCACCGGCCGGGTGGCCAGCCGGGTGAGTACTCCGGGCGGCAGCACGTACAGCCAGAACAGCGTGTGGTTGAAGGGGAGCCCGAGCACGGTGAGGAGGATCACGTAAGGCAGCGTGATGGTGGCGAAGCCGCGATCTGACCGACCGGAACCGGCATCGGCAGCCTGAAGTCGTACAGCTTGTACAGCCGCTTCTCAATACGCCAGATGCTGGTGTAGGTGGGCAGTTCCACCGAGTGCTCTCTCCTTCCGGCCGGGGGGGGAGATCAGTGGACGCCGAGCGCGCTGGCGATGCCCTGGGCGAGCGTCTGGACGATGCTCGGGGTGTAGAAGATCACCGCGATCGCGACGGCGAGCACGAGGAACTGCACGAACCGGAGGATTTCCCGGGTGAACAAGAAGAACAGGGCGACGATCCCGACGATCCCTAGGAACAGCGGCCGAAAAGTCCCCGCAAGTAGCTGACGATTCCTACGTTCGCCCGCGGCGCTGTTCGTTGCGTCCCGGCGGCAGCGGTCGCCGGGACGCTCATGCGGGCGTTCTGGCCTTCATCGTGGCCCTGCTGATAGCTGCTCTGGCGGACAGCGATTTCGATTTCCTAGGTATGGTCTTTCACGGTGGTCACAGAAGGGATAGAACGGCTGCGCCAGCAGTGACTCAGCCAAGCTGATGCGACCGTGTAATTTCTGGCAGGCTGGCTAGCCTTATCTAGTTCTCGGCACCGCGGCAAGGTGACCTTGCCAGAATTGCCGTTAGCTGTGAGCTGCGTGCTTCGTGGCCGTGTAACCTGGGAAATCGAAAACCCCGTACCAGTAATTTCGTAGTCGCCAAACTTCCTCACATCGGCTACTGACAGGACGCTGTTGGATGGCCAAGCCGGACATGCAGCGTGGTCTTCAAGGGAACCCCGGCGGCCACGCGCGACTTGCCGGGATGTATCACTGGCATAGTGACCGAGGCTGGTCCGCCGGAACGTGTTGCGGTGTTGACGCTGCAGCAGTTATGGGCGGGCGAGGAAGAGGACTTGCCCGGCTTGGAAGGTGTGGGACTGGTCGAGCAGGGCCGACAATGCGCTGGTGATCGCAGCGGTGAAGCTGCGATCTTGCGGGAAGGTCTTCGCCGAGACGAGGATCAGTCCGGCGTGAGCCTGGCTGGCGGCCCGGTAGCGGGCGTCCAGGGGCATGAAGTCCTTGATGTTCGCTGTCACCAGGACGCGGTCAGCTGCGGTTGCGTGGGCCAGGATCTGGTCATCTGCTAAACCGGCCAGTGCCGGATCCGCCACGACGGCGATGACGTCGTGGCCCTTAGCGCGCAGTTGCCCGGCGATGGCGCTGGAGAACATCTCCTCTAGAAGCAGTCGGCTCACGGGCTCACCCGGCGAGTAGCCGGCGTTCACGGCGCCAGGCTTGTTCGGCCGCCTCGTCGGCCGCGACGGCGGCGGCGATCTCGGCGTCTATTTCATCAGGGTAGGACGCCCAGTACCGGATGGCGATGCGCAACGATCGTGCGGTCATGCCGGTGTTCTCGGCTATCAGGTCGAGCAGGTTATCTTCCGGCAGGGCGGGTTCTGACGCGCGGGCGGACTTGACTGCCCGGACGGCCTCCCACACATCGGGGCCGCCGATCAGTCCTGCCCGGCGTCCCGTAGGTCCAGGACGGAACACGACGCCAGGATGCTCGCCTATGCGCAGTGCTTCGTCCACGAGCCGGTTGGCTGCTGATGACAAGGACATGCCAGGATTGGCGGCAGCGAACGACGACAGCCGGTCGGCCACCTCCGGGTCAAACCGGACTGGGGTGGCGGCACGTTTGCTCATGACTACATTGTAGTCGCTTGATGGTGCTCTGTCGAAAGCCGCTGGTGAGCGCCGGGCTGGGTTGAACCGTGTCGGCTTGGCTCATAACCCAGAGGTCGCGGGAATCAAATCCCGCCCCCGCTACCAGGCCAGAGCCCCTTCCGAACATGGAAGGGGCTTTCTGCTTGCCGTTTGTGCACGGCGGCTCACGCGGCGGCGTATGTGCGGTCCCGGTAGATGGGTGACACCTTGGTTCGGGTTCCTGGGCGACAGTTTGCGGACGCGGTTCCGGTAGCTGGGCGACGGTAGTTCCGGTAGGTGGGCGATACTCCGAACTGGTTGCCGGCTCGGGCATTGTCTGCGCGGCGGTGGTGCTGCGGGCCACGGCCCGGCCGGTGGGCCAGGCGCTGGCCCGGCACGGGATCCCGGGCCAGATCCTCACCGACAACGGCAAGGTCTTTACTGCGCGCTTCGGGACCGGGCCGGGCCCGGTGATGTCCGGCCGGATCTGCACCGACAACGGCATCCGGCACATTCTCACCGCGCCGTACTCGACGACGAAGGCGAAGATCGAGCGGCTGCATAAGGCGATGCGGGCGGAGTTCTCCACCCGGGTGGACCGTGTCTTCACAGCGGTCACCGGTCTGCCGGACGCGCTGGACGCCTGGACCGCGGAGTACAACACCGCCCGGCCGCACCAGTCCTGCGGCGGGCCACCCACCCATCGGGCGGTTCCAGCTCGCAGACCGGTCCCTCGCCGCGGACAGGGCCGCGGCGGCGGAGCCGCCGCCAGCACCAGTTCCGGGTACCGCCGCCAAGCGCCCGGGGTGTCGCGGTGGGTAAACACAGCCGGGAAGGTCTCCCTGGGCGGGTTCTCCTATACGGTCGGCGCAACCTATGCCGGAGCCGGTCGAAGTGGTCGTGATGGACGGCCTGGTCGACACCTGGCCCGCCAGCATGATGGTCGCCACCCACGCCCAGCGGCTGCGCGAAGACCAGGCCGACCGCGCGCCGCGGGCCCGGGTGGCCCGCAGGACCCGGGGACGCCACCACCGGGCCGACCGTCAGGCGGCTGGCTAACCACGACGGCACGGTCACCTTCGCCGGGATGACCTACCGGGCCGGGCGGATGTGGGCCCGCACCTTCATCGACCTGACCATCGTCGCCGGGTCGGTGCAGCTGCCCAAAGACGGCCAGGTCTGCGGATTCACCGATCCGCCACGACCGCTCCCGCGAACTCGGCGCCTTCGCCAACCCCCAAGGCCGCGCCCTCGCAAGAACTCCGCCATCGGCTAGGTCAGCTAGCTACGGGAACTCCCCGGACCTGGTAAACCTGGTAGCCCTGGTAGTCCGGCACCCAGCGACATGGGTGGATCCAAAATGACAGCGCGGCCAAGATCAGGGGGCAGCGCACAGCCCTTCCCGAATCGCAGCAGCGCGGCTGGGAGGTTCTCGCTGGCGGCCAAGAAGCCGGCCGATGCCCGGCGCGGCCAGCTGCCCAACCTCCAGTCGGCCTTCACTGGGCCCGGGCCGTTTTCACCGCCAGCCGGGAGAGGCGATCTTGCTAAGGCCCAGGAGCCTTCGATCTCCCTTGGCCTGGGGCTGACTGGGATCGGGCGGCTCTGCTGGCGGTTCCCCACCGGCGGCGAATGCCGCCAGTTCTCTCAGCTGCAGGAGAGCATCCCACCGCCTCTCCGCCGGCGGCCTGTCATCGAATACCCCTCGGCACTCGTTGGCTGCTTCCAGGATGGCAGCGAAAACTGCCCCGTCCGGGGCCGGGATACGGCAGTCGAAATCGACGGTCCCGTGTGCGTTGACCCTGGTCAGCTGCTCGCGCTCGAGATACTGGTCGAAGATCTCGATCGCCTTCCGCGCCATGGCCAGTCCCAACGTTGCGGCCGCCATCACCTGCCGGATCGTCTGCACATCTTCTTCCGCCGGGTCGTCGCGCATTAACTTCCTCCTCGTTGCGTGTATTGGCGTCAGGGGTGCATGCGGGCAGCTTTACTGCTTGCCTGCGAACATCATGGAAGGTGGGTCCGACATTTCAACGGAGTGTTCGAGATGCTGCGGTGGAGGATCGCCCGCACGACGGCGGGCCGGCAATGGCAGGAAACCGGGCACAGTCTTCTGTCAGCCTGGCGATGCTGTCCGGTGCGCCGCGCTGGGCAAGCTGGCTGAATGTGCCCCTCGCTGCGGGCCGCCTCCCGGGCAGGCGGGCTGGGAACTGGGCTGCACTGAACAGTGCCGCCTGGGCTCATAACCCAGCGGCCGCGGGGTTAAAGTCCCGCCCCGCTGCAACCAAGCAAGTACAGATCAGGAGCCAGATTGCCGGAGCGCGGTCAGGCCTTTTGATCTTTATGGCAGCGAGATGGGCGACAGCGGCACTCCGTGTGCGGTCCCGGTAGATGTGCTGGACGGCACTGGCCGAGGGGCTGGACTGGCCAGCCCGTCAGTGACGCCGTGGCAGAGCCGGCGCGGCGGCGGCCCCGCCTCGGGGCAGGCCGAAGCCTAATCCGCGCGGTTTCTGAATCACCCGATCAGGCTGGTCGCCCGCTGGATTGCTTCGCGGCAGAAACCCGGCAGATCGCGTGGGTCGTTGATGAACATGGACGGTTTAACACAGAAAGTCGTGAACCCCTGTGCCCACTGCCCGGGGAGAGATTCCATGGCGTGGCCGAGGTCGGCGACCGCGTCCCGGTCGCGGAAGTAGCCGCGGATGCCGCCCACCATTTCCATCTCGCCTGGGTCCCGGCTGGCGGTGGTCATCGCGGCGCGGAGGGCCCGCAGTTCCCCGGCTTGCGGCCGGCCGAGCGGGTTGAAGCCGTGCCCGTAACGGACTAGCCGGCGCAGCAGGGCGGAATGCAGCCGCTGGCCGCCGAACCAGAGCAGTGGGCCGCTGGGACGGTACGCCTTCGGCTCCAGGTAGACGTCGCGGAACTGGTAGTGCACACCGTTGAAGCTGGCCGGCGTATGCGCATAGACCTGCTCCCAGGCCGCCAGGTGCTCGTCGAGGAGACTGCCCCGCTGGCCGAACGGGATGCCCAGCGCTGAGTACTCGTCCCGGCTCCAGCTCACCGTCGGGAGGACGATGAGACGTCCCTGGGACAGCTGGTCAATCGTCGCGAGTTCTTTGGCCAGCAGGAGCGGGTGCCGCAGCGGGGGGATGACGGCTCCGGCGATGAGCCGCAGCCGGGTGGTGACGGCGGCTATCGCGGCCAGCAGGACCGGCGAACTCGGCCACGGTGTCGCCGGGTCCTGGTTGCCCGGGTACGCCCAGTCACGCGGGTTCCCCATCAGGCCCGCCGCCCCGGCATCTGGCCCGAGGACCACGTGCTCGCTCAGCATGATCGCGTCGAAGCCGCATTCTTCCGCTTCCCGTGCCATCCGGACCAGGCCCTGCAGGTCCGTGCCGGGCAGCATGGTCCAGTTCTCGGTCAGCACCAGGACGAGTTTCAGCTGCGGTGGGTGACCTGCCACTCGCCCGGTCTCTCACTGGTGCGAGTCAGGAGTGCTCGCGGCTGGTGGCGGCACGGCCAGCACCGGGCAGTGCAGGATATGCAGCAGCCGGTTAGTGACGCTGCCGAGCAGCAGGCCGCCGAGCGGGGTATGGCCGCGCGTTCCCACCACCACCGCGTCCGCGCCGACCTCCTCTGCTACTTCGGCGATCAGGGTGGCCGCGGGGGCGTGGCCGCCGATGATCCTGATGCTGGCTTTGATGCCGCTGTCGGCCAGTTCAGCCACCTGGCGCTTCACCTTGGCTTCGAGGTCTTCCTCGTCGACGCGGCGGCTGTAGCCGATCGAGGAGCGCGCGGCGGACTTTTCCTCGCCGTGGACTACGACGAGCTCGGCGCCGTAAGTCTGGGCCAGGTCCCGTGCGTAGCCGAAGGCATGGTCAGCCCCGGCCGACCCGTCGGTGGCCCAGATGATCTTCCTGAACATGGCGTTCTTCCCTTTCCGGTTCTGTGCAGGCCGATGCGTGAAGACCAGTACGCGGTCAGGAGCCGGCCGGGCGGGGGAGTGCGGACTCCGGCGATTCGCCGAGGTCCGCGACGGCGTGACTGGCCTGTGGCCGGCCGCGCACGAAGGTGGCCACGATCAGGCCGACAACCAGCCATCCGATCGCGGCGTACGGGGCGATCACGGTCGGCGTGCTCGTCTTGTAGATGGAGCCGAAGATGGCCCCGCCAGTCACCAGCAGGCTGACCACGACGGCCAGCACGACCGCCCAGCGCCGGGGGTGGTCCCTCAGCCCGCGGAGTGCGCCCACGGCCAGCAGCAGGTAGATCAGTGCCAGGGCGAAGCTGCCGAACGTGGAACCCCAGGAGAACATGGCCGAGTAGTGCGGCGTCTTGGGCAGTGCGAACAGGCCGGTCCAGGCCACGGTGATCAGGGCGAAGACGGCGTAGAAGGCCACCACGAAGATGGCGGCGCCGAGCGGCGTGCCGCGCCTGCGCGACACCGAGGCGAGGAACGTGGGCAGCCGCCGGTCGCGCGCCATCGCGAACAGGCCGCGCGGCCCCGCCACCGAGATGCCGATCAGGACGGCCAGCATGTCGAACAGGACGAGTAGCTCCGCCAGCCTGCGGATCGTGACGGAGCCATAGCCGCCCTGGCTCCCGGGCCCGGCCAGCACGAACAGCGGTCCGCTCGCCGCCTTGGCGATCTTGCCCAGGTCAAAGTGGAACCCGGCCACCTGGGCGTAGGAGGCGATGAGGTAAAACACGGTGGCGGCGATGACGGCAAACAGGACCGCCCGGGGGATGTCCCGTTTGGGATGCTCTGTTTCCTCGGCCAGGTTGGCCGCCGTCTCAAAGCCGACGAACAGCAGCACGCCGTACAGGACGCCGAACAGCACTCCGGTGAAGTGCGTGGGCGACGAGCTGGGCTGGAACGCCTTGACGCTGTTGCCGGAGCCGACCCTGACGATGATGTAGATGAAGAAGATCGTCAGCAGCGTGAGGGAAAGCAGCGCCAGGACCAGCTGAGCGCGGGTGGACAGCTGGACACCCGCGTACAGGATGGCGGAGATCAGGACGATCAGGACGATCATCCAGCCGCCCACCGGCAGCGGCGTGACGTTGAACTCTGCCTGCAGGGTGTCATGGATATAGCCGGAGATCAGCACCAGGATCGCCCCGCCCAGGACGATGATGCCGCTGTAGTACAGCCATCCCGCGGCCGCGCCCACCCGGCTGCCCAGGCCGTCGGTCACGTAGTCGTAGAGTGAGCCGGCCGCGTGGATCCGCTTGGCGTACTCCGAGACGATCCAGCCCAGGCCGAGAATGCCGATCGCGGCCACCAGCACGGCCAGCGGCGCCGCGCCGCCTGCGCCCTGGCTGGCTGCGTTCACCCCGACCAGCAGCGGCACCAGGAAGGCGATCGAGAACACCGGGCCCATGAACCCAACCGACTGCGCCACCGCGTCGGGGAGCTTGAGCTTGTGGTGTGTTTCCAGCCGTTCGTATGACGAGCCCGCTTGCTGTGATGCCACCGGTATCCTCCTCAGCCCGGATGCCTAGGGCGTCGGCGGCCGCCGTCAACCCTGTGATCGCCTCCACGGCGGCGGTCACGTGTCACCGTGACCAGGCCGGAACGTTCGCTACTAAACGAATGCGGTTACCGAAAATCATACGGATCCAAACGATATGAGGCAATACCTCACCGGCACAAAGTTTGCCGGGCTGTGCCTGCTCGCCGGACGTGCTGGTTCCAGCCGGCTTGGCCCGGCTAGCTGCGGCTCCTCGTCGCCGCGGATACCAGGGCGCCGAACAGCCGCTGCTGGGCCGGGTCGCCAGCCGCGGTGTCTTCCGGGTGCCACTGGACGGCGAGGAACCAGCCGCGGCCAGGCTCGGCCAGCTCGATCGCCTCGATGACACCGTCTTCAGATGAGGCCGTCGGGCGCAGCCCGGCGCCGGTCCGGTCCACCGCCTGATGGTGGTAGCAGCTGATCGTGACCTGGTCCAGGCCCAGCACGTCGCGCACCGCGGTATCGGGCTTCAGGGCCAGTTCCGACCGGACGTGCCGGTGGTGCCGGGGCATGTCCTGCACCAGCGTGCCGCCCATAGCCACGTTGACGACCTGCATGCCGCGGCAGATCGCCAGCAGCGGCCGCCCGGAATGGAGGCTCCACCGCGCCACGGCCAGGTCGAACGCGTCCTGCTCCAGATCGATGTCATAGAGCGACTCGTGCTGGTCGCCCGCGTAGTGCACCGGATGCAGGTCCCCGCCGCCCGGCAGCAGCACCCCGTCCGCGAAGTCCAGCCGCTGGGCAATGCCCGCTTCGCTGACCGTGCCGCCCGGCGCGGCGGGATGGACAGACAGTGGCTCGCCGCCCGCGGCGTACACGGCCTCGACGAGCTTGCGGGCCGACACCTCGGCTTCGTAGCGCAAGGCGGCCGCCGACGATGAGAAGCGGGCGGGGATCGCGATGAGCGGGCGTATCCCGGGCGCTTTCATCGGCTGCGGCCCCTTCCGCCATCGGTCAGTGCGGCACCGCCGGCCGCCACTCGCGGGCAGATTATTCGGTAGCAAACGATCTGTCCAGGGTAGCCGGGCCCGGACTGGTGGTCTGGCTCAGCCGGGGGCGGAGGTGTCTTCCATGTTGGCCACGATCTTGCGCAGCGCCGCGGCCAGGACCTGGACCTCGTCGGCGCTGAGCGATTGCACCACCTGGGCCTCCTGCTTATTGAACACCGGGAACAGCTCGGCCATGAGCTGAAGGCCAGCGGAGGACAGGCGCAAGAGCACCCGGCGGCCGTCGTCCGGGTGCGTGCGCCGTTCAAGCAGCCCCCGCTTCTCCAGGGTGCCGGCCACACCGGTCAGGGTTCCCTTCGAGATACCGGCCTCGGCGGCCACGTGCCGGGTCTCGATCTCCTCCCAGATCCACACCACCCAGAGCACGACCCATCCAGTCCAGGTGAGGTTGTAGGGGGCCAGCACGGTGTGCTCGAAGTGATTCCTGATTGCTCCCGCGGCCCGGTAGACATTGCTCACCGCGGCCATGGCCGGCATGTCCAGCGGCATCCCGGCCAGCCGCTCGCTCACCGCCGCCTCGGTCGACGACAACGTCCGGTAGTCCTGCGTGCCGGCGGCCGAGGACGCAGCCCGCGCCGTCCTGCTGAGTGTGCAGTTCCCGTCGGTGCACGGGCACCGCTCGGGATGGCAGACAGCTTCATCGCCGACACCGGGGGCATCGGCTGGCGCCGGTCGCGGCTTGACCCTGCTCATGTATCGATCGTATGCGCGCATTGGTGATCACTCGGATCCGCCGAGCCCGAGGAACGCTGCTACCAGCCGCCGGGCCCGGGCACCGGCCTCGGCTGACCGGGTGGCGGTTTCCGCGACGAGCTGGTCCGGGTCGGTCCCGAGAGCAACCGCGTGCTCCCGGCCTCCGTTGCCGAGCCAGCCGTCCAGCATCTGCGGGGTGAGCTCGGGGTGGAACTGCACGCCCATGGAGCGCCCGTCGGTGAACGCCTGCTCCGCGGCGGCCGTCCGGGCGAATGCGCGCAGGCCAGCGGGCAGCACCCACCGGTCACGGTGCCACTGGAACCAGGGCCCCGGCTCGATGAGGTCTGGCCGGCTTGTCTCGACCATGGTCCAGCCGATCTCGGGCCGCTGCGCGCGGATCACCGTGCCGCCCAGCGCGGCCGCCAGGGCCTGGCCGCCGAAGCAGATGCCGAGCACCGGGATGCCGGCCTGGTGCGCGCGGCGCAGGAAGTCCAGCTCGTGCCCGATCCACGCGCCGATCCGGTCCTGGTCATACACCGACCAGGCGGCTCCCATGGGCACGATGGCGTCGAACCCGAGCGGGTCAGGGAACGCGACCGGTACGGACGGCTGATGGAAGTGCTCCTCCGGCACCACCGCGAACTCCGCCACGTCGAAGCCGTGGTCGGTAAATGCCTCACCCACCGGCCCCGGCGGTGACACGTGGTCTTGCTCGACGAACAGCACCCGCATCGCGCTTCCTCCCGTCCGTGAATTCCGGCTCCGGAGCCCTTGCCTCAGCGCCGTCCCCAGATTATGTTTGGACCCTAACGATTATACTGGAGGAGCCGTGGACACCGGAAGCCAGGATCTCGCGGCCGTGATCGAGCGGCTTCGGTCGCAGGACATCGATGTGGTCCGGGTGTCGTACTCGGACATGATCGGCATCGACCGGGGACGCGACGTGCTGCTCAGTGAGCTGCCCGGCGCGCTCGGGCATGGTCTCCCGTTCAGCCGCTGCGTCTACCACACCTCGCCGATGGGTGACGTGGTGCAGATCCAGGGCGGCGTCGAGGCCGGCCTGCCCGACATCATCGTCAAGCCGGACCTGAGCACGCTGACGCCGCTGCCCTGGGAGCCCGGTGCGATGGCCTGCCTGGGGGACACGTTCCTAGCCGACGGGAGCCCCGCGCCGGAATCGCCCCGCACGGTCGTCGGCCGGGTGGCCGGGTATCTCGCCCAGCTGAACCTGCAGGCCGTGGTCGGGCCGGAACTCGAGTACTTCGTCTGCGAGCCCGACGGCAGCGCGGCGACCGGCTTCCGCCGGTACGCCAACAGCCCGGGAAACGTCTACGTGGTGGGGCGCAAGGGGGATCCCAGCGGCCTGCTGCTGCGGACGCTGCGCTATCTGCGGGAGGCTGGGCTCCAGGTCACCGCGGCCAATCACGAGTTCTGCGCTGGCCAGTTCGAGGTCAACCTCAACCACAGCGAGCTGATCGACGCCGCCGACCGGGCGTTCCGGCTGAAGTCCGCGGTCCAGGAGATCGCCCGGCACGAAGGGCTGCTGGCCACGTTCATGGCCAAGCCGTTCAACGACGAGGGCGGCTCCGGTTTCCACCTGCACCTGTCGCTGGCCGACGAGTCGGGGGCGAACATCTTCGGTGACCCCGACGGGGAGCACGAGCTGTCCGACACCGGCCGGCAGGCCATCGCCGGCGTGCTGGCGCATGCCCCCGCACTCGCCGCGCTGGCCAACCCCACGATCAACTCCTACAAGCGTTTCGGCCCCGACTCCCTGGCCCCGTGGCTCATCGACTGGGGCCTGGACAACCGCAGCGCGATGGTCCGCATCCCGCCCGAGCGCGGCCCGGGGGCCCGGATGGAAGTCAGGCTGGGCGACGCGACCGCCAACCCGTACCTGATCGTCGCGGCCACGGCGGCCGCCGCCTACCTCGGCATCCGGGACAAGGCCGAGCTGCGGGCACCGCTGGAGGGGTATGGCTACAACCCGGAATCGGCCCCGATGCTGCCGCAGACATTGCCCGCCGCCCTCGACGCGCTGGAAGCGGACAGCGCCCTGGCCGAAGTCCTGGGCAGTTACTTCGTCGCCTCGTTCCTGGCCTACAAGCGCAACGAGGTCGAGCGGTTCGAGCGGTTCGTCACCGACTGGGAGTTCCGCGAGTACGCCTACCACCTCTGACCGACCCAGCCGGCCTGCACCGCGTGAAGGAGTCACCATGCATCCGCCGAACCCGGTCCCGCTCGACGGCGTTGACCTGGCCGATCTCGACGTCTTCGTCCGCGACGAGGCGTGGGGGATGTTCGACACCCTGCGCCGGGAAGCTCCGGTGTTCTGGAATCCCGAGCACGGCAGCAACCGGGGATTCTGGTCGGTGACCCGGTTCGCGGACATCGAAACAGTGGACAAGAGCCCGGAGATCTTCACCTCGGAGCGCTTCGTCAACCTGGAGGAGCCGCCCGAGCAGTACATGGATCTGCGGCGGTCCATGCTCGAGACGGACGGCCCGCGGCACCAGGCGCTGCGCAAGCTGCTGCTGCGCGACTTCACCCCGGCCACGCTGCGCCGCTACGAAGATTTCCTGCGCGGGCTGGCCCGCCTCACCGTGGACACCGCGCTGCGGCAGGAGGAGTTCGACTTCGTCGACGCGATCGCCGCCGACTACCCGATCAACGTACTGGCGCGCCTGCTCGATGTCCCGGATGAGTTCACCCCGCAGCTCGTCTCCTGGGGTAACGAGATCGTGGGCGCCACCGACCCGGACTACGCGCGGGTCCTCATCGACAGCCCGGAGGCGGAGAAGTACGCTCACCTGCCCTTCCGGTCACCTGCCTCCATCGAGATCTTCGAATACGGCCGCAAGCTGGCCGCCGAGCGCAAGGGTGGCGACGGCGACGACCTGGTCAGCAGGCTGGTCAACCGGATCCCGGAAGACGGCCTGCCGCTGACGCCGACCGACTTCGACAACTACTTCCTGCTGCTGGTCGTGGCCGGGAACGAGACGACCCGGCAGGCGATCAGCCACGCGATGAAGGCGCTCATGGACCATCCGGACCAGCTGGCGTTCCTGCGCGACAACCCGGGCCAGTCGCAGACCGCGGTCGAGGAGCTGCTGCGGTTCGCCTCGCCGGTGTACCACTTCCGGCGCACCGCGACCCGCGACGTGGAGATGCACGGCCAGCAGATCAGGGCCGGTGACAAGGTCGTCATGTGGTTCGCCTCGGGCAATCGTGACGAGACGGTTTTCGCCGACCCGTACCGGCTGGACCTGACCCGGTACCCGAACGAGCACATGGCGTTCGGCAAGGGCGCCCACTCGTGCCTCGGCGCGAACCTGGCCCGGCTCGAGATCAGGATCATGTTCGAAACGCTGCTGCCCCGGCTCGCCACGATCGAGCAGGTGGGTGACATCACCCGGGTCCGCAGCAACTTCGTGAACGGCATCAAGCGGTTCCCGGTCCGGGTCTCGCCGCGGCGGCGCGGGCCGGCCGCCGCGGAGACGCGCACGTCGCTGCGCGAGCGCGAAGGCGACCTGATTGTGTCGGCTGTGGACGAGGTGGCCGACGACGTGGTCGCGATCACGCTGGCCGATCCCGGCGGCGGCGTGCTGCCGCCGTGGACGCCGGGCGCGCACGTCGACCTGATCCTCGAACCCGGCCTGGTCCGCCAGTACTCGCTGTGCGGCAGCCCGTCGGACGGCCGGACCATCCGGGTCGGCGTCCTGAAGGCACCCGGCAGCCGGGGCGGCTCGGTCTTCGTGCACGAGCGGCTGCACCCAGGCTCGGTGGTGCGGGTCCGCGGCCCGCGCAACCATTTCCCGCTGGTCAGCTCGTCCCGGTACCTGTTCATCGCCGGTGGCATCGGCATCACGCCGATGCTGCCGATGATGGCGGAGGCGAGTGCGGCAGGCGCCGACTGGACTCTGCTCTACGGCAGCCGCTCGCGCGCGTCGATGGCGTTCGTGGACGAGCTGAGCAGCTACCCCGGCCGGGTCACCCTGGTGCCGCAGGACGAAGCCGGGCTGCTGGACCTGGACCGGGCGCTCGGCGAGCCGCGGGACGACACGCTGGTCTACTGCTGCGGCCCGGAAGCGCTGCTGGCTGCGGTGGAGCAGCGCTGCGCCTCCTGGCCAGCCGGGGCGCTGCACCTGGAGCGGTTCGCGGCCCGGCCGCCCGGGCCGGATGCCGCGGGGGAGCGGCCCTTCGAGCTCGTCCTGGCCCGCTCCGGTCTCACGCTGGCCGTGCCGGCCGGCCGGTCCGTGTTCGACGTGGTCCAGGACGCCGGCGTCAGCGTGCTGGGCTCGTGCCACGAGGGCATCTGCGGCACCTGCGAGCAGATCGTCCTCGGCGGGGACGTCGATCACCGGGACTCGATCCTCACCGCGCAGGAGCGGGCCCGCAACGAGACGATGATGATCTGCGTATCCCGCTGCCGTTCCGACCGCCTCACTCTCGACCTGTGACGAAGGACTCAGCCGCGATGACCGATATCCGCCCGGGCCGGACCCGGCCCGCCGTCGCGCCCACCGACTGCTGGTACGTGCTGGCCCCCAGCGAGTGCGTGGGCCGCACGCTGCGCGGCTACCGGGTCGCGGGCCTGCCCCTGGTCGTGTTCCGCACCGTAGCCGGGCAGGCCGTCGCGCTCCACGACCGCTGCGTGCACCACCCTTATCCGCTTAACGCCGGCCAGCTCGACGGGGATGAGCTCCGCTGCGGGCTGTGCGGTTTCGTGTACCGCCCAGACGGGCGGTGCGTGCGCGTGCCCACCCAGAGCCGCGTCCCGGTCGGGGCCGCCGTGCGCGCCCACCCGGTACGCGAGGAGCAGGGGCTGGTCTGGGTCTGGACCGGCGAGCCGGGACGGGCCCGGCTGCACCGGCTGCCGGACCTGCCGTGGCTGGTCGAGGACGGGTGGACCACCGTCGGCGGTGAGCTGACCGTCAGGGCCGGCTTCCTGCTGCTGCACGAGAGCTTCGCCGACGTCACCAAGATCCCCGTGCTCGTCCCCGAGGTGTCACCCTCGGTGCTGCAGGCGCCGCCGCCGCCGCTGGATGTCGAGGTCACCGAGACAACCGTGTCGCTGTCGCGCACCTACCCGCCCGGCCGGCTGCCGGGCTGGCAGGCCCAGGCTCTGGGGCGGCCCGGGGACGAGCAGTTCGAGCACCTCCAGGAGGGGCACTTCCTGTCCCCGGCCGCCTGGGTCGACTACTGGGATGTGGTGCTCGATGCCGGCCAGGCCCGGGCCCGGATGCGGTTCACGCAGCTCGTCACGCCGGCCGACCAGGGGGTCAGCAGGCTGCTGTGGCGGGTCAGCCGCGATTTCGGCGCCGGTGACAGCGTCACCACGGCTCGGCTCAGCGAGCTGTTCGTGCCGTACTATGCCAAGCTCGCCGCGGCCCTGGAGACCATGCAGCAGGTCATCGACCGGGACGGGCCGGCCGACGAAGTCAACGTGAGCTCGGACGTGGCGGCGCTGCGGGTCCGCCAGATCGTGCAGGCGATGCTGGCTGAGGAGAACGCCCCGGCCGGCCGGCCCCGGCGCGAGCGCGCCGGCACCGGCCCGAGGTGATCGCTACTTACCTCGCTTAGGCCAGTCCCCGCCCATCGCGGTGGACAGCACCTCGTCGCTCTCGGTGGGCTGGGCGCCGACGTCGTCCCGGATCGGCACCGGCCCGGTGACGATGTGGTTGGTCAGCCGGCCCAGGCCCTCGACTTCGACCTCGACGACGTCGCCGGGAACGACGGAGCGTGAGTTGGCCGGGGTGCCGGACAGCAGCACGTCGCCGGGCAGCAGGGTGATGGTGCGGGCGATGTCGGCGACGAGGTAGTGCATGTCCCACTCCATCTCGTCGGTGCTGCCCTCCTGCCGGACCTGCCCGTTGACCAGGGTGCGCAGTGTCTTGCCGCGGAAATCCCAGTCGTCGGCCAGCCCCGGCCCGAGCGGGCACAGCGTGTCCGACCCCTTGACCCGCAGCATGGAGCCGGCGTCGGTGTCGCGGAAGTCGTGCAGGCCATAGTCGTTGGCCACCGTGTACCCGGCGATGTAGTCCCTGGCGTCCTTGGGCGACACGTTGCGGCAGGTGCGCCCGATCACGATGGCGATCTCACCCTCGTAGTTGAGCCACCGGCAGCGCTCCGGGCGCACCACCGCGCCCTGGTGCGCGTTCAGCGACGTGGTCGGCTTGTGGAAGTAGGTCGGCGCGGGGGGCAGCCGGGTCCCGAATTCGTCGACCCGGCTGCGGTAGTTCAGGTGCACCGCGATGATCTTGCTGGGCTCGGCGGGGGGCAGGTGAATGGCTTCGCCGGTGGTGACGGTGCGGCCGTCGCCTGCCACCAGCAGATCCCCGTCCCGCACGACGCTGACGGCCGAGCCGTCGAGCAGGATCCGGCGGGTCTCAGTCATGACGTCTCCAGGCCCGCGCTGTGCATGCTCGGCTGCTCGGCGGTCAGGGGTTCCAGGTGCGTGAGACGCGGCGGCGGGAACCCGCCGGCGGGCCGCTCGAACCACAGGTGCACCTGGCCGGTGCCGACGGAGTTCTCGTACTGCCCGTACTGCCGGGAGGTCGCCGTGCAGTCACCCTCGCCCAGCGCGCCGATCATCATCAGGTAGTGCCCGAACCGGGCTTCCGGCCTGAACCGGTAGAACTCCGGCATGGTCTCCAGCACCCGCGCATGGTCGCCGTGGCGGAACCAGTCCAGCCGTTCGGCGTCAGCGGCGGCCGCTTGCGGCGTGAAGATGTGCTCGACGCCGGCCGCCTCATGCCGGCGCAGCTCCCGCAGCGGCCAGAACGTGTGGCTGAGCGCCCCGCTGGCGATGAGCACGACCTTGCGGTCGGTCTCGGCGATGGCCTGGCCGAGCGCCCGGCCGAGGCGCAGATTGTCCTCGGTGTCGGCGGTCTGGCAGACGCCGATGGACACCCACCGTTTGTCCAGGCCGCGGCCCAGGTACTCCCAGAGGTTGGTGGTGGCGTAAAAGATCGGCAGGTACGGGTCGTCGATCGCGGTGATCCACGTGCCGTTCGCGTCGGCCTGGGCGGCCACGGCGTGGGCCAGCTCGGGGTCGCCGGGGAAGTCGTACGGCCTGCGCACCATCCCGCGTGGCAGTTCCTCGGAGGTGAACAGCCCGGCGCGCCGCTGCTGGGCGGTCACGACGAACTCCACGGTGGTCGCCCAGTGCGAGTCCAGCACTACGACGGTGTCGTAGTCGAGGACCTCGAACACGTCCCGGCGCAGTTCCTGAAGACCCGCGACCAGCGTCGTGTCCTCGCCGTGGTTGAGTTCCCGCCGGTCCTTCTCCGGCAGCACGATGGTCGGAACGTGGGCGAGCAGCGCCGCCCCTACTACCTCACCCATGGCTCATCCTTTTCCCGGAGCGGTCCAGCCGCCCGGCGCGAAGACGGTGTTCTTGATGTCGCAGTAGAAGTCGAACGAGTGCGTGCCGCCTTCGCGGCCGATCCCGGACCGGCCGCTGCCGCCGAACGGGGCGCCCAGGTCACGGACGAAGAAGCAGTTGACCCACACCGTCCCGGCGCGCAGCCGGGCGCTGACCCGTTCGGCGCGGTCCGGGTCGCCGGTGACCATGGTGGCGGCCAGGCCGAACCGGGTGTCGTTGGCCATCGCGACCGCCTGGTCCTCGTCGCGGAACGTCTGCACGGTCAGGACGGGCCCGAAGACCTCTTCGGTCACGATCTCTGAGCCTGGCGGCACCGGCGTGAGGATGGTGGGCTGGTAGAACAGGCCGCCGAGCTCGCGGTTGGGGCCGCCGCCGAGGGCGGCGGTCGCGCCGGCCGCCAGGGCGCGCTGGACAAACCCGTCCACGCGCTCGAAATGTGCCCGGCTGACCAGGCAGGAGACCTCGGTCGCGGGGTCGCGCGGGTCGCCCTGGACGACCGCGCGCGCCCTTTCCAGCACGGCGGCGAGGAACTCGCCGGCCAGCTGTTCCTGGACCAGGATGCGGAACGCGCCCAGGCAGACCTGGCCGGCGTTGTCGAACTGCTCGACGGCCAGGCGCACAGCCAGGTCGAAGTCGGCGTCAGCGAAGACGAGCAGCGCGGACTTGCCGCCCAGCTCGAAGGAGACCGGCACGATGTTGGGCGCGGCCGCGGCGGCGATGAGCCCGGCCGTGGGCACCGATCCGGTGAAGGACATCCGCCGGATGCCCGGGTGCGCGCTCAGCGCGGCGCCTGCCTCGGGGCCGAGCCCCTGCACCACGTTGAACACCCCGGGCGGCAGGCCCGCCTGCACGGTGATGTCGGCCAGCAGCGACGCGGTCAGCGGCGCCCACTCGGGCGGTTTGGCCACCACCGTGTTGCCGGCCGCCAGGGCCGGGCCGATGCGCCACGTGGCCAGCATCAGCGGGGCGTTCCACGGCGTGATCACCGCCGTCACCCCGGCGGGATCCCAGGTGATGCGCTCCCGGTGGCCGCGGATCTCACGGTCTGGGTGAGACAGGTCCCGCAGCATGTCGGCGAAGAACCGGAAGTTCATCCCGACCCGGGGCATGACGCTGCGCCGGTGTGACCGCAGCAGCGACCCGTTGTCGCGGGTCTCCACGACCGCGAGTTCCTCGGCGCGCTTGTCGATTCCGTCCGCCACGCGGTGCAGGATGCCGGCCCGCTCGTCGCGGGGCATGGCCGCCCAGCCCGCGAACGCATGCTGCGCTGCTTCGACCGCCTGGGCTACCTCAGCCGCCCCGCCCGCCGCCACCTCGGCCAGCGGCTGCTCGTCGATGGGGGAGATGTCGGTGAAGGTGCGGGCCGACGCGACGCGCCGGCCGCCGATCCAGTGCCGGGTGTCGACCGTGGCACCGTCCACGATCACCGTGTCAGGCATGCTCGGTGACCTCCGCCGGCTCCTGGGCGGCCAGGTTGTCGCGCAGCAGGCGGCCGCCGTCCCACACCACGCCGACCTGCCGGTAGTAGCCGCCGATGATCTCCTCCGGCGCGAGCCGGTCGAGTTCCTCCGTCGGCGCCGCCAAGACCTGGAACCCGTCGACCCGGGCCCGGAACGCCGGGCCCCCCTCGGCGCTGGCCGATCCGGTGGCGATGATCTCGTCGAGCCGGAACTGCGCTGGGTCATCGATGGCGCGGACGAACCGGTTGTGCGCCATGGGATGGGCGTTGACGAAGCCGTTGGCCGGCGACTCCTGCAGCAACGTGATCCGCGCCTCGGCGAGACGCCGGTCCGCAGCGGCCAGCGACGCCCCGAACTGCCCCCCGGGAGCCACTCGCGGGGCGGGCCCGTAGGGGTGTGGCCGGGTCATGTGAATCGAGCCGAGCTTCTTGGGATATCCCTGATGCAGGCCACGCGCGATGGCGAAGTCTGAATCGACCCAGATGTATACGCAGCGGCTGAAGATCTCGCCGCGGTAGCAGCAGCGGACGACGACGAACGCCTCCTTGTACTGCCCGAGTACGGGATCCAGCAGCTGAGCCCGGTCGGCCGCGCACGACTGCCAGTCAGCCCAGATGAACGCCACCGCCCCCGGGTCGTCAGGAGCCGGCCCGAGCGGGTCGGGAAGAAGCTCGAGGACACGGTCGGGGTTCACCCGGTATTCGATCGTGAGCAGGTCACCGGAGTAGTGCCAGGGCGGTTCCGGCAGCAAGGCCGCCGAACCCCGCGCGCTCCGGGGGCCGAAGAAGCCATGCTGCGCTGGCACATCCGCCTCCCAAAATCGTTTGGATCCAAATATATTCTAGGAAGCCCTCACCTGAGCGTCAAGGAACCAGCGCATTCGCCTGCGCGTACGTGATGCCGGCCACCTCGCCACCCTGGGCGCAGGCGCCAGCTAGCCGATGCGGGACCGCCCCGGGAGAGGAAGCTCGCAGCGCCCGGCCCGCCGGTTCAGGGGCGGTGGCGGCGCCGTCGCGATGCCGGTGGCGGCAGCCCGGGCGCGGACCGGCGCCCGCCAGACCGTCGCTGGCGCCTGCGGGACGGTCTGGCGGGCGGTATAGCTGCGGTTGCCTGGGTCAGCTAGGGCTCCGCAAGACCGGCCGCAGCGCCTCGAGGGTGGCCGGGTCGTCGATAGTGGAGGGCACGGACTCGTCGTTGTTGCCGTCGGCGATACCGCGCATGGTCTTGCGCAGAATCTTTCCCGAGCGGGTCTTCGGCAATCCCGCTACGACGTCGACCCGGCGCAGCGCGGCGACGGCGCCGATGCGGGTGCGGACCAGGCTGACGAGCTCGGCGCTCAGCACGTCGGGGTCGGTTTCGATACCAGCTTTGAGCACGACGAACCCGCGCGGGACCTGCCCTTTGAGCGGGTCATTGACACCAATGACCGCGCATTCGGCCACGGCCGGATGGCTGGCCAGTATCTCCTCCATCTCGCCGGTGGAAAGCCGGTGCCCGGCGACGTTGATGACGTCGTCCGTGCGGCCCATCACATACACGTAGCCGTCCTCGTCACGGAACCCGCCGTCCCCCGTGATGTAGAAACCGGGGTGCTGGACGAGGTAGGAGTCGATGAACCGCTGGTCATCTCCCCACAGGGTGGTCAGGCAGCCCGGCGGCAGCGGCAGCCGCAGCACGATCTCCCCGGTGCCGCCAGCCGGGACGTCAGTTCCGCTGGCCGGGTCGACGACGTGCAGGTCGTAGCCGGGTACTGGCACGCTCGGCGAGCCCGGCTTGGTGGGCAGCGGGTCGAGGCCCATCAGGTCGGCCGCGATCGGCCAGCCGGTCTCGGTCTGCCACCAGTGGTCGATCACCGGGACGCCGAGCAGCTCGCCCGCCCACCGGTAGGTTTCCGGATCGAGCCGCTCACCGGCCAGGAACAGGTACCGGAAGTTCGACAGGTCGTACTTCCTGGTGAAGTCACCGGCCGGGTCTTCCTTCTTGATGGCGCGGAATGCGGTGGGCGCGGTGAACAACGCCTTGACGTTGTGCTCGGCGATCACCCGCCAGAACGCCCCGGGGTCCGGGGTGCCGACTGGCTTGCCCTCGTACAGCACCGTGGTGCAGCCCGCCAGCAGCGGCGCGTAGACGATGTAGGAATGCCCGACCACCCAGCCGATGTCGGACGCGGCCCAGAACACCTCACCGGGCCTGATGTCGTAGATGCTGTCCATGCTCCAGCGCAGCACGACGGCGTGTCCCCCGTTGTCGCGGACAACGCCCTTCGGCTTGGCGGTAGTGCCGGACGTGTACAGGATGTAGAGCGGGTCGGTGGCCGCGACCGGGACGCAGGCGGCGGGCTCGGCGGCCGCTATCGCCTCCTGCCAGTCCAGGTCACGGCCCTCGGTCAGGGTCGCCACGGCCTGCGGCCGCTGCAGAATCACGCACCGGCTCGGCTTCGCCGAGGACAGCTCGATCGCCTTGTCCAGGATTGGCTTGTACTCCAGCACCCGGCTGACTTCTATGCCGCAGGACGCCGACACGACGACCTTAGGCGCCGCATCGTCGATGCGGGCCGCCAGTTCGGGCGCCGCGAAGCCGCCGAACACGACCGAGTGCACGGCGCCGATCCGGGCGCAGGCGAGCATCGCGACCACTGCCTCGGGGATCATCGGCATGTAGATCACCACGCGGTCACCAGCGCCCGTGCCGAGGCCGCGCAGCACGCCAGCGAACCGCTCCACCTGATCGAGCAGTTCGCGGTAGGTGAAGGTGCGGCTGGTACCGGTCACCGGGCTGTCGTAGATCAGCGCCGCCTGCTCGCCGCGGCCGTCGCGCACATGCCGGTCCACCGCGTTGAAGCAGGTGTTCAGCAAGCCGTCGGCGAACCAGCGGTAAAAAGGCGGGTTGGTCCTGTCCAGCACCACCGTCGGCGCGCGGTACCAGTCGATCCCGTCGGCTGCCGCGCCCCAGAAGCGCTCCGGGTCGGTAATGCTCTGCTGGAATGCTTCTGCGTAGCGGCTCATGGGTGCATCCTCTTCGCTGTCTGTCCCAGGCGGCTCTGCCGCCTAGGCGTCCTGGCGCTTACTCTTCTCCCAGCGATTCGTTCGGCTGCTTGGCCAGCAGGCCGAGCGGCAGTATCGCGCGGCCATAAGTGGCTTCGCACACCTCGGCCAGAGCCAGGTAGAACGCGCCCGCCGCCACGGCCAGGCCGATCCAGCCGCCGGTCCTGATGAGCGCGGATGCGGCCGGGGTGGGCACGGTCGCGGTGTAGTTGCCGGCGCCCAGCACGAAGAACGTGACGGCCAGCAGCAGCAGTGTCGTGATCACCGCAACGCTCGTGCGCAGCGACGCGGCCAGCATGACGACGGTGAAGATACCGAAGGCGTACAGGAAAAGGCCGAGCGCGTGGCCCACCTGAGTTGCCGGGACGGCCTTGAGGAAGTAGTTGGCGATGGCGAACAGGGACAGCCAGAATGCGCCGTACCCGGTAAACAGCATGCCGCCGAACGTGTTGCCCATGCGCAGCTGGATCACCCCGGCGATCAGCTGGGTCAGCCCGCCGAAGGCGAACGCGACGCCGAACACCACCGGTAGGGTGCCGAAGTTGACCAGGTTGGCGTTGATCATGCTGAGCATGAAGGTGGTAGTCGCGAAGCCCGCCAAGGCGAGCGGCGCGGAGTTCCCCCACACCACTCCGGTAGTTCTTGGCGGAGCCGGAGGTGCTGGTGAAGGAGCTGCTGCGGGCCGGGTGCCGTGATCGATGGATGCCATCTGATCCTCCCACAAGTATGTGGTTAATTGCGGCGAGCATGCGCTTATAGACCACCCTGCGCACAGATGCCATAAGTCCTGAAGAGACCCTGCCAGAAGTACTGCACCTGGCGGGCCCGCTGATGGCGGGGCTGGCCGCCGGGCGCAAGGCGGGGAACTACGGGCCGGGACGGGAGAGCGCCAGGATGTGGGGAGGCACGCGCTGGCCTGTTAACAGAGTTGCTAACGAGACAGGCCGGGTCAGGGAGACGGGCCGGAAGCCCAGATGGATGGCCACCAGGCTCAGGTCCTGGTCGGTGGGATGAGTGATCATGGCTCAGCCGGGACGGATATGCGTCGCATGTCTCATAACTCAGCGGCCGCGAGTTCAGATGCCAGGGGCGCGGGTTCAAATCCCGTCCCCGCTACTAAGTAATAAAGGCCGGGTCGCCGATAACCGGAAAGGCCATCAGGCCTTTTGATGGTCCGCCGCGATCCGCTTGGGTGGGATCTGGCCGCAGCGCGGGCGCTGGTGTGCGGTGGTGGTTGGTGAGCTGGGGTTCCCGGCGGGCAGTTAAGATCCCCGTCATGAGGCGCGGGATCGATGTCGGGCTGTTCGGGGAGCTAGCCGACCCGCGGGTGGCGGCCCGCCTGGCTGCCCGGGCCGAGGAGCGTGGCTGGGACGGCTTCTTCGTCTGGGATCACATCGCCTACCGCGCGCCGGTGCGGGCCGTGGCCGACCCGTGGGTGACCCTGGCCGCAGTGGCCTGTTCCACATCGCGGGTGCGGATCGGTGCGCTGGTCACCCCGCTGTCCCGCCGCCGGGTGCACAAGGTAGCCCGGGAGACCGCCACGCTTGATCTGCTCAGCTCCGGGCGGCTGATTTTCGGGGCCGGGCTCGGCAGTACGCGGAACAACGAGCTGGAGCCGTTCGGGGAGGTGACCGACCCCCGCGAGCGTGCCCGCTTGCTCGATCACGGCCTGGACGCCCTGGCTGGCTACTGGGCCGGGAAGTTCGAGCCCGTCCCGGTCCAGCGGCCGCGGCCCCCGGTGTGGGTGGCGGGGGAATGGCCGCACCGGCGGCCAGTGCGCCGGGCGCTGCGCTGGGATGGCCTGTTCACTATCGGCCTGCCCGGCCCCGGGGCACTGGCCGAACTGGCCGATGAGATCCGCGAGGCCCGTCCCGGCGGCGCGCCCTTCGACTTGATCACGGAGCTTCCCCCGGACACCGATCTCGGGCCATGGGAGCAGGCGGGCCTGACCTGGGCAGTCACGTACTTCGGCGTGCAGCCCACCGGGGCAGAGGTCCAGGCCGTGATCGACGCCGGCCCGGGCTGACCGGCGTTCGTGCGGCCGGCCTGACCGTGCTGCTGACCGGCCCGGCGATGCTGCGGCTGGCCGGCCGCACAAGCCTCCACCAGGGACCTGGGCTGGCCCCGGATGGCAGGCCGCCTCGCGATCCAGCCGCACATCGACATGGTGATCTGGATCACGTAGTGCCGGCCCGGTGGGGGGCTGCGCATGAGCACATCCAAAACGGCAACCCTCGGCAGCCGGGCCATCGCTACCCGGCGTTCGCCGTGGAATGGCATCTGCGCAACGTGTCTACCAAGCTCGGTATCCGCTCCCGGCGGGAGCTGCCGAACGCGCTGGCAGGCCCCGACTCCCAGCTGCTCCCGGCCTGAATTGGGGCTGGGCCCCGGGCGCGGGCGTGCGGAATGCTTGCCCAGGGATCAACCCCGTGTGCCACCCAGCGGGCGCCACGACGATTCGCCCGTTCGCGATCCCGGTGACCCCGGAGACGGAATTCGAGGCGCTGCGTGCCCGCGTGGGGGCCACCCGCTGGCCCGACGCAGAGCTCGTCGCCGACCACTCGCAGGGCGTGCAGCTGGCGGTGATCCAGGAACTCGCGCGCTACTGGGCGACGGAGTACGACTGGCGCAAGCTCGGGGCGAAGCTCAGCGCGCTGCCGCTCATCATCACGCACGGGTGGCCCGGTTCGGTCATCGAGCTGCTGGAGATCATCGACCCGCTCACCAACCCCACCGCGCAGCGCGCGAGCGCGTCGGACGCCTTCGACGTGGTGATCCCCTCGATGCCCGGCTACGGGTATTCGGACAAGCCGCGGGAGACTGGCTGGGGCCCGGCCCGGATGGCACGTGCCGGGGCGGAGCTGATAAGGCGCCGGCCGCGGTGAGCGTCTTCCCGCACGAGATCTACCAGGCCCCGCGCAGCTGGGCCGAGCGTGCCTGCCCCAAGCTCATCTACTTCAACGAGCTGGACAGGTTACTTCGCGGCCTGGCAGGAGCCGGCCCGGCTCACCACCGAGGTTCGCGCAGCGTTCCGGTCACTGCGCTAGCCGGCCACCGGCGGGTGAAGCGCATACCCGGCCCGCCACCCGCCGCCACTGGGCACCGGCGGGCCCAGAACCCGGGCGCGGGCATCCAGCTATACGGGGACATTGTCATGGCAGCTCACTGCGCGCCACGCTAAATGTCATCACGCTCGTCCCCCTTCGGGGGCTTCCATGCCTGCCACGTCCTGGGGGTCTTCGGTCTTTAGGATCTTGGGCATGTAACCGAGTGCATCCACAAGCTGGCCGATGGAGATTGGCCCGCTACGGAGAATCACCGTCTCCTCAGAACTGCAGTCCACTACAGTGCTGAGAGACGGCTCAATAATTCCGCTGTCCAGGAAGACGGCTGCATGGTGCTGCAGTCTCCCAACGTCCGAGGTGCTTTGAATTATCGGCGTATCGGAATCCCTGGCCGCCGACACCACAAGTGGCCCAGTTCCCTTCAGTAGCTCCGCTGCGACAGCATGCCGGGGCACGCGAACCTGAACTAGGCCCGGATCCCCACCTATGTCCCACGTGAGGGTTGGAGAGACCTTGACGATCATGGTAAGAGGTCCGGGCCAGAATGCCTCCGCCAGCTTCCACGCCTCGTCAGACGCAGGCGCGGCAATACCACTCAGAACTCCGGCCTCCGCAATTAGCACTTGCAGGGGGGCAGTGGTGTACAGACCTTTGATTGTGCGAATTCGACGAGATGCCGCGTTGGAGAACGCATCCCCGCCCAGCGCGTAACAGGTATCAGTTGGGAACACTATAAGATGATCTGCAATCGTGGCCGACACCGCTGCGCTGATGCCTTGCGACCGTATGGTCTCGTCGCTGCAGTCAAAGATCTCCAACGTGCACCTCCACTTCATGGCCTGCCACCTAGGATCTTACAGCTGCGAGCGGGCAGGCGAACCGCATGCGGATGCGGCGGCTGAGGGGCTGGCGGCCGGCCGCGAGAGCTCGGCTGCGCAGCCCGCTCATGTCGCACGCAGACTCGAAGTGTCAAGCTTTCCAGCGACCTAGACGGCCTGACCGGGTGCGACCCAGCTACTCCGCGCTTATGTCCGCCAGGTACACTGGTCAGCCGCGTGAGCGCCGGTAGCCCGAGCTATGAGCCATTGCGGGCCCGCAAGATGAAAATAAGGAAGGTTCACCATGACTGAATTCACCTATGTGAAGCCGCGGTCTCCAAGGGGCACCGCAATATTGTCAGACGTTGAAAAGATAGCGGACACTCTGAAACGGGGCTCGCTGGCCATCTTGCCGACCGAGACCGGTTATATGCTTGCCGCATTGGCGACATCTACGGACGCCCTTGAGCGTGCCTTTACGGTAAAGGGGCGGAACGCGTCCGACGTTATGCATGTCGCCTGTGCGTCGCTGGAGATGGCCGAAACCGTCGGGATGCTCAGCCAGCGTGCAATCCGCCTGCTCGGTGAATTCACACCGGGCCCCGTCAGTGTAATTGTCAACAAGACCGACCTTTTGCCAGATCATCTAGTCACGCTGAATGGTACGGTCGGGATCCGCATACCGGATCACGCCGCAACACTGCAAGTAATTAACGCAGTCGGCGGTCCGGTGACGGCGACTAGCCTCAATCTTAGCGGATCTTGGTCAATATCGGTGGACAAAGCCTCTCTTGAGTCTCTCAACTGGCCAGCGGATGAACTGGTATACGTTCTGCGGGATGATCATTCAGTGTCATACGCCCGCCCATCTACGCTGGTCAGAGTTTCAGGGGATGAGACCGAAATCCTGCGAGTCGGGCCGGTGCCCGAATCAGAGATTCTCCGGGCGTCAGAAACAATGAATTACCTGGAAGTGGCTAACCGGGCATAGCGCGCGCATACGGGACCGGCTACCGAATTCGCACTCTGCGCATTAGCCCACCTCGCGCGGCTGCGGCCGGCACCTCCTGGGCCGCCCGCTGGCGGGCATCCGGCCAGCCGGGTCGTAGTCGCCGCCCGCACAGCGGCGGCGCGAAGACCAAGCTGGCCGCCCGGCCGGGCACGGGTGACACGCACGGCCCGGGGACGCCACCGCCGGGACGCCACCGCCGGGCTGCCGTCACCCGCCCGGCCAGCCACGACGGCACCGTCACGTTCGCCGGGACGGTCTGCCGGGCCGGGGGGACGGGGCCGGCACCTTGATCGAGGTGACTATCGCCGCCGGATCAGTCCAGCTATCCGGGGACGGCCCCGTTACCAAATCGCAGGTCAGGGCCTCTTCCGGCCGTGGGAGGGGCCTTCTGCATACCCGGCGCTTACCGAGCCTTGGTTCAGGATTGACCCTCTCGCCGGCCTTAACTTCCTGCTACCTGACGTCTCCGCCGTTCAGTTAGCGGTAAGTTCCTGGCAACATGGTCTGCCTTGCGTGACTGGCGCTGTATGTATCAAAGCGTCCTGGACGCCTAGGCGGCTGACCAGGCAGCGTGGCCCGGGGGTGACGACCGGTCGCACTTCGTGACTTCAGGCCAAGGTCGTGCAGCGTAAACCCCTCACGGCAGGTCAGCGTCTTGTCCACGTATGACCGGTATCGAGGAGGAATTGTGACGGGCAGGGAAGCGGAGGCGACCCGGGTTCCGGCGCGGTGCTGTCGGTTGACGGCTCGCGACGGCGGGACTCTGGCTACGAGCTTGCCGGGCGCAGGGCGGTGAGGCGCCGGGCGGCCGCAGTAGCCATGCCCCGGCTCAGGGGGGTACGGCGGGTTCCGGCCACAACTGGCCGGGAGGCCAGGCTTACGGGTGGGGGTATGGCGTGGATTTCGCGCTGAGTGCTGAGCAGCGGGAGCTGACTGAGGCGGCGGCTGGTTTTGCGCGGCGGGAGCTGAATGAGGGTCTGGCTGAGCGTGAGGAGGTGGGTGAGTTCCCGCGGGAGGCGT
>Ga0335081_10001459_pt1 | contig 37776 bp, 26 predicted proteins | sample Lox_Sample_35_FD_206713 | JGI IMG/M metagenome (GOLD analysis project Ga0335081, IMG submission 206713) | Soil microbial communities from Loxahatchee National Wildlife Refuge, Florida, United States - Lox_Sample_3.5 | ecosystem: Environmental > Terrestrial > Soil > Wetlands | place: USA...
AGCCTCCTCTGTTCCCGGCACGGCGTTCATGATGAATGGATGGGCACCCGCTTTGACGGCCTCTTCATAGACGGCCAAAGTGAGTTCATCCGCAACCGGGGCGGTGCGTATGACCACCTGTTGATCAGGCTTGAGTTCCACAGAATAATGGACCAGAATCTTGGCGAGTTTGGAAACACGAGGATCGGTCATGGACAATGCTTTTCCCTTGCAGCGAAGTGTGTAAATTATACAATGGGCTTGGAGTTCGTCGGCTGACAGACGCATTACAGTTTTACCCGCCGACGAGCTTCACCGCCGCACGTCTGCGGCGGCCTTCATCGCACTCACCCTGAAAGATATGCTCCCTTGGGCCGAGATCCAGTTCGCCGTTGGCGGGAGGTACTACTGCTTTGCGTCCACGATTCAGTACGGGATACGCGCCTGCGCCAGGCCTTCAGCGGTCCGGCCAGGCTGGGCTCTCACCGGCGAACTGCGGGAACTCCGACGTAGCAGCCCGCCGCCATGGATCACTCAATTTGGTGAATGATCCAATTTGGTTTTGGCGCAACTCCTGTCATGGAGCAGGCGGGGGCAGGGCTGCCTTCTAAATCGCCTGCCCCTTGAACTGGCTGACATACAAGTGATGGTAGAAACCTCTTTTGGATAACAGCTCATCGTGGGTGCCCTGCTCCACGATGTTACCCTTATCGATCACAACGACTGCATCCGCGTCGCGAATAGTGCTCAAACGATGGGCAATGACAAAGCTCGTACGCCCTTCCATCAGCTTGAGCAGGGCTTTTTGAATCCGCGCCTCCGTGCGGGTATCCACACTGCTGGTTGCCTCGTCCAAAATCAGGATGGCCGGATCGGCCAGGATGGCGCGGCTGATCGAAAGCAGCTGGCGCTGGCCCTGGCTGAGATTGCCGGCACGCTCGCTCAGGTTGGTCTGGTACCCTTCCGGGAGCTGGCGGATAAAGTGGTCCGCATCAGCCATCTCGGCCGCCCGGATGCATTCTTCATCGCTGGCATCCAGCCGTCCAAACCGGATATTATCGATCACCGTGCCTGAGAACAGGAAAGTATCCTGCAGCACCAGCCCCAACTTCTGGCGCAGGTCCTCCTTGCGAATGCTGCGAATATCCGTGCCGTCGATGGTGATCTTCCCAGCCTGGATTTCATAAAAGCGCGTCAGCAAATTGACGATGGTTGTCTTTCCCGCGCCGGTCGGCCCGACCAGGGCGACGATCTGCCCGGCCCTGGCATCCAGCGTCATGTCCTTGATGATCGGTGTATCGGGCAGGTATCCAAACTTGACATGTTCGAACCGCACATGGCCCTTGATGGCCTGGAGGGCGACCGCATCTGGCGGATCGTCGATTTCGGGTTTGGTATCAATGATCTCGAACACGCGCTCGGCTCCGGCCAGAGCCGCCTGGATGGAGTTATAGATATTGGAGATCTGCCGCAGGGGCGAGACGAAATTCTGGCCATAATTGATGAATGTGGCGATCATACCGATGGTGACCATGTCTCTCAACGCCAGCCAGCCGCCAAGTCCTGCCAGGACGATCACGAAGAAGTTCCCCAATACGCTCGTCAAAGGCATCAGCAGCAGGGCATAGCTGTTGGCATACACGCCCGCTTCATAGACGGCCTGGTTGCGCTTGTCGAACTCTTCGATTGCCGATTCATTCCGACGAAAGGCCTTGATCACTTTCTGGCCGCTGATCGTCTCCTCAGCCAGGGCATTGAGGCCGCCCAGATGGAACTGCAGCTCCTGAAATCCTTTGAGGGTGTATTTGGCCACGAATTCGGAAAACCAGATCATGATCGGCACTACCAGCAAAGTAGCCATCGCCAACCACGCATTGAGCACGAACATGGCGATCAGGATGCCGACCATGGTAAGCAGGCTGGCGATCAGCGAAATCACATTTTGAGAAACCGCCTGGTTGATGGCATCGATATCGTTCGTCAGGCGGCTCATCAAGCCGCCGGCGGGATGGGTGTCGAAGAAACCTATGGAAAGCTTTTGCAGGTGTTGAAAGAGATCCCGCCGCAACAGCTTCAAGGCATCCTGCGACACGCGCGCCATGATCCAGTTCGCAATGGCCTGGAAAAGATTGTTGGACACATAGGCGCCCAACATGTAAAGTGCCATCCTCAGTAGACCCGCCGTGTCATTGCCGCCAATGAAATCATCGATGGCCTTGCCCATGAAATAGGGAGCCAGCAAGCCTAACAGGGTATAGATGAGCACAAAAACCATCACCAGCGCCATGGTGATCTTGAATGGCTTGAGGTAATCCAACAGGCGCAGCATCGCCTGGCGGGGGTCGTTGGCTTTTTCGTATCGCATCGGCCGGCCCGGACCGCGGGCTGAAAGCCTCTCCCGCATACTGGTGGTTGTTTGAGATCCGCTTTGATAGGACATGGGTTATTTCTCAGCTACTTCCAGCTTGGTTGCTTCATCTTCTTCCATGTGAACTCCGCCACCCAGTTGGGAATCGTAGATTTCCCGGTACACCGGGCTGGTCTCCATCAGCTCTCGGTGCGTGCCTTCCGCCACGACCTGGCCCTTATCGAGGACGACGATCTTATCCGCGTTAAGAACGGTACTGATGCGCTGGGCCACCACGAAAGCAGTGCGGCCCTGCATGATTTCCGCCAAGGCGTCTTGGATCCTGGTTTCCGTTTCGACATCCACCGAGCTGGTGCTGTCGTCAAGGATGAGGATGTCGGGCTGGGTGATGATGGCGCGGGCGATCGCAATGCGTTGCTTTTGCCCGCCGGAAAGGTTCGAGCCGCGCTCTTCAACGTGGCTGTCATAGCCTTGCGGGAAAGACTGGATGAAATCGTGCGCCTGGGCCGCTTTGGCAGCAGCCACCACCTCTTCGTCCGTGGCCGAGGGGCGGCCATAACGAATATTGTCGCGGATCGTCCCCGAGAAAAGGATGGTCTCCTGGGGAACGATCCCGACCCGCGAAAGCAGCGAATCCTCTTTCAGCCTGCGGACATCCACCCCATCCACGGCAACACAGCCCTGTGAAGCATCATAGAAGCGCGGGATCAGGTTGATGAGGGAACTCTTGCCGGCACCGGTGGCGCCCAGGATGGCGATCGTCTTTCCAGGCTCCGCCACCAAGTTGATCCCTTTCAGGATCGTGCCATCCGCGCTGCCATTGTAATGAAACGAAACATCGTCAAAGACCACGCTGGCTCTGGTGGATTCGGGCAGGGCTGTCCCATCCGCCGATTCTTGCACCTCCGGAACCGCGTCCAGCACCTCGTTGATACGCTGGGCCGAAGCCAACCCATTGGCCCAGGCCAGGGCCACCATCGACATCTGCATCAGCGGATTCAGGATCACGATCAGATAGTTGATGAAGGCCACCAACTGTCCAACGCTCATGCTGCCCCTGATCGTATAGAGGCCGCCAGCCCAAATACCATAGACTATGCCCAGATTGAGAAGCAGGGTCATTACAGGCGACATGGCCGAGTTGATCTGCATCACCTTGATCATGTTACGGGTATAGTCTTCGTTGGCCGCCTCGAACCGCTGGCCCTCATGCTCGCTGCGCACGAACGCTTTCACCAGCCGGGAACCGGCGATATTTTCCTGCAGAACGGTATTCAGCCAGTCCAGCTTTGTTTGAACGACTTGATAGAAGGGTTCCATTTTTATGCTGAAGAAGACCAGCACGGCCGATGTAACGGCTAAAAGGGGCACCAGGCTCAAGGCCAGTTGATGGTTGGTCAGGTACATCAAGATGATGCTGCCGACCAAGGTCAGGGGCGCGCTGGCGCCGATCCGCAGCGAGATCTGGACGAACCGCTGGACGGCGTCCGCATCGTTGGTCATCCGCACCATCAATTTACCGGTGCTGAAGCGGTCCAGGTTGCCATACGAGAATTTCTGGATCTTGAGGAAGAGCGCTTTGCGGACATCCCGGGAGACGCTTTGGCCCACCCGCACCGAATAGATGCTGCTGCCGATGGCCGCCAGGGCATCTATGATCGTGGCGCCCAGCATAACGGCCGATGTGACCCAGACTGCCTGCAGGTCCCTCTTGAGGATGCCTTGGTCAATGACCTGTTCGACCAGGCGGGGAATGGAGAGGTCCATGCAAACCCTGATGAACAGCAGAACCAGGGACAGGGTAGCCACTTTCCTGTAGGGCTTGACAAAAGAAAATATTTTTCGGATTGTATCCATGATTTTTTGACGTTGCCGGAGAGTTCTTAAGAGTTAGAGGAATGCCTTTTTCATGAGCTCCAAACCCTGGAGCATATGATCCGTTTCATCAGGCGTCAGGGTCGAGAGCCGACTCATGATCCACTTGCGATTTTCACTATAGGCCGTGTTGAGCAATCCTGTGCCCTTATTGGTCAGCTCCAGCCTCACATACCGCCGGTCTTCAATGCGTTCCTGGCGGCACACATAGCCTTTCTTTACCAGCAGCTCCACCGACTGGCTTACTGCCGAGCGGCTGATTTGCCGGGCCGTGGCTAGTTGACCAACCGTAGCGTTACCGTGCCGGATGTGGCGCAAAATGCGAAACTGCTCCACCGTAATGTTGAATTGCGAGGTGGCTGTGCCGCGCAGATTATCTCGAACCCGATCCCAGACGGTCGGAACGGCTTCCCAAAACCGTTCGGCAGCTTGATTCAGATGCTCTTCCATTTTTTTCTCTTTTCAGTTTATACTTTCATTCACTTATCATCAATATCCTAAACAGTTAATATCCTTAACTATTATAATACGAGAATGATGGTTCATCAAGAAGAGGCGCGACCCTGATCAGGGCTGCAGTACAGTCCGGAATTTGGCAGCGTCCGGTGATTGCAGGCGTGTCCGCTTCGCTGAATTTGTTCAAAGGGCGCCATGAACGTTGATTCTTCTCCAGCGCCTTGGCCAGGTATGGTCGATCAGCTGTCTGTTGTGAAGGACCAGGATTTGTTCCCCTCATGAATTGTTACGGAAATGGGTGGGCTTGCCGCTTATCGCGCGCGCTCAGACAGACACTTCCGTGGCAAGTCCGGCATGAACTCGGGCGAGTCCTGCGCGGATTCCGCTTTCCCGCACCGCTTTTTCCGCCCACGACGCGCGTTGGACGAATCCGAGGCGAGCGGGGAGGCTGAACCAAAGTTCCGTGTGACAGGATTTCAGCTGGATTATGGATTTTCTATTTCGGAATCTTTGCCGCCTGCTGTTTTGTGGCAATATCATACGACCGTTTCAGCAACCCAATCGCTCTTTGAACATCGGCCCCTTCGCGCAAGTAAAAACTAACCCAGCCCGTCTTGGGTACGATGTGATGGGGTTCGGCTAATCCCTGTGCGACAATTTCATCGCGCACTTTCTTGGGGAACGGAATGTCTACCAGATGATCGCCGTGAATGTGCCCGATCTCACGCCGACCCAGGCGAAATTCCGTGCCGCCGAAGCGATGCGGACGTGCCGCCACTCCATCCCATGCGAGCAGAGTCTCTATGATCTGTTTCGCTGCGCCGCAGACTGGCATACGATGTCCTCGATGGTACAGAGCAGGCAGACAAAGAGCTTCTTACTTGATGAGTAACATCATCTATCACCCGCCGCTCAATCAGAATATAATCCTCCCATTACAAAAACAGGAGACAATGCATGTGCGGTATCTTTGGGTATGTTACAAAACAAGAAGAAAATCTCGGTCCTGTTCTGGTCGAGGCCGCCAAGAGACTCACTTATCGCGGTTATGATTCGGTCGGCGCGGCCACTCTCAATGGCAGCAAAATCGATCTACGAAAAGATGTGGGCAAGGTTGAGGATGTATCGCTGAAATATAACTTTGCAGAGATGCGCGGCTCACGCGGCATCACACAGTTACGCTGGGCCACGTTCGGCGAGCCGTCGCAGATCAACGCCCAACCGCACATTGACTCCGACGGCGATCTCGTGGGCGCGCATAACGGCAATGTGGTCAATAATGTCGAACTGCGACAACAATTCATGGGGGAAGGTTTGGTCGTCCGCTCGGAGAACGATGGCGAGACCTGTGTTCATGGCGTGGAACGTTATCTCAATCGCGGTTATGAATTCATCGATGCGATTCGACTCGCGTATGGCGATCTGCAGGGCGACTATGCATTTGTCATCGGACGCGTCAACGACGATAAGCTGTATGCGTTCAAAAAAGGTTCGGGCATGGTGGTCGGGATCGGCGAGGGCTTCACATGCGTTTCATCCGACTTGCCATCGATTCTGCCCTTGACGCGCAAGATTATTCGTCCGCAGGACGGCGAGATCGTCACCTTGTGGCCGGATCGGGTCGAAGTGCGGTCGGTCAAGGATGGAAAGTTAATTGATCGTAAGGCGGAGACCGTCACGGAGTCGATGGACGCAGTGCAAAAGGGTGGGTATCCGCATTTCATGTTGAAAGAGATTCATGAGCAGCCGCAGGTGGCCCGCGAGCTTTTGCATTTGCTCGATGGAAGTCCTGAAGTGAAAAACCTGGTGGACAAGATGAAGCAGGCGCGGCATCTGTATTTTGTCGGCTGCGGCACGAGTTATCACGCCGCGCTGATCGGCTCGGTCTATTTTGCGCGGCTGGCGGGCAGACCCGCCATCCCTGTGCTTGCGCCGCAGTTCACGGCGCAATACGCGCCCGCGGTCGGATATGAAGACGTGGGCGTCTTCGTGAGCCAATCAGGCGAGACGAAAGATGTATTGAACGCCTTGGAGATGGCGGAATCGCGCGGCATGGCATCGTATGGGCTCGCCAATGTGATTGGCTCGACGCTGACGAAAGCCACGTCGTTCTGCCTGCCGCTATGCTGCGGATACGAAATCAGCGTGCCCGCCACGAAGACCTTTACCAATCAAGTCGTGACGTTTCTGTACCTCGCCTATCGCATGGCGGGACGCGACCCGCGCGAACTGGAAACGATTCCTGAATTGATGGAAGCCACGCTGGACGCGGTCGATTCGCAGGTCGAAGCGATTGCCAAGGATATCAACCAATGGAATGACATGTATTGTCTCGGCTACGGCGCGACGTATGCCATCGCATTGGAAGGCGCATTGAAGTTGAAAGAGATCACGTACGCGCATTGCGAAGGCATGCTTTCGACCGAATTCAAACACGGACCACTTTCGGCGGTGAGCAAAGGATTTCCAATTTTGTTTGTCGCCGGACCGGACGATGTGCCGCTCATCATCAGTGGAGTTAACGAAGTCAAAGTGCGCGGCGCGCGGACCATTGTCATCGCCGAGGAGGACCCGCGCCTGCGCGCCAACGCCGAGGATGTGATCGCATTGCCAAAATCCGACGCCAACATCAGCCCGTTGCTGGGAGTCCTGCCGTTGCAGATGCTTTCCTATCACATGAGCGTGATGCGCGGCTTCGACCCCGATTTCCCGCGCAATTTATCCAAGACGCTGACGGTGGATTAGATGAAAAGACTTGCCCCTCCGACCTCACCGACACCTGCACCTGGCGCAAGGGTCGGCGACTTCCCCCAAATACCTTTGGGATTGGGGGAGCCTGGGTACGGGCGCCAGTTGAGGACGTAAGAAAAGTCTTAGGATTGCGTCGGTGTATCAGAAAGTTTTGAAATGAGGTATAGAAATGAAGGATCGGACCGTATTGATTACTGGTGCAAGTTCCGGGATAGGTTTCGAGAGCGCATTGGGCTTGGCGAAGTTAGACGCAGAAATCGTCATGGTGGGACGCGATGAAGGACGTACCGCACAGGCGGCGGAACAGGTCCGCACACAAACGGGGAACTCATCTGTTTCGTATCTGCTGGCGGACCTTTCGTCACTCAAAGATGTCCGCAGGGTGGCACAGGAGTTCAAGGATCAATACAAGAGGTTGGATGTATTGCTTAACAATGCGGGCGCGGTCTTCCTGAGCCGCAAGGTCAGTGTGGATGGCTATGAAATGACACTGGCGCTCAACCATCTTAATTATTTTTTGTTGACAAACCTTTTGCTGGATCTGCTGCGGGCAGGACCGGCGGGACGCGTCGTCAACGTCGCCTCGCGCGCACATTATAGAGGTCACGTCAACTTCGATGATCTGCAGAGCGAGCATGGCTATAACGGCATGCGCGTGTATGGCATGTCCAAATTGATGAATGTGCTGTTCAATTATGAACTGGCGCGGCGCCTGCAAGGAACAAATGTTACAGCCAATTGTTTGCATCCCGGTTTCGTCGCAAGCAATTTCGCGGGCAACAACGGCTGGTTCGTGCGCTTCGCCATGAGATTTATGGCCGGACGCATCTCGGTCGAGGACGGAGCGAAGTGTTCGATCTATCTCGCCTCATCGGCGGATGTGGACCATGTCAGTGGAAAGTATTTCAACTACGACTTGAAGGAGACGCGGTCCTCTGAAGAATCGTACGATGAGGCTGTGGCAAAACGTTTATGGGATGTGAGCGAGAAATTGGTAGCACGCAGCCATTGATTTTGTGTTCCGTTTACAGGCCAGGATGATTCACTCTTTTCACACGCATTGAAAGCCAATAAAGAGCAAGCAATCCAAGCAGTGAAATAGCGAGCATCACCGGAATGGCCTCCAGCGAGATGCGCTGTGCCAGCACACCGGCCAAAGAGGGAAGCAAGGCGCCTCCTAAAGCCGCCGCGCTCAATTGAATTCCAATCGTGTTCGCCGCGTGATGCGGTCCCACACGCTGGCTGGTACTCGAAACCAGGCCGGGAAATATCGGCGCCATGGCAAAGCCGACCAGGAACAATCCTGCCAGGCTCATCGCGGGGGATGGATTCCACCAAAATAGGATTGCGCCCGCAAACGCCAGCGTCATCTCAACGAGCATTAGGGCATTAAGTCGGATGCGGTGGGCATAGAGCCCGGCCAATACGCGCCCGATGGTAAAGGTTGCCCAGAACCCGCCAGCCCAGAGCCCGGCCCACTGCGGACCCACCCCGCGGCTTTCCGTGAGCAGCGTATAAGTCCAGTTGCCCAATGTGAATTCTGCGCCGGTATAAAGCAAGAACATCAAAATGCTGATCCATGTCATGGATTGGAGCAGTGTGTCCCGCAGCGAGGTTTGGTAGTCCATCAAACCCCGCGCGCTGTCCTTATTTTCGGGTGTCAGGGTCTTTGGTTTCTTCCAGGCGGAGAGTGTCAGCCAGAAGCTGACTGCCATGGCCGCGGTCAGGATGCCGACGAAGAGATATCCCGGACGCCACGAGACAAACTGAGCGAGGCTGGCGGTCACAACGATTGGACTGAGCGTCGCGCCGACCCCGTAACAGGCGTGAAGCCACTGCATTTGACCCTCGTTGTATTCGGATGCCAGGTAGGTATTGAGTCCCGCATCCATCACGCCTGATCCGAATCCGCCAATACAGCCGATCGCGACGATCACGCTCCAGCCGGGAGCCACGGTGTAGCCGACCAGAGATACGGCCGATGCCACGCTGGAAAATATCAACAGCAGTCCGATCCCGAAGCGGTTGATCAGTTTGGCGATAAAGAAGCTCGAGGTCAGATACCCGATCGTTGAGGAAAAAAGCAGGAATCCCATGGCGTCCAAAGGCACTGCAAAATCCGCGCGCAGCGTGGGCCAAGCCACGCCCAACAAGCCGGTGGGTAGTCCCAGGGTGACGAAAGCGGCGTACGCCAGAACCAACAGGTTCGCTCTGGTACGAGGCAGATGGTTGTTATCGGATTTCATCGGACCATTCTCTCGCGGCCTAACTTAATTAAAAGCAACGCCGCTATTTTCCGACCAATCCCTTGGCAAAGTTGGTTAGGTTATTACAGCGATTATGCCATGAATGACGAGATTATAGCATGCGGCGGCAAGCCCTCATGGGAATCGCAGCTGGCTGATCTTCATTCATCTTCACAAGCGCAGATTTTCGGAGTGTATAATGAGCCCTTAGGCGAGAAGGACAGTCCTTACTGGAAATCTCCGATTCGGTCGCGCCTGACGAGTCTGCACTTCCGCGAAGAAAAGCTTTGCTTATCGGTGGGAATCAATTTCTGAGGCACCACTCCCGTCCTCGGATCCTATAACCAGGGAAGATCTAAGCCAAAACATATTCAAGGAGCAGGACCGCATGTCAACGATGAGAGCAATGCAGGTAAGATCGGCCGGAGTGGATTTTGAGTTGGTCCGCAGAGATGTTCCGGAGCCGAAAGACGGTGAAGTCCTGATCCAGGTGGAGGCGTGCGGGATCTGTCACGGTGATGCGATCACCAAAGAAGGGCGTTACCGCGGCATCACCTATCCCCGAGTCCCCGGACACGAGGTAGTGGGGCGGATCCGCGCATTGGGGGCGGACGTTTCGTACTGGAAAGTGGATCAACGCGTGGGCGTGGGTTGGTATGGCGGGCCCTGCCTCAAATGCGATGCCTGCCAGCGCGGCGATCTTGATAAGTGCACCAATATTCTGACGCCCGGTATTTCATTCGACGGCGGTTATGCGGAATGGATGACCGTCTCGGCGCGCGCCCTCGCACCGATCCCTGCCGAATTTGATGCGGTCCAGGCGGCGCCCTTGCTCTGCGCCGGACGGACAACGTTCTCCGCCTTGCGCGGCAGCGGCGCAAAAGGCGGAGACTTGGTGGCGGTTCAAGGTCTCGGAGGCCTTGGGCATATGGCGGTGCAGTTTTCAAAAAAACTCGGCTTCCGAACGGTGGTGTTGTCGCGCGGCAGGGAAAAAGAGGAACTGGCCTATCAATTGGGCGCGCAGACCTATATTGATACCGAAGCCGCGAACCCTGCGGATGAACTCAGGAAACTGGGCGGAGCGCGGGTGATTCTGGCGACCGCCCCCGACAGCCAAGCCATATCTGCGATCATCAACGGTCTGGGCTCGGACGGCGAGTTGATCATAGTCTCCGCTCCCAGCGACCCAATTCAGATTTTCCCCTGGCAGTTGTTCCAGGGCCGGCGTGCGATCAAAGGCTGGGTTGCCAGCCGGAGCGAGACAGCGGATGCGTTGAACTTCAGCGCGGCTGCAAAAATTGTTCCCATGATCGAAGTCTTTCCATTGGAACAAGCCGCGCTGGCTTTTGAAAAGATGATGACAGCCAAAGTGCGTTTCCGGTCCGTTTTGAAAATGGATCGTTGAGCCTTTAAAAGGAGAAGATTATGTCCGATATCCTACAGCTGATTCAAGATCGGCGATCCGTTCGAGCGCCCTTTGACCCGGAGCGCCGCCTTGCGATGCAGGATGTACAGCAGATCCTGGAAGCCGCGCGTTGGTCGCCCACTGCCCACAATATGCAGAACTTCGAGATCCTCGTCGTGGATGACCGGGAAACCTTAAGGAAATTGGGAGACATCCAGTCTCCGCCCTCCGAGGTGTTCCTCCGCGAGAACTTTGAACAACTCTCATTTTCGGAAGAGGAACTGCTTAGGAAGAAGGTTGGAGTCCTTGGCACCATGTTCCCCGCCGCCTGGCGCACCCCCGGCACGGACTTTGCCGAGGTCGCCCGCAACAGCCCGCCCTCTGCTTTGAAGGACACGCTGAAAGGTTGTCCTTTGGTGTTGATCGTGGTCTATGATGCGCGCAAACGAGCGCCTGCCTCGGACGGGGATGTGCTCGGTTTCATAAGCCTGGGATGCTTGATGGAGAATATGTGGCTGGCGGCGCAGTCTCTGGGAATCGGTCTTCAAATCATGAGCGTCTTCAGCGGCCATGCCATCGAAAAGGAAGTTAAGAAGATACTCGCCGTTCCCGAATATATGAAGATCGCGTTTGCCGCGCGCCTGGGCTATGCCGCGCCCACGGGTTTTAAGTATCTGAGAGTCCGGCGCGCTGTGGATGACTTCGCCCATCATAATCGATTTGGAACGAAGATCCGGGGAAGCTGACCTTTATACGGATTGGGACAACCTAATAATTTTGCAATCTACCCTGCCTGTTTCGGGTGCAAACGGGTATAATCGATACTTGCATTTTGAAACTATTGCAACAACGAAGGAATAATGGAAACGAAACCTGATCTCACGAAGGGGCGGATCGCCTACAAATGGATTGCCCTCTCCAACACCACTCTCGGAATCTTTATGGCCATGCTCGATGGCAGCATCGTCGAAATTTCCCTGCCTGCCATCTTTCACGGCATCGGCTTGAATCCCCTCGCGCCCGGAGAAACCGATTATCTCTTGTGGACGTTGATGGGATATCTGGTCGTTACGGCGACCTTGCTGGTGACCTTCGGCCGCATCTCCGACATGTTTGGCCGCGTGCGGCTCTATAACCTGGGCTTTGCGATCTTTGCGGTCGGCTCCATTCTGCTCTATCTGGTGAGTGGAACCGGAAATGGCGCCGCGCTGCAGATCATTATCTTCCGACTAATTCAAGCCGTCGGGGGCGCGTTCCTGATGGCCAACTCCACCGCGATCATCACGGACGCCTTCCCGCCGAATCAGCGCGGCCTGGCGATGGGTATCAATATGATCGCTGGAACCACCGGCACCTTTATTGGCCTCCTCGCAGGCGGAATTCTGGCGGCGATCAATTGGCGCTATGTATTCCTCGTCAGCGTTCCATTTTCCGTCGGTGGGACGATCTGGGCCTATCTCGCCCTTCATGAAACTGCCACGATCCGCAAGCACCAGCATCTCGACATTCCCGGCAATATCCTATTCGCCTTCGGCTTGACGGCACTGCTGGTCGGCACGACCTATGGGATCGAGCCGTACGGCAGCTCAACCATGGGCTGGGGCAATCCCTTCGTGCTGTCGTGCTTGATTGGCGGCGCGCTGGCCCTGATCGCCTTTGTTTTTGTGGAGCAGCGTGCACGCGAACCCATGTTCCGGCTCGAGTTGTTCAAGATCCGGATGTTCAGCGCGGGCAACCTGGCCGGTTTCCTGGCGGCCCTGGCGCGCGGCGGACTCAATTTAATGATCATCATCTGGCTGCAGGGGATCTGGTTGCCGTTGCACGGCTATCCCTTTGAAGATACGCCGCTGTGGGCTGGCATCTACATGCTGCCGCTGACGATTGGCTTCATGATCATGGGGCCCATCAGCGGGTTCCTGTCCGACCGATACGGTGCCCGTATCTTCTCCACGGCCGGAATGTTGGTCACGGTTGCCGGTTTTGCGGGGCTGTACATGATGCCAATCAACTTCACCTACATCTTTTTCGCCCTGGCAATCCTGGTGATCGGAATGGGCATGGGGATGTTCGTCTCTCCCAACACCACCGCCATCATGAATTCGGTCCCCGCGGAACACCGCGGTGCCTCATCGGGGATGCGCGCTACATTCCAGAATACCGCCAACACCATCAGCATCACGTGGATCTTCACCATGGTTACTCTCGGCTTGGCCTCGCATTTGCCGACAGCCTTGTTTCAGGGCCTGACGCAGGCGGGCATTCCAAACAACGTTGCCCATCAGGTCGCGAACCTGCCTCCGACCGCGGCTTTGTTTGCAGCCTTTCTGGGTTACAACCCGATCAAAGCGATCCTGCCCTCGGCTGTGCTCCAGCAATTGCCGACGGCTTCGCAGGCGCTGCTTCTCAGCAAACCGTTCTTCCCGAACCTGATCTCGAGGCCCTTTGACTTTGGGCTGCGCATTGCATTTTCCATCTCGGCCGTACTCGGCCTGATTTCCGCGGTGGCTTCGCTCATGCGCGGCAAGCGGGTCATCTACGGGGCAGAAGGCCAAGTCCAGCTGGAGGCAGCTGAAATGGAGCAAAGCTTAAAGTAAGCGCCTGTAATTCATCATGGCGAGGGATGCCACAGCAGCGCAAAGAGCAGTGCCAGCGCGGCGAGCAGCGCTCCAAAGGCCGTAAAGAACACGCTGATTTCTGTCGTCTCGTGTTTCATGATCAGATAGGTTGGCAGACTCCGGAACACATTTTCAAGCTCACCGGCGCTCGAAGCGGCATAATAGGTTCCGCCGGTCATGGCCGCGACCTGTTTTAGCGTCGCGTCGTCAATGCCGCGTTGGAAACCTCCGAAGCCGCCTCCAAAGCCTCCGCCAAAGCCGCCTCCAAAACCTCCCGGATCGCGATATCCGTATCCGCCCCCGCCAAATCCAAAGCCATATTGGCTGTCGCTCTGACACATGGCAAACTCCGAACCGTTCGGCGTACCAAAGCCAATGGTGTAGACCCGCACGCCGCGATCTGCGGCCTGCTGCGCCGCGTCCAATGGCAATGGGCCAGTATTGCTGACGCCGTCCGTAAGCACGACAATGATGTCAGGGACGTAGGCGCCTTTGGGAACGGGAGTCGGTTCAATTCCGGGATTTGAATCGGTGATGCTCGGCGCGACGTTCTTATCCACCTGAGCGATCGCATCGATGGCGGTCAGGATTCCGCTTCCGATGGCGGTCCGGCGTCCCACCAGCAGACTCTGGACTGCCGCGTCCAGCAGTTCCCGATCGCTCGTGGGCGGCTGGATGATTTCCGCGAAGGTGGAAAAGGCGACCAGTCCGATCTGCGTGTTGGAACTCTGACGTTGAATGAATGACAGGGCCGCGTTTTCGGCGGCCTGAAGGCGCGTAGGTTGAATATCGGTGGAGCACATGCTGCGCGAAACATCGATGGTCAGGATGATGGTCGCTTTGCCGGCCGGCACGCTGATGACCCGGACCGGACGCGCCAAGGCAACGATCAGGCCGCTCAGGGCGAGTAAGAAAAATAGGAACGGCAGGTGCCGCCGCACCCAGGACTGCCGCGGCACCGAATCGCGCACCAACGCCAGGCTCGAATATCGTACAGCAAATGGTCGGCGGTGCCTCAGGATCCAAATATAAGCGATGATCAATGCTGGAATGAGTATCAGTAAGTAAAGGAAAGACGGCCAAAGCCATGTCATATGCGGCTCCAATACGTCGAGAGATTCGGACCAATCACGGTAAATGGCTGAACCAGAATAGAGACAACATCCCGCCGATCAGCATCAGCAGAATGCCTGCACCTGCAAAGATCGATGTAATTTCTGTCTCTTGGGGCGTGACCACCAATTGTGTATTGAGGTTGCTGTAAATCTTGATCAGATCCTGTGTGCTCTGCGCGTCGTAATAGGTTCCACCGGTGATCAGCGAAATCTGTTTGAGCAGGTCTTCATCCAACTGGGTGTGAACGGTAAAACCATTGATGTGCAGGTTGGTGCCTGCCGCGCTTCCGATGCCGACCGTGTAGATCCGCACGCCGCGCTCCGCGGCGGCTTGCGCCGCGGCCAACGGATCAGGGTTCTCGTTATTCTCTCCATCGGTCAATAAAATAATATCCGCCGAGGTGTAGGTCCCTGGCGGCACGGGCGTCGGTGTCAGGGTCGGGACAGGCGTCAAGTTGGTGTACACCTCGGAGGGCTGGCCCGCACCGACCTCAATGGCTTTGAGCGAGCTCTCGATTCCGCTGGAGAGCGATGTGCCCCGTTCCGGCGCCAGGCGATCGATCGCCTCCAGGATCGCGTTCTGGTCATCGGTCGGCGTTTGAACGGAGAGGCCGTTGTCGCTGAAGGCCACGACGCCGATCCGAACGGTGGAAGGCTGCTCCTCAACGAAACTCTTGGCGGCGGCCTTGGCGGCTTCCATCCGCGTCGGCTTGAGATCATCTGCGGCCATACTCCCGGAAACATCGAACGCCAGAATGACCGTCCCTTCGATGTGCGGCAGGCTGACCTCGGTCTGCGGGCGTGCCAGCCCCACGCCGAGAATCGTGAGCGAGAGCAAAAAAAGGATCGGCGGGATGTGGCGGCGCGCGCCGGGATCCTGCCTGGAAGCTCCCGGCGCGGGGCTGAGCGTTTGGTAATTCGCGGCGATCCGTTTTCGCCGGCGTTGCAGCATGAGATACAGCGCGCCCAGGAGCGGAATCAAGATCAACGAATAAAGCATGGCCGGCCAGAGGAAGGTCATGGGTTATTTCCGGCGTGCCTGCCGTGCTTGAGCAAATCCGATAATGGCTTTGACCAAATCATCCCTGGTGGAAAGCGATAATGTATCCACGCCGGCGCGTTTGAAAGCCAGATTCAATTCCGCTTCGCGGCGCTCGGCGGCTTCTTGGAATCGCCTGCGAAATTTCCGGTTTGAGGTGTCCACATACAACTGCTCGCCGGTTTCCGCGTCTTCCATGATGATCGGACCGGCATCGGGCAATTCGGTTTCGCGCGGATCCCATAACCGGACCGCCAGGACTTCATGCCGCTTGTTGAGCAAATTCAAGGAGTGCTCCCATCCCCGTTCGCTGATGAAGTCGGAGATCACAAAGACCAGCGAACGCCGTTTGATGGAATTCAGCGCGGCCTGGAACAGCAGATCGAGATTGGTGAACGGGGCGCGAGTCAGCGATGGCTGTTTAAGCAGATCGTGGATGAGCAGAAGCACTTGGTCGCGTCCGCCGCGGGCGGGAATGATGCGTTCGATGCGGCTGTCATAAAAGATCGCCCCGATGCGATTTCCGTGCCGCGTCAATAACCGTGCCAGGGTCGTGACGAAGTCGATCAGCAGCGTGCGCTTGAGGTTCTGCACCGTTCCAAAGTCCACCGACGGGCTCAGGTCGAGCAGGAACCAGGCGGTGATTTCACGGTCCTCCATATACTGCCGGACGTACGGCGTGTTCATGCGCGCCGTGACGTTCCAGTCCATGTAGCGGATATCATCCTCGGGTTGGTATTCGCGCAGGTCGGCGAAATCCACGCCGTAGCCGTAGAACAGACTGCGATAATCGCCTTGAAGCAGACCATCCAATTTGCGGACGACCTGCCAATCGAGTCGCTGAAGGATTCGTTCAGGCGTTGACGTTGCGGTTGACATGTTCGTGCAGCGGGACAACCGGTATCGGTATGCGGTCGAAGATTTTTTTCAAGATGTCATCCGCAGCCACGGTATCGGAAAGCGCTTCATAGGAAAGCACCAGGCGATGACGCATCACGTCCGGGGCCATATCCAGGATATCTTGGGGAAGGGCGTAATCGCGCCCGCGCACAAAGGCCAGTGCGCGCGCGGTGAGGATCAAGTTGATGGAGGCGCGCGGGCTGGCGCCGAACACAATGTAAGGCACCAACTCCTTCAAGCCGACCTCTTGGGGTTGGCGCGTGGCCGTGACCATGCGCACGGCGTACTCGATCAAGGCCGGATCCACGAAAACCTGGTCCGATTCTTTTTGCAGTTCGAGCAATTGATCGGTGGTCAATACCTTCTGGATGGCTTGCAGCGCGCCGGTCATGCGCTCGACGATCACGAATTCCTCGGTCGCGTTGGGATAACCGACCAGCACTTTGAGCATGAACCGGTCCACTTGTGCCTCCGGCAGCGCATACGTGCCCTCGGTCTCGATCGGATTTTGGGTCGCCAGCACGAGAAATGGATTCGGAACCTTGAAGGTCTCGTGTCCAATCGTGACCTGGTGCTCCTGCATCACCTCCAGCAGGGCGCTTTGCACCTTGGCGGGAGCGCGGTTGATTTCATCGGCCAGCAGCAGGTTGGTAAAGACCGGTCCGAGCGACGTGTTAAATTCACCCGTCTTCTGGTTGTAGATGCGCGTGCCGATCAAATCGGCCGGGACCAGATCAGGCGTAAACTGAATGCGTTTGAATTCACCGCCGATGGACTCGGCAAGTGTTTTGATGGCCATGGTCTTGGCCAACCCCGGCACGCCTTCCACCAGAATATGGCCGCGTGCCAGCAGGGCCACGATCATCCGCTCCAGCAGATGATCCTGACCGACGATGACCTTCTTCACCTCATATAGTACGCGTTCCATCGGTGTGTGCTCCGATTCCATTTTTTGGTCCATGGTATGTCCTTTCCTGGGCAGTTCCAATGACTTCAATCAATCGGGAGGCAACCCGGCCGCGGAGGCCGCGGTATTGATGGGAACCGCGAAGCCGATGCCCACGAAGAAATTTTGATCGGTCGGATTTACGAGCCCTTCTATGATCCCGATCACCTCGCCGTAGCGGTTGAGCAGCGGTCCGCCGGAATTGCCGGGGTTGACCGCCGCGTCGATTTGAATCAAACCTTGGAGTCTGATATTGGTTCCGGTCGGTTGAAATGAACGATCAAAACCGGAGATGACCCCTGCGCTCATCGAACTGTACAAGCCATACGGATTACCGACCACATAGGCTTCATCACCGATGCGCATGGCGTTGGGATTTCCCAGGACCGCCGGGACCAGAAGTGCCGGGGGGTGGTCCGGTTGCACCACCGCGATGTCATCCTGCGGTTGTTTGGCCGTGATTTGCCCGCTCGATTGCGATCCATCTGCAAACGTCAGTTGGATGCTGGATGAGCTGGCCACCACATGCAGTGCGGTAAGGATGTCGCCGCCCTGATCGATCACGACACCGCTGCCCAGACTATTCTCGGCGTTTCCTGCAGAGTCAGTGGACTTGGTTTCGATCAGGACGAGCGACGGTTGAATCACCTGAAAGACCTGCTCCGAAAAAGCCGGGGGCGGCGTGGCAGACGCCAGCGCTTGGGCGACTGTGGTGCTCACTGCGTTGTTGGTCAATGGATGCGGGGCGGGGAAAAGAATGTTATAAAGGATGAGCGCGGCGAACGCAGCCAGTACGCCGCCGGCAAACGGCGCGGAGGCCCGCACACCTGCGCGGAAACGTCCCCAACGCTTTCGCCATATCTCCGAACGTGAAGCAGATGCTTCGGCCATATCCTCTCTCGCACACCTCTAAGATGTGGCAAATGCAATCATTTGAAACAGCTTTTTGTCAAATGATCGAAGGTGCCCTCTGATGAAATCTCAACGGTTAATGGATTTGATTATAGGACTTTTTTCTGAAATGAAGATGAGATAATTGTGCGAAAATGCGCGGAGGTTGCGCTGTGTTTAGGCTGGTTCGACCTTTTCGACCACGACCGTCGCCTCCGTCAATAATGCCGCAATGGCGCCGATGGCGGCTAACTGCGGAGCGATCAGCGCCCCAACCACGCCGAAGGTCATCGGGATCTCCATGACCGTCTTGCCTTCTTTGTTCTTAATGATGATGCGGCGAATGTTTCCTTCGTGGACGAGCTTCTTGACTCTGCTCAACAATTCCTCGCCGTCCACGCGGAATTCCTCTGTGCGGAACTTTTCTTCAGGCATTTGATTCTCCTTTCCGAAAGTCGAGCTGCCATTTGATGCGGTCCGGAAACAACAAAAGGCATCCCACAATCAGCATGACGCAATAAATCAATGGAAACTTTAGATAACCCGGACCCACAAACCCCGCCAGGGCGATCAAGGAAACGATCAATGGAATCGTGGATAAGGGGCCCGTCCCCACGATTTTCCTTGAGGCCAGGATACGGAGGAGACATAGAATTGGAATCAGCAAAATGACAAGATCATGGTAATGAGCATAAGGGACCAGCAGGATGGAACACAGAGCCAGCAGGCCGATCTGCTTTTCCAGAATTTCCTGGCTTTTATGCCAAACCAAACAGAAGAGGGCGATGCCTGCAAGATAGCAGCCCCAGATGAAATCACTGACGAACGTTATGTCGATCACCTCGAAGTTGCGCCGGATGATACCGGAAAGGGTGGGCATATCCAGGGCGTGGGGCTGTGTCCAAATCGTGCTTTCGATGAGCTGGAGACTGTTGAGAAAACTCAGCATGCCATCCGTCTTGATCAAGGCCCAGCTAATGATCCCAAGAATCGCGCCGCCTAAGGCAAAGCCCCAAAACACCCTCCTTTCTTTAAACAGGAACGGAATGGATAGAAACAGGGCCGTCTGCGGGCGGACAGCGCTCAGGCTTAACCCCAGGCCTGCCAGGAAAGGTTTTTCCATGGATAAGCCCCACAGCCAGATTGCCAGTCCGAGCAAGAGGATGGCATCATCCTGGCCGTTCATCAAGGCGGAAAAGGTCGGGAAGAACAAGAATATTCCTGAGAACAGGATAATATTTTCCTGCCTTTTGAAATCCCGGCCGTGTAACAGGTTGACGAGCAGACAGGAACTTGCCGCATTCAGCAGAAGCAGCACGATGGCCCAGCGCAAAAAAGAATGGATATAGTTGGAATCCACGATCAGCGCCGCCAGCAGGGCGATCAAAGGGACATGAGTATAAAGCTCAGGTACGACTTGGAAGCCCACGACGGCTGCCTCGACTTTTTGCTGGCTCTGTATCCGATAGATATTTTGGAAGCCCTCGGTCTGTGCAATTCTGCCGAACGAATAAAAACCGATAAAATCGGAACCGGTCCTTTGCTTGGGATCGTTGAGCATGTTGGCCCAAAGAAGGATGTAAATGAGAGTCAGTGAGGCCAATCCCACAATGGTGAATACGCGGCGTGGATTAATGTCCATCCTAGGGTTCCGAGCCGGATGGTTTCCAAAGAGCGTAATCGCGGGGCATACGGATCATTCCTATCGGTCGTCCACCAACAAGTGCTTGTACCATAGCCATTGCAGGACGGCTCCCGCCACGAAAGCAACGAGGATGATGCCCCAGCTCCACCATGTGCTCAGGCTGAGGGCGAACAAAACAAAATAGACCGCGGCGGCGGTCGTCAGTGCTCCCAGCAGAGCCACTTCCAGCGCGATCAAATTCGCAATGCTGTACGCTTTGTCGGTGGGCGGGATGGTATTGACGCGCCATTTAAACGCGGGTTCTGTGTCGGGAAACTTCCGGATGTAGAAATCCTTGATCTGGTTCATGGCCTCGATGGATTCGTGCCAGGCCGCGCGCAAACGGGCTAACTGCGAAATGGTCAACGCGCCGAGAATGGTTAAGACGAAAAACAGAATTGCAAAGGCAATGGACACACCTCTCAGGTTATCCTTGGCAAATTGCGTGCCGAGAATCGCCGCTACGATGGAGCCGACGGAGACAAAATAGAAGGAGGCCACGCGCGAGCGATCTTCGTTGGCATCGTGCGCGGTGGTCGCGATATATTCATATTCGGCAATCAAAATGTCATCGGGGATGATTAACTCGGAATCGGTTTTCAGCCTTGGCATGTTCCCTCCGGTTGCGGAAGTTTTTCATGAGGAACGTACGAGCTGGACGAGATTCAATTGTACAACATCGGGTCTTTTCTGTCAGGTCGCAGTCAGGAAGATTGACACTTTCGTACCATCCGGAGCCGTCATATACTTGGATCATTGTTTCATGCCCGGAGACGAATATGATCACCATCCAACTCGTGGATACTGAGAACAAGCTGCAGGTCAAGCAATTTGTCGAATTTCCCTTCATGCTCTACAAAGATTGCACGCAATGGGTTCCGCCGCTCTTCACCGACTCCTATCTTCAGCTGAACCGCCAAAAGCATCCGTTCTTTGAACATTCCGCGGCCGATTTTTTTCTGGCCTTCCGTGATGGGAAACTGGTTGGCCGGATCGCTGCGCTGGAGAATAAGCCATTCAATCAATACCACAAGACGCAGGATGCCGAGTTCTATTTCTTCGATTCGATCAATGAGCCGGAGGTCGCAGGCGCTTTGTTCGCCGCAGTCTTTGATTGGGCGAAGAGGCGGGGTCTGGATCGTGTGGTCGGCCCCAAAGGAATGTCGGCGTTCGACGGCTATGGGATCCAGATCGAAGGCTTCGAGCACCGCCAGATGATGACGATGATGAACTACAACTTTGATTATTATCGCCCTTTGGTCGAGGCGCTCGGCTTTGAAAAAGAAGTGGATTTCGTCTCCTGCTACCTGTCGTCCGATGCTTTCAAGGTCCCTGATCGTGTAGTGCGAATCGCGCAGCGCGCGGCGGAACGCGGCCATCTCCAGGTCAAACAATTCAAGAGCAAAGGCGAATTGGTCTCGTGGGCAAACCGCATCGGTCAGGCCTATAACAAGGCGTTCGTCAATAACTGGGAATATTACCCCCTGACCGCCAATGAAATCAAATTCGTGGTGGACAACATAATGATGGTCGCCGATCACCGCATGATCAAGATCATCACCCACGAAGGCGAAGTGGTTGGCTTCCTTTTCGCTTTTGCGGATGTGTCTGCTGCGTTGCAGCGGGCCAGGGGACATCTGAACCCATTCAGTCTCGTTGACCTTTTGCTGGAGATGAGGCGCACGAAAACGGTCTCAGGGAATGGGATGGGCATCCTGCCGGCGTTCCAAGGTCACGGCGGCAATGCCCTTCTCTATTCGGAGCTGGGCAAAACCCTTTTGGAATTCCATCAATTCGAGCACGTGGAAATGACGCAGGTCGCCGAGACAACCCATCAGATGCGGGCGGACCTGAAGAACCTGAACGGCGTGGAGTACAAGAACCATCGCGTGTATCGCAAATCAATTTGAGAAGCTGGAACGCTTGATAGAAAGACTAAAAAATCCCCGCTCGGAAGGCGAGCGGGGATTTTGTCAGGTGATATTTTAGAGTGCGATGACATTCGCAGCTTGAGGGCCCTTGGGACCCTGTTCAACCGTGAACTCCACCTTTTGGCCCTCGGTGAGCTTACGAAAGCCTTCGCTCTGGATAGCGGAATAATGGACAAACACATCAGGGCCGCCCTCGCGGGAAATGAAGCCGTAGCCTTTCTCCGCATTGAACCACTTGACCGTTCCGACGATACGTTCGGACATTGCTTTGCCTCCTTCTGGCAAAAAAGAAAAAAATGATGATGATGTCGCACGTCCATCGAACGGTCTATTAACCAAACGACCCGCCGAAGTACCCTCGGGTCGTTCTGTTCTACTTCCCACGATAGCGTACTGGCATCTTGCAAGTATTGATGATACAAGCAATCTGTTAAACCGTCAAGGAAATTGAGACCGCGCGACGGTGAAAAGCTGGCGAACCGATCCGGTCAAACGACGTTTTGGGCCGGCGGGGAGCGGGGGAGGTGGAGGCTGGGTTTTCGGCGGCCGGTCTGATCGCCGCAGCAGGAGGACCGATCCGCCGCGCAAATCTCCCGAGGATGCGCGCTACAATAAGCGCATGAAGGAATTCAGGGGCCGAATGGGTTTTGTGAGGAAAAAGCTGTGGCTTTTCCTTTTCGCAGGGCTGGCCGCACTTGCCGGATTCCTGCTGTACGTGCTGTGGGACTTGCCGTCCATTAATGCGATCCCTGCCAATCTGCAACAGCCCAGCATCCGCATCACGGACCGCAACGGACGTCTGCTCTACGATATTCTGCCGGAGCAGGGCGGACGGCATGCGGTGCTTTCGTTCGCGGACATTCCCCAATGCATGAAGGATGCCACCATTGCGGTGGAGGACAAAAGTTTTTACAGCAACCCCGGCACCGACCTGAGCGGCATCGTGCGAGCCTTATGGATCGACCTGCGCGGCGGCGAGCCGATTGCCGGCGGGAGCACCATCACCCAGCAGGTGGCACGCAATCTGTTGTTGAAGGAGAATGAACGTTATCAACGGACGCTGCGCCGCAAGATCCGCGAAACGATTCTGGCCTGGGAGTTGACGCGGGAACTGTCCAAGAATGACATTCTGGCTTTGTATCTCAATCAAGTCAACTATGGCGGCATGGCGTACGGCGTCGAAGCCGCGGCACAAACTTACTTTGGCAAACCTGCCAGCGATCTGCTTTTGCCCGAGTGCGCCTTGCTGGCGGGGCTGCCGCAAGCGCCGGGACTGTATGATCCATTTACGAATCCTGGCTTGGCAAAGCAGCGTCAAGAAATTGTTTTGGGTTTGATGGAAAAACAGGGCTACACCACGCGCGAGCAGAGTCTCGAGGCGGAGTCCGCGCCGCTGAGTTATAACCCGGCTCCGTATCCGATCGAAGCGCCGCATTTCATCTGGCTTATCAAGGACCAGCTCGACGCGTTGTTCTCATCCGGAAAATTGAATCCGAATCAGAGTTTGGTGGTCCGCACCACTCTGGACTTGAACGATCAAATGCTGGCGGAACAAATCGTGGCGCGTCATATCGAGCAGTTCAAGCCCAAGCCGGGTGAAATCAGCCACAACGTCAATAATGCGGCGCTGGTGATCCTTGACCCGCATACCGGGGAGATCCTGGCGCTGGTCGGCAGCGCGGATTATTTCGATCCGTCCATCGACGGTGCGCTCGACATGGCGACTTCGCCGCGTCAGACCGGCTCGGCTTTCAAACCGTTCATCTATGCCCTGGCACTGGACCCGGATCAAGCCGACCCGTGGACGGCCGCCACCTCGATCCTCGATGTGTCCACCACGTTCATCACGCACGATGGACAGCCCTACACGCCGGTGGATTATGACGGCCGCGAACATGGACCGGTGTCGGTGCGCCAGGCGCTGGCTTCCTCGTTGAACATTCCCGCCGTGCGAACGTTAAAGAAAGTCGGCATCGAAAACACGATCGATCTTGCGGATCATCTCGGCATCACCTCGCTGGGCGATCCGCAGGATTATGATTTGTCGCTGGTCTTGGGGGGAGGTGAGGTCAGCCTGCTCCAGCTTTCGACGGCGTATGCGAGTCTGGCAAACGGCGGATACTACACCGGCAATTATTCGATCCTCGATGTGCGCGACGCGGATGGCAACCTGCTTTACACGCAGGATAAGACTCCGCCGCTCCAGGTCTTCGACCCGCGCGTGGTGTGGCTCATCAGCGACATCCTCAGCGACGACCGCGCCCGCCAAATCGGCTTCGGACTCGACAGCACCTTGAAGATCGATCACACCGCTGCGGTCAAGACCGGAACAACAACCAACTTCCATGATAACTGGACGATTGGTTACACCCCCGATCTGCTCGTAGGTGTGTGGGTTGGCAACAGTAATTACGAAGCGATGCACGATGTCACCGGGGTGACCGGCGCCGCACCGATTTGGAACGAAGCTATGCGCGCCCTGCTGGCAGGGAAACCCGATCAGCCATTTGCTCGACCCGATGGATTGAAGCAAGTGACGGTGTGTGATCTTTCGGGTTTGCTTCCGACATCTGCCTGTCCCTACACACACATGGAATGGTTCATTGATGGCACCGAGCCGACGCAAACCGACACGTATTATCAGCAGGTTTGGATTGATACGCTGACCAACTCACTTGCCAGCGATCTCACTCCGCCCGACAGACGCAAATCCATTATTGCACTTAATTTACCAGTTGAGGCACAAACTTGGGCGCGTGCCCAAGGCTTGCCATTATTGGTGGACCTGCAACAAAACACAGAATCGATTCAGGCGAACAGCCTGACGCTGATCTCTCCCACTCCGAATACCACCTATCGCATCACGCCGGATTTGGATTTATCTGCCCAAGAGCTTTCGGTGGAAGCCGTTGCCGGTCAGAGTTTTTCCAAAGTCACGATCTACGTGGACGGAAATATATTGGCTGCACTTTCAAATCCACCTTATCAAACCTGGTGGACATTATCGGCAGGCACCCATGACTTTTGGGCCGAAGGAACAACGGCGAATGGAGAAAGTGTCACAAGCGGACACGTAACAATCAATGTGTTGCGATAGGCTTCTCGTCTTTCTGATTGGATTGAGATATCTTTGGTGCTATCATAAGTTCAAACAATCTCTCTTGATGACCAAGTTATCTTGACATTCGCTATGCAAAGTGATTTTCCGAATCTCTTGAGACGGACCGCAAATTTATCAGCCATCTGGTTTTTCTTGCTGGCTGTAATTTTTTGGATACTCTTGCTTTCCGTATCCGGGGATGAGCCGGGTCCGACGCGCAGAGTGGTAGTAGCCGAGGCAGTGCCCGCGAGCTGCAGTTTTCCCGCGAGCAGGGGCTGGATCGAAAAGGTCAACCGCATCCGGTGGGTCGCTTACAGCTCGCCGCATCTTGATTCTGATCAAGGCTTTTATCAGCCTACACCTGAGACGATCTATCAAGACTTGACCGTATTGAGAAAAGCCCAATTTACGGGCCTGATTACATATGGCTCTGCCGGAATCATGGGAACACAATTCCCGGGTATCGCCCAGTCTCTCGGATTCCGGGGAATCATCATGGGCATTTGGAGTCCAACCAGTCAGGATGAACTTAATAATGCTCAAAACGCGGCAAGTTTGCCGATTGTGCTCGGTTACAGCATCGGGAACGAAGGCCTTTCCGGTGCGCGGGACCGATATTCGATTTCCATTCTTTGCTCGGCAATTGCTGATTTGCGATCGCGCACGGGAAGACCGGTTGCAACATCGGAGGATGTTGACACTTATGATTCGAGGCCCGGTCTTTTGTCGGTCGGCGACTGGCTGTTTCCTATCGCACATCCATACTGGCATTCCACCAAGTATCCTCAGGATGCCGTTCAATGGGAACAGGCCCAATACAGCGCGTTGCAGGATAAAACCGGCCTTTTTGTATTCTTCAAAGAGGTTGGTCTGCCAACCTCCGGTGCCTATGGTTTATCAGACTTCAATCAGGATTTGTTTTATCGCGGGCTGGCAGAGACGGATGTCCGATTTGCCTATTTTGAAGCCTTTGATCAACCGTCCAAAACCCACGCTTCCGTTGAGCCTCATTGGGGAATTTTCCAGGCGGACCTTGGTCCCAAATTGTTAGGTTGGAATCTGATGGGATACCGTCTGTTCACCGCAGATCCCGGGTCTGATTTTTGGGTGCAGGAATGTTCGGGAAGGAACCGCAACCAGTGCATCATGGACGTCCATGAGACGGAGCTCGTAGTCGGCAAGGATTTGCGGGATAAACAGTATCGTTCGATCCTTTCGTTCAATACTTCTGGTCTGCCAGATAACGCGGTCATTACATCCATTAAATTGAAACTTAAATCGACAGGTGTCGCAGGTGTAAGCCCATTGAACAATCGGCATGGCCTCATGGTGGATATTTGCACATCGCCCAGCTATCGGACAGTGAGATATCAAACGATTGAGTCACCGAATGGGCTGAACTGTAATGATAACGTGGGAACTCTTGACCCGGCCCCCAATAGCGGTTGGTATACAGCAGACCTGCGTCCGGAAGCTTTTCAATCTCTCAACCTGACAGGCGTCACGCGATTTCGCCTGAGAATCAGCGGGATTGAGGCCATGGATTCAGCAAGAGCCTATATGCTGTTCGACACGGGTGCGACTGAAATTTCGAACGGTCCCATGCTGTCGGTGCATTACGCGTTGGCGGGTACCAAATAAAAGCGTTTGAACATATTTTATGCGGGCGACCCCATGCAAGGGCTGGATCGATGCAAATGGGGAGGTGGTCAAGAGCGATATCGTAACCATCGCCGTATTGCCTTGAGTGATGAATCCTTATATTGGGAGGTTGCGGCCTTCTTGCGAGTGGGGCTGTGCGCCCGCTCAGGTGTGTGCCGCCACGATCTTGTATTGTGATAAGTCGTCGCCGTAGATGTCTTTGACTCGAGCGAGACCCGCTTAACCTTGTCCGCCCCGCGTTGTAGGGATGGGCAAGGTATCGCGGATTTCTTATGGCTTCACCACAAACTGGCTTCCTGCACCTCGTCCACCGACATCGGGAAAGTAGAACTCGGAAGCGGTCGGTGGGATGACGTTGAACGTTCCCGCAGTGCTGGCACGCGCAAAATAGGTGTAGACGTAAGTACCTGCCGGCAAATAATCCGCCGAGAGCACCACCTTCTCATCGCGTAGTTCGGTGTGATCGAAATACCACCAGCCGTAGCCGCGCTCGTCGAAATCCTGCATGGTGTACTTTGTCGGCAGGGTCATGTCTGTCTTGATGGAGGCATCGATCGCTTCGAGGCCGGCAGGCAATGGATCATTGATAACGATGTAATGCACGTCGTCCGAAACCACGATGGTGAGCCGCACCTTGACCAGGTCACCGCGCTGGATTTGTGTGATGGGCGTCTTTGAATCAGTCAGCGTGAAGTACTGACGCGAGAGACTCACGCCCTGATCGAGCGGCGGCAGCGACGCCACCGCGAGGTTCGCACTCAGATACGCGGTGTAATACAAATTGCCGGTTCCGTTGCCGCGCGTGAACACCAGATAATTGGCGGTATCCTTCAATAAATCCTTCAATTGAATTTGCAGATTCTGGGATTGCGTCAGGTTGTCCTTATCGGCGACGCCGCGATCAATGGAACTGCCATTGAGTCCAACCGCATAGGAATAGTTCGTTTGATATTCCTTCGAGGCGGTCAGCCAATTTGTAAGTGCCATCAGCGACCAGCTCGTTTCCTGCGTCGAATACCAGCTCCTGCCCTGACGGACCGACATCAACCAGCGCACGGCGTTGGCCGTGATGGGATTATCCGGTTCGATCTGGGTGAAGGCGTTCAATACGATGGCGGTCGTGCGCGTATCGGTATTCCAGTTCCAATAATCGGCTTCGCCCTTCTCCTGCCAGTGAGCACCCGCAGCCGACATCACGGTAGCCGCCGTCAGGTCCGATATGAGCGAGTTGATGCGCGTGTCCTTTGGATCCAGCATATACATGGCCTGTGCCAGATAGGCTTCGCCGTACAGACTCAATGAAGTGCGATTCTGGTAAATGAAATCGGTTTGTTCAGCCTGCAATTTGTTTCCGCGCGCCAACACGTAAAGCATGAACGCGTAGCGGTTATATTGCCACGTTGCCGCGTTCTGATAGAGGTCCGGCAGGTTTTTATTCAGATAATCGATTCCATTATTTAACACATCCTCAGAAACCGGATAACCGGAATCCTTGGCTTCCTCCAACCCCAAGACAACATAGGCACTCGTCTGCGGATCGCTGAGCGGACCATCCCACCAATTCCAGCCGCCGTCCGATAACTGCTTGGCATAGATTCTTTGCAGGGCGGAATTCACCTGGATGTTAAGATTACCTTGCAAGGCTGGATTGGAAATGCCGGCCAGCTTCAAGGCGCGCGTCGTGACCACGTTCGGCAGGAAGCTCGAAATGGTCTGCTCCATGCAGTAATACGAATAGTCCCTCAGATAGTTGAGGCTGTCCTGCATGGAAGCCGCCAGTGACGGCGAAACCTGAACGGAGACATTTGCGTCGGTGTAGCTGTGTGCGGATGGCAGGAGGATCGACTCGGTGACTGAATCCGCCGAGCGAATGATGCCAGCCGTGCCGACCGGTTCGATCACGGTGTAGGTGTAGACCGGAATGCCCTGTCCGGGCAGTGTGCCCAGTTCCGGTTTGCTCGAATCGGTGAAGGTTCCGCTCACGGCTTGGGCGGTCAAATCGACGCGCTGGGCATCGGTGTTGACATTCAAATCCCAGGTGACATACCCTTGACTCTTCGCCTCGACCTCCACAGTTTGGGCAGCCGGAGTGATCAACTGGACTCCCTGCGCATCGAGCGAAACGTTGACGTTGAGCGGCTCGCTCAGGTTGTTGTGAATCACCGCTCCCACACGGGCCTGATCGCCGGAGACGAAGAAGCGCGGCGTCTGCAGTTCAACGAACAGCGGCTTGGTGCTGAGCAGTTCATTCGTGGCCTGACCCACGCGACCGTCCACGGTCGCGGCGCGCGCGTCGGCAACCCAGGTGGTCAAGTTCTCCGGCAGCTTCACCGTTGCCTGCGCCTGACCATTTGCATCCGTCGTGACCTGCGCCTGGAAGAAGGCTGTGTCCTTGAAGGTCTGCCGCACGGTAATGATGCCGTAGCTTGTCTCGCCGCCTCCGCCTCCCTCCCCGCCGCCTTCGGGAATGCTCTGGCGATACTGCGCGTTGAAATCGTCAGCGTTTGAAACGAGCCCGAGCGCGGTCACCACGCCCAGTCCTGTGTCGGGATAGAAGCCTTGCAGAATGGGCTGCGAATTCGGCGGTGCTAAGGCCAGCACCGCTTTATCCACAACCGCCAGTGAGACATCCGCCGAAACCGGTTTGCCGCTCTGATCCTTTGTGCTGATCGTATAGGTGACATTGTCATTGGGTCCGGCGGTTTGCTTGTCGGTGGTGACCTGCACATTGAGGGTTTGTTGACTGGTATCCACGTTGATGCGCGTCAATCCGATCTTGAAATTCGGCGTCGAGTTTGTGGTGGGGTCAGTTCCTTTTACGACGACCACCGAAACATATGCCATCGGAGCCATATCGCTGGTGATCGGCAGCTTATAGACCGTGCTGTTGCCGGTCAGCAGCAGCACATCCTGCTTGTAGATGTGTCCGCGCTCGTAGGTGACCAGCGCATACACACTTCCCTGGAATGGCTGCGCGATCAACAACTCGGCGGTGTCGCCAGGAGCATATGTGCTTTTATCGGCAACCAGATTGAAGGTGCGATCGTTCGTTTCGCGCCAGGCAACATATTGATCGCTCGATACCCACGTATAGGCTGAGGCTTGGCGTTGGTTGCCTTTGGAGTCAGTGACGATCACCACCGCTTTGTACACTCCGCCCTCGGGCGGAATGAACGAGACGACAGCCTTTCCATCCGAATCCGTCGTTACCTTCTCCTGTGCGATGGGAAGGTCCTTGACGGAGGTGACCCAGCTGAGCTGTCCCTGCGAATCCTGTTTCTGGACGCTGTGCCATTGGCGCTCCACAAACTTGACCGTCGCATTCTGATCCGCCAACGGCTTTGAATTCCAATCCAGGACCACCACTTCAAACTGTTGCGCTTCGCCCGCTTTTCCGACAGAACTCATTGAGCGGATTCCTCCATACAGTTCACTTTGATGAACGACCACGCTCGTCTGCCCGCTGACCACGTCTCCAGCTACATCGGTAACATTGGCGCTGAAAGTGACCTGCTGATCGGTCTTGTTTTCGCCAAGGCTGATCGGTCTGGAAAGGTCAAGATGGCCATTCGCATCCGTCGTATCGCTCCCCTGTTCAAGTGTTCCGCCCTGTCCCGCTGCCTCTGGCGACACATAGTATTGATCCTGATCCCAATCCATGAAATCGAACTGGGAATATTTCGGGTCGGGAGCGAAGTAGTAAGGCGCGGCCTGCGTGAACCAATCGACCGCGGCGTTGACCACATTTCCTCCGGAATAATAGGTTGCGTCCAGACCAAAGTCTACTTTGTCGCCGTTCAGGATGTTGGCGTTATCCGGCGAAATGTTCACTTGAAATTGCGGCTTATGGTAGTCTGCCACTCGGAAGGACAGACTTCCGAACGGGTCCGCAGTTCGAGAAGTGCTGACCGAAATCGTGTAGGTGCCGAGCGGCGCATCATCGCCCAACTCGAAACTATCGTTGATGCTTCCCAATTGCGATAGAGTTAGGTACTTTGCATAGACTTGCTGGTTGGACGGATCGTCGATGGTTGCATATATTTGAGGGTCGTTAAGTAAACTGTAGTGAAGATCGTCGTTCTGCCGCACCAGGCCCTTGAAATATACAGTCTGTCCCGGCCGATATAGCGCCCGATCCGTATACAGATAAACGAATGGCCCATTGGTAATGCCGTAATAATTTTCGGCGATGCCCATGTCGCCGGTCCACATGCCGCTGCCCCAATCGGTTCCGACGAAGGCCAGATGATTCGTGCCCCCGACGGACGCGTAAACCGGTGAGTCGATTCCTTTCAAGTAAACGAGGCCATTCTGGTCGGTGTTGGCTGTCCCCGCTTGTTTGAAGTAAGCGTTATAGAAGGTCACGGGCACATTGGCTTGCGGTGCACCGCTTTCGAGGTCAGTCACCCACGCAAGCCCTTCGGTGGAAGTTGCCTTGAATGTGATGTTATCCGTGGCGACTACGAACACGGCTGCTTGATAGTATTTGCACGTCCAGTCATTACTACAGTCCGGGTTGCGGAGCGGAGAGCCATTTAATCCAATGAAATAATATCCCGGCTCCAGCGGGTTTCCCATTTGATCCGTCAACTTGAGATCGAGCCGATTGAATTGGTTGAGTGGAACGTTGGTATCCGGTTTCCATTCGTGAATTGGTAAAGTCTCCGGAACAAAGGCTTCCGGCGGGCTTCCCCCGTTCTTGGTGTAGGGGTTCACAAATTGGCTGAACTCATCGAATGTCAACGAATACAGAGAGACTGTGGCCGAATCCAGATTCCGGTACTCGAAATAAACCTCCTGCGGTCCCTTGGCACGGTATACCAACGGTGTCCACGGCAGGACCAGCCGCGCGTATGGATCCAAATCCTCCGTTTTGAAGGAGGTCGAGTACTGGCTATTGATGGTGTTTCCGTAAATGTCCGCCGCGCCGGGCAGGATTCGCAGTATATATTCCGTGCTGGGTTCCAATCCATACGTGCTGTACGTAAAGCCGTAACTGTCGTAATACCACTGCAGCCCTGCTTTGGGCGCGGGGGTGATGATCACCCTGCCCTGCAAACTGCTCAGTGCCATAGGCGATGCAAAATGGATGGTCAGGGTCAGATTGTCCTCATTCGCACCAACGATGCTCGGAAACGGCACGGTACTGAAGTTGGTTGACAACCCCTCCTTGAGAAGGCCGCCATCCTGGGCTTGCGCGGTGCTGGCGATCTGCCATTGATAGAAGCTGGCGATTTGATAGCGACTCTTCGGTTTGATCGTGAGCATCGTGAAATCCTTGTTCCAACTGAGATCAAGGCTCACGGATTTTCCCGTCTCGCGGTTCGTGATCGATGTGACTTGTGCGACGCTATCGGGATTCATGGGCTGCGTGAAGGTGACGGAGAGCGCCTGATCGAGAAGAATGTTTTGGTCATTCGAAAAGTTGGCGATGGCAGGCGCACGCGTCGTGAACTGTGAAACATAGGACTGATCCAATGCGTCGCCGTTGGTATCCTTCAATCCGGCCCCCACACGGACCGTGTAGCGGGTCCCGCTTAGGAGAGCCGGGTCCGGCTGAAACACGTACACCGACGAGTTGACCCATTGCCCTGTGCCTTTCACCTGTGGAGAGAGTTCGATCGGCTGCGGCAGGTTGTTTTGTTCTTCTTCGATGGTGAGCGGGGCCACGGGATGATTGAAGATCACCGTGATGCTGGTCTTGGTGTCCATCTCCTCGGCGTCTGCCAGCGGGAAGACCTGACTCACCTTCAGGCCTTCGACCGTCGTGAAGTTCAATTCGATGGCTTCCTTGGGGGATGTGCCGTCCAGGGCGGCTGCGGATGTGGAAAAGACGACCTGATAGGCTGTAGCAGGTTCGAGTTTGGAGGAGGGTGCAAATTCGAAGGTCCGGGCATCGCGCCACCCCGATTGTCCTGCGATCGCCTGATGGTCGGGGCCGAGAAACGAAAAGGCACCGCCTGTTTTGTCTTGATCCATATCACGATCAAAGGTAATGTCAATCGTGGGCGATAGACCCAGCCTTTGTCCTGCCTCCGGCTCTTGCGCAACGACCTGCGGTCCCACCTGACTCGGCGCGGCCTGCACCGACAAATTTTCGGGTTTCTCTATGCCGGAAAACTTTGAAACGGAAAGGGCGATTGCAAAGAATAGAACGACGCCAGCCAGAACGATCAGTCTTGGATTCTTTTTCATAGGAGCCCCGCCTTGTCGAAGAAAAATGTTGGACTTTGGAAATCGTCCAGACCAGTATGCCCTGTGTTAGCGGAGATGTCAAGTCGTGAATGAGAAACGGCCCACCCTGCACCCTGGAAAAGGGGGGCAGGCCCCGCAGTTTCGATCCATGCCTTCAAGACTCACATATTAGCGCTTCTTGTAGCTTGCGCTGCCGCTCGCGTACACCATAAGACAAACCAACGACATTGACGTTTTGCTTGGAGGTTCCGCCGCTTTGTTGACTGGCAATATGGCCTCTGCGTCCCGATCCTCTTCGTTTCTGCGCCGTTGCAAAGGTTCGAGCCGACCGGAACTCTTGACCTTTCATTAAAAAGTTGTTAAAATGTTATCGATAACGGGAACGATAACAATGCGTAGAAAGATAATTCGGCCCACCATCAAGGAAGTAGCCTCCATGGCAGGTGTTTCTACACAAACTGTTTCCCGAGTGATTAATGAGAGGCCGGATGTCTCCGTGCAAACCCGCAGGCACGTACAGGACGTTATAGAAAAACTAGGATATCGCCCGAGTGCCCTGGCACGCAGCTTGATTCGCCGGCGCAGCCACACCCTGGGGGTTGTTACTGCCGGCCTGAATTATATCGGCCCCTCACGGACGCTGAACGGCATCACGGCGGCGGCAGAGGAGGCCGGATACGCTCTCCTGCTAAAGGAATTACCTCGTTTCGACGCCAATAACAATGAGCCCATACTGCATGCGCTGATCTCTCGTCACGTGGATGGAATTATCTGGGCCGTGCAAGAGGTCGGCGAAAATCGGAGTTGGATAAAAAATCTGTCCTTGAATTTTGATGTTCCCATTGTTCATTTAACCATGGAACCGCGCGAAAACCTTTCCGTTGTATCAATAAACAACTATTCCGGCGTCCGTATGGCGATGTCTCATCTGCTGGAGCAGGGATATCGGCATGTTGGCCACATTTCAGGGCCGCTGGATTGGTGGGAAGCCCGCCAAAGAATGCGGGCCTGGAAGGATGCGATGTCGGAAGCGGGCATGGAATTTTATGACAGGTGCTGGGCGGAAGGAAATTGGTCGTCGGCGAGCGGCACGCGTGCCGCCGAAAAATTATTGGATCAATACCACGACATGGATTCGATTCTTGTTGCGAACGATCAGATGGCGCTGGGAGCCATGCAAGTGGCCCACCGAAAGGGACTGCGGATTCCTCAAGATCTGGGCATGGTGGGGTTTGATAATATTCCCGAATCCGCTTATTTTTGGCCCTCCCTGACCACCGTACATCCGGACCAATACAATCTCGGAAAAGTGGCTGTGGAAAAAATTATCAAAATCATCGATGCGGGTTGGGATGATTCGGCTCCTATCAGTCCTGCATCGGTTACCTTGGAACCGACACTGGTCATTCGAGATAGTTCCCGGCGAACAGAGCCATGAGAGTTCGGGAATCATTCAGAAACAGATGCTGCTCAGCCATGAACAAACCTGCAATCTCGGTGGTTCTCGTGCGGATTTGTGATATCACCCACCGACTGGCACAAGGTGAAATTGTCAAGCCAATGGAAGGAGGTGTACCAATATCGTAGTGACGTGACAAGAACATAGAGTTCGATCTTTTTGGATTCCACGAATTGAAACATAAAAGGAGAATCAAATGTTCAAGCAAGTTCTAAGAGGAATTACCCTTCTCGCGTGCATCATCGCATTCGCCGCATGTGCACCTGCAGCCACTCAGGCACCGGCCGCCACTCAAGCTCCTGCGGCCACTCAGGCCCAAGCCGCCACTCAGGCCCCTGCTGCTACTCAAGGTGCCGCGCCAGCCGCTGGAACCAATTGGTGCTCTAGCGTCAAGATCGTCTTCTTCCCCGGCGGTCCGCAGGGCGGCGTCTTCGCAGTGAACGTGTATAACGGCGCTGTGCAGGCCGCTTCCGATACGGGCGCCCAAGTCAGCTATGAGTGGTCCAATTGGGATCCTCAGACGATGATCCAGCAGTTCCAGGAAGCTGCCGCCACCAAGCCGGATGGCATTGCTGTCATGGGTCATCCGGGTGACCAGTCGTTCGACTCCCTCATTGATGCTGCTGAAGCTCAGGGCATTATCGTCACCAGCCAGAATACTCCTTTACCGACCGCCGAGGCGAAATACGCAGCAAAGGGCTTCGGATACGTCGGCGCAGACCTGTACAATGCTGGTTTTGCACTGGGCCAAGAAGCTGTTAAGGAATCCGGTGTGAAAGCCGGTGACCGCGCCATGGTTTGGGGCCTTAAGTCTCAACCGACCCGCGGCGAGCGCACCCAGGGCGCCATCGATGCCCTCACGAAGGCTGGCATGACTGTTGACTACATCGAAATCGATTCCGCTACCAATGCTGACCCAACCCAGGGTACCGCCACCTTCACCGGCTATGTCTCCGCTCATCCGGATGTCAAGTTGATCGTGACGGATCATGGTGGTCTGACTGCAACGGTGGGCACCTACCTGCAAGCGGCCGGCAAGAAGCCAGGCGACATCTTTATGGCTGGCTTCGATATGTCCCCCGCCACGGTGGATGCTATCAAGAGCGGCTATGAGAACCTGGTGATCGACCAACAGGAATGGCTGCAAGGCTACCTGCCGATCCTGCAAATCTGCTTGACCAAGGTATATGGCTTCTCAGGCCTCTACATCGATACCGGTGCAGGCTTTGTCAATAAAAACAACGTTGACTTCATCGCCCCGCTGGCGGCGAAGAATATCCGCTAAGGATATGTCGTTGATATAATGTGGTGGGTCCGTTAACCCATTCCAAATAGAAAGGGATACAGGACTCTCCGTCCTGTATCCCCAATTAATAGGTGATTCTATGGATTCTGTCCTTGAATTGAAAAACGTATCAAAGACCTTTGGCGAGGTTGCGGCTCTCCACCACGTAAACTTCTATGTGGGAAGTAACGAGATTGTCGGCCTGCTCGGAGATAATGGCGCCGGAAAATCGACGTTGGTGAAGATCATTACGGGCTACCACCAGCCGGATCCGGGGGGGGAGATTTTTTGGAAGGGCAAGAAAATCGACCATCTCACGGTGCCGATGGCGCGCGACATCGGGATCGAAATTGTCTATCAGGAGCGGGCTCTGGCTGATCAGCAAACGCTTTGGCGCAATATCTTCCTGGGACGGGAGATCACCAATGGTCTGGGCGTGCTCGATATGAAGAAGATGAGGGAAGAGACGAAGAAGTTGATGTCGTCGGTGATGGGGTTTACCTCATCGGCGGTAACGCCGGATTCCACGGTCCGCACTTTCTCGGGCGGTGAACGCCAGGGTGTCGCCATCACACGCGCCCTTTATTTCGAAGCGGAGCTGGTCATGCTGGACGAGCCCACCATGGGCCTTTCGCTCTCCGAGACCAAGAAATGCCTGGATTTTGTGGCGGGGATCAAAGCCGCCGGAAAATCCTGCATCTTTATCGACCACAACGTTTTCCATGTCTATCCGGTGGTGGATCGCATCGTGGTACTTGACCGCGGCACGGTCGCGGGTCAGTATATGAAGAATGAATTGACCCTGGATGAATTGCTGGATCGCCTCTACCGCGTTGCCCAGACCGGGGTCTTGGAAGCGAAAGCTGCTGCCAACCGCTGAGACGGAAGATCGGAGATTTAGAATATGGCCACCACTCTTGAAGCCAAGAACGAAGCCCGTGTTGTAAAGACCAGCGGGCTCACCAGATTTCTGCGGAAATGGGCATTGCAGATCGCCCTTACCATCGTTGCTATATTGATCTGGCTGTTTTTCCTCTGGCGGGCTCCCGGCACGTTCAAATCGTTTGATATCTATAATTCGTTGATGCTGACCACACCGTTCTTCGCGCTGGTAGCCATACCGCTGACGCTGGTCGTCATCATCAAAGAAATCGACCTGTCCTTCCCGTCCGTCATGGCGTGGGGCGTGGCGGCCTATGAGCTGGTCTACCAGCCCACACATAGCGTCTGGCTGGGTTTCATCGCCTGCCTGCTGGCCGGGCTGATCGCCGGGCTCTTGAACGGCTTGATCATCGTCAAGCTGGGCATCCCTTCCTTGATCGCAACCATCGGTACCCAGTACTTCTGGCGGGGCGTGGTCATGATCACTCAGAATGGCAAGGGCAGCGGCATGGTCGAGGTCAAGGACACGATCCTCTATCCGTTACTGACCGGCAAGCTCTTCGGAACGATCCCGATGGAATTTATATGGGTGATCATCTTTGGAGTCGTCGCCTGGTACTTCCTGAACCGGCATCAGTTTGGGGCACATATTTACCTTTCGGGTGATAATGAAGATAGCGCCCGGCTGATGGGCGTGAACGTGAGCCGCACGAAGATCATCACTTTCTGCCTGGTAGGATTGGTAGCCACCTTCACCGGTTTCATGGTCAGTGAATCGCTCCTGTTCTTCTGGCCCACCATGGGAGATAGTTATTTGCTCAGCTCGCTCGCCTCGGTCTTCCTGGGCGGCACGAGCGTGTTCGGTGGCACCGGTACGGTCTACGGCACCATTCTGGGTGCATTCGTGATCGCCATCATCCAGCCTGGAATCGTTGCCGCTGGCTGGTTGGCATACTGGACGGAATTGATCTACGGCTTCATCATCGTGATCT
>Ga0335081_10001461_pt1 | contig 37751 bp, 20 predicted proteins | sample Lox_Sample_35_FD_206713 | JGI IMG/M metagenome (GOLD analysis project Ga0335081, IMG submission 206713) | Soil microbial communities from Loxahatchee National Wildlife Refuge, Florida, United States - Lox_Sample_3.5 | ecosystem: Environmental > Terrestrial > Soil > Wetlands | place: USA...
CCGCGCATCTTCCGCGCTGGCTCCATGACTACAACTGGCACCGTCCTCATGCTAGCCTCGGCGGTGCTCCACCCATCTCCCGTTCCGGTCTGGATCGGAACAACGTGTTGATACATGACAACTAGGGGCCTCAGGTTCGGCGAGTTCAGTGCGCCGCCCTTCCCGAGTCGCGGACCACGGATCGCGGGTCGCCGCATTTCTAATATACAGTTACGCGATTAGAAATCGCCGCAACTCGTTGAAAACACACGGCCGACACCATGTCTAATATACAGTTCCACGTGAGACGCGCCGGTCGAGCCTCCCGCGTTTCGGTCGCGGGCCTCTCAACCCAACGTGTTCGGCCGGTCCATCCTTCCTTTCCTCTGTGTCTCTGTGCCTCTGTGGCAAGTCCCCCGGCCGCCGTGGCGTCTAATCGCCAAATTCGTAGATTAGAAACACCTCTAAGTCGTTGTAAACAAAGGACCGCGACCCGCTCTAATCGCCAAATTTCGCGATTCCGCCGAGGCCCTCGCCCAGCACCACAGTCATCGGCTCCCCGCCTATTCCCATCGAACCACAGAATGAGCGAAACTCAGGTAGCCATGCCGCGCGAATCCCTCCTCGAATACTTCGAGCCCACCTCCCGCCCCGCCAGGGAAATCGCCCTCGCCTGGCGCCGCGGCTACCGCGTGATTCGCTGGACATACGCCGATCTGCTCCGCGTCTCGACCCAGTTCGCGCAGGAACTCGCGGCCCGCGGCATCGTCAAGGGCGACCGCGTCCTGCTCTGGGGCGAAAACTGCGGCGAGTGGGTTGCCGCCTTCCTCGGCTGCATCTTTCGAGGCGCGATCGCCGTTCCGATGGACGCGATCGCCGAAAGCGGCTTTGCGTCGCGCGTCGCCCGTCAGGCAGGCGTGAAACTCGCCATCCTCGGTCACGGACGGCCTCCGCTCGACTCCGTTCCTGCAATCCCTCTCGACGACTTGGCCGCAGCCGTCGCCAGCCATTCGACCGACGGTTTTTCCCCAGCGGCTGCGAAACGAAGCGACGCCATCCAAATCGTCTTCACATCGGGAACCACGGCGGAGCCCCGCGGCGTCGTGCTTACCCATGGAAACCTTCTCGCGAATCTCGAGCCGCTCGAAAAGGAGATCGGCCGCTATCGCCGCTACGAGAAATTCTTCCATCCGCTGCGCTTCCTCGATCTTCTTCCGCTCAGCCATGTCTTCGGCCAGCTCCTGGGAGTTTTTCTGCCGCAGATTCTCGGCGGCACTTCGATTTTCATCGACACCCTGAATCCCTCGGAAGTGATTCGTACGATTCGCGAGGAGCGCGTCTCCGTCCTCGTCACCGTTCCTCGCTTGATCGAATCGCTGCGCGATCAAATCGAGCGCGATCTCGAGTCGCGCGGCGCGCTCGAAAAATTCCGCCGCAGCTACCGCGCCGCCGACGGCGAGCACTTCCTGAAACGGTGGTGGCGCTTCCGGAAAATTCACCGCCAGTTCGGCTGGAAATTCTGGGCCATGATTTCCGGAGGCGCCGCGCTTCCCGCCACCGCCGAGCAATTCTGGATGCGCCTCGGCTACGCTGTGATTCAGGGCTACGGCCTCACGGAAACCACTTCGCTCGTCAGCGTCAATCATCCGTTCAAGCTCAATCAGGGCTCGATCGGAAAATCGCTGCCGGGACTCGAAGTCAAGCTTTCCGGCGAGGGCGAGATTCTCGTCCGCGGCGAAAACATCGCCTCCGGCTACTGGAAGGATTCGGGAGTCGCTCCGGTGCTCGATGCCGACGGCTGGTTTCACACGGGCGATCTCGGCGAGCGCGACGCAGCCGGCACGCTATATTTCAAAGGCCGCCGCAAGAATGTCATCGTCACGCCCGAGGGTTTGAACATCTACCCGGAGGATCTCGAATCGGAGCTGCGCAAAGAGGCAGGCGTGCGCGACTGCGTGGTTATCGGCCTCGAGCACGATGGCAACGCAATACCGTGCGCAGTGCTCTTGCTGCGCGATTCGGGCGCGGACGCCGAGGCAGTCGTCCAGAGCGCCAATCAAAAGCTCGCGCCGTTTCAACAGGTGCGCCACTGGTACATCTGGCCCGAGAGCGATTTCCCGCGCACGCCCACGCAGAAGCCCGTCTTGAAACAAGTCAAGGACGTCGTCGAACGCGAACTCGGCGGCCAGTCTTCGTCGGAGGATTCGGCGCGCGCCGCCTCGCCGGTCGCTCAGATCCTGCAGCGCATTTCAGGAGGCGCACCGCTGAAGCAGGGCGCGGCCGCAAAACTGCAGCTCAGTTCCATCGAGCGCGTCGAGCTTCTCAACGCCCTCGAGGATCGCTACCAGGTCGACCTCAGCGAGACCGATTTCACCAAGGCCGATACCGTCGCAGCGCTCGAAAAACTCGTCGAGAATCCCGCCGAGAGAGCGCGCGATTATCACTACCCGCTGTGGGCTCAGGCCTGGCCCGTGCGCTGGATTCGCACCGCCATATTTTATTTGCTCCAGCGCCCGGCGATGCTGATCCTCGGCTGGCCCAAAATCCGCGGCCGCGAACATCTCCGCGGCGTCCAAGGACCGATCCTCGTCATCTCGAATCATTTCGGCTACGTCGACCCCGCTTACATCATCGCCGCTCTTCCCGCACGCATTCGCCGTCGCCTTGCGGTCGCGATGGATGGCGAGCTGCTCGAAACGATGCGCAAGCCTCCCGAAGGAACGGGCCTTTTCATGCGCCTCTTTCTTCAAACGCAGTATTTCCTCGTCGTCTCGCTGTTCAACGTCTTCCCCTTGCCGCAGCGTTCCGGATTTCGCAGAAGCTTTGCGTTCGCGGGCGAGCTCGTCGACCGCGGCTCGAGCGTTCTCGTCTTTCCCGAGGGAGCTCGCTCGCAGAACGGATTGATGGGTCCGTTTCGCGCGGGAATTGGTTTGCTCGCAACGCGCTTGCGCGTTCCGGTGCTGCCGATGCGCCTCGATGGATTGTTCGAGCGAAAAATCGCCAGGAAACACTGGGCGCCGCCCGGATGGAATCGCGTGACAATCGGCGCGCCCGTGAAATTCGACGAGTCCACGCCCGCCGAAGAAATTGCGCGCGATCTTGAGCGCCGCGTCGCCGCTCTAGCCGAACCGCCGCCAAAATCGAATCGCTGATTCAGCCGCCAAGAAGCTTTACGTCAGCTGCTGCGTCGGCAGCCGCAAGCGAGCTTCCGCGCCGCGATGCGCTTCTCGGTTTTCGAGCATCAGCGATCCGCCGTGCGCCTCGGCGATTTGCCGGCTCAACACCAGGCCGATTCCGGAGCCGCGCGGCTTCGTCGTGAAGAACGGCACGAACAGGTTCGCGGAGTTCGGAATGCCGGGGCCGTCGTCCTGGACCCACACTTCCACGTACCCGTCCTCGCGCTCCCACCCGACGTGTACTCCCCCGCCGGTTTCGAGCGCGGCGTCGACGGCGTTGTGCAGAAGATTGATCAGCAGTTGCTCGAGCTGGTCCGGGTCGGCCTGGATCCTCATTTCCGGCCCCGCCGTCAGCTGGATCTGCAGCCGCGGCTCCAAGCCCACTACCCGCCGGACCCACACGCCCACATCCACCGTTCGAAACGCCGGCGGCGGCAGCTTCGCGAGCCGCGCGTACGCGTTCATGAATCGCGCGAGGCCGTCCGTCCGGGCGGCGATCACATTCAGTCCGGCGCGCATGTCTTCCTGCCAGTCGGCCGCGCGGTCCTTGCGTCCGAGCATGCTGCCGAGGTTCTCAGCCACCGACTTGATGGGCGCGAGCGAATTGTTGAGTTCGTGCCCGAGCACGCGGATCAAGCGCTGCCACGCCTGGCGCTCCTCTTCGCGCAACGCGCGGCTGAGGTCGGTGATCACCAGCAGTTGGTGCGGCAATCCGCCTTCGCGAAAGCTGCCACGATGAATCTCCCACCGCCCCGATTTCCCCGGAAACGCGATCTGCGCGATGCGCGGCGTCTCTCCGCTCAGGCATTCGGAAAGGCCCAGCTCGTCCGCCGTGTGCCCGATCAGCGCTTCGGCGGGCTGGTTCAGCACGCGCTCGCCCGCGCGGTTCACCAACCGCAGCATTCCGATTCCGTCGAACGCGTACACGGCGACGTCGATTTCCTCCATCACCTTGCGGAGCAGCGCCGTTGCTTCAAGCGCGCCCAGTCTTTGTTGCCGAAGCGTCTCCCCGAGGGCATTCACTTCGAGCAGGACTTCGCCGAGGACGTCGTCGTGGCTCGCGCCCCGCGCTCGAATCGAAAAATCGCCTTCGCGCAACGCAGCCAGCAGGTTCGAAAGCGTGCGCATCGGGAAGACGACGCGGTTCTGCGCGCTGAACGCGAAACTCAGCCACGCGACGACGATCAGGACCATCAAGGTCCACTGCACTTTGGAGGAGTAGCCGCCGGTCCACAGAAGAATCACGGCAACGATCGTGCTCGCGAGCCCCGCTGCGAGGGCGGAGAGCAGAATGCGCCGCTCATACGGGAGGGGTCTCAAAGACTGTATTTCTGCAGGCGCCGGTACAACGCGCTGCGGCTGAGGCCCAGCGCCTTGCTTGCATGGCTCACGTTGCCGCCGTATCGCGCCAGCGCCTTCTGGATCAGCACGCGTTCCACTTCTTCGATGCTCATTTCGTCGAGGCGCAGCGAAGCCTCGCGCGCCGGCCGCAAACCCAGGTCGCTGGCGCGGACCTGCGAACCCTGCGCCAGAAGAACGGCACGCTCCACGGCGTGGTCGAGCTCGCGAATATTTCCGGGCCAGGGATGGTCCAGCAGGACTTGCAGCGCCACCGGCTCGAAGCCTTCGAGCTGTTTGCGGTACCGCTGCGCCGACTGCCGCAGGAAATGGTGCGCGAGCAGGGGAATGTCTTCCCGGCGTTCGCGCAGCGGCGGCAGATGGATCTCGATGGTGTTGAGGCGGAAGAGCAAATCTTCGCGAAAACGCCCGCCGGCCACTTCCGCTTGCACGTCCGCATTCGTCGCGGAAAGAATGCGCACATCGACGCGCCGCGTCGTCGACGACCCGACCCGCTCGAGTTCGCCTGTCTCGAGCGCGCGCAGCAGTTTCGCCTGCAAATTCATGGGAACGTTCGCGATCTCGTCGAGAAAAAGCGTTCCGCCGTCGGCCAACTCGAAACGCCCGACGCGGTCCGACTTCGCGTCCGTGAACGCACCTTTGACGTGCCCGAAAAGCTCGCTTTCGAATACGCCTTCCGGAAGCCCGCCGGCGTTGACGGTCACCAGCGGACGTCCCGCGCGCGGAGAGAGCGCGTACAGCGTCCGCGCAATCACTTCTTTGCCGGTGCCGTGCTCGCCCGTGATCAGCACGTTGGCGTCCGAAGGGCCCACCCGCGAGATCAGGTCCATCACCGGAACCATCGCCGCAGACTCGGCGATCAGTGTCGGCCGCCCGTCCGCTCGCAGCAGCCGGTTTTCCGCCTCCAGCCGCTGGCTCTTGCGCAGCGCCTGCGACAGCTCGATCTGCGTCTTCAGGATTGCGAGCAGCCGCGCGTTTTCCCACGGCTTCTGGACGAAATCCTTGGCGCCTCGGCGCATCGCTTCCACCGCCAACTCCAGGCTTCCCCACGCGGTCATCACGATAATGGGGAGCGTGCTGTCCTTCACGCGGATATTCGAAAGCAAGTCGAGTCCTTCCTGGCCGGAGGTCGTGTCGCGCGCATAATTCAGATCCATGAGCAGAGCATCGAATTCCCTCGCTTCGAGAGACGAGAGAACCGCCGCAGGGGATGCGACCGTTTCCGTTTCGAATCCTTCGCCTTTGAGTAGCAGCCGCAGCGCTTCGCGGACATCGGGCTGGTCGTCGGCGACCAGAATTCGGGTGCGGGTTGACTGTAGTGGGTTCATGGTTCGAAAGGACTCTCCGTGAATTTTAACGCTGTTGACTTTCGCCTCGGTGTCGGGCGCGTAGCTCATTGTTTGTCCATCCGCTTTCTCGCGAGTTGTTCGTCGCCGATTGCTGTTCTATTCATAGCGCAGCGCGACCAACGGATCGACCTTAGTCGCCCGGCGCGCGGGGAAATAGGACGCCATCGCCGCCACGCCCGCCAGCACGAGTGCAACACAGGAAAACGTCAACGGGTCGTTCGCCCGGACGCCGTAGAGCTGGCTTTCGAGGTACCGCATCCCCAGCGCCGCGGCAATCAACCCCGTAGCCAGCCCGAGCGCCGCGAGACGCATGCCGTCGGCCACGACCATGCGCAAAACGTCGTTGGGCTCAGCCCCCAGGGCCATGCGGATTCCGATTTCGTGGGTTCGCTGCGCGACGGCGTAAGCCATCACGCCGTAAATGCCGACGGCGGCGAGCAGCATCGCCACACCGCCGAAAACGGCGAGCAGCAACATGGTCAGGCGGCGCTGAGACACCGCTTCGGCAACCAACTCGTCCATCGTGTGCACGGATGTAACCGGTTGGTTCGCGTCAACGCCGTGAACGATATGCCGCACGGCGGAAGTGAGCTGTCCCGGGTTGCCGTTTGCTCGAATGACGATGCTCATCAGCCGCGAAGGGTTCTGAAGGTACGGCAAGTACAACGAAGGAATTTTATCCAGGCCCCACTCCCACTCGCGAATGTCCCCGACTACTCCCACAATGGTCAGCCAGGAGTCTCGCGACTCCGGCTGCTGGGGAGATCTCACCGCCGGAAGATGGATGCGGATCTGTTTTCCGACCGGACTTTCATCGGGCCAATACCGGCGGACCAGCGCCTCGTTGACCAAGGCTACTCCCGCCGCGTCCGGCCCATCCGAAGGCGCAAAATCACGCCCCTGCTTGATGGGAATATCCATCGTCCGCAAGAACTGCGGATCGATGACACGGTAGCGCGACGTAAACGGCTCGCCGGCCGCGGGCGCTGCGCGGCCCGCAATGTCGAAGTCGTAAAAATCCGCCCAGCGGCTGAAAGGCAAGAAGTTGACCGCGCCCGCCGATTTGACTCCCGGCGTCGCATCGACTTCTTCAAGCACCCGCTGGTAAAAGCTTGCGACTTCCGGCGGCGAGGCGTAGTGCGAATCCGGAAGCCACAGCTGCATCGTCAGCAGGTTCGACGGATTGAACCCGATATCCTCGGACATCAACCGGATGAAACTTCGGATCAGCAGTCCTGCGCTTACCATGAGCAGCAACGACAGCGTCACTTCGCTGACGATCAGCGACGAGCGGATGAAATGGCCGCGGCGGCCGCCTGTGGAACCGCGGCTCCCCTCCTTGAGCGACTCGCCGAGCTCGGTTCGGGAGATTTGGATCGACGGAGCGAGCCCAAAAAGGATTCCGGTCAGCACAGAGAGCCCGAGCGTAAAAGCGAGAACCGTTCCGCTCAGCGAGATGCCGCCGGAGAAGGGAACTTCCTTGATTCCGGCCGTGGACAGCATCCCTCTCATGAAATGGATCCCGGTGTACGCGACGAGGATCCCCAAAGTCCCGCCGATGAGCGACAGCAGCACGCTCTCGGTGAGGAGTTGCCGGAGGATGCGGAAGCGGCCCGCGCCGAGCGTGGAGCGCAGCGCAATTTCCCGCTCACGAGTCGCTGCGCGGGCGAGCATCAGGTTCGCCACGTTGGCGCAAGCGATCAGCAGTACAAACACGACGGCGCCAAAAAACAGCGCGAGCGCGGGACGCAGGTCCCTGGTGAGTTCCTGCTGAAATTGCCCGATGTGTACGCCGTGATCCTCGTTGGCCTGGGGATACTGCTTCATCAGCGTCGCATTGATCTGATCCATTTCGGCCTGCGCTTGCGGCACCGTCGCGTTGTCTTTCAGCCTGGCAAACACAGCGAGTTCGTGATCCTCGCGGTTAAGTTGCGCGCGATTGAAAACGAACGGGACCCAGATGTCGAGGGGCGTGCTCGTCCCAAAGAGCGTGAAATTCTGAGGAAGCACGCCGATGATCGTGTACGGCTTGTAGTCGATCAAGATCGAATTCCCGATGGCCCCGCGGTCCCCTCCAAACCGGCGCTGCCACATTCCATAGCTGATCATCACGACTTGCTCATGGCCCGGGCGCTCTTCCTCGGGCGAGAAGCCGCGGCCGAGCGCCGGCTTGACTCCGAGCATCGGAAAAAGATTGCCGGTGGTATACACGCCCCAGATTTGCTCGGCCTCGCCGCCTCCCGTCACGGTCACGTACGAAGGGCGAATCGCGGAGAGTTCCTTGAAGACGTGGTTCATGTCGCGCCAGTCGAGAAACTCGGCGGCCGACACAGTTCCTCTAAGAATCTTCCGGTTCGCGTTCGTGTCGAAAATAACGACGATGCGGCCGGAATCAACGAACGGCAGCGGCCGGAGCACAATCGTGTCGACCACGCTGAAAATGGCCGCGTTCGCGCCGATGCCGATCGCCAGCGTCAGAACGGCGACAACCGCGAATCCCGGACTCCGCCGAAGCATTCGCCAGCCGTACTTCACGTCTTGCCAGAGTGTCCCCATGGTCGGGCCCCCTCCAAGTCTGCGAAAAGGGGGCTATTTTACTTTGCTATTGTTCAGTTGCCAAACTTTGCGGCGCGTCTTATCAGGCCGCTCCCGCCTGCTTCTCGCCGTCGACGATCCAGCCGTCCGCCAGATGGATGATCCGGTTGCCGTATGCGGCCCACGCGTCGTTGTGGGTCACCTGGATAATCGTCGTCCCGTCTTCGTTCAGCTTCTTGAGCAAATCCATGATCATCTTTCCCTGGCTGGAGTGCAGGCTCCCCGTGGGCTCGTCCGCCAGGATCAATTTTGGCTTGCCGATCACCGCGCGCGCCACGGCCACAAGCTGCTGTTGGCCGCCGGAAAGCTGGTTCGGAAAGAGAGCTTTCTTCCCGACAATCTGGAACCGGTCGAGGATGTCCGCAACCATCCCTTCGCGTTCCGCCTTCTTGATATCGCGATAGGAAAGAGGCAGGTCGAGATTTTCGGCGACGGTCAGATTGTCGAGCAGGTGATACTGCTGGAACACGAAGCCGATGTATTTCTTGTGCAGCTCCACGCGGCGGCGATTGTCGAGCTTGTGTACGGCATTCTCGAGCAGGTAGTACTCGCCCTTCCACGCGCCATCCAGCATTCCGATGATTCCCATAAGCGTGGATTTCCCCGCGCCGGACGGTCCCATGATCGTGATGAAATCGCCCTCGCGAATCTCCACGTTGATCCGCCGCAACACCCAGGTCTTTCCCGCGCCCGATTCGTAAAATTTCTCGACGTCGATGAGTTTGATCAATTTCCTCTCCTGTGATGCGTTGCCTGTGATCCGCTTGTTGACGCGAAGCGCGCCGCTCGCGGCCCGACTCGTTCGATGTTATTCCACCTTCGGCTCCCACTTCGAGTTCATTCGTACCTCAGCGCAACCATCGGATCGACGCGCATCGCGCGCCGCGCAGGAATGTACGCGGCCAGCAGAGCAACCAAGCAGAGCAGGGCTGCGCTGCCGACAAAGGCGGCAGAGTCGGTTGCGCTCACGCCGTACAAGAACCGGGCCAGCACATAGCTTAGTGCGAGCGAAGCAATCTGGCCCACCCCAACCCCGACTGCTACTAGAGTCATTCCCTGCTTCAGGATCATCCAGACGGTATCCCGCGCCTGGGCGCCCAGCGCCAGCCGAACCCCTATTTCGTGTGATCGCTGGCTCACAGCATAGGAAATGACGCCGTACAAACCGATGGCTGCCAGCGCTAGAGCCGCGGCGCTCAGGATAACGAGCAGCGTGGCGGCTACGCGCACGGACAGGAAGGCGGGCTGAATGTATTCCTCCAACGACATCACACTGAGCGGCTCGACAGCCGGATCCAACGCGTGAATCTGGTCACGGAGAAGCGGAACGACGAGCTCCGGACTCTCCCTCGTCCTGACCAAAGCGCTCATGAACAGGGACGCGATCGGCCGCTGCAAGTAGTTGACGTAAACCAGCGGTGTCGACGGCTCAGACAGCGAGTTGTATTTCGCTGTCCGCGCAACGCCCACAACCTCGAACGTCTGGATTGGAGCAATACCTACAGCCATACTGAACCGCCGTCCGACGGGATCGAGACCCGGCCAGTAGCGACGCGCCATCGTGTCGTTGACAATCGCGACGTTGGGCCGCGTCGCGTCGTCTGTGTCCTGAAAGTCGCGCCCCTCAAGAAGCGGGATGCGCATCACGGAGAGATAGCCGGGTGACGCGATGACAAAGGACTCGATGCGGCTCTCACTCTCGCGTGCTTCGCGCCCTTCGACTTCGACTTGTCCGGTGAATGCTCCATCAACGCCGAGCGGCGGAGTGTTCACAAGAGCCGCATCGGTTACGCCGGGGAGTGAAAGGAGACGTTCGCACAGCGCTTGATCGAAGAGTCTGGCTCTCTCGGGAGAATAGCCGTTCGGCACGAGATCGAGACCTGCGTAAAGGACGCCATGCGGATCGAATCCAAGGTCGAGTCGCCTCGCTTGCCGAAAACCCTTGACGCAAAGCCCGGCGCCGATCAAGAGCATCAGCGCAAGCGCAACCTCCGTAACCACGAGGGACCTGAGTGTCCGGCTGCGGAATCCGCCCGAACTGAACGATCGCGAACTCCCTTTCAACGATGTGGCGAGATCCGCTCGACTCGACATGAGTGCCGGCGCAAGACCGAACAGAACGGCAGCGGCGATGGCAAGCGCCACCGCGAAGGCCACAGCCACCGGAGTCAATCTGAACTCGTAATCGAAAGGCGTGGCAGCCGCGGGAACGAATGTCTTCAGGGAGCGCACCGCCCATACTGCGAACAGTAGACCGACCACGCCGCCAACCAGCGCAAGCGTGAGACTCTCGGTGAGGAACTGACGCATGAGGCGAAATCGCCCGGCGCCGAGCGCGACGCGCACCGTCACTTCGGTCTGCCGATTCGCCGCCCTCGACAGCAGCAGGCACGAAACATTGGCGATGACGATGAGCAGGATCCCACCCGCCATGGCAAACACGATCCGCAATACGGGCAGAAAAGCGGCTTGCTCCCCGAAAGGAGACTTCCAGAGCGGAAACGCCTTGAACTCGACGCCGCCCTCAGACTCCGGGTAAGCCTTTGCCATCTGGGCTGACAGCAGCGTCAGCGCGGCCTGGGCGTGCGTTACGCTGGCGCCTTGGCGGAGGCGCGCCAGCAGATGAATCCAATGGAACGTTCGGCTGCTGTAAGAGCCGAAGCTAAGGACCGCTTCGTGCATCGCGAGCGGAGCCCACAAATCAATCCGCGAGTCGCCCATGACGCCGCGAAATTCAGGCGGAGCGACGCCAACGATCGTGAACTCATGCCGGTTCAAACGGACCGTGCGTCCGACAATCGCCGGATCTCTGGCGAATTCACGTTGCCACAGACCGTCGCTGATAACCACGACAGACGATCCGCCCTCCGCTGCGTCGTCCTCCGGCACAAATGTCCGCCCTTTTTCAGGGCGCACGCCCAGCACCTCGAAGATGTTGGCGGTCGCGACACTCGCCGAGACCCAGTGATCCCGGCCATTGAGTTCGAGCAATGCCGGCGCAGATCGTGTTCCAATAAAGCCCGCGAACGCGTCTCCCGCGGCCATATCCTTGAGCTCCGGGTAGGAAACGAGCGGCAGCTGGACACCGTTTGGGTCGGACTGAACGATCGCCACGACCCTCGCCGGATCCGAAATGCCCGGCAACGGATCCAGGACAATCGTCTGAAGCCAGCAGAACACGACGGCGTTCACACCAATTCCGAGAGCCAGAGTCAAGACAGCCACCGTCGTGAAGCCGGGATTCTTCACGAGGAGACGGCTTGCGTAACGCAGATCCTGAAGCACTCCCTTCACTTGCTCACCTCACCCAGTCGGCCGAATTCAACAAGCGAAATCAATCTATTCGACCTCAACGACGATCAACGTTGCGTCGTCATTCCAGTTCCCGCCGCAATAGTCTCCAACCTCTTTGAGAATGATTCTCTGCAATTCTCCGGCGCCGGCTGTCCGGTTTTGCTGGACCAACTGGAGCAAGCGCGCCTCGCCAAACTCTTTCTCGTCCGGGCCGCACGCTTCCGTCACGCCGTCCGTGAAAAACACGGCCCTGTCTCCCGGCTCCAAGTCCTGCACGCCCATCGTGTACGTCTGCAGCTCAAACACGCCGAGAACTCCTCCGCCCTCGGCGGGCCTCTCGTGTGACCCGTCGCGATGCACGATCATCGGCACGTTGTGCCCCGCGTCGGCGTAGCGCAACCGGCGCGAAGGGCCGTCGAGATGCGCGTAAAACAGCGTGATGAACCGATCGTTGGCGATATTGCGGCACACGAGCGCATTCAGGCGGTCGCAGAGACGTTCGGGCGACATCGACGCCGACGCAAGTCCTCGAACCGCAGCCTGCAGGTTCGACATAAGCATCGCCGCTGGCATTCCTTTTCCGGCCACATCCGCGATGCAGATTCCGACCGAATCTCCGCCGAAGTCGAGCACGTCGTAGTAGTCGCCGCCCACGGTTCGGGCTGGTTGCCACGCGGCAGCGATTGCGTATCCCGGAATCTGCGGAATTTGGTGCGGAAGAAAGCCCTTCTGGATTCGCAGCGCTTCTTCCACCTCGCGCTCTTGCTGATGAAGCTGGACGGCAATTTCATCCTGTTCGCGAGCCTTCTCCATTTGCCGCCGCCGCTCTTCCCGGCGCTCCCTGCCGAGGTCGATCTGATGCTTCAGGATCTCGAGGAGCCGGGAGTTGACCCACGGCTTCTCGACGAAGTCTCCGACGCCCCGCTGCATCGCTTCGACCGCAAGACCCACCGTCGCCCAGCCGGTCATGACGACGATCGGCGGCGCGCCTTCCACCGCCTGCAGCCGCGCCAGCAAATCGAGTCCTTCACGACCCGAAGTCGTATCGCGCGCGTAGTTAAGGTCCATCAAGACCAGATCAAACTCGCGGCCGGACACCGCTTCCAACAGCGCGACCGGCGAAGTCACGGCCTCCGTCGCATAGCCGTGTCCCTTCAAGAGCAGCCGCAGGGCTTCGAGAACGTCCGGTTGATCGTCGGCAATCAGGACTCGTGGCTGAATCGTTTCAAGCTCGCTAGTAAGCGGGAGAGCCATCGTTGTCATGTGAATGACCCCGGTCAGCGGCCTTCGGCAACAGTCCGTGTCGGTGGGGTCTCCCGAAGACGGGCAGTTCATCTTCCAGCCGCTGCCTATTGTAACTTACTGATCTAAATTGCTTTATGAGAAACGGACCGCCCCACACCGGCGATCCTTGACCAGTTGCGGGAAAGGTCGTCCCGGATTCGGACACTCCGATCGCAGGACGGTAATCGCGACAGAGGACGCCCAATCTCGCGCTTACGTGCCGCCTCACAACGTGGTCACTCGTACCGGAGCGCAACCATGGGATCGACGCGCATCGCCCGGCGGGCCGGTATGTAGCACGCCGACAACGCCACCAGTGTGAGCACTGAAGTAACGGCAATGTAAGTGAGCGGGTCGGTGGCGCTAACCGCGAGGAAGTTGCCGACCACCTTCGCGGCGGCAAACGCCGCTGCAAGACCCAGAACGAGTCCGATCCCCACAATCAGCATCCCCTGGCCGAAGATCATCGCCAGGATATTCGCCGGCCGCGCGCCCAAGGCCATGCGGATGCCGATCTCGTGAGTCTTCTGGCTCGCGGCATATGAAACCACGCCATAGACTCCCACGATCGCGAGCACGAGACCCAGGATCCCGAGGGCCGCGGCGAGTCCCGCGCCCAGCTGAAACATCAGCAAGCCGTTCAGCGTATCGAGCGCCTCGGTCATTGTCTTGACGTCGAATACAGGCAGATCGGGCGCAAGTGATCCGACGACGTGTTCGATCTGTGGAATCATCGATTCCAGGGCGCCCGCAGTCCGGACCTGGAGATTTTCAAGCGAATTCGATTCGTAGTGTTGAGCGGCCGAAACGTAGAAGTAGGGGGCGGTCGGGCCGGTCACACCCTGATACCGCGAATCCTTGACGATGCCCACTACTTCGAGCGAATGCTTCTGATCGCTCGCCATCTTGAAATGACGCCCGATCGGATCCTGCCCGGGCCAGAATGTCTTCGCCGCGTGCTCATTGACGATCGCAACGTACGGCGCCGTATCCGTGTCGGCTTCCGTGAATGCGCGCCCTCTGACCATCGGGATCGACATTGTCTTGAAATAGTCCGAGGAAACGGCGTTATAGCCTGCGCTGGGCTTGGGCTGTCCCGGCGGCGGCTCGTAGCCATCGATCTCGATCGTGTCTCCGCTGTTGTAGTAGCCCATCGGAATGGAACTGGCTGTGCTCGCGGACACTACTCCCGGCAGCGCGCGCACGCGATCCAGCAGGTTCCTGTAGAACTCTCTATCTTGAGCTGTCGAATACCCGATCTCGCTCGGGTCCATTGCGAAATTCACGACGTGGCTCGGGTCGAATCCAAGATTCGTTCGCTGAGCCTCCCTCAGACTTCGCATGAACAATCCCGCAATGATCAGCAGCGTCAGCGAACCCGCCACTTGAACCACGACAAGAGTGCTGCGCAGGCGATGCTTGCCTCCCACCACGCCGCGCCCGCCCTCGTGCAGAATGGACGCCAGGTTTCCGCGTGACGCTCGAATCGCCGGAACCATGCCGACGACCAGGCCGGTCAGCAGCGCCGCTCCCAGCGCATATCCAAACACGCGCCAGTCAAATCCGAAGTCCACGTTGATCGGAAGATCCGTCCCGAGGGGTAGCGAACCAACCGCGGAACTTCCCCAGTAGCCAAGAATGATTCCGGCCACTGCACCGACGAACGCCAGCAGGACGCTTTCCGTCAGCAACTGCCGAATCAGCCGGCTGCGCGCCGCACCGAGCGCGGCCCGAATCGCCATCTCGCGTTCTCTTACGGTTGCGCGCACCAGAAGAATGTTCGCCACGTTCACGCACGCCAGCAGCAGCACCAGCGCCGCCAGACCGAGGAAGAGGCCGGAAATCACAACCATCGTGTTGGCAGGATCAGGATTCGGCCGGGCGCGCAATTCGGGATAGACCTGCAGGCTCATATCCTGATCGTCCTTCGGATAATCTTTCGAGAGCCGTTGCGCGACCACCGAAAGCGACGCTTGAGCCTTTTTGAGCGTTGCATCGCTCTGCAAACGGCCCAACACCGTGAAATTCCGCAATCCACGATTTGTCATGAAGTCGTTGGAGCCGCCTTCAAGCGCCGCCATGCCCATCGGCAAATAGCCCTGAACGTCAAGCAGGGGATAAACACCGTGGAATCCCTTCGGCGCGACGCCGATGATCATCACCGGGTGACCATCCAGCGCTACCTTCCTGCCCACGATTCCCGTGTCACCGCCGAAATGCGTTTGCCAGTAGCTGTACCCGAGAACCATGACGGGATCGGCGTCCGGCACTTCTCCCTCAGACGGCAGGATCAGACGCCCCAACGCGGGCTGAACGTTCAGCGCGGAGAAGAAGTTGCCGGAGACGTAATTCGTCATCACGCGATCGGGCTTCCCGTTCACGCTCAAACCGTCCATTCCAAACTGGTAGCCGAAAAGACCCGAAAAGACCTCGGAGGTTTGCTTGCGGATGTCGCGGTAGTCGGCGATCGAAAAGTTGTTCTGCACGGGGCCTTGTTTTTGCTGGAAGGCAAGCACCGTGATCTGCTGCGAATCTTTCACGGGCAGCGGACGCAGCAGAAAAGCGTTCACCATGCTGAAAATCGCGGTGTTGGCCCCGATGCCCAGCGCGAGCGTGAGGGTCGCCACAATCGTGAAGCCCGGATTTTTTGCCAGCATCCGAATCGCGTACTTGATATCCTGCAGAATCGCTTCCATCACGCCCTCCGTGAACTCTTCTTTATTTTCTCACTCGTACCGCAGCGCCACGATCGGATCCACTCGCATCGCTCGCCGCGCCGGAACGTAGCACGCCAGCAGCGCGACGAAAACAAGCAGCGTTGGAATCGCGAGAAACGTCGCGGGATCGAGCGCGCTCGTCCCGTAAATCAATCCCGAAAGCAGATGCGCCAGCCACACCGACAATGGCAGCCCTGCCGCGAGACCTCCCAGCGTAAGCAGCAACCCTCGGCGCGAAACCAGCCACAGCACGTCGCGCCGCTGCGCGCCAAGCGACAGCCGCACGCCGATCTCGTGTGTGCGCTCTGCTACCGCGTAGGACATCACGCCGTAGACGCCGACCAGGGCGATCACAAATGCAATGACGCCAAGGCCCGCCATCATGTCAGCCGTATACCCAAGTCCTACCACCGACTCGTGGATCGCCTCATGCAGTGTCTTCACCTCGAAGATCGGCAGTTCCGGATCGATCCTGGCAATTTGTGCCTGCACATCCTTCTCGAAGCCCTCGGGAATCGCGGAGGCGCGAATCCCCAGCAGGCTGTCCTGCGGAGGCGCCTGCGCGAAGGGGACGTACACTGCCGCTTCTGGACGTTGATCGGTCCAGTCGTAGAGGACATCGCCGGCAATTCCGACGATCGTCAGCCACGGACCTTGCAGCGCGGGATTTCCGATCTGGATGCGCTTTCCGAGTGCGCTTTCATTCGGCCAGTACACGCGCGCGAGCTTTTGGCTCACGATCGCGACGGCTGGCGCGTTGTCGCGGTCCTGTTCCGTAAACTCTCGGCCATCCATGACCGGAACGCGCATCGCTCCAAAATAGCTGGGGCTGATTGTCTGCAACACACCGAAAGGCATCGCGGCCTTATCTTCAACTGGCCTGCCTTCGATCTGAAAGGGAGTCCAGGTTGTGCCGTTGTTGCTGATCGGCGTCGTGGTGAGCACAGCCGCGGACGTCACGCCGGGCATTGCGCCGAGTTTGTCGAGCACTTGGCGATAGAACAATTCGCGCTTCGTTGCATTCGCGTATCGCGATTCCGGCAGGTTGACCTGAAAGGTCAGCATGTTCTCTGGTGAATAGGATTCTTGAGTTGCGACGAGCTTGCGAAAGCCCTTCACGATCAGCCCGCCGCCGATCAACAGCACAAGCGCCACCGCGATCTGGCCCGCTGCCAGCAGGCTCCGGACGCCGTGATGGCTCCGGCTTCCCGTCGATCCCCGCGCGCCTTCCTTCAGCCCCTCGGTAAGGTCGATTCGCGAACCTTCGAGCGCCGGCGCAAGTCCGCCGAGCATCCCGCTCACGATCGCGATCAGGAACGTGTAGGACAAAGATCGCCAGTCGAGATGGATCTGATTCCAACCGGGAATCAGGCGGGCGATTTCCGCGGGCATGTTTGCGGTGCAGAGTCTGAGAATCCAGGTCGAAAGCAAAATGCTCGCTGCCCCACCGAGCAGGGCCAGCAGAACGTTTTCCGTCAGCAGCAACCGGACGCCGCGCCAGCGGCTTGCCCCCAGCGCCGCGCGGACGGCCATTTCTTTCTGCCGCGTCGTAGAGCGCGCGAGTTGCAGGCTCGCGATGTTCGAGCACGCGATGAGGAGTACAAACCCCACGGCCACTAGGAGCATGAATGTATAGGCGCGCGTAATCTGACCTTCCACGAATTCAACCACCGGCATCACGTGCACGCGGCGGTCCTTGTTCGTCTGCGGGTAATCGCGCGCGAGCCGCGCACCGATCGTCGCCATTTCCGACTGTGCCTGCGCCGCCGAAACGCCCGGCCTCAGACGCCCGATCACGCGGATGGTGCGATCCGCGCGGTCGGCCTTCTCCTTCGTATCCATGGCCAGAGGAATCCAGACGTCGCTCGGCACGGGAAAGTCGAAATCCTTCGCCGTCACTCCGGCGACCGTGTAACTCTTGGAGTCAAGCTCGATAACCTTGCCAAGGATGTTCGGGTCGGCACCAAAGCGACGCTGCCATAGCCCGTAGCTGAGCACGACAGCTTGATCTCGCCCCGGCTGATCTTCCTCACCAAGGAACGCGCGGCCCATCGCAGGCTTCACGTCCAGGACGCCGAAAAAATTGGACGTGACCCTCGAGCCCAGCACCCGCTCCGGGACGCGTCCGCCGCTCATGTTGATGTCCGATTGCCGGTACGCCGCCATCGACTCAAATGACGCGCTTTGGGCCTTCCAATCGAGAAAATCGGCGGCCGCGGCGGGCGCCTTTTCCCCAATGGCGATTACGGCAAGACGTTCGATCCCCGGAAGCGAAATCGGGTGAACAAGGAAAGCCTGGGCGAAGCTGAAAATTGTGGTGTTTGCGCCGATACCGAGTGCGAGGGTGATGACAGCGACCGCCGTAAAGCCGGGATTCTTTACAAGCAGCCGCAGCCCGTATTTCACATCCTGCATCAACGTCGCCATGGTTCGCCTCCCATCATCCGTCGTTGCGCCCGACTACTCGTATCTCAGCGCCACCAGCGGATCGACGCGCATGGCGCGTCGCGCCGGGATGTAGCAAGCGGCCAAGGCGACAATTACGAGAGCGACCGCGACTCCTGCGAACGTGAGGGGATCCGTGGCGCTGACGCCGTAAAGCATCTTCGCCATTTCTCTCGTGAGAGCGAATGCCGCGGCTAGCCCGATGGCAACGCCGGCGAGCGCCATCTTGGCGCCCTGTCCGATCACCATGCCCATCACGTCGCCGCGCTGTGCCCCGAGCGCCATGCGAATCCCGATTTCATGCGTTCGCTGCCCGACGAGATAGGAAATCACGCCGTAAATTCCGATGCTCGAAAGCACCAACGCAAGCCCGGCGAAGATTCCGAGCAGCGCCATCGAAAATCTTCGAGCCGCTAGCGAATCGGAGACGACTTCGTCCATCGTTTCGACCGAGTACACCACTTGCTTGCTGTTCACGCGTCCGATCATGGCGCGTATGGCGCTCGTCAGAGGGAGCGGGTCACCCTGAGTTCTCAATACGACTCCGGCGCTCGTGAAGAGTGGCATGAACCTGTCCGGAACCTGCATGATTGAGAGATAGAGCTGCGCTTGAATCGGCTGCGTCGCATCCGTGTCCAGGCCCCAATGTTTCACGTGTCCCACGACCCCGATAATCTCAGGCTGAACCCCAAGCAAGTCGATGTTGATGCGTTTGCCGATGGGATCCTGGTTGGCAAAGAACTTCTTGGCGAAGGTTTCGTCGATCACGATAACTGCCGGCCCACGTTCGTCGTCCTGCGCTGTCAGGAATCGGCCGCGCTCCAGCGGAATCCCCATCGCCTTCAAGTAATCCGGCTCCGTGATGTAAAACAGCGACCAGTTCATGTCGTTGTCGTTCGTGGGCTTCGGTTGGCCTTCCAGCCAGAAGGGAACCTCGGAGTCGCCCATCATCGGCAGCGAACCTCCTTCGAGAGACACCGCTTCAACTCCCGGAATCGCGGCGAGCCCGTCATGCACTTCGCGGATCAGCGCCCGAGCAGCCGGGCCGTTCGTTCCGATTCCAGGCGGCAGGGCGACATTGAACGTGAGCGCATGATGCGGATTGAAGCCGGGGTTCACGCTCCACAGTGCCGACAGGGTCCGTATCATCAGGCCCGCGCCCACCAGCAATACGAGCGCCATGGCCGTTTCAACAGCCACAAAAACTCCCTGCGCGCGATGCTTGGTGCCGCTCAGCCCTCGGCCGCCCTCCTTGAGTGTTTCTTGCAGGTCAGGTCGGAGCGTCTTTAGCGCCGGCGCGAGGCCGAACAAAATTCCCGCCGCGATCGAAACCGCAAAGGTGAACAGCAGCACGCGCCCGTCCACGCCAATCTCCCGCGCGCGCGGCACGGCATCGGGCACCAATTGCAGCACCAGTCCGGTTCCCCACGCCGCCAGCAACAGTCCCAGCGCGCCGCCCGCCAGGGAGAGCAGAACGCTCTCCGTCAGGAGCTGACGCACAACCCGCATTGAGCTTGCTCCCAGCGCCGTCCGAATCGCGAATTCGCGCGTCCTGCCGGTCGCCCGAGCCAGCATCAGATTCGCGACGTTGGCGCACGCGATCAGCAGGACGAAGCCCACCGCCCCCAGCAATACGAACAAGAACGGCTCGATGTCGCCGGTGATTGCCTTCTTCAAGGACATCACCGTGACGCCCATCCCTTTGTCCGCTTCCGGATACGCGGCCTCCAGGTTGCGCGCAATGCCTGCCATGTCTGCGCGCGCCTGATCGAGGGTGATGCCGGCCTTCAGCCGCCCCACCGCTCGCATACCCATGCTGACTCGGCGGTCGCGAAACGTCGGATCGTTCCATTGCCCGATGGGAACGTACACGTCGTTGTTCCGGTCGAGGCGGAAGCTCGCTGGAATCACGCCGACGATTTCGTAGTCCGTAGCGTTCAGCGTGATCGTCTTGCCCAGAACCTCTGGAGACGAGCCGAATCGCCGTTTCCAGAATCCACCGCTGATCAGGACCACCGGCGCGCCCCCGACGCGATCTTCATTCGCGGAGAAGTTGCGCCCGATGACGGGCTGGACTCCAAACAGCGAGAAGAAATCAGCGGAGATCATGTCCCCGCGCAGCCGCTCCGGCTCTCCGGCGCCGGTCATGTTGAACTCGTCCGTCCGGTACGCCGCCATCGAATCGAAAGAATGATTGTCTTTCTGCCAGTCGAGGAAGTTCGGGTAAGAAATCGACGACCGCTGAAAGTTCGCCGTTTTCTCGTAGAGCGCCGCCAACCGGTCCGGCTGCGCGTACGGCAACGGATTCAGCAGCACGCCGTTGACGACCGAAAACAGCGCGGTATTCGCGCCGATCCCCAGCATCAAGGTCAGCACCGCGATGGCCGTGAAGCCTGGAGTCTTTGCCAGCGTCCGAATCGCATACCGAATGTCTTGAGCCAGTGCTCCCATGATCACTCCGATCGACGCTTGAATCTCACCCGCCCTGTCCGTCACAGGCCAAGTCAGACGTCAACTTCTGCTGATGTACACCCCGCCGTTGGTCGTTCTCGCCTCAATCGTCGGCCCGCCGGAGCCCAGTTGGAACGACAGATTCCTTCCGAGTTCGCCGCTCACCGTGATCGGAAAGTCGACGTGCACGCTCCCGTTCACGGTCGACGCCTTCACCTTCGCCGAGTAGTTCTCTGGAACGCTCACATGAACGCTGCCGTTCGTCGTTTCCGCGTGCAGGCCGCTTCCCTGCCACCGATCACCGGCAAGCTCGATCTTCACCGAGCCGTTCGTGGTCGAGCCATCCACATCGCCGCCTACCTGATGGAGATGAACGGCCCCGTTCACCGTGCTGAACCGGATCTGGCCGTGCACCATATCAAGCCCAATGCTCCCGTTGTTGGCATGCACGTCCAGGTTCGAAGCGCTGGGCAGCCAGACTTCATAGGACACGTCCCAGTGATGACTCTCATCCTCCGACGGGCCTCCGGGCTCAATCCGTCCGGGGCCCTGCGCGATCTTCACTTGAGCCGCGATCGCCCGCGCGTCCGGCTCCGACCGCCCCGCCGTCATAATGCACGCTCGCACCAGAACGTCGCTTTGATCCCACCCATGAACCACCACCGATCCGTTCTTTCCTGGGTCGATCCGGTTTGTCGCAGCGGCGGCCAGCCGTTGATCGCGACTCTCCGCGTAGGTCGTGAGCCAATCCCGTCGGTAGTGGTCGGTTGAACATTCGCGCTCGCTCTGCGGCGCGCGTGACCCACCCTGCGCGCGAGCAACCTGAAATGGAAGAATCGACAGAGCAGCAACAACGACTGTAAGAAGGCCTGTGCCTCTCATGGTTGTCTCCTCGAGTCACACATACATACGCAATCCACCGTCCGCAGGTTCACGAGGATCTGCCGCCGATCACTCGTATCGCAACGCCACCATCGGATCCACGTTCGCCGCCCTGCGCGCCGGGAGCCATCCCGCGAGGAACGCCGTTCCCGCGAGCAACGCCGCCGCGGCGACGAACACAAGCGGGTCGCTTGCCTTCACTCCGTATAGCTGCGACTGGATGAGCGTCCCTAGCCCGAACGCCGCCACCAGCCCGATCGCCAGCCCGATTCCGGACATGCGCAGCACCTCGCGCAGGACCAGCCACGCCACATTCTTTTGTGTTGCGCCTACGGCCATGCGGATCCCGATCTCTCGTGTCCGCCGCGCGACCATATAGGCCAGCACGCCGTAGAGGCCAATCGCCGCCAGCAGCGCCGCCAACATCCCCAGGCAAAGCGAAAAGAACGTCAGCAGCCGGTCGGAATAAACCGATTCATCCGCCTGTTCCTGCAGCGTCATCACGTCAAACACTGGCAGGTTCGAATCGTACGACTGCACCGTCTTCCGCAGCGTTTCGGCCAGCGCGGTCGGATCCTGATTCGTTCGCACGTAAAACGTCGCGTGGCCCGGGTCGGGGTCTTGCGCGTAAGGCTGGTAGACGAACGGATGAATCTCGTCGCGGAGGTCGTCGTGCTTGCTGTTCTGCACGACTCCAACAACCTCGATGTCGGGATGAACGCTGCTGCCGGAACCCCACGCGATGTGCATCCCGACCGGGCTTCGCCCCGCAAAGTATTTCTGGGCCATCTTCTCGTTGATGATCACCGCTTTCGGAGCATCGGCGGCGTCCCCCGCGCGAAATTCGCGCCCCGCGAGCAGCGGAATCCCCATCGTCGCGAAATAGTCCGGCCCCACCGAGTTCCGGAAGACGTGCGTGTCCTCATCCGGCTGCGTTTGATAACCTTCGATCGTCACATTCGAGCCCCAATCATCGCCCTGGAACACGGGGATGGTCGCCGCACTCACCGACCGCACGCCCGGAAGCGTCGCGATCTTCTCGCGGACCTGGTTGAACAGCGCGATTGTTTGCGCGGGCGTATACCGATTCAGCGACGGCGCCACCGAAAACTGCACCACGTGATCCAGCTTCACGCCCACATCTTGGCGCTCCAGATTCATCAGGCTCTTCGCGAAGTAGCCCGCCGACGCAAGCAGCATCGTCGTCAGCGCCACTTGCGAGACCATCAGCCACTTGCGCAGCTGGACGTTCGACTTGGCGCCTGACACGCTCGCGCCTTGGTCCTTCAGCGTCGTCTGCAGGCTGGTTCTCGTGGCGCGCAGCGCAGGCCCCAACCCGAAAAGAATGCCCGTCACCACCGAAATCCCCAGCGCGAACACGAGCACTTTCGGATCGAGCCTCGTCTCGAGGCCTGACACGCCGATCCCTTGCTTGATCGACGCCACCAGCGATCCGAGCGTCCAGGTCGCGAATACGACTCCCGCGAAGCCTCCGGCCAGCGCCAGCAACAGGCTCTCGGTAAGCAATTGCCTCACCAGCCGCCCGCGCCCTGCGCCGAGCGCCAAACGCACCGCCATTTCACGTTGGCGCGTTTCGCCGCGCGCCACCAGCAGGCTCGCCAGGTTCGCGCACGCGATCAGCAGGATCAGTCCCACCATCGTCAACAGCACCAAAAGCGGCGTCTCCGCGTCCGCCTGCAAATTCGGACGTCCATGCGCGCCGCCAATCAGCTCGACGTGCCTCGCGAGGTATCGCTCTGCGCTCTTGCTGCCGGGCGAAATCTTCAGCACCGGCAACTCGGATTCTTCGATCGCGCGGAATGTTGGCGCAATCGCCGCCTGCGCGCTTGCGAGCGTGAATCCGGGCTTCAGGCGCCCGACGATGGCAAGCCATGCGTCGTTGTGAGCCGCGAGGCCGTCCCAGCCCGGCGTCATCGCCGCCTTCATCGTCATCGGGATGAAAATGTCGGTCGTCCTTCCGATCTGCACGCCGCTGAATCCAGCCTGCGCAACCCCGACCACCGTGAGCGAAGTGCCGTTCACAGTGAGCGGCTTGTTCAGAATCGCGGAATTGTTTCCGAAGCGCCGCGTCCAGTAACCGTAGCTCAGAACGGCCACGGGATTGGCTCCTGGCGCCGTCTCGTCATCAGGCGAAAACACGCGTCCCAGCGAAGGCCGCACGCCCAGCACGTCGAAATAGTTTCCGGAAACCAGTTCGCCGACCGCGCGTTCCGTTCCGCCGCTCTCGGAAACGTTGAGCGAGACGCCGAACCGCGCGAGCAAGCCGGAAAATACGGGCGCGCGATCGCGCAGGTCTTTGTACATGGGATACGAGAAAGAGGCCGCGCCGTCTCCGTCACTCGACGTGTGCCCGGGCTTGTCCCCCGGCACGCGCACAATTACGAGCTCTTCGGGATTCCGCACCGGCAACATCCGAAGCAACACCTGATTCGTCAGCGAAAAAATCGCCGTGTTCGCTCCGATGCCGAGCGCGAGCGTCAGGACCGCAATCGAGGTGAATCCGGGACTCCTCGCCAGCATTCGCAGCCCGTATTTTATGTCTTGAAGTATCGTCATGATTCGCCCCTTGATTCCACGTGCGGAATCACAATCACTCGTACCGCAGCGCCACCATCGGATCCACCTTCGTCGCTCTCCACGCGGGTATGTAGCAGGCGGCCAGCGCGCAAACCACCAAGGTCACCGCCACTGCCGCGAACGTCAGCGGATCGCCCGGTGAAACTCCGAACAGCATCTTCGAAAGCAGTTGCGTCGCTCCCAACGCTCCCACGATTCCGATTCCAACGCCGGCGATCGCGATCCCTAATCCCTGGCTCAGAACCAGCCGCAGGACGTCCGCTCGCTGCGCTCCCAGCGTCATGCGAATCCCGATTTCGCTCGTGCGCTGCGCGACGCCGTAAGACATCACGCCGTAGATCCCAACCACGGCGAGCAGAAGCGCGAGGCCCGCGAAGATCCCCAGCAGCGTCGAGTCGAGTCGCGGCAGCGCCACCGACTCCGCCACATAGTCGTCCATCGTCTTCACGCCGTACACCGGCACATCCTTGTCGATCGCCCTTACTTGTTCGCGTATCGCCGGGATCAAGCTCGTCGGCGGCAGGCTCGTCCTCACGACGCCCGACATCGACCCAAAGCCTATCTGCTCCTCCGGCACGTAGCACTCGGGCGTATCTCCTCGATCGAGTGCCTGATGCTTCACGTCGCCGGCCACGCCCACAATTTCGCGCCAGTGCTCTTTGCCGTCGGTGCCGATTCCCGGCTTGATCCGCTTTCCGATTGGGTTTTCCCCGGGAAACGTTTCCGCCACCAGCTCCTTGTTCACGATGATGACGTCCGGCTTTCCCGCCTGGTCGCCCGCGTTGAAATCGCGCCCTTGCAGCAGCGGGATTCCCATCGTCCGGAAATAATCCAGCCCCACAGCACGGAAATGGACGTGCGGCGTGTCGCTCGATCCCAGAGGACGTCCCTCGATCTCGTAGCTCGTGCGGATCGTATCGCCCGACAGCGGCAATGGCACTGTTCCACTCGCGCTCTCGACGCCAGGAATCGCCCGAACCCGTTCATAAAGCTGCTGGAAGAATCTTTCGGCTTGCTCCGACTTCGGGTAGCGGGAATCCGGCAGATCAACTGAGTAGGAAATCACGCCGTGTGGATTGAAACCCGGGTTGACGTTCTCAAGCTTCGAAAGGCTCTTGATCAGCAGGCCCGCGCCGGTCAGCAGAATCACCGCGAGGGTCATTTCCGAGGCGACCAGCAAACTTCGCAAGCGGTTCTGTCGCGAGCTTTGTCCCGCTCCTCGCCCGCTCTCCTTTAGCGTTTCGGTCAGCTCCAGCCGCGAGAGTTGCAGCGCCGGGGCAAGACCGAAGACGATTCCGGTCAGTATCGACGCGGCCAGCGTAAATGCGAGCACTCGCCCATCGAGGCTAGCTCCCGCCAACCGCGGAATTTGATCCGCCGCAAGCCGCGAAAACAGCGCCGTTCCCCAGACGGCCACCACCAGTCCGCACGCGCCGCCCGCAATCGCCAGGATTCCGCTTTCGATCAAAAGCTGCCGCACGATTCGCCCGCGGCTTGCGCCCATCGCCGCGCGAATGGCGATTTCGCGCTGGCGTCCCGTCGCTCGCGCCAGCAGAAGGTTCGCCACGTTGGCGCATCCAATCAGCAGCACCAGTCCGACGGCGCCGAGCAGAATGTACAGTTGCGGCTGGACGTCTCCCACCAACGCTTGCAGCGCGGGCACAGCGCGCAGACCCAGATATTTGTTCGTGTCCGAGTACGTCTTCGAGAGCCGTTGCCCGACGAGTTGCGTATCCTGGTCCGCCTGTTCCATCGTGACGCCCGGCTTCAAACGCGCCAGCGCCGCCAGGAAATGCGATCCGCGCTCCTCCGTTCCCGGTTTCTCTCCGTTCACCGGCGTCGCCAACCCCGAGTACGTCGTCCACAGCTTGGGCGGATCGGAATCAAGCGGAAACGCAAACCCGGCTGGCATCACGCCGATAATCGTGTAGCTCCGGCCGTCAATCGCGACCGACCGGCCAATCACGTTTGGATCACCGTGGAACTCGCCTTGCCACAGCGAATGACTTAGCACCGTCAAGTAGTTCCCGGCGTTGTCGTCGCCGGGAGCGAATCCTCGCCCAAGAATCGGCGACGCGCGCAGCAGGGAAAACATATTTGCGTTCACTCGCGCAGAATTCAGATGGAGCGGCTCGCCCACGCCCGTCAACGTCACGCTCGATTGGTCGTACGCCGCGACGCTCTCGAAAGTGCTGTTCATCGACTGCAGGTCGGCGATGTCCGGATAGCTCAGCGCGCGCTTCGATTCATTGAGCTTCGAATGCGTCCCCCAGATCGTGACGAGCCGGTCCGGCTGCGGAAACGGGAGCGGCCGCAGCAGCACTGCGTTCACCACCGAGAACATCGCCGTGTTCGCGCCGATTCCCAGCGCCAGCGTCAGCACCGCAATCAGCGTGAAGCTGCGATTCTTCGCCAGCATCCGCAACCCGAATTTCACGTCCTGCATCAAGGTTCCCATTTCAAGTCCTTCATCTCGTTCACTCGTACCGCAAGGCCACCATTGGATCCACGCGCATCGCGCGTCTCGTGGGAAAGTACATGGCCGCCAATGCCACCAGGAACAGCATCAAGGCGGCAACGACATAGGTGCCAACGTCAAACGCGCCGAGATAGAAGTGTGACGCCTGGAAAAATCTCGCGAGAGCCCACGCTCCCGGCAAAGCAAGGAGCATTCCCAGCAACAATCCCAAGCCGACCTGTTTCGCGCCCGCGATCAGGACGGAAGAGGCGATACGGCCTTTCGTCGCGCCCAATACCATGCGAATTCCGAATTCCCGCCTTCGCTGGTTCGCGGAAAACACCACCACGCCGTATATGCCGACAAGCGCAAGCGCCACGGCGAGGCACGCAACGAACGCTACCGTCAAGGTTAACGGCCTTAGGTCTTCCGCATCTCGGTCAACAATCGCTTTGAACGTGACCGGCACGACCCGTTGCGCCTGATCGAGGCCCTGGACCGTTTGCTCAATCCCTTGCCCGAGTGAGTTTGAGTCTCCCTCGAATCGAATCATCAGCGGACCACCCGAATTCCAGTTCATCAGGGCGTAGAGTCGCGGCCCATCCACCTGTCCGTACTTCTCCGATTTCGTGTCTCTCGCAACACCCACAACCTGAACGCGGGTGTTGGGGTCGCCCCATTCAAGAACCTTTCCAATTGGGTCCTGACCGGGCCAAAACGCTCTCGCGAAGGCTTGCGAGATCACGCCAACCGCGCCGATTTCCTGCGCCGCAGGAGTCCGCCGGCTTGACGGTGCTTGACCTCCGATTGGAGCATCCGAGATCTGAAACCCTCGCCCTCGCACGATCGGAATCCCAACCGTCTGAAAGAAACTCACTGAAACAAAGTCTAGGGAAGCCTGTCGGCCTTGGCCGGTTTCCTCACCGGGCAAGCGGATCCCCTGCGTGTCTGATTGTCCCAGAGGCAACGACTGACTGTAGGCGATCGAAGTGACCCCGGGCAAAGCGCGAAGGCGCTGCTCCAAGGTACTGTAGAACGAAATCGCAGAATCCCTTTCTTGAACCGTGCCGCTTCCGGAGTCCGGGCCGAGGTACGACGCGGAGACCAAGAACAGATGTGCGGTCTCGAATCCGACGTCTCCTGACTGCATTTGATACTGGAGATGGGCGAATATCACCGCTCCGGCCACGAGTACGAAACTCATGGCCACTTGAGCTGTCATCAGAAATGATCGAACTCGCGAACGGGCGGATGACGTGCCCTGCTGCTGCTTCAGCGTAGTAACCAGATCAACCTTCAACGACTCCGCCGCCGGCATGAACCCCGCGATGGATGCCGTTATCAGCGTTACGCCTCCTAGGTATCCAAAAGCCGCCCAGTTCGGCGCGACGCGAAAGGCAAATCCCGGAACAATCCAGCGGACCACCGTTGGGAAAGCAATCACCAACGCGAGGCTGAGGACACCTCCAGCTGCGGCTACGATCGCTCCTTCGACCGCCAGCAAGCGTAATATCCTTGCGCGCCTCGCGCCGAGCGCCAGCCGAATCGCAATTTCCCCTCGTCGGGCTGAGCCCCGCGACAGCAACAGCACGGTGACGTTTCCGCATGCGATGAGTAGGACCATGGAAAGAGGTCCCATCACGAGAGCAATCACCAAGATTGCCAGCGGATGCACGCGCGGGTTTTCGATCACCGAGCCGTTTGTCACAATCACCTTTGTGCGGCGGCCCGAGTACGAGCCGTCCTCGTGGCTACCTGGATACAGCCGATCCTGCTGCCGCACGATCAAGTTGAGTTCCGCTTGCGCATCGGACCTCGAATAGCCCGGATTCAGCCTGCCTTCCACCGTGAGCCACGCCCACCCGTACCAATCGGACCGTTTGAAAGCATTGTGCCCTTGCCAGAAATCGGGCTGCATCGTGTACGGGACCCATATCCCGGCATCCCCACCTAGGCGGGCAATCGAGCCCGAGTCATTCACCCCAATGATCGTGTAAGCGTGCCGGTTCAATTGAATCGGCTTGCCTACAATCTGCGGATCGGCGCCGAAGCGGTTCTTCCAGAAGCGCTCGCTGATCACAGCTACCGGGGAAGCGCCAGGGACTGAGCATTCTTCGGAACGAAACTGGCGTCCCAACTTCGGGCGGCCAAATCCATAGAGCGAAAAATAATTGCAACTGACCAGCATTACGCCCGTCTTTGCGGTCTCGTTCTCGACAAAAGCTTCGTCTCCGTGCCACGCGGCGAGATTTGTGAGGGAGCGCGCTTGATCGCGCATCGCTTGGTAGTCCAGGGCGGTGAACTGGTCGAAGAAATCTTCCGTCTTGTACCAACCGGTGTAGCGAGCGACGGCGCGGACGAACGTGGCGGGATCTTTGTCCACTGGCGCCTGAAGCAACGCCACATCCAGAGACGTGAACACCCCGCTGTTGAGGCCAATTCCCACAGCCAACGTGAGCACCATGGCGATCGTGAGGAGCGGCGCTCGCAACATCCCACGCAGCGCGTAGCGCAACTCTTGCCAGAAGACATTCACTGCGAATGACCCTCTCATCCGTGGCTTGCAAAGCTTGGTCGATTCATTCGTACCTCAAGGCCACCATCGGATCCACCCGCATCGCGCGTCTCGCCGGCAGATAGCAAGCGGCCAGCGCCACCGCTGCAAGCACCACTGCGCCGCCGGCAAACGTCAATGGGTCGCTCGCACTCACTCCCAACAGCAGTGAACTGAGCGTGCGCGCGGCTCCAAACGCAGCGATCATGCCAATTCCGATTCCCATGCCCGCCAGGCTCAGCGCGCTGCCGACTACGAGCTTCAGCACTTCCCTCGGACGCGCGCCCAGCGCCAGCCGAATCCCGAATTCGTGCGTTCGCTGCGCCACGTTGAACGCCATCACAGCATAAATTCCAATCGCTCCGAGAAACAGCGCCAGGCTGCTGAAGAAACCCATCAGCTGCACCGTGATCTGCAATCCGGCATGCTGCTCGTCCATCAGCGATTGGAGTGGCCGCACCAGCGACACCGGTTGCGCTGCGTCCACCGACCACACCGCATTCCGGATTGCGTCCGCCAGCGTCGCGCGGTCCGCGTGCGATCGCACTACGATTCCGGCGTTCCTGCCCGGGAATTGCGCGAACGGCACATACATTTCCCGGGGGTGTCTCCCGCTCATCGAGTTGTAGAGCTCCACGTCTTCTACGACCCCCACGATGGTGCCGGCCACCTGATCCTGCGTGAATCGCATTTGCCGTCCGATCGGATCCTCGTGCGGCCAGAAATAATTCGCCAGAGTCTGATTGATGATCACTGCGCGCGGCGCGGAAGGTCCGTCTGCTGTCGTGAAATAGCGGCCCTTCAGCAGCTGGATTTGCATCGTCGAGAAATACTCGGGCGTCACGCCGCTATAATGCGCCCCGGGAATTTGGCCGGCGGGCGGCGCCGGCTTTCCCACCGCATACACCTCGACGGTCCTGCAGCAGTCTCCAAAGGGAATCGATTCGCTCGCGCCCGCGGACTCGGTCTGCGGCAGCGCGCGCACTCGTTCCATCACCTGATCGAAGAAATTCCGGATATCCGCGGGCGACTCGTATTTCGTGGCAGGCAAGTCGAGCTGCGTCACCATCACGTTCTCTGCCTGGAATCCGGGGGCGGCGCGCATCATGCCCACGAAACTTTCCACGAGCAGCGTCGAGCAAATCACGATCACAACGGCCAGTGCAATTTCGGCGACCACGAAGGCTTTTCGGAGCCGCGTCCCTTGCCGGTGGCCCGACGCTCTTCCCGAAGCTTCTTTCAACGTCGCGTTCACATCGAGCTTCGTCCCGCTGATCGCTGGCGCAATCCCAAAAAGAATTCCCGCTAGTAACGCGATTCCGAACGTGTAGACCAGCGCCTGCGTGTCCAGATTGACTTCGCCATAGTTGACCAGGTATCCGCGAATTCGTGCCGGTAAGGCCGCCTCGACCCACGCCAGAGTCCAATAGGCGACTCCTGCTCCCGCCGCCGCTCCGCCCAGAAACAGCAGGACCGTTTCCGTCACCAATTGACGGATCAACCGCACTCGCCCGGCGCCCAGCGCCGTTCGCACCGCCAGCTCTTTCGTTCGCCCGGTCGCGCGCGACAGCATCAGGTTCGCCACGTTCGCGCACGCGATCAGCAGCACTAGGCCGACGATCCAGTAACAAATCAGGACTTCTTCGTTCCCTTGATTGCGGCCGATCTCGTATTCAAGCGTGTGAACGAGGAAACCGGAACTTGTGTTCGTGGTGGGATAGGCCTTCTCGAGTTGCGAAGCGATTCCCGAGATCTCGCCCTGCGCCTGACCTAGATTCACTCCCGCCTTCAAGCGCCCCAGCGCCGACAGCGAACTCACCCGTCGCTCCGCGCGCTCCTGCTGGGGTAGCGCGAGAGGAACCCAGATATTCGATTCGCCCGTCAGCGGCAGTTGAAACTTCGCCGGCATCACTCCCACAACCGTGTAGGACTCGCCCCCAAGCTGGATGCTGCGGCCGAGAATGTGCGGATTACCCGCGAACTTCGTTTCCCACAGACCGCGGCTCAAGATCGCCACGTGTCCGGCGCCGGGTTGGTCTTCCTGCGGTAGAAACGTGCGGCCCAACGCGGGTGTTGCCCCAAGTGTCCCGAAGAAATTCCAGCTGACGCGAGCTCCCTGAACCCGCTCGGGCGGGCCATCACCCGTCAGATTGAACGACCAGGAAGTCCATAGGGACAATTCTTCGAAATCCCGCGCGTCGTGCTGAATGTCGTAGAAATTGGCAGCCTCGATCTGGTTGCTGGTGCCCCCGGTCTTGGTGTTCTGGCCGATAAGCACCACCAGCCGGTCGCTATGTGGATAGGGCAGCGGGTGAAGTACCCACTGATTCACGAAGCTGAACATCGCCGAATTCGCGCCGATTCCCAGCGCTAGCGTCAACACCGCCACGGCCGTGAATCCCGGGCTCTTTGCCAGCATACGGATCCCGTATTTCACGTCCTGCATCAACGCGCCCATGTTTGCCTCCCGGAGCCGCATGTCACGAACAGCCGCGGCCGGTTTCGGGACCCAGAACTAAGATCACTGCTTGTAGACACACCCGTACCCCGTGCCGAAAATCCGTTTTCGGCGAATCGCTTGGGAAATTCAGGAATCTCGGGCCTAGACCGCCGCCGTGCGCGAACCGATCGTCTCTTCAACGATGCGTCCGTCGAAGAGATGAATCGTGCGGTCGGCGATGCTCGCATAGCGCGGGTCGTGCGTGACCATGCAAATCGTCGCGCCTTCGCGGTGCAGTTGCCGCAGCAAATCCATCACCGCTTCGCTGTTCTTTGAGTCCAGGTTTCCGGTCGGCTCGTCCGCCAGGAGGATGGAGGGCTGGCCTACCAGCGCTCGCGCCACCGCCACGCGCTGTTGCTGGCCGCCCGAGAGTTGCGAGGGATAGTGCTTCATGCGGTGCGCCATGCCGACGCGCTCGAGAACTTCCTGCACGCGCTTCTTCCGCTCTGCCGAAGCCATGCTCCGGTACGTCAGCGGCAGCTCCACGTTCTCGAACACGGTCAGGTCGCCGATCAGGTTGAACGCCTGAAAGATGAACCCGATCTCGCGGTTGCGGATGCGCGTCCGGTCGGACAGCGAAAGGTTTGCCACCGCGTTCGTATTGATCCAGTAGTTCCCATCGGTCGGCGAATCCAGCAAGCCCAGAATCGAAAGCAGCGTCGACTTCCCGCAGCCCGACGGCCCCGCGATCGACAAGAACTCGCCGTTCTTGATCTCGAGGTGGACGCCGCTCAACGCGTGCGTCTCGACTTCGTCGGTATAGAAAACTTTGGTGACCCCGTCCAGCCGGATCAACGCTTGTGCGGTGTTGTTCATTCTCGTGCTCCTTCAGTTTAGGTGCGCAATTGTACCGCTCAACTCAATCCATACGACTGCCGGGTGCCAAAAAGTTCCCGGTTATTTCAGTTCGACCCGGTCGAATTGGTCGTACGCCGACATGTCGGACAGAATCACCGTGTCGCCGATGTTCAAGCCCTTTAGAATCTGCACATAGCTGACCGAGGTCTTCCCCAGTTCCACCTGCACGCGAACCGCTTCCTTCGCGTCCGACCACGGTCCCACTACCTTGAACAGGCCCACGGTGCTGTTCGCCTCTCCGTGCACCGGCCGTCCGACGTACATCACATTGGCCAGCCGCTCGATCTCGACCGTGCCTTCCACGCTCAGGTCCGGCACCGCTCCTTCCGGCAACGGCCCGTCCAGTTTGACGTCCACCGTACGCGTTCCGTTTACCACGGAGGGATCGATTCGTATCACGTGGCCCGGAATAATGCCGTTATGTGTATCGACTTCCGCCTTCTGGCCGATCTGGATGTCTTTCGCCTGCGTCTCCGCAATCTTTAAAGCCGCCTTCAATTGCGAAGGTTGCGTCACCTTCGCCAGAGGAGTTCCCTGCGTTACGCGCTGCCCGACGTCCACGTCCAGTTCCTGGAACATTCCGTCGATGCCCGGCCGCACGTTCAACTGCGCCACCTGTGACGAATACAGGTTGTATAGGGCCTGTTTCTGTTCGATGGCAGCCTCTTGTACGGCGAGCTGCGCCTGCACGGAATTCTCGAATGTTGAGACTTCCTTTTGCGCCAGGTCGTTTTGCTTCGCCAGCTCCTCCGCCTGGACTTGGGCCTTCTTGACGTTTAGGTCGTTTTCCAGGCCGAGCGCGAAGAGTTTCTCCTTGGTTTCTCGGTCCAGTTCCGCCGTGCGATATTGCGAACTGATATTCGCTGCTTGCGTCCGCTTGTCCATCAGCTGATTTTGCAGAAGCGCCTTGGTCTGCTCGTAGGTCGCCTTCGCGCCTTTCAACTGGTATTCCGCATCCAGCACTTCCTGCTGCAATAGGGGGTTGCCCATTTGCAGAATCACAGTTTCTGCCTTCACAGGCGTGCCCGGCAGCAGGAACCTCTGTTCCACCACTCCATCCGTAGGCGCTGAGATCACATGGATCGTCTCGGGCACCAGTGTGCCGAGTCCTCGCACGTCCCGCAGCATCGGGCCTTGCTTCACGGTGTCGGGCCACACGGTCGCCTTATCGACGCCCGGGGCAGCCGGCTTCAGCCGCGAGAGCGCCCCGGTGATGACCACTGCCACCACCAGTGCCCCGCTGGCATAGAGAATCCGCCGAATCTTTTTCTTGCGTTTGACTTCTGGTCTTACGATGTCCACAGAGACAACCTCACATCTACCTATCGCAAATTGACTTCCGGTAGGATGCCCGCGATAAGTTCTTTATATACTGCCGATTAGGACCTCTTTGCAAGCTCCAAATCCCTCGCTTTGCCCGCTGGTGGGAATCCTCCGTCCCGTAACCGAACACAATTTCAAGCCCTTCAGCCCCTCGCTGCGCCCCCCATTGGCATTGTTCACGACCCTGCTTCCGCGCTTGCCCGAATTTCCTGCCACCGTTTCGGCCGTTTCTTCGGGTCCAGCACCTTCTTCCGCAGCCGGATCGACTTCGGCGTCACTTCGACGTACTCATCGTCCGCGATGAACTCGATGGCCTTTTCCAGCGTCATTTCGCGCGGCGGAATCAGCCGGATCGCCTCATCCGCCGACGACGACCGCATGTTCGTCTGCTTCTTTTCCTTCGTCACGTTCACGTTCATGTCGTCTTCCCGCGAATTCTCGCCGACGATCATTCCCTCATACACTTCCACGCCCGGCCCGATGAACATCTCGCCCCGTTCCTGGATTCCCCACAGCGCGTATGCCACTGAGACGCCCCCGCGATCGGCCACCAGCGCGCCCGTCAGCCGCATTGCCATGTCGCCCGCATAGTCCGTCCATCCCTCCAGTATCGAATGGATCAGCGCCGTCCCGCGCGTGTCCGTCAGTAATTGGCTGCGCAGCCCGATCAATCCACGCGACGGTATGCTGAACTCCATCCGCACACGCCCCGAGTGGTGGTTCACCATCTTCTTCATTTCGCCGCGCCGGCTCCCCAGCGACTCCATCACGATTCCGATGAAATTCTCGGGACAATCCACTACCAGCAGTTCGAGCGGCTCGATCCGCCGGCCGTTCTCCGTGCGCACCACGATCTCCGGCTTGCCCACCATCAGCTCGTAGCCTTCGCGCCGCATCGTCTCGATCAGGATCGCCAGTTGCAGCTCGCCGCGCCCCAGCACGCGAAATGCGTCTGTGCTGCCCGTGTCTTCCACGCGCAGCGAGACGTTCGTCAGCAGCTCCTTCTCGAGCCGCGCTCGCAAATCCCGCGAGGTCACGTATTGCCCTTCGCGCCCCGCGAACGGAGAAGTGTTGATCGTGAACATCATCGTCAGCGTCGGCTCGTCGATCGTCAGCGGCTCGAGCGGCGCGGGATTCGCGAGATCCGTGATGCTCTCGCCGATCTGGATTCCCTCGACGCCCGCGATCGCTGCGATGTCGCCCGCCGATACTTCTTCCGCCTCGTCCCGCTCCAGCCCCCGGAACGTAAACAGCTTCGTAATCTTCGTCGGCTGGATCGTCCCGTTGAGTTTTACGATCCCCACTTCCGTCCCGCGCTTCAGCGTCCCCTGAAAAACCCGCGTAATCGCCAGCCGCCCCAGGAAATCGCTGTAATCGAGGTTCGTTACCTGAATCTGCAGCGTGCCGCCGGGATCGCCCGCCGGCGCCGGAATCGACGCAATGATCTCCTCGAACAGCGGCAGCAGCGTCGTCGAATCGTCGCCGATTTGCCGGTGCGCCACTCCCGTCTTCGCGTTCGTGTAAATCACCGGAAAATCGAGCTGGTCTTCGGTCGCGTCGAGATCGATGAACAGATCGTAGATCTCGTCCAGCACTTCGGCCGGCCGTGCGTCCGGCCGGTCGATCTTGTTGAGCACCATGATGGGCGGCAGCTTCGCCGCCAGCGCCTTCTGCAGCACGTAACGCGTCTGCGGCAGCGGCCCTTCGCTCGCGTCCACCAGCACCAGCACGCCATCCACCATGCGCAGCGCCCGCTCCACTTCGCCGCCGAAATCGCTGTGCCCCGGCGTGTCTACGATGTTGATTTTCGTCCCGCGAAACGTCAGCGCCGTGTTCTTCGCCAGGATCGTGATTCCGCGCTCGCGCTCCAGCTCGTTTGAGTCCATCACGCGCCGCGGCACCTCCTGGTTCTCCCGGAAGATTCCGCTCTGGTGCAGCATCGCGTCCACGAGCGTCGTCTTTCCGTGGTCCACGTGCGCGATGATCGCTATGTTTCGTATCGCCGTCATGGTGTGGGCTCTGGCAAACAGATTACGCCGCCCCGAATCCCTTTCCCTGGATTGCAAATCAGACCTGCTGCCGCATGCAACGCAGTTCACAACTGCAACGACAAGGCTGCTGGGGTCTTCGGTGGGCTTCTTCTCAGCTTGCCCGTCAAATTCATTCTAGCACGCCGTGAGGGACCATTACCCAAGTCGCCCGTGCCCCGAGGGCTTCAGGCTGGTCAGCTCCTTCGATAAGTAAATCATCTGCCCCACGTGATGGTATGCGTGCGCCGCGCACCGAAACACCGCCGTGAACCGGTCTTTCGCCAGGGGCTCGCGCTCTCCCGCGAACGGCTTCGTCCAATCCTCCGGCGACTGCTTCCGAATCGTGTCCACCACCATCGCAATCGTTCGGTCGAAGTCCGCCAGCACTTGTTCCTTCAGCTTCTTCGCCGCGTCGGTAAACTCCAGATCGCGATGACGCACGTAGCCCGTGCCTGCGATTTGCGCCCCGATGTAATAGTTCAGATTGCCCGTCAGATGCAGGATCAAATGGCCCACGCTGTTTCCGTCAGGCTTCGCTCCTTCCTGAAAACCAAACGGCCGCGCCCAAATCTGTTCCGTCGTCAGCGGATCGGCCCATTTGTGCACGCTTTCCCGCACCTCCTCGTAGTATCCCGCCAGCGTCCCCGCCACCACCGCCGCCAATTCCGCCATCGCTCGCCTCCTTGCCTTCAGTGGCCACCGAGTATAGCAACCCCACTCGACAGCTATCGCCTTGCGTCCGGGGAGCGCCGCTCGATATCATGGATGCACCGTCCATTCTCTGGTGTTCCGGCGAGGCCCGTGAAGAAGCTCCTCCTAGGTGCGACACTCATTTCCCTCGCGGCATCCGCAGCGCCGCTCGCGCACTCACAACAAAACTCCTGCCTTCAGCCGACAGTTTACCTTAGCGTGATCGATCGAAAGGGCGAAGTCATCGAAGATGTGAGCCCCGGTCAGTTTGCAGCCTTCTACCGTGGCAAACCCGCCCGGATCCTTTCCCTCGCACAGGATCGAGGCCCGCGGCGCGTCCTCATTCTCCTCGACGCAAGCGGCAGCATGGAATCCACTCATACTCTTGACTTCGACGTCGCCGACGAGGTGTTGGACCGTCTCCCTCCCGGAACCCTCGTCGGCGCGATGGTCTTCGCGAAGCAAGATACGGGCGTCCCCGTCTTGACTCCAGACCGCGACTCCGTGCGGAAGCAGCTTCGCGCCCTGCAGGATGACAAGCATCTGCCCAAGGCGATCAAGAAGACAACCGCTCTGTTAGACACCATCCAGGAAAGCTTGCAGGCGTTTGGAAGTCCGCAGGAAGGCGATACTCTCTACGTCATTTCGGACGGAGAGGACAACTCCAGCCGTCTCAATTGGCGGAAGCTCGACGATCAGTTGCTCGAGCGCGGCATTCGTGTCTTTGCGATGCGTATCGATTGGACCGGCGTCAGCTTGAGTGCCGACGACAATCTCCCGGACGTCATCACCTCGACGGGAGGTTCCGCCGTCGTCCTGCCTTTGGACCTAGTGCGCTATGGCGAACTAACTTATAAGCAGCCGCTGCGGGATACGACCGGGAAAATATCCCGCCTCGCCCTGCAGATCGGTGTGCAAGTTCGCATCATCACAGATTCTCAAAAAATGCGGCTCCAGTTGCCGGAACCCGCTCGCGGCAAACGCGAATGGCAGTTGCGCTTCTCCGATCCCAAACTCTCGAAGGATCTCATTCTTATTTATCAACACACGCTGCCGGCCTGTCCTGCGTCCGCCCCAAACGACTAGTTGTCATGTATCAACACGTTGTTCCGATCCAGACCGGAACGGGAGATGGGTGGAGCACCGCCGAGGCTAGCATGAGGACGGTGCCAGTTGTAGTCATGGAGCCAGCGCGGAAGATGCGCGGCG
>Ga0335081_10001462_pt1 | contig 37721 bp, 31 predicted proteins | sample Lox_Sample_35_FD_206713 | JGI IMG/M metagenome (GOLD analysis project Ga0335081, IMG submission 206713) | Soil microbial communities from Loxahatchee National Wildlife Refuge, Florida, United States - Lox_Sample_3.5 | ecosystem: Environmental > Terrestrial > Soil > Wetlands | place: USA...
CGTGACCGTGATCATCGAATACGGGCTCGTCGTTCCCCGCACCCCGGGCGTGCTCCGGCTCGAGGTGCCGGCCGGCCTTGTTGAGGCGACGTATGAGACGCGCGGGGGAAAAGTCCGCTCGGTCAGGATCGTCAACGTTCCCTCGTTCCTGGAGCGGGAGGGGATCAGCCTCGATGTCCCGGGGCTGGGACCGCTGACGATGGACGTGGCCTACGGGGGAAATTTCTACGCGATCATCGACCCGCAGGAGCATTACCACGAGATCGACGATCTGGGCCCCCGGGAAATCCTCCGCCTGAGCCCGCTGGTCCGCTCGCTCGTGAATGCGCAATACAAATTCGTTCACCCGGAAGACCCGTCGATTCGCGGACTCTCCCACATCATGTGGACGGGCGCACCCCGCGCACCGGGGGCGCACGCGCGGAATGCCGTGTTCTACGGGGAGAACGCGATCGACCGCTCTCCCTGCGGGACGGGGACGTCCGCACGCATGGCGCAGTGGGCTGCACGGGGGAGGCTTCACCCCGGCGAAGAATTCGTCCACGAGAGCATAATCGGGAGCACGTTCCGTTGCCGCGTGGAACGCGCGACATCGGTGGGGGGCAAGAGCGCCATCGTCCCGAGCATCGAAGGTTGGGCAAAAATCACGGGATTCAATACGATTGTGATCGACGACGATGACCCCTTTGCGAAGGGGTTCCGGGTGCTGCAGGGGTGAACGGACGCAGACATATCGTGGTGATCGGCGGCGGGGCGGTGGGGCTCTGCGCCGCGCATTACCTGCTTGAATCCGGGTGCGACGTTACGCTGCTGGAACGCGGCGAGATCGGGGAGGGATCGTCGCTTCACAATGCGGGGCTCGTGGTCCCGAGCCACTTTATCCCGCTTGCGGCCCCCGGCACCGTGGCGCTCGGCCTCCGATGGATGCTGAGCCCTGAAAGCCCGTTCTACATCAAGCCGCGCCTCGATCCCGACCTCTTCGCCTGGCTCTGGCACTTCGTGAGGGCCGCGCGGCCGTTGCACGTGGAGCATGCAATGCCCATCCTCCGCGACTTGAGCGTCGCCAGCCTCGCGCTCTACCGGGAGATCGCGGCATCTGTGAAATTCGATTTCCAGTTTACGGCGCAGGGTCTCCTGATGCTCTTCACGACTGATCACGGCCGTGAGGTGGCGGTGAAAGAGGCGGCGCAGGCGGCCAGGCTCGGCATCGATGCACGCGTGCTGGACGCCGGGGGGATCCGGGCTCTCGAACCCGGCGTCCCCTTCCGCGCTCCCGGCGGCGTGTTCTACCCCGGCGACGCGCACCTGACTCCCGCGCTCTTCGTTGAAGGGCTCCGGCAGGATCTCATCGCACGCGGCGCGCAGGTGCAGACATCGACGACCGTGACGGGGTTCGTGACGCGACCCATGGGCGTCGCGGCCGTGAAGACGAACGCCGGGACGTTCGCGGGAGACGAATTTGTCCTTGCGGCCGGATCGTGGTCGCCGGGTCTCCTTCGCCACATGCGGATCCCCCTCCTTCTGCAGCCCGGGAAAGGGTACAGCGTCACGGTGAGCGACCCGGCGGTGCGGCTCCGCTTTCCCCTTCTCCTGGAGGAGGCGCGCGTTGCCGTGACGCCGATGGGTCCCCGCCTGAGGTTCTCGGGCACGATGGAGCTTTCAGGGCTGGATACGTCGGTGAACATGCGCAGGGTCCGCGCACTGCTCCGGTCCGTCCCCGCGTACCTCGGGGGAGTCGATCCCGGGGTCGTTGAACGGGGGGATCTCTGGGCCGGGCTCCGTCCCTGTTCGCCGGACGGGCTTCCGTTCATCGGCAGGTTCCGCAACTTCGAGAACTTGATCGCTGCAACTGGCCACGCCATGATCGGCATTTCCCTTGCGCCGATCACGGGAAAGCTCGTCGCGGAGATCGTGCACGGCCGGATCCCCTCGATCGATCTTCTGCCGCTCAGGCCGGACAGGTACAGGTGAGTGACGATGGCCGATGAAATGACGGGCGATACGCCGCAGGCACCGAAAGACATTCCTGCGCACCCACCGACGGGCAGTCCTGCTCCCTCGTCGACGGGGACTGTCTTCAACATTATGAGGTTCTCGGTTCACGATGGACCGGGCATCAGGACGACTGTGTTCCTGAAGGGGTGCCCCATGCACTGCGCATGGTGCCATAACCCCGAGTCATTTGACGGCTCCCCCGAGCTCATGCTCCGGCCGGAGCGGTGTATTGCCTGCGGCGACTGCATGGCGCTCTGCCCCCACGGGGCCGTGAGCCAGCGTGACGGGGCATACGTGACGGATCCCGACCTCTGTGCGCGGTGCGGGACGTGCGCGGATGCGTGCGCCGCCGGCGCCAGGGAGATCGTCGGCCGCGAAATGACCATCGAGGAGGTCATGCGCGAAGTGGAGCGCGACTCGACCTTCTTTATGGAATCAGGTGGAGGCGTGACGTTTTCCGGCGGGGAGCCCCTCCTGCAGCACAGGTTTCTCCTCATGCTGCTCCAAGCATGCGCGGAACGGAACCTGCACGTCGCAGTCGACACGTCGGGCTACGCTTCGCCCGACGTCCTTTACCGCGTTGCGGAGCTGACAGATCTCTTCCTGTACGACCTGAAAACTGTGAACGACGACGTCCACCGCCGGTTCACGGGGATTTCGGGCGCCCTGGTCAGGGGGAACCTCCAGCGCCTCGCCTCCTGGGGAAAGCGCGTGATTATCCGGATGCCGATCATCCCGGGGATCAACGACGCCGACCGCGATGTCGAGGCGGCAGGGAGGTTCGTCGCGTCTCTGGGAAACGTCGTGGGCATAAACCTGCTTCCCTACCACGGGATCGGCGCCGAGAAGTATGCCCGCCTGGGTATGCCGTACACGCTGCCGGGAGTGCAGCCGCCTTCCGGGAGTCACATGACCATGATCGCGGAAAACCTCCTCAGGTTTCATCCCGCGGTCAGTATCGGAGGATGATGAACAATGACTGAACGAGTGCAAACACTCCGTGCGCGCAGCCTTGATGCAGTCCCGTCCATTGCACACGAGCGGGCCCTGCTTGTAACTGAAGCCGCGAGGGAATTCGCGGGGATGACTCCCCCCATGCGAAGGGCCCACACGTTCCGGACGCTGATGGAGCGGCAGACTGTTACGATCGACGAGGGAGAATTAATCGTCGGGGAGCGGGGTCCCTCCGCCAAGGCTACTTCCACATACCCGGAGCTCTGCTGCCACTCGCTCGAGGATCTTGAGGTGCTCGACACGCGACAAAAGATCTCATTCCGGGTGAGCGAGGAGACGAGGCGTGTCTACCGCGAGCAGGTCATCCCCTTCTGGAAGGGGAAGACGATGCGGGAGCGGATTTTTGCCGCAATGGACGAGGAGTGGATCGCGGCATACGAGGGGGGGCTGTTCACGGAGTTCATGGAGCAGCGGGCCCCCGGGCACACCGTGCTCGACGGGAAGCTCTACACCCGGGGACTGCTCGGGTTGAAGGCGGACGTCACAGCCGCACTGGCCGCCCTGGATGCATCAGGCGAACCCGCGGCGGCCCAGGATGCATCACGCGAACCCACGGCGGCCCAGGCCGTGATCGCACCCGGCGACACGGATGCGGAGGCGCGCAGGGACGAGCTGAAGGCCATGGCGATCTGTGCAGATGCTGTGATCACGCTCGCGGGCCGCTACGCTGAGTGCGCTGAGCGGCTTGCCGCAACTGCAGATCCGGAGAGGAAGGGGGAGCTCCTTGCCATCGCCGATGTGTGTCGCCGCGTGCCGGCGAACCCGCCGCGGACGTTCCATGAGGCACTCCAGGCATACTGGTTCGTCCACCTGGGTGTGATCACCGAGCTGAACCCGTGGGATGCATTCAACCCCGGGCGCCTGGACCAGCACCTGGCGCCGTTCTACGCGCGCGATCTCGAACGCGGAGTGCTCACGCGCGAGCGCGCAAAGGAGCTGCTTGAGTGTTTCTGGGTGAAGTTCAACAACCAGCCCGCTCCCCCCAAGGTAGGCGTCACCGCCGAGGAAAGTTCGACGTACACGGATTTCGCGAACATCAACAGCGGCGGGCTTACCGCGGAGGGGGAGGACGGGGTCAACGACGTCACGTACCTGGTGCTCGAAGTGATCGACGAGATGCGCCTGGTGCAGCCCAGCTCGAACATACAGCTCAGCCGGGCGAACCCCGACGATTTCCTGAAGGCGGCCGCCAGAATAATCCGGAAAGGGTGGGGCCAGCCCTCGGTGTTCAATGCCGACGCCGTGGTCGGAGAGCTCCTCAGGCAGGGGAAATCGCTCCGGGACGCGCGCGAGGGGGGAACGAGCGGCTGCGTGGAGACGGGGGCGTTCGGGAAAGAGGCGTACATACTGACCGGGTACTTCAATCTGCCGAAGATCGTCGAGCTGACGCTGCACAACGGGCGGGACCCGCGAACGGGCAAGCAGCTCGGCCCCGCCACCGGCGACTCGGCGGCCTTCCGCACGTTCGACGAATTCATGCACGCGTTCCGCACGCAGGTGCATCACTTCGTGGACGTGAAGATCCGGGGAAGCAACGTGATCGAGCGCCTGTACGCCGAATTTATGCCCGTCCCCTTCCTCTCCCTTCTGATCGACGACTGTATCGCCCGGGGCAAGGACTATAACGCCGGGGGGGCCAGGTACAACTCGAGTTACATACAGGGCGTGGGGATCGGCACGGTTACCGACAGCCTCTCCTCGATCCGCCACCACGTATTCTCCGAGAAGAGCATGAGCATGGCCGATCTCATGCGCGTGCTGGAGTCGGATTTCGAGGGATTCCAGAAGACCCGGCTGCTGCTCCTGAACAAGACTCCCCGGTACGGAAACGACGACGACGAAGCGGACGCGCTCATGCGGTCGCTCTTCGAGCTCTATTTCAAGGCGATCGACGGGCGGCCCAATACGCGCGGAGGGGCCTACCGGATCAATCTCCTGCCGACGACCTGCCACATCTATTTCGGTGCGGTGACCGGTGCGACACCCGACGGGCGGAAGGCCTGGACGCCGGTGTCCGAGGGGATCTCGCCCGTGCAGGGGGCGGACAGGCGCGGACCGACGGCAGTCCTGATGTCAGCGGCGAAGATGGACCACGTCAGGACGGGGGGCACGCTCCTGAACCAGAAGTTCACCCCGCGCGTCCTCGAGGGAGAAAAGGGAATCGAATCGCTCTCGGCGCTCATCCGCGCTTACTTCCGGATGGGCGGGCACCATATCCAGTTCAACGTCGTGGATGCCGCGACGCTCCGCCACGCGCAGGAACATCCCGAGGAGCACCGCGACCTGATCGTCCGCGTCGCGGGCTACAGCGACTATTTCTGCGACCTCGGCCGCGCGCTCCAGGACGAGATCATCGCCAGGACTGAGCACACATCGATGTAGCGATCAAAGGCTCCCTATGCTCATCAAAGAAAAAATTTCCCAGGCCGTCTCCATACTCCGTGAGCTCGACTGCGACTGCTGGCTCACGTTCGTGCGCGAGACCGCGCTCAACGGCGACCCGACGCTTCCGTACCTCGTCGACGGCGACCTGACATGGCACAGCGCGCTCATCATCACGAAAGGAGGGGAGACCTGCGCCATCGTGGGGCAGTACGACAAGAAATCAGTTGAGGACCTGGGCGCGTACACGCATGTCACAGGCTACGTCGAGGGCATCACCGCGCCTCTCCGCGAATACCTCGTGAAAATCCGACCATCGAAAATCGCCATCAACTATTCAGCGGAAAGCGAGATCTGCGACGGGCTGACGCACGGGATGTATATCGCGCTCCGCGATATCCTGGCCGGAATCGGCATGCAGGAGAAGCTTGTCCAGGCGGACCGCGTTATCGGCGCGCTCAGGGAGAGGAAGTCCCCGGCCGAGATTGAGAGAATTCGGAAGGCTATTGCCGCGACGGAGAAGATCTTCGCAGAGGTCGCCGGGTTTATTCGTCCCGGGAGGACCGAGCAGGAGATTGCGGAGTTCATGCGGGGGCGCGCGATTGCCCTGGGATACCCGCGCGCGTGGGACGAGCGGACGTGCCCCGCGGTATTTACGGGACCCGACACAGCCGCCGCACACTACAACCCGACCGCGCGAAAGGTCGAAGAGGGGCACATCCTCAACATGGACTTCGGGCTGAAAGCGGAGGAGTATTGCTCCGACATGCAGCGGACGTTCTACATCCTCCGGAAGGGCGAGAAGAGCGCGCCGGCCGACGTTCAAAAAGGATTCGACACGATCGTGCGGGCGATTGAGGAGTCCCGCAAATCGATGCGCCCGGGCGTCACCGGGCAATCGGTGGACGCCGTCGCGCGCGCGGTCATCACGACGGAGGGATACGAGGAATTCCCCCACGGTCTCGGCCACCAGGTCGGGCGGTTCGCGCACGATGGGACGGCCCTCCTCGGGCCTGCATGGGAGAAATATGCGCGGAAGCCTTTTGCGCCCCTGGAGGAGGGGATGGTGTTCACGCTCGAGCCTCGGCTCACAGTGCCCGGTCGCGGCGTCGCGACTGTGGAGGAAATGGTGGTTGTCACCTCCTCGGGAGCGGAGTACCTTTCCCACCCTCAAACGGAGCTGATACTCATCGGGTGATATTGCTGCGGCGTTGAATCGCAAGGAACAATTATCTGAGGAGCACGAGCTTCGTTGTCATGATTGCGCCCCCGACTTCACAGAGGCAGAAGTAGACGCCGCTGGCGTATCGTGATGCGTTCCACGACACGGCATGCGTCCCCGCAGCTTCCCACCCGTCGACAAGTACTTCGACCTCCCTCCCGATCGGATCGAGGATTCGCACACGCACGTGACCTCCTGAAGCTGTGCGGTATGTGATCACAGTCGAAGGGTTGAACGGATTCGGATACGCGGGCTCGAGCACCGGAATTTCAGGGGAGGGCCGGATCGGGGGAATCGACGTGGCGACATCCCCTGAGCGCACACCGAACGCACGGTAGCTGAAAAGTCCCGCCGGGAGCGAGAGTTCAAGGAGCGTCCCGCCTGAAGCGTTGATCAGCGTCGCCGTCGGGTTCGTCGCCCCCCAGCCGATGAGCGTGCTCCCGTCGTCGAATCTCTGGACTGAACCCATGGCCTCGCCGAAGATATCGGGGGAGTGCCTGTACTGCCAGAAGAGCGTTGCCGTCTTGTGCTGTTCATCAAGCACATATTCCACGGCCCGGGAATAGGGGGCGGGGAAGTGGAAGTTCCCGTTGTCGAACAGCGTCCAGTGCCCGTCGGGGAGCCTCCGGATGTCGTGCTGCCAGTTGAAACCGGCAGTGTCGTTGGTGAATGTGAACTGGTTGTTCTTCCCTCCCCAGCGCCAGAGCATGTCGCCGGTCTGGCGGTCGATTTTTGTGATCTCGGAGAGATGGCGCGAGGAGATGACCAGGTTTCCATCGGCGTCGACCTCGATGGCATTGGTGTGCACGTAGTCCACAACGGGCTTCGTGAGATCGATTCCGATGGCGTCAGTGATCCGGAAATGGTCCCAGCTTCGCCACTGGAAGACGACGTTTTTGCCGCTGTCAAGCTCCTGAACGATCGAGCCGTACACGATCGCGGCCGAGTCTCCTCCCTTGACCACCGTATCCATGCGCACGCGCTCGGCGTCATACGCCAGAAGGAGTGCGTGTCCGTTTGGCAGCAGGAGCAGCTCATGGTTATCCGTTGTATACCCGTTGCCGCATCGGAACGTGTCGACGACGGCCATCGTGCTGCTGTCCATCGCATAGAAGCAGAAGTCCCCGATGTCATAGTATGTCAGAAGACCATTGGGTTGCCGTTTGAAATCGAAGCAGTCATTCCCGGACCGCTTGATGAGTGTCGGTGCGCCATCATTATTGAGCGTCATCAGGTACGGCGTGTAGTGCACGGAGGGGTCGAATGGAAAGTCGCTCAGGAACAGTGATAGGGGAGGCGGGTTATTCCGCGTTGTGACTGTGATCGCCGGGAACCCGGAAGGGAGCGTATCGGCAGCGAGGTTTCGCAGGCGTGTCCCCCCATAGATGCCGGCCCCGTCCCTGAACAACTGCAGCCCTCCAGCCGGCGCCGCTGTAAGGATGGGGTGTGTCTTGACGGGGTAGCCGGTGTCAAACGAGTATTCGACCGGTTTCGGCATCCCTGTCGAGCCAAATGGCGGGTTAAACGCGATTTGAACGTCAACGCGCTCCCCGGGTACAAACGGCACGGCCGGGTTGAAGAGGACGGTTGTCCCGTCCACAGCCACGTGAAGTGATCCTCCGTGTTCACCGCTCGCGGCGCCTTTTACCGAAACGATTACCGAATTCAAGAGCCCCTGGCCGCGCAATAACGTCCCGACACGGAATGCAATTGACGTGGCGGGGGGAATCATCGTCGAACCCGGGAGCGGGTAGAGGGGCAAACACGCATCCGAATGTGCTCCGCCCTGCGCGAAAAGAGGCGACAGGGTCCAGAGAAGGGCCAGAATGCCGGTGTGTGCTTGCATCATCATCGGGTGATGCTCTGTTCAACCACCTGTACACCGCGGAAGTTCGACTGATTGACTTTTCACCACCCGTTTTATTTCTTTCACACCTGCCCGGAGGGGCTCATGCCGATGCTAAACCCTTCCGATCGTTCATTCCACGTCCGGGAGCCGGTATGGAGACGGTGATCGTGATATTCGGGGGCTCGGGCGACCTGACGTCGCGGAAGCTCATACCGGCGCTCTACAGCAATTACCTGAAAGGGAGGCTCCCGCGACCGGCCCGCATCATCGGGGTATCCCGCACGCCGATCGGCAACGATGCATTCCGCGAGAAGCTGGCAGCGGCGGTCCGCGCATCGGGGCCCGCTCCGTTTGATGAGGCGGCGTGGAATGAGTTCGCCTCATGCATCTCGTACACATCCGGCGACATCGAAGTTCCGGGCACATACCAGGCCCTCGCACGCGCCGTCTCGCCCGGCGGGGCACCCGTCCAGTGCATGTACTACCTCGCCACTGCTCCCCGTTTCTACCGGGACGTCATCGGTCGCCTGGCCGAGGCGGGTATGATGACCGAGGAGGAGGGGGGACCCTACAGGCGGATCATCGTGGAGAAACCGTTCGGCCGCGACCTGGCTTCGGCGCATGGGTTGAACGAGGAGCTGCACCGGTTGCTCCAGGAAACGCAGATCTTCCGCATCGATCACTACCTGGGTAAGGAGACGGTGCAGAACGTCCTGATGCTCCGGTTCGGCAACGCGATCTTCGAGCCGATTTGGAACCGGAATCACATCGACCACGTGCAGATCACGGTTGCCGAGACAGTGGGTGTAGGGCACAGGGCCGGCTACTACGAGGGGGCGGGGGCGCTCAGAGACATGTTCCAGAATCACCTGCTCCAGCTCATGACGCTCGTTGCCATGGAGCCTCCCGCGGTGGTCGATGCGGACTCGCTCCGGAACGAAAAGGTGAAGATCCTGACCGCCCTCCGCGAAATCCCCCCGGAGCATTCGAAGCGCTTTACGGTCCGGGGCCAGTACAGGGGATACACGGCGGCGGAGGGGGTCGACCCCCGATCCACGACCGAAACGTACGCAGCGCTCCAGGCCTATGTCGACAACTGGCGCTGGCAGGGCGTCCCGTTTTACCTCCGCTCGGGCAAGTGCCTCCCCGAGAAAAGCTCGGAAATCATCGTCCAGTTCCGCCGCCCCCCCACGCAAATCTTCGACGTGCAGGCGGGCGTGACGGAGCTGTTCACCAATCATCTCAGCATTTGCATACAGCCCGACGAGGGGATGCACCTCCGGTTCATCACCAAAGTGCCCGACCAGGGAATGCACATCCGCCCGGTGGACATGGAATTTCACTACCGCGATTCGTTCGGCGACGGCCCGATCCCCGAGGCTTACGAACGCCTCCTGCTTGACGCTCTCCAGGGAGACGCCTCCCTCTTCACGCGCGGAGACGAGATCGAGCTGGCCTGGAAATTCATCGACGGCGTCAGGGAAGGATGGGAGGGGGGCGACGGCGCGCCTCTCGAAACCTACGAGCCGGGGAGCTGGGGACCCGAGGGGGCCGAAACGCTGCTGGCGCGTGAGCGGCGCTGGTGGAAGCACGATTGCACGCAGCATCCCGGCGTCCGGGCGGCTCAGGAGGAGACGTGATCCGCCCCCGCGTCGAGGTCTTCGGGAACCCCGGGCTGCTTGCAGCCGCGGCCGAGCGGGAGGTGCTTCGCGTTATCGCGTTCGCACTCGGTGAGCGGGGAATCTGCGCAATCGCTCTTTCCGGGGGAGAAACTCCCCGCGCGCTCTATCGCCGCCTCGCCGATCCTGCGGACGGGGAGGAGCCCGACTGGAGCCGTGTTCATCTCTGCTTCGGCGACGAGCGGATGGTGCACCCCGATGATCCCGCGAGCAACTACGGGATGGTCCGCGACGAGCTGATTGCGCATATCCCGCTCCCGGCAGGAAACGTCCACCGGATACGGGGCGAGCGGCCTCCCGACGTGGCGGCGAGGGAGTACGCGGCGGATATCGAGAGTGTCCTCTCCCGGACGGGGGGACAACTCGATCTCGTCCTCCTGGGGCTGGGGGAGGATGGCCACACGGCTTCGCTTTTTCCCGGAACGGAGGTTCTGAACGAGCGCACGCTTCCTGTGCGCGCCGTCCAGGCGTCTGTCGGACCTCGCGTCACGCTCACGCTTCCCGTCATCAACGGTGCGAGGGAGATTCTCTTCCTGGTCAGCGGCGGAGCGAAATCGACGGTCGTCCGCAGGATCCTGCAGCCGGCAGCGGGAGAGCCGCCCCTCCCCGCATCGCTCGTACAAGCGTCGTCGTCTCCCCCGTTCTGGATGCTCGACGCCGCCGCGGCCGCGGCACTTCACCGTACTATGTAAGGAGAAGCGATCGTGATTGAGCAGGATTATTTCATGCGCATGATCAGCGAGCTGGGCCGCGTCCTGTCGAGGATTTCATTCCTCAAGGGGCAAAAGGACTTCCCCCGTGCGGTGCTGGAGATACAAACCTCGGGCAGGACGCTGCTCGGGATCGATCACACGATCATCAGCTCCCTGAGCGCGTCCCAGTTGCGCACGCTGCTCGGCACGGACCCGGCCCTCGCAGTCCCCCGTGCCTACATCCTCGGGTTGCTCATTGAAGAGGAAGCGGATATCCGGTCGCTTATGGGAGAAGACTCGGACGCGATGCGGGTCAAGTCGCTCGAGCTCCTCCTGGACGCATGGCTTGACGAGGAGAAGCCGCTGGGAGAGGACCACACGGCGCGCATCGATGCGCTCCTGGAACGCCTCGCGGACTTCGCGCCGGGTGCGGAACTCCTGGAAAAGGTGATGGCGTTTCAGGAAAGGAACGGACGTTATGACCGCGCCGAAAATGCCCTGTACGACATTCTTGCCGCGAAGCCGGAGTTTGCGCCGGACGCACTCCGGTTCTACCGCCGCCTTCTCCTCAAGTCGGACGCGGAGCTCGCCGCGGGCAATCTTCCCCGTGAGGAGGTCCTGGAGGGGATGGCCGGCGTCAAAATCCGTTGACTTTCTTGGTTCAGTTTGCTTTCTTGTCGCACCCTTTCAGCCGTTCCTTCCACAATATCCCCGGTGATGCCGCGTATGGTCCGAATGGTCAGGCGTTACGCGTTCCTCCTGTTTGCCGCGCTGCCGGCTGCCGCACAGACGTTTCCATCCGATGACCCGGTGATCCGGAAGATCTGGGCTGAGGAGATGGACTCGACACAGCTCCCCGCTCTCGCGCACCAGCTCTTCGACGTGATCGGCCCCCGCCTGGTCGGCTCTCCGGGGATGATGAAGGCGCACGAGTGGGCGATCGCGAAGTACGACTCGTGGGGCATCCGCGCTCTGAACCAGCAATTCGGCACGTGGCGCTCCTGGGAACGCGGTGTGACGCACATCGATCTCATTGCGCCCAGGGTGCGGACGCTCGAGGGTACGATGCTCGCCTTCAGCCCCGCGACGCGCAGGGGGGGCGTTACCGCGCGGTTGATTATCCTGGCTGATTGCCCGGACTCCGCGGCGTTCCAGGCATGGCTCCCGAATGTCCGGGGGAAGTTCGTCCTGATTTCGCAACCGCAGCCCACCGGCCGCCCGGACAAGAACTGGGAAGAATTCGCGGTGAAGGAGTCGTTCGATTCCCTGAAGGCGCTCCGCGAGCGGATCAGGCTGAACTGGGAACACCGGCTTACTGCCGCGTGCGTCAAGGCCGACTCGTTGCCGCTCGTGCTGGAGGAGGCCGGTGTGGCCGGGGTGATCTCGTCCCTCTGGTCCACGGGGTGGGGGACGTACAGGGTGTTCGACACGCGGGCGACGAAGGTTCCCGCCGTCACGCTCGCGCTCGAAGACTACAACCTGCTCTACCGCCTCACGGAAAACGGCGACGACCCCCGCGTCCGCATCGAGGCGGAATCGAAAAGCCTGGGGCCGGTTCCGACGTACAACACCGTGGCCACGCTCCCGGGAACGGCCGTCCCCGGGGAGTACGTCATGCTCTCCGCCCACCTCGATTCGTGGGACGCCTCTTCCGGGGCAACGGATAACGGAACGGGGACGATCGTCATGATGGAGGCGATGCGCGTGCTCAGGAAGTGCTATCCTTCGCCGCGCCGCACGATCATGGCGGGGCACTGGGGAAGCGAGGAGCAGGGATTGAACGGGTCGCGCGCCTTCGTCCTGGATCACCCGGAGGTCGTGGCGCACCTGCAGGCGCTCTTCAACCAGGACAACGGGACCGGGCGCGTGCAGACGATGAGCGGAGCCGGCTTCATCGACGCGCCGGAGCGGCTGGCGCACTGGCTCTCGCGTCTCCCCCACGAAGTGACGCAGAATATCAAGATGGACTTCCCGGGGACGCCGGCCGGGGGGGGCACCGATCACGCGTCTTTCGACGCGGCCGGCGCGCCTGGCTTCGGGCTCGGATCGCTCAACTGGGACTACTTCGGGTACACCTGGCATACGAACCGGGACACGTACGACAAGCTGGTGTTCGACGATCTCAAGAACAACGTTGTGCTGGCGGCATGCCTCGCCTACTGTGCCTCGGAGGACACCGTGTCGGTGTCGCGCCTGCGGCGGGTGATGCCGGCCGATGTGAAGACGGGCAGGCCACAGGAATGGCCCGCCGTAAAGGAACCGAAGCGTGCCGGAGGAATGAATGACCTGAAGGAACCATGACCACGGACGACGACAATGACCCGCAACCGGATCTACCTGGATAGAAACGAGAACAACTACGGTCCGGCGCCGGCATGCTACGAGGCGCTGCGGAAAGCCGACCTGACGCACCTGAGCTGGTACGACAGGTCGTACGTCTCGGGCATCCGCGGCGTGCTCATCGACCGGCTGGCGCGCGATTTCGGCGTCAGCGAAGACCGCGTGCTCCTCGGCTACGGAGCGGAACATATCCTGAAGCAGACGATCCAGTGCTACCTCCCCCCCGGCCGGACGCTGATGGTGCCGGCGTATTCCTGGTGGTACTATAAGAAGATCGCCTCCGAGGTCGGGGGACTGAGCGTGGAATTCCCGATGACCGTGGGGACCGACCGGTTCCACTACGACATCGCCGGGATGCGTGCAGTGTACGCCCGCGAGCATCCCGCCGTGGTGTTTATCAGCTCGCCGAACAATCCCACCGGCAACTCGATTGCGCAGGCGGACCTGGAGGGCATCCTCGGCGAGTTCGCCGCTTCCGTCGTGGTACTCGATGAGGCCTACATTTTCGGGACGCCGTCGGAGTACGTGCGCTGGCTGATCGACGCCCATCCACGGCTGCTGGTCGTCCGCACGATGTCAAAATACTATGCGCTTGCGGGCGTCCGCATCGGCTTCGCGCTCATGGGCCGGGAGCTGACCGCCCTCGCGCAATTCAGCAACCGGTACCTCGGATTCAATCGCCTGGCGGAGGACGTGGCTCTTGCCGCGCTGGACTCTCCCGACTATTACAGGGGGATCGCGGCGAAGATGGAAGCCGACAAGCAGCTCTACTACGGTCAGCTCGGCAGGCTCCCCGGATTCCGCGTGTACCGTTCGGACGCGAATTTCGTCCTTGCCGCGCTCGCTCCGGACCACAGGGCGGGCCTCAAGGCGCACCTCGAGCGTGAGAACCTCTTCATCAAGTTCATGGACGAGCCCCTCCTGAACTCGCACGTCCGCATCACCATCGGCACGCAGGAAGAGAACCGTCTGCTGATCGACGCCATCACCGCCTTTTACGACTGAGGCGACGGCTATGAGCCTGCTCCAGGAATACAAACGGGGACTGAAATCGGTCGCCGTCGAGGAGTTCCTCGACCTCGTTCTGTACAGGCCACTCGCGTTTCTCCTGGTCAGGGCGATCTATCGTACGCCCGTTACGCCGAACCAGCTCACGCTTCTCTCAATGCTCTTCGGCATCATCGGCGGCGCATTCTTCGCCGCCGGCACGCCCGGCGCATTCGGCGCTGGAGCCGTCTTCTTCTTCCTCTACAACGTGGTGGACTGCAGCGACGGGCAGCTCGCCCGCCTCAAGAACTCCGGGACACACCTGGGCCGGATCCTCGACGGCGTCGCGGATTATGTCACAGCGGTCGCCGCCTACGCGGGGATCGGCCTCGGCTATGCCACGCCGTCGGATACCCCACTCGCGCTCTGGGCCCTTACCGCGGCGGCGGGATTCAGCAACGCGACACAATCGGGCCTCCTCGATTTCTACAGGAACAGGTACCTCGAGGCCACCGGCGTCCGGCGCAGCGCGGGTGGGGATGAGCAGCGCGCGTTCCGTGCGGAATACGATGAGCTCCGGAGGCAGCGGGGGCGCGCTGTGGAGAAACTCCTGGTGGGGGCGTACGTTCTCTACTGCGGGATCCAGCGTCGGGTCACCGGGGGCGAGCATTCGGGGGAACGTGCGTGGAACGCCGATCCCGAGGGCTACGTCCGCGCCAACAGGGTGATGATGCGGTGCTGGACGCTCCTTGGCCCCACGACGCAGTGGTCGCTCCTCATTGTCTGCGGACTCCTCAACAGGATGGATATCTACCTCTGGGGCATCACGGGGGTGGGCAACGTGCTCGCGGTCGTCCTGACGATCGCGCAGCGCTGGACAAACGCCAGGCTGGCGGTGCAGGGAGGATGAGATGAAAGGGGTAATCCTCGCCGCCGGCATGGCATCGCGGCTCAGACCGCTGACAGACGGTACTCCGAAGTGCCTGCTGGACGTTGGGGGAAGGACGATCCTCGCCCTGACGCTGGAGAACCTCACCGCTGCCGGGTTCAGGGATATTGTCATGGTGACGGGATACAGGGAAGAGCAGATCCGCCGGTATGTCGGGGAGAATTCCCCGTCGCTCAGCGTCGAGTTCGTAACAAACAAGTCGTTCGCCGAGACGAACAACAGCTACTCGCTCTGGCTCACACGGCGCGCGGTCGGGGAAGACGGGATCATGCTCCTGGACAGCGACATCCTGTTCGACAGACGCATCCTCGGGCTGCTCTCGGGATCGCCCGAAGCAAACTGCCTGGCGATGGTCCGGGGGAAACCCCTGGGGGACGAGGAGATCAAGATGAAGCTCGGGCCCGGCGGCCGTCTGCTCCGTATCGGCAAGGACGTCCCCCCGCAGGAGGCCGCAGGAGAATCGATCGGCATCGAGAAACTGAGCGCCTCCTGCATGGGTTGTCTCTTCGACATCCTCGAGCGGACGATCGTCGGCCGGAAGACCGTGGACCTCTTTTATGAGGCGGCGTTCCAGGAGGCAATCGACGCGGGTGTCGCGATGACTGCAGTGGATGTCAAAGGGCTTCCGTGCATTGAGATCGACACCCCGGATGATCTTGAAGCGGCGCGCGCCATGCGCGCACCTGCCGGACAGCATCTTTTTCCATAGCCTTCAGTCGGATCACGCCTCCTCCGAGCGCTCCAGCCCGATCACGCCTCGCACGGATGTGCCTCCACCGGAACCCCCTCCTCCCGCCGTCTGTTAGTGTGTTACCCCGAGGGATATCCGGGTGGGTGACGCGCAGCGAACGTCCGGAGGTCGACTGATGGCTGACTTTCACTACCTGATTGTGGGAGGCGGAATGACCGCCGATGCGGCGGTCCGGGGCATCCGCATGAAGGACTCCGATGGGAGCATCGGCCTCATCAGCCGCGAACACCACCCGCCGTACAACCGGCCGCCGCTCTCCAAGGGTCTCTGGAAGGGAGATCCTCTCGATGGCATCTGGCGGAACACATCGGCGGAGAGGGCGGAGGTTCTCCTCGACCGTGAGGCGGTACGGGTCGACCCGGAAGCCCACGCGGCCTGATGCCGTGGGGGAATTCCGGCCCCGGTTGCCGGGGGACGGCGACCATGCCGCGTGGGCAGATGACCTGCCTGTTTTCCTCTGCGGCCTTCTCGGCGCGATGAGCTTCTGGTCCACGGCGCTTGCAGAAGCCGCGGGGTTGCTCGTCATCGTTGCGTCCCCGGTGCGGCTCCTGATCGCCGGTGGGCGGGATGCGATGCAGTTCTGCCGCACGCGGGCGTCGCGGATTGCATTCATTTTCTTCGGCGTTTATTCGGCTCTCGTTGCAGTCTCCTACCTCGTGGCGCCGGGTCCGTTCCACCGGAATCCCTCGCTCCTCTGGCATCCGCTCCTCTTCCCGGCTCTGTTGATTCCCGCGGTGCGGCGCGCGACGCTCATCCGCGCCGCGAAGATATTCCTGGCGGGAGGCGCGGCATCGGCAGTCGTTACGCTTCTTCTCAATTTCCGGGGGCGTGAGGCAGGGGGGCCCGTCACGTTTACGGGGTTGACGACATTCGCGGATCTTCTCGCCCTGTGCGCGGTGACGGGTCTGGTCATCGGGCTGAGGCGAAAGCCATTCCGCCTCGCGTCATGGCCCCTTGCTGCCTGTGCGCTGGTGCTCCCTGCCGTCGCCTGGAGCGGCGAGCGCGCGCCTATAGTGGCTCTCGCCGGTGCGGGGACTGCCCGTGCTGCGCGAGCGGGCCCCCGGTTCCTGCTGGCGTGGCTGGGCGTTGCCGTCGCGTGCGCGGCGTTCACGTCTCCGACATTCACGGAGAAGATGGGGTGGATGTTGCGCGGGGGATCGGTCGACAGGTATGTCGTCTGGAATGAAGGGCTGAAGCTGGTTCCCGGAACCCCCCTCCTTGGCTACGGACCCGGGTCGTTTGCGGGGATTCTCCCGGCTGAAGCGTGGGGGAGGTTCGTGCAGCGGCCTCCATGGTCATGGCACGACGACATGCTGGAGACATGGCTCGACAGCGGACCTCTGGCAGCCCTTGCGCTCGCAGGCTTGCTCGTCGTGGGGGTCGTTCAGGCCGTGCGCGGCATGATTGCGGCCCGCGAAGGACGCGTCTCGGTTTCCGGGGAGGCGGGACTCCTCTTCATCCTGCTCGTCCTCTTCGGAATGGTGGGGTCCGTCGTCACTACGTCCGTGCTCGGCCTCGTATTCTGGGCGCTGCTGGGGATGACGCTTAACCCTCCGGAATAACCCCCGTCATTGCGAGCGGCGCCGCAGGCGCCGCGAAGCAATCTCGGCTGGGATTGCTTCGTCGCTAAGAAACGCTCCTGCTAATGACGCGCTACAACCCCTCGATCTTCCTCACCTCGTTGTCAATATCGTCCTCCGCCTGCGGCGTGACTGCCGCTCGCTCCCCGGGAATGACCGGCACCGGCCTTCCGGAGCGGATGAAGACGATGACCGCCCAGGCGATTCCCGTTGCAATCGCCCCCGCGCAGACGATCGCCCCTCCGTAGTAGAATATGTCCGCCAGCGTTCCCGCGTCGTCCATCATGCCCCACTGGGAGAGGAGGTAATGCCAGTCGTGGCCAGTCTTGTCGCCTCCCAGGAGAGGGAGCATCCTTGCAGGCGCGTCCCGGACGTAGAGGCTGACATCCATCATGTTCTCGCCCGCCCAGAAAAGGGCGAAGGGGAACGTCTGCGAGCGCTGCCTGAGCGCAATGATGAACCAGAGGAGCGGGAAGACGATCTGCCAGAAGGATCCCCCGAGGACGTAGAGCGTCCTCCCGAGAAACATCGAGATGAAGTGTCCCCCCTCGTGCAGCGGGAGGAATATCAGCGTGCGGACGATGTACAGCAGCGTGCCCCAGCGCATCCCGGGGCGGTATTCGAGAAACGCGTCGAGCGCCTGGACGAAAAAGACGATCAACAGCGCGTAGACGCCCGTCTTGAGAAGAAGAGGAACGTATCGCTCGACCGGATCAAGCGGCTCGGCGGGGGCAATCCGGTGCGACGGAGGCTGCGTCATCATGGGACGTCGTGGGAGAGGCGATGCATTTGAAATTGGTGCAATTCTCCGCTATGTTGAATTCATCCGTGGCGTATCGTGAGGATGTCGCCGTCCTTGACGACATACTCCTTTCCCTCGAGCCTCCACTTCCCCGATTCCCTGGCCCGGGCGAAGGACCCGCCCCCGGCCATGAAATCGTCGTAACCGACAACCTCTGCGCGAATGAACGTCGTCACAAAATCGGAGTGGATCGCGCCGGCCGCTTCCTGTGCGTTGGCTCCTTTGCGAATAGTCCACGCCCGGCATTCATCCTCTCCCACGGTGAAAAACGACTGGAGCCCCAGCAGCGCGTATGCCTCTCGGATGAGCGTGTCGAGCGCGGATTCCGTGATGCCGTATTCCTTCATGAACGCCCCTGCGTCCTCCTGGGAAAGCTCGGACATCTCCATCTCGATCTGCCCGAAGAACGAAAGCACGCGGGTATTGACTTTCCCTTTTGCCGCGGCTCCCGCCGCTTCGACCAGGCGGGGGGCAGCCTCCCGCTGCGTCTCGTCCAGGTTGAGGGCGATCAGCATCGGCTTCACGGACAGGAGCTGGTATGATCGGAGCACCTGCAGCTCCTCCCTGCTGAACGACGTTTCGCGGAGCGGGGCTCCGCCGTCGAGGATCGCGTGGCAGCGCTCCATGAGCGGCAGCTCCTTCTTTCCCTCGGCGTCGCCCGTTTTCGTGGCCTGCTTGCGAATCCTCTCGATCCGTGTCTCGATGATCCCGAGATCGGAGAGTATGAATTCCGTCTCGAACGCGGCGATATCGCGGGCCAGGTCGATGGATCCCTCCGGGTGGGGGACGGCGTCGCTCGCGAACACGCGGACCACATGAACGAGCGCGTCGTTGGTCTTGACGTTGGCGAGGAAATTCGTCGTGAATTGCGTCGAGCCGGAGTCCCCCTTCTTCAACCCGGCGACGTCCACGAATTCGATCGTTGCGTACACCGTGCTCGGAGGGGAGAAGAGCCCGCTCAGCCGCAAGAGGCGCGCGTCGGGGACTTTGATGATGGCGTGGTGCGCTTCGGGTCGCGAAAGAAGTGACGGGTCGATGTGTGTCTTCGTGATCGTCTGAAACAGCGTGGATTTGCCCGAGAAAGGAAACCCGACGATGCCGATCTGCATGGTGATGTCTCCGGGAAGTAAGAACGCGAGACCTCAAGATACGAAAATGCGCGCACACCTGCCCCTCCTCATCAAGATCGGCGTTTCCGCCGTGGCGCTCCTGCTCGTCGCCATCCTGCTGGTCGTCGCGATCAGGATCCCGGCCCCCGTCGGCAGGCCGTCACCCCCGGGGGCAGGCAGGTCGGGGAACGCGCCGGCAAGGCCGACGGAGAAATGGCTGGCCAGGGCCTACGCGGTGGACGACCTCTTCCACAGGGTGTACACGCCGTGCTGGGAAGGGGCGTACGGCGCCATCGGCGATGCATACCTCTTTGGTGCGACCGGCGATTCTTCGATTCTCCGGTTCTACACGGACGGACACCCGCTCACGGAGATGTGCCGGGTGACCTGGATCGACGACCAGGCGTGGGTATGCCTCGCCGAGATGTATTGGTGGGAGTTCACCGGGCGGAAGGATATGCGCCTCGTAGCCGATGCAGCAAGGCGCTACACGGAGGCCCGCGAAGCGGGCGGACTTGCCCACCCGGAAGGGTTCTGGAGCTGGTACAATTTTCCGCCGGGAACTGAGGGGCAGGGGCAGATCTTCACCAACAGCAACATGAACCAGATGGCCTCGGTGGCCTGCTGGCTCTTCATGGTGTCGCACGAGCAGCAGTACCTGGACGAAGCCCTCCTGGTCTGGAACGGGGACGGGACGATCCCCGGTGTCGAGCGAACGTTCTACAGGGGCGACGGCAGGTGGGAAGGAAAGAAGGGCCTGGCGGCGTTCGGCGACCCTCTTCCCTGGATGGGAGCCGGGTATTGTTCGATCGGTGCAGCGCTCTACCGGGCCACGGGGGAGGCGAAATACAGGGATATCGCCGCGGCGACGGCAGCCCGCGTGATGAACCCCGCCAACGGCTGGGTGGACCCGGTGGACTTTTACCAGATCCGGATGGACGGCAACGGCGCCTTCGTGCACTACCTGCTGGACGCCTACCAGATCGCCCCGAAGGAGCTGGCGGACATCCCGGCCAAGATCGGCCGGATGCTCGATCACGTCTGGAGCAACGCAGGCGGCAAGGCGACGGTGATCCTGCGCCGCACATCCGATGACGGCATCAGGAACGGCTGGAACCCGCGCGGCGGGGAGGACGGATACAAGGTGGGGGAAGTCGGCACGGTCCACGCGCAGGGGGAGGCGATGCGCGCCTTCGGGGCCTACGCCTACGTGATGAACGTCGTCATCCCGCGAGAACACACGCCCCTGAAATAGCGGACGCCGGGAGGGCCCGGCGTCCGCGACATTTACCTGTCATTGCGGGAGCGTTCCTCAGCGACGAAGCAATCAGAGAGCGTTACCTCACGTATGCCATCTTCCGCACATCGCTGAACTTTGCGGGCGATCCTGTCGTCGTTACAGCATCCATGCGGCAGAAATAGATGCCCGAGGAGCCCGCAGGTCGCCAATCGACGATGTGCGTACCCGCCTCCTGTTCGCCGTTCACAAGCTCCGCCACCATCTGGCCGAGCACGTTGTATACGACCAGGTGGACGATGCTCCTTGCGGGGAGCGCGTACGATATCGACGTGGAGGGGTTGAACGGATTGGGATAGTTCTGCTCGAGCGCAAAGCGGGTCGGGGCCGGCGCCGCCGACTGGATCGACGTGTTTACCGGCGCGGCCCAGGAGGTCCCGGGATTGACGCTGATAACCCCTGTGTCCGGCGCGGTGGCGCTGGCGCCGCTCACCTCGATGAGCGTCCCGTCGTTCGAGAGGAAGATATAGCCGACGCTCTTTCCGGTGGCCGTGCTGTCCGTCTTCTTGATGCGAAGGACGTTGTGTGTCGTCCCCCCCGGGATCGTGAGAGGGCCATAGGCGTCGACGATGTACGAGGCGCTGTGCCTGACGCCGGTCTCAGAGATCAGAAACGAGCTGAGGTAGATATCCGTCGTATCGAGGTACGTGCTCGTCCATGTCGTCCCGTACGTGGAGGGGAGTTTGTAGAAGAGGTCGGCCGGTCTGTTGTGGATGACGAGCGACGCCCCTCCCCCTGTGAGCACTGCCGATTCGCCCAGGTTCATCAGGCTCCCTGAGAGCTGGAAGAAAACGTACGCCGTGGCATTGACCAACGTTCCCTGATAATCGTAGAGGATAGCTGTCTGGAACGCGTGCGTTGCTCCGGGGAAGCTCGAAGCGCTGTCGGCGGAACTCACCGTGATGCTCGTGAGCGTTACCGAGTACTGCTTTTTCAGTCCGCTGAAATCCCACGACGAAGCCCCCTTCTTGCCGATGTTCAGCGACGTCGTCACGGAATCAAAATGGTTGGTCGTGAAATTGCCGACGGCGAACTGGTTGGTCACGTCGGTGGCGGTGATCGTGATCTGCGCGTCCGCGCGCGGCGAAGCCGCGGCGGCAACGCACAGGATCGCCAGAATTGCGCACAATCGTTTCATGGTCCCTCCGGGCGTAGTGTGAGTGACGGTGGATTTCAAAATCGCGCTTCGAGCACCAGGACGTACGTCCGTGGCGGCATGATGTTGCCGATCAGCTCGACGTAATTCCGCTGGAACAGGTTGTTGACGTTGAGGGTGGCGCTCAGCGGGAGGCCCGCCGACGAGAGGTCGACGCCCCCCCTGACATCCGTGACGATGATATCGCTTCGCTGGTCCCCGTCGGGAATGATCCCGAGGTTGACAAATTCGATGTCGATGTTGTCCACGCGGCTCTCGTACCTGAAATCCGCCCCCGCGTTGAAGATCCCGGCCCGCGCGGTGAGGTTGGCGTAAAAGAGGTGGCGGGGGCGGTATTTCAGGATCGCGTGCGTGGCGAGATCACGCGGGTCAGTGAACGTGTATCCCACGCTCCCGGCGAGCCCGCCGTCGAAGAGGCCGAACTTGATCGTCGTTTCAAACCCCTGCACGCGGGCGCGCGTGACGTTCTGCCACTGGATATACGGGAGGTCCCCGCTGCCCACGTAGAGGCCCGGCTCGATCAGGTTGTCATAGTCCGAACGGAACGCGGCCAGGTCCAGCGAGCCGAAGTCCCACGCCTTCTGGGCGATCCCCAGTTCGTAGGAGTAGCTCCGCTCGGGCTGCAGGTTCGAATTCGGCACGGTGACGAGGTTGCTCACTTCCGCGGAAATGAACGCCTCCGCGACGGACGGGATCCTGAACCCGCGCCCGACGGAGGCGCGGAGCGTCGTTCCTTCGACGGGTGTGTAGGAGACCGCCGCCTTGGGGTTTACCTGGCCGCCCGGAATCGTGATGCCGACCGCCTGGTAGTCGAACCGCGCGCCCGCCGTCAGCGTCACCTCGTCCGCCACCTTGTACTCGTCCTGGGCGTACGCCGCCATCCCACCCCCCCTGTGCAGCCCGAACAGGTCGGCGGCGACCATGTCGAAGCTCCCCGTGATCCCTGCGGTCGCCGTGTTCTCCCTGTTGAGGACCAGCGTGGTGGTCCCTTCCGCGGTGATCTCATCGGAGAGCGATTTGGTCATCCCGATGGCGTTGATCGTCTCGTACCCCCAGTCGTTGTGGTACCAGAGGACCTTCGCGCTGAAGAGCGCGTTATCGGAGATGACGCCGTTGTACAGCGCGTTGATATAGTACCGGACCGATTTCACGTCGTCGTGCTGCTGGAGCACCGGGGGGATGAGAGCCGAGTCGAGGTTTCTCCAGTACAGGTATTGCCCGCCGTACTGGTAGAGCAACCCGAAGTTCATCGTGAGGGAATTCGAGTTCGCGAAATCTTCGCGCGTCTTGACGTACACGTTGTACCGGCGGTGGTAGTCGTTCTGCCGGTACCCGTCGTCGAACTGGCGGGAGAAGAAGAGGGCGATGCCGAGGTCGCCGCTCTTGTACGCGTGGCTGATCGACTCGCCGTTGTAGTAACGGTTGATCGTCGACCACGCCCACGAGCCGTACGACGGCTTGTTGTACAGGCCGACGTACGTCCTGATGTCGGTCTCGGGCGTTTCGGGGATCTGCTTCGTGATGATGTTGATCACGCCCCCCAGCGCATTGGAGCCGTAGAGGGCCGAGCTTGCGCCCTTCACGACTTCGATCCTGTCGATCTGTCCCACGGGGATCGACTCGAACACCAGCTCCCCCGTGTCCCCGGCGATGAACGGCACGCCGTCCAGCAGGAGCAGCACGCGGCTCCCCGCTCCCCGCGAATAGCCGCTCGAGCCGCGGATGTTTACCTGGCCGCCGGTGATATTTACACCGGGCACGTACCGGAGCGCATCATCGATCGTCTGCGCGTTCCTCATCTGCAGTTCGGTCGCATCCAGCACCGAGATCGAGACCGGGACTTCCTGGAGCGATTGCTCGCGCCTGTTTGCGGTCACCACGATCTGCTCGGTCTGCACCGGGGTCTGGACGAGCGCGACGTTGACGGTGGTTTCTTTCCCCTCCTCGACCACGACGTCGGCGCGTGTCTCCCGCTGGTAGCCGACCATGGAGAAGACGAGCGTGCACCGGCCCGGGGAGAGGCCGAGGATCCGGTAATCCCCTTTCGTGTTCGTGTTCGTGCCGCGCACCGTTCCCTGGACTAACACCGTTACGCCCACGAGCGGTTCTCTGTCACCCTTCCCTGTAACGCGCCCGGCAACGGATCCCCCGGCGCCGAACGCCGGTGAACAGGCCACCGCCAGGAGCACGCAGAATCCCACGAGTCTCATCGCCATGGCCTCGGTGGTGGATTGGCGAAGTCCGCAACGATATCGATGCCGGTGACATTTTTATGCAGGAGCACGCGGACGGATGCGGGGTCAAAGGGTCCCGGGCCCATCGTATACACGCCGGCCGGTCTCCAGTCGGCGAAGACATTCGAGCCGTAGCGCCAGGCGAGCGCGACGTAGCTGTAGACGCCGACTTTCAGCGTCGTGCCCGCGGTGGTGAATGAGTAATGGATGGAATCGGCGAACAACACCTGCTGTGTCGTATCCTCAAGCAGGTTATGCTGACCGATCTGGGGGTAGACGATCGCGTACCCGTACAGGATGTCAAGCAGGATCGACGCGCTGTCGCTCGGGTACTCCGGGAAGGCGATCACGCGCAGCTCCTGCACGCTGTCCGCCGGCGGCCAGTGCTTGAAGTGGATGACGCCGCTGAACCCGGAGGGGGCGTCGGGCGGCCCGAGGCCCGTGTCACACCCCGCGCAGCAGGCCACGAGGATCGCTCCCCACAATGCAAACTGTTTCACGCTTCGCACGGTGATAGTGTGATGTCGTGAGAACGGACAGCCGGATTGCCGCGCATAAAAACGCCCGCAATGAACCGTCATTGCGAGCGGCGGCGCCTGGGCGCCGTGGCGCCAGATGCGCCACGAGGTCCGTTTTTTGGACCACGCCGTTTTTGGGCGTGGCAATCTAGATCGTGATCCCCACCGTCGCCAGCGGCACCTCGGAGCTCGTCTTCCCTGAGGTCATGATGAAGTTGACCTTGAGCTCGGCAAAGAGCGCGATCGCGCCCAGTTTGAGGTCGACGCCGGCTCCCGCGTTTACCGTCGGTTTCGTCTGCGTATCGAACGGCTTGACGTCCGTGAGCGTGAATCCGGCGAGTTTGACAGTCGCCGCGTTGACTTTAAGGTCGACCAGGCCCGCGCCGGCGGTTGCGTAGACGTGTATGACCGGGAGCGGGAGGATGTTGAATTTCAGGTTGACGTTGCCGGAGTAAATATCGATCCTGCCGCCGTCGACGGTGAGCGCGGTCCCCAGTGTGCCGAACAGGGGCTGGTACTTTGATTTGTCGGGCGAGAGCATGATGTAGTCCCCCGACAGCCTGAAGGAAATGAGACCGAGATCCACGTCGAAGTGGAGCCCGCCGCCGTACCCAAGCCCGTAAATATCCTTGAAGAGAGCGCTATAATCTACGGTCGCCCCCGTGGTGGGAATATACACGTTTGTCTGAGCGAGACCGAGATTGAAGTTGACGAAATCACCCTGGAGGCCGAACCGTACGCCCTGCGCACCGGCGGGCGCCGCAAGTGTGACAAGCGCCACACAACAGAGTATGATGCGTTTCATGGTGTCTCCTGCGTGAGTGAGGGGCCTGATCTGTGACCTGGTGGGCCGGATGGACGCCGACCCGGCGGAATAATCTATACTTTGTCGTTCTCTAAAGCAAGGCAGGTACAGGAAGGCCCGGCCCCCCCTTGACTGTGTCGACATGTTCTTGTAGAATACAAGCCAGGGGTGAAGATGTTGGTGATCCCCGTCCATCCATTGAAGCACATCCTATGGTTTTTTGCGGTAAGGAGCGCATCACGGCGCTGAGTACGCTGAAGGAAGACGTGTGTCCGTAAGCAAGATCGGAAAATACGACATCGTCCAGGAGCTGGGACGCGGCGGCATGGGCGTTGTCTACAAGGCTCACGACGGGTTGATGGAGCGGGACGTCGCCATCAAGGTCATGGCCGATCTGATGCTCGCGGTCCCCGAGATCCGGGAGCGCTTCTTCCGCGAGGCGAGGACCGCCGGCAAGCTTTCGCACGAGAACATCACGGTGGTGTTCGATGTGGGGGAGGACGAAGGGCGCCCGTACATCGTGATGGAGTACCTGACCGGAAGCGATCTCGCCGAGATGCTCGACAGGCGCGAGCCGATCCCGTTTCTGCAGAAGCTCGACTTCGCCATCCAGATTTGCCGCGGCCTGTCGTATTCCCATGCGCACGATATCGTTCACCGCGACATCAAGCCCCAGAATATCCGGATCGTGGGGAGCGGGCGGGTGAAGATCATGGATTTCGGCATCGCCCGCTCGGTGACGAGCACGATGACCACCACCGGGGCCGTGATCGGCACGCCGTACTACATGTCGCCGGAGCAGATCCAGGGCCGGCACGTGGACAAGCGCTCGGATATCTTCTCCTTCGGCGTCTTGTTCTACGAGCTTCTCTCGGGGCGGAAGCCGTTCACCGGGGACGTCCCCACGGCCGTGATGTTCAAGATCGTCTACGACCCGCCCCCGCCCCTGGATGACGAGCAGATCGACCACCGGAACGGGCTCCGGGACATCATCCTGAAGACGCTGGCGAAAGATCCCGACCAGCGCTACCAGGATCTCGCGGAGGTTGCCGACGCGCTGGAGAACATCGTCAGCGACCTCAGGACGGCCGAGCGGAAGAAGCTCGAACAGATGAGGGCCCGGCTCGGGAAGATGATCTCCGAGAGCCGGACGCTCCTGAAGGGAAACAAGTTCCGGAAGGCGCGCGACATCGTCGAAGAAGCGGCCCGGATGGATCCTGCAAACACCGAGGTCGCGCGGCTCCGCGGGGAAATCGCGGCGGCGGAGGAGCGGGAAGCCCGGCGGGTGTTCATCCTGGAGCGGCTCGCGGCAGCCCGGCGGGCCTGGGAGGGAAAGGAGCTGCAGAAAGCGCTCGGGCTCCTTCAGGAAATCCTGAAGATCGAGCCCAACCATGCCGAGGCCCTCAGGCTGAGCCACGAGGTCACCGACGCGATCACGTTCAGGGATACCGGCGATCTCCGCTACGCGGTAACGCGGAAGCCCGGGGAGGCGGGGCCGCTGGACGGCCTCCAGCGTTCGAAGGCGCCCACCGTGCTGACGCCTCCGGAAAAAACGCCCCCCCCGGCGAAGAAGCCCGCTCCGGCACCGCCGAAGGACGAACCGGAACGCCGGCCCGCACCCCGGGAACGGGAGACTCGGCCGGCGACGATGGTCCCCCGCCCGAAGTCGCGCATCTACCTCGTCGCCGGCGTGATCGCGGCGCTCGTCGTCGCGGGCGTGCTCTACAGGACGCTCCTCTGGACGCCGCCCGTCCCCCACGGTTACGTCGCGCTCAACGTCCTGCCCTGGGGCGAGGTGTCGAAGATTCTGGGTGAGGACGGGAAAGAGATCCGCCTCGCGGGGAAAACGCTCACGCCGTGCAGGCTGACGCTGCCGGAGGGTTCGTATGTCATCCAGGTGACGAACCCGATGTTTCCCGGGGCGCTCCTGGACACCGTCAGGGTGCGCACCGACCAGGTGCAGCGCATTACGAAGAAGTTCGCCGGGTTCGACGACCGGAACGCTCTTGGAAAATTCCAGTGACCGATGCTCACGGGCGATGACCGCCCACCAAGCAAAGGAGGTGCCTGATGCAGCGTGCCAGATCCGGTAGTGTGCGGCTCGTGGTCGTCCTGGCGGTGGCGCTCACCGCCGTCCGGTGTTCCAAGGACGACATCCCGACAACCCCCGCGCCGCCGTTCATCATCACGGAGGTGGCGATATCGAAGTTCGTCAATCCTCCCGCGACCACGGCGCTGAAGGCCGGCACGATCCAGAAGATCCGCTTCGACGTCAACTACACGCTCGCGTCGGAGGACGACGCGCGCCGCGCCAATCTCTCGGTGATCGTCGCCGCCTTCCGCACGGACGTGGATACGATCGTGGGAAGCGTGTCATTCGTCCCCACGGGTTCCGGCGGCACGGTGCCGGATTCGCTGATCGCCAACATTCCCTCGGGTGTGACGGAGCTGCAGCTCGACGGCGCGGTCATCTACTCGCCGCTCGACACGGTCGTGGCGTTCAGCTACGGCCCGTACTGGACAGTGAACTAACCCGGAGAGCCCACCATGCGAACGATGACACGACACCTGGCTGCATGCACCGTGGCTCTCCTGGGCGCCGGGCTCCTCGCGGTCGCCCCGATGGAGGCCCAGACAAATACCGAGAACTTTGCGCAGTTCCGGTTCAATTTCAACAACCCGGGCGCCCGCGCGACAGGCATCGGCGGCGCCTTCATGTCCATCGCCGACGACGCGACTGCCTCCGAGGCGAACCCGGCGGGACTCACGACGCTCCTGAAGCCGGAGCTGTCGCTCGAGGCCAAGGGAATCCAGTTCATCACGCACGTCGACAACTTCTCCAGCACGGGGGGGCCGTCGCAGTTCACGCTCAACGCGAAGGATTTCAAGAGCGCCGTGGTGAGCCCGTCGTTCGTCAGCATCGTCTACCCGCGGCGCCGCTTCACGTTCGCCCTCTTCCGGCACGAGCTGATGAATTTCGAGAGCGACTACTACACGGAAGGGAGCCTCGTGCCGGGATTCACGGACGGGACGTATTTCTTCCCGGCGAAATCCAGCACCCGCATACACGTCGACAACTACGGGGGATCGGTGGCCTACAAGTTCCGGGAATCGTTCTCCATCGGCCTCTCCGGCGGGGTCTCGCTGATGAGCATGCAGTCCACGATCTCCCGCTACTTCGTGGCGGTGTTCAACGACGGGTCGCTGGCGAATACGGCCGCAATCGACGACCACGCCACTGACTTTTTCCTGAACGCCGGGGTGATCGTCAAGCCTGTCGACAATCTCACCATCGGACTGACGTACAAACGGCGCCCGTCGTTCCAGCTGCACCAGACCTACACGTTCACCAACTATCCGAATGACTCCACGAGGGCGAACACGATCAATTTCAATGTCCCGTCGTCGTACGGCATCGGCATCTCGTACAGGCCGACCGATGTCTTCACGCTCGCCGTGGACGTTGTGCGCGTGAACTACTCCTCGCTGACGAAGAACTTCGTGGTCACGCTCACCCCGCAGGACATCCAGCCGTCCGATTTCACGGTGGACGACGGCATGGAATACCACGGCGGCGCGGAGTACGTCGTGTTCATCAACACGGTCGGCATCGTCTTCAGGGGCGGCGCCTACCTGGAGCCCGACAACAGGATCCGTTTCACCGGGAACCCGAACGGGGTCTTTAACAGGAGGATCGGCCAGGCGCTCTTCCAGGCCGGCAAATCCTACGGCCACGGGACGTTCGGGCTCGGCTGTATCCTGTCGAACAACCTGCAGCTCGACGTCGCGGCCGATATGTCGTCCGTGAGCAACACGGCCGTTGGTTCGCTGGTGATCAGGTTCTAGCGCACGCCTCCCGGGAAGGCCGCCGATGCGTCGCACGCTCGCGCTCCTCTTCGTCCTTGCCGCGATGCCGGCGGCGCTCCCCGCGCAGGTGCCATGGTACGTGTCGTACGAGCGCGCCTTGAACGCGCAGGAAGAGGGAGACTGGAAGGCGTCCGTGCCGCTCCTCCAGGATGCCGTGGCGCAAAAGCAGGCGCCGAGATTGAAGGCAAAGACATACGGGCTCCGGTTCGTCAATTACTTTCCCTACTTTCATCTCGGGGAGGCGTACTATCATCTGGGGGAGAAGCAGAAAGCGGTCGAGAACTTCGACGTCTGCCTGAAGTACGGTGAGATCCGCGAGGCCCCGGAGGAGTTTGCGCTGCTCACGTCTCACAGGAACGAGCTGACGGGCAACGTCGCCGAGCGGGGAGCACCGCCCGCCCACGGCGGCCCCGGGGAAGCCCGCCCTGCAGTCCAGCTCGAACCCCCCGATGCGATGCCTCCCGTTGCGACCTCCGGCCTCCCCTGGTATGTCAGTTATGAGACCGGGCTCGCCTATATGGAATCGGGAGACTGGCTGAACGCGATCGAGAACTTCAGGGACGCTCTCGGGGCAAACGCGATTCCCCGCCGGTACGCCCGGACGTACGGGATGTGGTTCATCACGTATATTCCCTACTACGAGCTGGGTGAGGCCTACTTCAACCAGGGGATGTGGGCGCTCGCGCTCCGGTATCTCGAAACCTCCGAACGGCTCGGCGAGGTGAATGAGATGGAGGCCGAATCGAGGAACCTGAAGTCGCTCCTCGATGAGGCCCGGATGAAGGCCGCGGGAGCAAAGAAGGCCCCGGCGTCCGAGGAGCTGAAGGGGTACGTCAACGACCAGATTGCCCAGGCTGTTCGCCTCTTCAACGAGAACGAGGACGCGAAGGCTGAATCGGCGCTTCGCTCGGTCCTCAGGATCGATCCCTACAACTCCGTGGCGCGCAGTTACCTGGCGAGGATCGCCCAGCGCACCGGTACGGCGGACCAGTCCGCCCAGCCTCCGCCGGAATTCTCGCGGGGCGTGCTGGAGCTTGTGCGCGGGCACCACGAACAGGCGATACGGCTGCTGAAGGCCGCCGAGCCCTCGATGGCCGGGGATGCCAGTCTTCATGCCTACCTGGGCGTGGCCTACTGCCTGCGCCACAGGGCCGCCGGGAGCAAGGATAAGGACGCGCTCAGGAGCGCGCGCCTTGAATTCCAGAGGGCGCTCGCCATCGAGCCTTCGTACCGGCTGGACAGGACGCTCTTCTCCAGGGACGTGACGGACATTTTTGAAAAGGAGCTGCCAAAGTGACCACTGTGCGACGCGTGATGCTGTGCGCGACCCTCATGATGCCCGGAGCCCTCCTCCGCGCGCAGTGGTACGTCGATTACCAGGCCGGGAAGGACGCGCTTGAGAAGCAGCAGTGGCAGTCGGCGGTGAGCCACTTTGCCAGGGCCCTCGAGGACGAGCCGGACTCGAAAGCCAACAAGAAGACGTACGGGTATGTCTTCATCGACTATTTTCCTTACCTCTACCGCGGGATCGCGTACTACAAGCTCGGCGATGTGGCGGGCGCACGGAGCGACCTCGAGAAGGCGAAATCGGAGGGAGTCATCGGCGACGCCGAGCGGGATCAGGATGCCGCGAAGCTCCTCGACCAGTATACGGCGCTCCTCGCGAAGCCCGCTCCCCAGATAGCGCAGAAGAAACAGGAGCAGAATCCCCCCGAAACGGCGAAGCAGAACCCGCCGCTCCCATCGCAGGGTCAGAAGACGGCTGAAATCCGGAAACCGGCCGAGCCATCCGGCCCGCTCGCAGCGAAGAGTGAGCCAAAGAAGGAAGCGAACCCTGTCCCGGAAAAGGGCCGTGTGAGCGAGCAGAAGAAAATGGAGCCCGGCCCGGGCACCGCCTCCGAATCGCGCGTCCCCGCCGTCGTGACGAAACCCGCCGGCCCGGACACGACCGGCTCGGGGCTCTTCACGGAAGCCGCGGCTCTGTTCAATTCCGGGAAGGTCGCCCAGGCGAAGACGCGGTTCGAATCGCTCCGGCAGAGGATCCCCGCGTATCCGGGGCTTGCAGACTATCTCCGGTTGATCGAGTCCGTTGAGACGAGGACGAGCGCGGGGATTGCATCGTATTTCCAGGGGGAATACAGGGACGCGATCGAGCAGCTCACATCGTCCTCAAAGAACGGGAGCGACAATCCCCACCTCTACGCCGTCCTTGCCTGCTCGTACGCCGCGGAGTATCTCCTCGCGGGGGAAGAAGACGGCTCGCTGAAGAAGGAAGCGGTCGCGGCATTCGGCCGCACGCGGGCGCTGGACCCCCGCTACGAGCTCGACTCCGGGCTGATTTCTCCCCGTATTATCGCACTCCTCACGGGCAGGTGACAACCCATCCGGCGGTCTCATGACGCGCAGGCGGGCACACGGTAGCGGGTTCGTGCTGGTGCTTGGAGGAGGAGGGGCGAGGGGCCTGGCCCACATCGGCGTTCTCAGAGTCCTGGAGAAGAACGGCCTGCGGCCGTCGATGATCGTCGGCACGAGCATGGGAGCGATCATCGGCGGGATGTACGCGCAGCTCCCGGATGCGCGGCTCGTCGAGGAGCGCGTCAGGGCGCTGATCGGGAGCAAGCCGTTCCGGCGGATTGTCCTCGACGCATTCTCACAGGACGGGGCCCCCGATTCGCTCGGGACCGTTTCGGCCCTGTACGGCCGGATGAAACGGGGCTACAGCCTCCTTCGCTCGGTCTGGTCGCCGGGGATCGTGCAGGCGCCGGTGCTGATCGACTTCCTCTCCCACCTCCTTGATGATATCACGTTCGCCCGGTGCAGGATTCCGTTTGCCGCCGTGGCCTGCGACCTCCTGAGCGGCCGCGAAGTCATATGCCGCTCCGGGTCGATGCTGAGCGCGATTGCCGCAAGCTCGGCGATCCCCGGCGTGGTGACGCCCGTGATCCTGAGACGGAAATGGCTCGTGGACGGCGCCCCGACGAGCATGGTGCCCGTCGACGCGGCCAGGCGCCTCTCCCGGCTCCCGGTGGTCGCCGTGACCGTGACGAAATCTGTGGAGGGGAACGCCGAAGCGCGTAATGCTATCGACGTCGTCCTGCGGGCCGGGGCGATTGCCCGGATGCAGCTTGCAGAACAGAATCTGAAGGGCGCAGCTGTGGTGCTCCGTCCGGGCGTGGGAGAATACGGCTGGGCGGATTTTCAGTCAGTCGACAGGTTTGTGCGTGAGGGGGAACGCGAAGCCCGGAAAGTGGTCAGCCGGATCAGCAGGCTGTGAATGTTCCTGCAGGGCCGGGGCCCCGCCCGGGCCCTCCGGAACGCCGGAAGTTCAAGAAACCTCCGCCGGGGGCTCGCCGGAGACTCGCTTCCACCCGGTGATCATCGAAATAAAATTGGACCACCCGGCGATGGCCACCATCACGAGATGGCCTGCGAAGAAGAAGACGAACGCGGCGTCGAATATGAAATGCCAGTACCGGGCGACGTCATATCCGCCGAAGAGCGATGTGAGCCATCCGAACTGTACTGGCCAGTAGATCGACATCCCGGTCAATATCGATCCCAGCGCGGCCAGCGGGATGGTCGTGTAGGCAAGCTTCTGCAGCGCGTTGTACTTCCCCGATGGGGGATGGTCCTTCCTGAGGCGCAGGTAGTACCTGACCATCGGCAGCACCCCCTGGACGTCGTTCCCCCGGAAGAGCGTCGTCCGCCTGCCGTGGCGGCTCGCGAAGTTGTATCCCACCCAGACGACACCGTTAATCGCGAAGAGCCACATCCCGAAGAAATGCCACATCCTCGCCCCCGCAAGCCATCCGCCCAGCGTGAAGGCGGATGGGATCGAGAAGTCCCAGAGGGGCGACGCGTTGTAGATCCGCAGGCCGCTCGTCACCATGATGCCGAGGGCGATGAAATTGACCCAGTGCGTCAGGCGCACGGCAAGCGGATGCTGGAATTCCTTCCGGCCGGTCTTCATGTCAGAGCCCCGCGAACCAGTCATACCCCTGGTCCTCCCAGTACCCTCCCGGATACTTGTCGGTGACCGTGATCGCCGTGATCCACTTCGCGCTCTTGTACCCGAGCTTCGTGGGGATCACGATGCGGGCCGGTGCGCCGTGCGCGAGCGTGAGGGGCCTGTCGTACGCCTCGGTGCAGAGGAGCGTCTGCGGGTGGAGCGCGCTCGGCATGTCGTACGACGTCATGTAGTCGTCAGCCGATTCGACCGCGACATACGGTGCGGAGAGATCGGCTCCCGCCATCCGGAGGACCCCTGAGAGGGGCGTTCCCCCCCAGCGCGGGATCATGCTCCAGCCCTCGACGCAGCAGTGGCGCGTGTTCATGACGCGCTTCGGGAGGGCCTGGAGCTGCTCAAGCGTGTACGTCCCGGGCCTGCTCACCATCCCGTCGATAGAGAGCGTCCACGCCGACATGTCGATATCGGGGTAGTCGTCGTCCTTCCCGTTGATCCGGAACCCGTCTTCGGGCGTCAGTTCAGAGGCGGAGTACTCCTGCGCGAAGCGGGTCGAGTCGAAGACCTTCGACTGCACCCAGTCATTGAATTTCTGGAACCTGCGGAGGAATGACTCCGTCGTTCCCTGGGGGGTCATATCGCACCCGGCGAGGAGAAGGAGGGGGGTGGCTTTGAGGAGTGATCTCCGGGTCCACAGTGCGCCTGCGGGGATTTCCTTCTGCATTCGGCCGCGTTGGTTCATGGGTTGTTCCCGGAGTGTGCCCTCAAAGAACCCCTGTGCGATTCTGCGAGTGTAACGCTACTCAGAATTTCCTCATTTGTCAAGTCCGCACATGCGTTGCCCCTGAAAGTCGCTTCGGAAATCAGCGCGCGATGGTTGTGTGTGGCGGTTGTGTGTGTGGCGGTTGTGCCTGCCCTTGTTGCTCATTCGGCCTCTCCTCCGTACATTATGATGCCACCCGGTCGTCCCACTTTACAAGCGTTTACAGCGAAGGAGCACGTCGTGGAACAATACCACTTCGGCGTCGTAGGCCTCGGCGTCATGGGGCAGAATCTTGCGCGCAACCTGGAGCGCAACGGGTATTCCGTTGTCGGCTATGACGCGGACTCGAAAAAGGTGGACGCGTTTGCCGCGGTCCTCGCCGGGAACAAGGCGCACCCGGCGAGGACGCCCGCGGAGTTCCTCTCCTCGCTCACCGTGCCGCGGCGGGTCCTGATCATGGTGCCGGCGGGGAAAGCCGTCGATGCCGTGATCGGCGACCTCAAGGGGGGGCTTTCGCCCGGCGACATCCTGATCGACGGGGGGAACACATATTTCACGGATACCGAGCGACGGATGAAGTCGCTGGATGGCTCCGGCATACTCTTCGTGGGCACCGGGGTGAGCGGCGGGGAAGAGGGGGCGCTCTGGGGTCCCGCGATCATGCCGGGGGGGAACCCGGCGGCGTGGCCGCTGCTCAAAGCCCCGCTCCAGGCGATCGCGGCGAAGACGGAGGACGGCGTGCCATGCTGCGACTGGATCGGCACTGGCGGGGCCGGCCACTTTGTCAAGATGGTGCACAACGGGATCGAGTACGGCGACATGCAGCTTATCTGCGAAGCGTATCTCCTCATGCACCGGCTGCTGGGGATGAAGCCCCGGGAGATGGCCGATGTGTTCGCGTCATGGGACGGGGGAGAGCTGAACAGCTACCTGATTCAGATCACCGCGGAAATCCTCCGGAAGACCGACCCCGATACGGGGAAGCCCATGGTGGATGTGATACTCGATACCGCCGAGCAGAAAGGGACGGGGAAATGGACGAGCCAGGTCGCGCTGGACCTCGGCGTGCCCGTCCTGACGATCGCGGACGCCGTCTTTGCGCGGATGCTGAGCGCGCTCAAGAAGGAGCGTGTCGCGGCGTCGGCGCTCCTCAAGGGTCCCGCGCCGTCGTTCACGGGGAAGCGGGATGAATTTATCGAGATGATCCGCAAAGCACTCTTCTGCTCGAAGATCTGCTCGTACGCGCAGGGGTTCCAGCTGCTTCGCGCGGCGAACGCGGAATACGGCTGGGGGCTCGGCTTCGGGAGGATCGCACTCCTCTGGAGGGCAGGATGCATCATCAGGGCGAAGTTCCTGGGGAGCATCAACGACGCGTACCAGCGAAATCCTTCGCTTGAGAACCTCCTCCTGGATCCCTGGTTCACGGGGATCATCTCGTCCTACCAGGGCGCGTGGCGGCACGTGATCGCCGCGGCGATCGAAAACGGAATCCCCGTCCCTGCGAGCACGAGCGCCCTCGGGTATTTCGATGGCTACCGGAGTGCGGTGCTCCCCGCGAATCTCCTCCAGGCCCAACGGGATTACTTTGGCGCGCACACGTACCGTCGGGTCGACAGAGAGGGGGTCTTCCACACGCACTGGGAAGAGGTGAAGTGATCGCCGCGACTGAGAAGGACTGCGTCTTCCACACGCTCTGGGAAATGCCAACGTGATCATCGCCATCGACATGAATATCCCCCTGGCTGCTTCGGCGTTCGGGGGCCTGGGGGAAGTGAGGCTTCTGGAGACGACCGCGGTGACCCCCGAAGCCGTCCGCGACGCCGGGGCTCTCGTGATCCGCTCTGAAACAAAGGTGGGCCCAGGACTCCTCGACGGAAGTTCTGTCCGATTTGTCGGTAGCGCGACGATCGGCACAGATCACTGCGACCTCAACTATCTCCGCAGCCATGGGATCACATTTACCAGCGCCCCCGGTTCCAACGCGAATTCCGTGAAGGAATATATCCTTGCCGCGCTCCTGGCACTGGCCAGGAGGGGAGGCTTTGAGCTCCGCGGGCGGACACTGGGCGTGGTTGGCGTGGGGAACGTCGGCCGACGCGTTGCGGCAGTTGGCCGGGCCCTCGGCATGCGGGTTCTCCTTAACGATCCGCCACGGGAGCGCGCAGAGGGAGGAGAGGAGTTTCTCCCGCTCGATGCGCTGATGGAAGCAGATATCCTCACGCTCCACGTCCCGCTGACGCGTGAAGGGAAGGACGCGACGTTCCATCTCTTTGATGAACGGCGCCTGGGGGCGATGAAGCCCGGCGCGATACTCATGAATACTTCGCGCGGTGCCGTCGCGGAAACGCGCGCGCTGGCGGCTTCGCTCAACGCAGGCCGGCTCCTGGCGGCCGTGCTCGACGTCTGGGAGGGGGAGCCGCGGATCGATGCCGATCTCCTTCGCCTTGTCACGCTCGGGACATCGCACATCGCAGGTTATTCGCTCGACGGGAAGGTGAATGCGGTGGGCCTCGTCCGCGCGGCGCTCTGCGCGTGGCGCGGCCAGTCCCCCTCCTGGGACCCGGTGCCGGAGATCCCGCCTGCGCCGACAGGCACGGTCACGCTCTGCGCCGGGGAGACACCCGAACGATCGCTTGAGCGCGCCGTGACGGCGGCCTACGATATCGAGCAGGACGACCGGAACCTGCGTGCCCTTCTGGAAGCCCCCCCGGAGGATCGCGGCGGGGCATTCATGCGACTCAGGACAGGCTACCGCCTCCGGAGGGAGTTCGCTGCCACGCATGTCGTCCTTCCGGGAGAGAATCCCGGTCTTGCAGGAGTGCTTTCGGCCGTCGGTTTTCCTCCGCCAGGCGTGTCCCGCGCGTAAATCGTTCCGACCGTTCCTTCTTCCACACATCAACTCGACCGGAGATCACATGCCCCTGAAATTACGCCCCGCCGCAGACACGCAGTTCGACGTCTTCACGCTCGGTGAATGCATGATCCGTCTGAGTCCCCCGGGTCACCAGAGGATTGAGCTCACGCCGTTGTTCGAGGCGTATGCGGGAGGGGGGGAGTACAACGTATCGTACGCGCTGGCCCGGTACGGCATGCGGACAGGCTGGGTCTCCCGCCTCGTGGACAATCCCCTGGGTCACTTCATCAGGAATCACGCCCGGGCGAGCGGCATGGATATCAGCGAGGTGATCTGGGTGCCCTACGACGGTTCCGGGAGGGGAGACAGGATCGGCCTGAACTTCACTGAAGTCGGGACGGGGGTGAGAGCGAGCGTCACGATGTACGACCGCGGCCATACCGCGATCGCGCACATGAAGCCGGGCGATGTCGACTGGAAGAGGATATTCGGCGCCCGGGGCGCCCGCTGGTTTCACACGGGCGGGATATTCGCCGCGCTCAGCGATTCGTGCGCCGATGTCACGATCGAGTCGATGAAAGCCGCCCACGAGGCAGGCACGGTCGTGAGCTACGACCTGAACTTCCGGAGCAAGCTCTGGTCCAGCGCAAAAGCGATCGCCGTCACGGAGAAGATCGTCCCCTATATCGACGTCCTGATCGGCAACGAGGAAGACTTTCAAAAGGTGCTGGGGTTCACCGTCGAGGGGACGGACGCCAGCCTGAAAACGCTCCCCGTCGAGGGGTATAAGCGGATGGTCGAGCGCGTCGTGAAAAAGTTCCCCGGGATCCGCGCTGTGGGGACGACGCTCCGCGAGGTGGTGAGCGGCCTTGTCAACAACTGGTCCGCCATCATGTACTATGACGGCGCCTT
>Ga0335081_10001463_pt1 | contig 37717 bp, 37 predicted proteins | sample Lox_Sample_35_FD_206713 | JGI IMG/M metagenome (GOLD analysis project Ga0335081, IMG submission 206713) | Soil microbial communities from Loxahatchee National Wildlife Refuge, Florida, United States - Lox_Sample_3.5 | ecosystem: Environmental > Terrestrial > Soil > Wetlands | place: USA...
ATCGAAGGCGATCACCCAGCCGTGATAGAGGCCGGCGTCGGCATTGGAGGCGAACGCGATATAGACCTTGCCTTGGGACAGTAATAGCGCGGCGCGCTGCAACTGAAAGTGCGAGGCGAAGGTGAGCACGCCGTCATTGCCATCCTGCGCGGTGCCGGGATAGGACGCCTGAATGATGCGCGGGCCGCCAAACTTCTCCGCACCTGAGGTCATGTCGAGCGCGTGCAGCTTATGGTAGAAGGCGCCACTCTCCTTGGTTGCCGCCACCACGTAGACCGTGTTGCTGGCGATGTCGATGACCGGCGTGCTGGTGATGCCGATCTCCGGCATGATGTCGCTGGCGGTGACATCCGCCGAGGTCAGGGTGGTAATTCCTGCGTCCGGATTCACAAAGTTGGCGCGCCATAGCGGCTCGGGAGCGGGCGAGTCGGCGTCAAAGGCGTAGACGCTATCGTGTTGTGTCGCGACGATGACAACGTTATGGATCCCATTTCCCGGGATGGCAACCTGCGGCATGTAGAGCGGCTGCGCATAGATGTAGCCGTCCACCGGAAAGGAATAGAGCCGGCCGAAGTGCGCCGGGTTGACATTGTCCGGCGTAAGGAGCGTCTCCAGCGTGTTCTGTCCGGTGCGGGAGTTGTCGTTGTGATAAGTGGCGACCATGGCCAGGCCCGCGGCTGCCAGAGACTCCGCGGTCGCGCTTTGGGCTTGCGTCCAGGCATTGGCTGTCAGGGCGGCGGAATCGTCGATGGCAGCGCTGCCGGCGTCATGGCGGATTTGAACAAATTGCAGAGTTGCGAAAACGACCGTCAGCAGCGCGCCCACCGACAGCAGGTAGGAGCGGTTGCGCGACAGCGCCGCGATCTTGTTCCAGTTATGCAGACTGAAATAGATAAACACGCCCAGGCCGAGACACAGCACGGCGAGCGTGACAACAGATTCAGAGAGCAACACGAAAGCGTGCTGAAACATGAGCAGGATTAGTCGATGCGCTCAACGCTTACGGTCATAACCCGCGCCCTGGAGAAAAGTGGCGCGCGCTTGAGCGCAGCTCGTTGGAGGACAACCCCCGGCGCAACCGGATCGAACCTTTCATTCCTCGACGAAATAAGATGCGGAGAACCTTCTGAATGATGCAGGCAGGGAGGCGCCCGCGCCAAGCGCTCCGTCACAAAACATTGTTAAGAATTGTAGCGTGCGGCACACGGTCGAGAGGATACGCCGGGCTGTTGACGAAAAGTGCCGCGGCGCTCCAGTTCCTCCTGCTTCTGCGCTTTGAACCGATGTAGAATCGGCATATGGCTTTTCGCGGCGGCGGCGAGACGAATCATTCTAAGGGTAGGACTCCTCCTCCCGACGACACCCATCAGGAAGCGGCTTACTTAAAGATGCTGGGCGAGAAGCAGCGGCCAGTGCGCATCAAGCTGATGGACGGCACCATGGTCCGCGGCTGGATCGAATACTATGACCGGCGCATGGTGCGGCTGACGCGCGAAGGCGCGCCCAATCTGTTCATCTTCAAGCACGAGATTGCCTACATCGCCGAAGACACCATCCGCAAGAACCGTCTCGAGCCGGGAGCTGGGCCCCACAACGGCAATGCGCCGGATACCCAGGAATGAGCTCCTATCTGCCTGAGGTGAAGGCGATCGCGCGCGAAGCGGGAGCGCTGCTCCTGCATTACCTCCGCCAGCGCGTGACCATTGAATACAAGGGCGAAGTCGATCTGGTGACCGAGGCCGATCGCGTTTCGGAAAAGCTGATTGTCGAGCGCCTGCGGGCGCGGTGGCCGGAGCACGGCATCGTGGCGGAGGAAGGCACGCGCAGCGAGGCACAGGCCGAATATCGCTGGTACGTCGATCCCCTGGATGGCACCACGAATTTCGCCCATGGTTATCCGGTGTTCTGCGTCTCGATTGCCTTAGTTCGACGCGACGAGCAGATCGAGGCCGGCGTGCTGTACGATCCCACGCGCGACGAGATGTTTGCCGCCGAGCGCGGGCACGGCGCCACCTTGAATGAGCAGCCGATCCAGGTGTCGAAGACACCGGTGCTGGCGGAGTCGATTCTGGGGACGGGGTTTCCCAGCCACAAGCGTCACAAGAATCCCAACATTCACTTCTATCATCAGCTGACGCTGCGCTCGCATGGCGTGCGCCGGGCGGGGTCGGCGGCGCTCGATATGGCCAATGTAGCCTGCGGACGCTACGACGGTTTCTGGGAGTTCAACCTGAATCCCTGGGACACCGCAGCCGGCACCCTGCTGGTGCGGGAAGCGGGCGGAACGGTCACGCGATTCGATGGCGCGCCGTATCGTCTGGACAGCCGGGAAGTGCTGGCGTCGAACGGCCGCATCCACGACGAGCTGCTGCAGAACTTCGCCGAGATCTTTGCCGGCCGCGGGCTGGAGGAGCTGCCGTCGGTGGCGGAGTATGTGAAGGGCAGAGAGTAGATGGCATTGACCCGCGATTTCAGAGCGACGGTTCGAGCTCGCATTCGGCGTGACCCGAAGTTTCGCAACGGTATATTGCGAGATGCCTTCGAAAGCCTCGTCCGCGGAGAGAACCAGCTTGCCCGGGAGCTCCTGAAAGAATACCTGGTTGCGACCAACGGTTTCCACACCCGCCGTGGTGGCAGTCTCGCGAAGCGAGCCGGAAGAGCTTAGCCCAGCCTTTCAAGGCTGGGTAGCCGGACCTAGGTCGGCGTCTCTTACCCGCATCACATCCCCCTGTGACCTGCGATAAAATTGACTGGTGAACCAATCGTTGTTGAACCGCACCGTCCCCAAGCGCCCCGGCATGGTCCGTCTCGAAGGGCGAATCCTTTTCCTTACTGAAGATCCCGAACTGATCAAGCGCCAGCTTGCGGGCGAAGACCTGCCCTGGGACACGCAGCATCCCGAGCGCAATCCCAAGCTGAGGGACGACATCTCTACCGACGAGATTACCCCGGCTCACATCTGCTTCTTCTTCGACGAGACGCTGGGCGAATTTCCCTACACCGGATTGAAGTGCGGCAACCAGACGCCGATCGGGCGCATGGACGTGAAGCGCGGCGGCTTTGTTGCGGCGGTCAGCGGCAAGCGGCGCGGCAAGGGCTCCAGCCGCGAGGCCTCGCCGTATGCCGAGATGTGTGCGGGCATCAAGCTGGTGATCGCGGAAAACATCGAGCGCATCTACCAGCAGAATTGCCAGAACCTCGGCGTGCTGACCTCGACCGACTTCAACCTGATCGACCGGATACGCGCCGGGCAGGAGATTCCGCTGATGGAGTTCACCGCCGGCGAAGACGAGATCACGCGCCAGGTCATCGAGTACGGCGGGCTGTTTCCGTTCAACGTCGCGCGCATGCAGGGCAAAGTTTTTCTGCCGCCGATCACCACCGAGGCGCGGCCGATGACGATCGCCGAGAAGATCTTCGCCCGGCACATGATCCATGACGTGAACCAGGTGGGCGTGGAAGCGGTGAAGCCGGGCGACACCGGATTTGCGCGCACCGATCTGCGCTTCAGCCACGAGTACGTGACGCCGATGGCGTCGATCTTCTTCGAGCATTTCCTTGGCAAGGATGAGCCGGTGACCGACGCGGGCACGATCATGTTCTTCCGCGACCACCTGACGTTTCTCGACGAGGTCATTTCGGAAGAGAAGAAGAAGATGGGACTGCTCGATCTTGCCGGCCAGCTGAAGCTGAAGCAGGAGGCGTTCGCCAAGTCGCGCGGCATCAAGTTGCACGGCGAGCTGCGGGACCGCAAAGGCTCGGAAGGCATCTGCCACTCCATCGTCACCGAAACCTACGCCCTGCCGGGCCAGCTCAACGTGGGCAGCGACTCGCACACGCCGCACGTGGGCGCGATGGGCTGCGTGGCGTTCGGCATCGGCACCACCGACGTTTTCAACGCGTGGTTCACCAAGGACGTGCGGGTGAAGGTGCCGGAGTCGGTGAAGGTGATTATCCGCGGCAAGCGGCGCGAGAACGTCGCGGCCAAGGACTACATCCTGAAGCTGCTGTCGATGGAGTACATCCGCAGCGGCAAGGCGCTGGCGAAGGTGATCGAGTATTCCGGCGAGGCCATCGAGGCGCTGGGCGTCGACGAGCGTGCCACCATGACCAACATGGCGGCGGAAGTCGGCGGCTTCACCGGCATCGTCGCACCTGATCAGAAGGTGGTGGAGTTCCTGATGGAGCGCCGCGGCATGAATGAGATCGAGGCGCAGCGGCTGATCGAGGGCCTCTACAGCGATCCCGATGCGCACTATGCGCACGTGATCGAGCTGGACGCATCCGAGATTTATCCCATGGTGGCGACGCCGGGCGATCCGGGCAACGGTAAGTTCGTTCGCGAGCTGAACACGCCCGTCCCGGTGGAGATTGCCTACGGTGGCACGTGTACGGCGGGCAAGAACGAAGACATGGATATGTATGCTCTGGTGCTGGGCGAGGCGGTGAAGCGCGGGCGGCGCGTGGCCCATAGCTGCAAGTTCTATCTGCAATTCGGATCGCAGCAGACGCGGGAATACTGCGTGCGCAAAGGCTACCTGGAGATTTTCAAGCGGGCGGGCGCGCAGGTGATCGAGCCGAGCTGCGGGGCGTGCATCAACGCTGGGCCGGGAGTGTCGACGCGGCCCGACCAGATCGTCATCAGCGCACAGAATCGCAACTTCCCCGGGCGCAGCGGTCCGGGCCAGATGTACCTGGCGAGCCCGCTCACCGTGGCCGCCAGCGCATTGGCGGGTTACATCGTGGAGTATGAACCGGCCGGCGCACGCGAGCCGGTAGGCGTGGGATAGACGAAGCGAGTCTTGACAACGTGAGAAAGAGGGCCGGGCCACAGAGGGACACATCTACATCCGTTCCTTCTTGACGCACGCGGAATACGACAGCCGGAAGAACTGGGACAAAGGAGTACGCAAATGAGCACGGCGCTTGCGGATCCTGTAGCGATGATTCGAAAAGGCGCGCCGCACCTCATTCGCTCCGACGAACAACTCGAAGCATATACTCAGGCGCTTTTTCAGCTCACAACGAAAGCTCGCCGTACGGCAGCTGAGAATGAGGCGGTTGCTTTGTTGACACTCTTGATTGAGCGCTACGAGTCTGAGCGCTACCCGATACCTGATGCCTCGCCCAAAGACGTCTTGCAGTTCTTACTTGACCACAACGACCTGACACAGCGCGACGTGGCGGATGAACTGGGCAGCGAAACTACGGTGTCCCTCGTGCTGTCTGGAAAACGGCCGTTGACCCGCGAGCACATTGAAAAGCTGAGCCGTCGATTTCATGTCTCTCCCGCCGTTTTCTTTGGCGGGTGCTGGAGTAAGCCCAAGAAAAGCTGAGATGTTGTTCAGTCGCAACAAATGCGATGTATGCGGCGGCGACGGCAAATGTCCGGAGTGCTTCGGCAGCGGCGTCAACGTGCATCTGGATGAGGATGAGCCCAAGTGCCGCAAGTGTGCGGGCTCGGGAAAGTGTTTCGTCTGCCAGGGAACCGGCCGGCGACCGAGCTCTTAGTCCGTCACTGCCAGGGCACACTCGCCCAGCCACACAGAGTAATCCGTTTTTGATAGTATCGAGATAACTACTCCGTGGGATTCTCCCTGGTCAGATTCGAGGAGAGATTGTTTCTATGGCTTATGTAATCGCGGAACCCTGTATCGGCACCAAGGACACGGCGTGTGTCGACGCCTGTCCAGTCGACTGCATTCATCCCAAGAAGGACAGCGAAAAGTTCGCCGCCGAAGAAATGATTTACATCGATCCGGTGGAGTGCATCGACTGCGGCGCCTGCGTGCCGGTGTGCCCGGTATCGGCGATCTTCGCGCTCGACGATCTGCCGGAAAAGTGGAAGGAATACACCGAGCGCAACGCCAAATACTTCGGCCGCTAAGCAGCAACTCCGATGGCAGAGAGGCGCACCTCCGGGTGTGCCTTTTTGCTTTTGCCGGAGCGAAGGCCTCTACGACCTCATCCCCCGAAGGTACATGACCTTTCGTAATGGGCGATTGTGATATCGATCACTGCACCGCGGATGGTGCACGCCATATCGTCATGCTCGTACGCTTGGATGTTTGCGGCTCCATAACCGGTTCCTGGCCGCCCCGTGCAAGTTTCGACCCTAGAAAGGTCAGCCGCTACGCGGGCTTAACGTCAGCGCGATTGCCTGTGGCATCGCCGAGCGCCGTGGAAGCTTCCACAATCATTTTGCAAGGAAGAGGCAGATCGGTAAGAAGTAGAAAAGAAAGAAGCAAGGCTCAGCGGTTGGGTTGTTGAAGGTAAAGCGAACTGTGGCCCGGCGGAGAATCCCGCCCGGCGCCCTTGGATCAGAAGATTTCCTGGCCCAGCGCAAAAGAGGCCTCTCCTCTTTTGTGAGGAAAGGCCTGTCCGTTCTCCGCCAGTCAACTCCGCCCGTCTAGTTCATTCTGCCATGCGATCAGCGGATACCCGGCTGGTGCGCGCCTTACACCCGCATAAACGCCCAGAACAATAGCGCCGACAAAACAATGGCAGCGGGCAACGTCAGCACCCACGCCATGATCAGGTTGCGCACCGTTGCCCACTGCAAGCCGGTGCCATTGGCAGCCATCGTTCCGGCCACGCCCGAGGAAAGCACGTGGGTTGTGCTGACCGGCAAGCCGTACATATCGGCAGCGCCGATGGTCAACATCGCGGTGATTTCGGCGGCAGCGCCCTGGCCGTAGGTCAGGTGGTCTTTGCCGATCTTCTCGCCGACCGTGACCACGATGCGCTTCCAGCCGATCATCGTACCCAGTCCCAGCGCCAGCGCCACGGCCACCTTCACCCAGGTGGGAATGAACTTGGTGGCGTAGTCGATGTGCTTCTTGTAATTGGCCAGCACCGCTTCATCGGCCGCCGAGATCTCCTTCACCTTGGTCTTCTGCATGATGCGCAGCGCTTCGCTCACCAGGTACATATCGTTGCGGAAGTTGCGAACCTGGTCCTGCGGGATATAGGACAGCTGCTTGTAGTTGGCGACTTCGGTGGCGATGCCGTTGATCAGGCTGCGCAGCGCCAGCACGGTGTTGTCATTGAACTCCTTGGTCCGCACGTAGGCGGCAACGTCGTCGCGGGGATCGCCCACGACGGCTCCCGGTGTCACGTACTTATCCAAGACGTTGGCCGCCTGTTCGGAAACCGCGATGAAGTCGGCCGATTGCTTTGGCGTGATGGCGTGGTTCAGAGCGTAGGCTGTTGGCACCGTGCCGATCAGGATCAGCATGATCAGGCCCATGCCCTTCTGCCCGTCGTTGGAGCCATGCGCGAAGCTGACGCCGGTGCAGGTGAGGATCAGCAGGCAGCGAATCCAGAACGGCGGCGGGGCGTCGCCTTCGGGCGCAGTGTAGAGGCGCTTGTCGGCGATGAAGACTTTGGAGAGTCCCAGCAGTCCGGCGGCGACGGCAAAGCCGACGATGGGCGAGAACAGCAGTGACTTGCCGACGTTCATGGCCTGGCCCCAATCGACGCCGCTGGTCGCGGTGCGGGCCTGCATCAGCTGATTGGCAATGCCCACGCCGATGATGGAGCCGATCAGGGTGTGCGAACTGGAGTTCGGTATGCCGAAGTACCAGGTGCCGAGGTTCCAGATGATGGCCGCGGTCAGCAGCGCGAAGACCATGGCGAATCCGGCGCCGCTGCCCACCTGCAGAATCAGCTCCACCGGCAGCAGCGAGATGATGCCGAAGGCGACCGCTCCCGTCGACAGCACTACGCCGATGAAGTTCCACATTCCCGACCAGGCCACGGCGATATGGGGATCGAGCGAGTGGGTGTAGATCACGGTGGCGACCGCGTTCGCCGTATCGTGGAAGCCATTCACGAATTCAAATCCCAGCGCCACCAGCAGCGCCACGCCCAGCAGGATGAAGGGGTAGATCGAGGGCGTGTGTATGGCGGAGAGATCGGAGATGAGGTGGTAGGCCGCGTAGACGAACCCAATCGCCAGCGCTCCAAGAAAAATGGCCGAGCCGATTTTGCCGGGAGACTTGGACAGCTTGGCATGAACGGCACTGGTGGTGGCTGCCGGCGGCGGAGGGGTAAGCGGGAACGACGAGGCTGTCGCCATGCGGAGTCCTTTGTTTCTGAGTTTAGTGAAATGCCCCGAGGGGGCTTATCGGGGCGAAAGGTAATACGCGGACATTAACAGGAGATGAAGGAACGATGAAAATTCTCCGGATGGGCGGCGGAGTCGAGGAGCCGATTGCGCCGGAGGATGCTGACCGGCGGGGGGTGTGTCCGACCACGATTTACTCGTGCCGAACCACAAGGCGCTGCCGCGAAAAAGGCCGACAATCCATCAGGGCTTGCAACGACGCACCTACCAGGCGCGCTTTCTTACTCATGGGTTCGCCGGTAATGCCGGCGGGCCTTCTGGCGGTTGCCGCAGACTTTCATATCGCACCAGCGGCGGCTGCGGTTGCGGCTGTGATCGAGAAACAGCCAGCGGCAATCCGGAGCCTCGCAGAAGCGCACAGTCCGCAAATCCTCGGAGGTCAGCAGCTGAGCGGCCGCCTGCGCCGAGGCCCACGCGACTCGCTCCAGCGGAGTCCTGCCATCGGTCCGCCACTCCCATCGGTAAGCGCCGTTGGCCGGAACCAGGCGACGATGGCGCAGCGCCTCCAGCGCGCAATCGTTAATCACGTTGAGATCGCGGGCGGCGACAGCCTTTTTCTGCGCGATGGCCAGGAACACACGATACGCCGCTTCGCGCAGGGCAAGTGCTGTTCGCAAAGCCTTGCGCGCCTCGGCGGGGTGCTGCTGCGCATAGGAGCGCAGCTCGGCAGCTTGCCTGGGGGCGAGCACGCCCGCTTGCCGGGCAAAGGCCACCAGGTCGGAATAGCTTTGCAGGTGATCCTTGCGGCGCTGCGGACTCCCGCGCCAGCTGATGGTGTTGGCCAGATCGAGCGCGAGTTGCCCGCCCGAGAGATCGAATTGAAAGTCCGGTAGCTGCCTGGCCACTGAACTCATTGTAACTGGTCTTGGCGGATTCGCAGGTTAGGCGGGCGGTCGCCGGTGTCCCGAACCCCGGGGAAACTAGAGGCCATCGATGGCTTCTGGTGAAAAGGCCCACCTCTGCCGCCTGCGGCTCGCAATGTGGTACGATTTTCTGCATCCACCTGCACCGCCCTAAGGCGACACTATTCCGGAGGAATACCTTTTCATGTCACGCTTCGCATCGTTGGTGCTCGCGCTCGCGTGCGCCCTTCCTTGTACAGCTTATGCTCAACAGCCTGCGCCGCCCGCAGCGGCTCCCAGCGGCCAGAGCGCCGCGCCGGTACCGCCGATGGCTCCGCCGCCGGAGCAGGCCAAGCCGGCCGCGCCGGCTGCCAGCAACGTTCCCATGGACGAGGCGGTCATCACCCTGAAAGGCGCTTGCCAGACCAAGCCCGGCGGCACGCCTCCCGAGGGTTGCATCAGCAGCCTGACCCGCGAGCAGTTCGAAAAGCTGACCAACGCTCTACAGCCGCCCGAGAAGGGGCCGGTGCCTCCCGAAGTGCGGCGCCGCTTCGCCACGCAATACGCCAAGCTGCTGACCTTCGCCGACGCCGCCCGCGAACTCGGGCTGGAAAATGATCCCCGCGTGCAGCAGATTTTCGCCTTCGCCCGCACCCAGATCCTGGCCGAGTCGCTGAATCAGCATTACACGGAGGAGTTTTCTCACCCCACCGATCAGCAGATCCAGGAGTACTACAACCAAAACGTGAAGAAGTACATGGAAGTCACGCTCCAGCGGATTATTATCCCGATGGCCCAGGCTGGAGCCGACAAGATGACGAAGCCCAGCGATGACGAGCAGAAAGCCTACGCCGAGAAGATCAAGCAGCGCTGGGTTGCCGGGGAAGATCCCACCAAGTTGGAGAAAGAGGCGATGGAGCATAACGGGGTGACCACCTCGCCGCCGGACATCAATGTCGGCGCCCGCCGCCCGGGCTCGCTACCGGAGGCGCACGAGGTCGTCTTCGAGATGAAGGGGGGCGAGATTACCAACGTCTTCTCCGATCCAGCCGCCTTCTACATCTACAAGGTGGTCACGATTCGTCAGCTGCCGTTGGCCGACGTGAAGACGCAGATCTCGCAGACGCTGTCGCGGCAGATGTTCAACGAGAAGATTCAGGCGGTGCAGAGCGCGGTCACGGCGGTGCTGAACGACGCGTACTTCGGCCCTGAGCCTCCGCCGAGTATGCCGGGCATGCGTCCGGGAATGCCGCCGATGCCGGGACACGGTGGACCGCCGCCACGGCCTGCGCCGCCATCCCCGCCGCAGGGTGCTGCGGCTCCAGCCGCCAGCAGCCCGGCGCCTGCGTCGAAGTAGTCATGCCGCCGCAGCGGACGGTGCTGGTCACAGGTGTCTCGGGGAATCTCGGGACCAGGCTGTTACCGTTGCTCGCGGAATTTCGCGTGGTGGGCGTCGACATGCGCCCACCCGCCGATTCCCACCTCTACCGCTTTGAACAGATGGACCTGGGCCGCGAGGCCTGCTGCCGCCAGTTCATCGAGCTGCTGCGCGAAACCGGCGCCGAATCCATCGTTCACCTCGCCTTCGTTCTCGATCCCCAGCAGACCGGCGTGCTCGACGTGGAGCGCATGTGGCAAATTAACGTCGGCGGCACGGCGCGCCTGATGGAAGCCGTCAGCGTGGTGAATCGCACCGGCGGCGCCATTCGCCAATTCATCTTTCCCAGCAGCGTCGCGGCGTACGGACCGGAGACGCCCGGCCCGGTGAAAGAGGATGCGCCGCTGCGCGCGCACACACTGGTATATGCCATTCACAAGCGCGAGAGCGATGAGGTAGTGCGCTATCGCGCCGAGAGTATGGGAGATTGCCGCACCTACATCCTGCGGCCGCCGATTTATGCCGGCGCCACCATGCAGAACTACATGGTGGGAGTGCTGCGCGGCACTCCACTGGGCAAGAGCAAGCGCGCCGCGCGCATGCGCGCCGAGGGCAAGCGGCTGCCAATGATGCTGCCCCGCGGGCCCAAGTACCTGGAGAAGCGCTTCCAGTTTGTTCATGTCGACGACGTGGCGCGGCTGCTGCGGCTGTTGCTCAATCGCCCGCACAGCGATCCGCCCCTCACCATCATGAACGTGGCCGGGCGCGGCGAGCCGATTCCGGTGCAGCGTTGCGCGGAGATTGCCCAGGCCACCATCCAGCGCGTTCCCACCCGCGCCCTCTTCCGCTCCATCCTGCGATTGCTGTGGAAGTTCGGAATCTCGTCGATCCCGCCGGACGCCTGGCCGTATCTCATCGGCTCCTACACGATGGACACGACGCGCCTGCAACAGTTCCTCGGCGCCGACTATCCGCGGGTGATTCAGTACACCGTCGAGGAGGCGCTGCGCGACAGCTTCAAGACGCCGGCGTAGATTAGAGTTTGTCATCCCGAGTGCTTGAGGCACGCGCCTCGGCAGTCCCACCGCAAGCGGGACGACAGTAATTAGCCCAGCGCGGGAGCGCTGGGAAACCCTAGCCAGAGAGATTCCCCAAGCCCCTTCCGGGGCAACAGTCTGTCACGGTTTCGGCGAGGGCGACTCCGGCGTCGCCGCGGTTTCTCCGCTCTGCACCCACGCCGTGTACCACAGGTCCCTCAGCATCGCCGCTCCGGCGGCCAGCCGATGGCGAATGAAGTCGCGCGAGGCGGCGGTGCCCTCGCCATCGAAGCCTCCGGCCTTCTCCAGCTGGTAGACGGTTTCCACCTCGTGATGGGAGTCGTGCAGATACGCCAGGTAATCGTGGAACGGATCCTTCAGCAGCGTCGGCTGCGCCGGAACCAGATCGGCGAACTGCAACTGCTTGAAATTGGCCGCGACAAAAATCCCTTCCATCTTCCAGTGGATGGTATTGGCGGTGGTGTATCCCTTGGGATTGGCGCCGATCCAGCCATTGTGGTGAATCGTGGTGTGCAGCGGATTGGAGGCATCGCCAACATAGTGGCCCATCCATCCCGCATAGAAGATGGCGTTGGCTTCGGCAAAGTCGGGGCGGCGGTGCTCCTGCACGGCGAGTCGATACTGGCGGAAGGCGACCACCAGCCGGCCGAAAATCTCCATCGTGATGTACGGCTGCAGGCCAACACGCTCGGGCAGCAGATCGTCGGGATGGCCGGGTGTCTGCGCGCGCTTGCTCTCCAGCTCGCGATAGAAGCTGTAGCGATCGGGCGGAAGCTCCATGCCCTCGATCAGCTCCAGATTGATGTGGTGGTCCGGCTCCTGCGCGCGCTTGAGAGCGAGCTCACTGGGCTGGCGCCAGCGATCCGGTTCAGGCCCGAGGTAGGCCAGCTGCGCGGCGGCATTGCGCAGAAAAGCGGGGACATCCGGCGGAAGCTTTTCGGCGGCGACGCGATTGATGGCGCTGTGGCCTTCGTTGCCCCACGGCCATGCCGGCGAGAGAAGCACGAAGATAATCAGAAAGGCTCTGCGAACGGATTTCGATGAGGGAAGATGCTGAAGGCACATCACGGAGAAAGTGTAATCGCAAAATGAGTATGGATGCTTCCTATCCCGAGCTAGCTCTCGCCCGTTCGCAAGACATGCCGAGTCGCCGGGCCGCTATGCACTCGTATCGTCCTCGGTCAGCAGCTAATCCCCGCAGGAGCTGGCGCTCCTGAAGCGCTCGAAAATACTTTGAGCCTGGATGAGATGGTGTGGATCACGGAGGATCATAGCTCCGCAAAATCGCCGGCTGAAAGCTGCTGAGTATCCAAGAAAAAATTGCGCTGGATACGGCTCTGCCCGCCTACACCCGCGCCAGATGCACTCCGAACCAGCGCTTGCGGTCGCACCAGGTGTGCTCGAGGGCGAAGCCGCTCTCGCGCAGGATCGATTCGATCATGCCGTCAGTGTACTTGTAGCTGTTCTCGGTGTGAATGCGCTCGCCTTCTGCGAACGATACATCGAGATCAAGCGCCGGCAGGAAGACGATCTGCTCGCTGAGGCTCTCCAGATAAATCTCCATGCGCGAGCAGCGCCGGTTCCACAAAGCAATGTGGCGGAAGGCGTCGAGGTCGAACTCGGCATCCAGCTCGCGGTTCAGGCGCGCCAGGATGTTCTTGTTGAAGGCAGCAGTCACGCCCTCAGCGTCATCGTAGGCAGGCAGCAGGATCTTCGGGCTCTTGGCGAAATCGGCGCCCAGCAGCAAAGCGTCGCCCGGTCGCAGGGTCTGGCGAATGCGCCGCAAGAGCCGGATGGAATGTGGCGGCTCGAAGTTTCCTATGCTGGAGCCGATGTACAACACCAGCTTGCGGCCGGTGATGCGGCTGAGCGCCGGTACGCCGGCCGTGTAGTCGGCGACGATGGGGCTCACGCGCAAGGCAGGGAACTGCCGGCCTAGCTGGCGCATGGCTTCCTCCAGCGCGGAGGTGGAGACGTCGATGGGATAGAACAGCGCGCGGCTCTGCCGCAGCAGCAACTCCTCGATCAGGATGCTGGTCTTGGTTGCGGTGCCCGCGCCCAACTCCACCAGCGTCAGCGACGGCCCGGCCTGCTGCAGAATCTCGCCGGCATATTGCTCGAGAATCGAGCGCTCGGTGCGCGTGAGGTAGTACTCCGGCAGCTCCGTAATCTGCTCGAACAGTTGCGAGCCGGCTTCGTCGTAAAACAGCTTAGCGGGAAGATGTTTCGGCGTCGCGGTGAGCCCGTGCAGGACCTCCAGTGCGATGGCGTCGGTGGTGCGAAGCTGCAGTTGCTGCCGGCTAGTTGCCATTGGCCAACCGTATGCCCATGAACTGCCAGCGTGCATGAGGCGGAAAGAAATTGCGATAGGTGGCCCGAAGGTGCGATTGCGGCGTGGCGCACGATCCGCCGCGCAGCACCATCTGGTTGCACATGAACTTGCCGTTGTACTCGCCAACAGCTCCGGGCGCGGGTCGGAAGCCGGGATAGGGAGTGTACGCGCTGCCGGTCCACTCCCACACGTCGCCGAACATCTGCGACAGCGGTTCGCGGGCGCGCGCCGGTTGTGGATGCAGCGCTCCCGATTCGAGCAGATTGCCGGCGACCGTGCACGAGCGCGCCGCAACTTCCCACTCGAATTCGCTGGGCAATCGCGCCCCGGCCCAATGGGCGAAGGCATCTGCCTCGTAGAAGCTGACATGACACACCGGCTCATCGCGCTGCACAGGCTGCAATCCGTGAAGGGTGTAATTCCCCCACTCGCCGTCGCGCTGCTCCCAGTAGAGCGGAGCATTCCATTGATTGGCGCGAATCCAGTCCCAGCCGTCGGAGAGCCACAGCGCCGGCTTGCCATAGCCCCCATCGCGCATGAATTCCAGATACTCGCCGTTGGTCACCAGCCGCGAGGCCAGGCGAAACGCCTCCAGATACACGTTGTGCCGCGGGCCTTCGTTGTCGAAGGCAAAGCCTTTGCCCTCGAAGCCGGCGGAAAAAACGCCTTCCGGGAAGCCGCGCCAGGTCAAAGGCTGCGCTGTCGATGGTGCAGGAAGGCGCTCGTCACCCGCGCGATACGCCGGCCGCAGCGGATTGGTCCATAGTCCATTCTTCACATCGGTGACGATCAGCTCCTGATGCTGCTGCTCGTGATTGATGCCCAGCGCGATGAGATCGAGCGTAGCCTGCGGAAGCTCCAGCGTCAGCAGATGCACCATCGCTTCGTCGACATAAATGCGATAGGCGTGGACTTCATCCAGGCTGGGACGCGACAGGATGTGCCGCAGCGCGCGCAGCGGGCGATCGCCGACGGCGTTGTAGTAAGAATTAAACAAATTGCGAAACGCGGGGTGAAAGGGTTGGAACTCGGGGAAGTACTGCGCCAGGACGAAGGTCTCGAAAAACCACGTGGTATGCGCCAGATGCCACTTCGCGGGGCTGGCGTCGGGCATCGCCTGCAGGGCGTGGTCCTCGATGCTGAGCGGCGCGCATAGCTGTAGCGACATATCGCGCGTACACAGGTAGGACTGCATCAGCGATGCATCCGGCGTGTTGGCGGGCATCGTTTTGGAGACCGGGATGTGCACCGCGGATTGCGACATAAGTGTCCTTAGATGCAAAAACCTCTCCCCGGCAACAATTCCGCGGGAGCCGCAGGCCGACTCAGGAAAAGATGCGCCGTGGAGCGGAAAGCTACAAATTTTCCAGGAGACAATCAAATGCTTTCGGGACGAAGGACTGCGGAAAGATGGCCCGAAAGTTGCTCACATGCAACGAACGCTATGCGCCCGAAGAGTTTATCTTCGCGGCCGGCGACGAAGCGGCTGCGCCAACCGGGGCCATTTCGGCCGCCGGCGCCGGCGCTTTGTACAGGCCGCGGACATCATTCCAGCGCACCGAGAGCATCTCCAGGCCCATCTTGATGCCGTCGCGCAGCGGGCTGATCTTGGAGCGATGATCATGCGCCCACGCCACCGGGACCTCGGCTGTCCGCAGCTTGAATTTGTTGGCCAGGAACAGCAGCTCGGGATCGAAGCCCCAGCGCTCGACGCGCTGCCGCGAAAAAACGATTTGCGTTGCCCCGCGGGTGAACGCCTTGAAGCCGCACTGGGTGTCGCGGAACTTCAGGCCGAGCGTCAGGCGCAGCGCTAGATTGAACAGCCGCCCGTACAGTTGCCGGTACCAAGGCTGGCGCTCGGTCTGCAGCTCGGCGCGCAGCCAGCGCGATCCGATGGCGACATCCGCACCCTGCTCCAGCGCCGCAAACAGCTTTCCCGCCTCCTCGATGGGAGACGAGAGATCGGCGTCGGTAAACAGCATCACCTCGCCCCGCGCCTGCAGCATACCGTTGCGAACGCTGTAGCCCTTGCCGCGATTGCCGGGATTCTCCAGCAGACGCACCGCGGGATGGAGTTCGGCAAAACGCCGCACCACCGCCGCCGTGTCGTCGCGCGAGCCGTCGTTCACCACGATGACTTCGCTTTGCAACTCCTGCTGATGAATGTAGTCGAGAATCCGCGGCAGGGAGACGTTCAGCCGTTCGCTTTCGTTATAAGCGGGGACGATGAAGCTGTAGATCAAGGCCAATCCTCAGCCACTTAGACGCAGCAACATTGTATGCCAGTTGGCAGATGGTTAATATCGGGAAGAAGCCGGACATTGGGTTGGCCTATGGATCGGATGATGCGTACGACAACCGCCCTGGTTCTGGGAGTGCTGGCCGCGCTGCCCGCGGCCTCCGCCTCCAAGCCCCACGTGGTGGCGCTGGGGAAGGCGACGACGGTGAAGCTCTTCATCGGCGCGGCGGAAGACCAGACCATCGACATCATGGTCCGGCCCCTCTACGTCGACACCAAGCTGAAGGAGTACACCACGGGCGATACCCACGACATCACGGATCGCGAATTCGTGGTGCGGCGCGCCTATCGCATCAACGACGCGTTGCCCGATGACCCTGGCAAGTCCTCCAAATGGCTGTGGCAGCGAGGCGGCTGGCTGCTGGTGAATCGGGTCTCGGGCAAGATTGCGCTGGTCAAGCTGCCCGACTTCGATCCCTTCTATTCGGAGGTCAGCTGGTATCGCGATTACGCCGCCTATTGCGGCATCACCTCCAGCGGCGAACACGCGGTTGCCGTTGTTGCCGAGATTGGCGGCAGGAAGCCTCTGTTCCACAAAGAGCTGGGTAAGCCGGGCATGGGCGCTTCGCCGCAGAGCGATTGCGCGTTGCCGCATTGGGAGCGCAAGCCCGCGCGTGTTACCTTCTCACCCAGCGGCGGCGAGAAGTTTACCGTGACCGTCAGCGGCCGCTTCGCCGATGAGGCGCCAGATAATGATTCCGACGAGGAGTGAAGTTTGAAGAACCTGGATGAACTGCTGCACGATGCCGAAGTGGCGCACGGACACCTGTGCGCCGGTCAGGTGCTGGGCGTGCGGCTGGCGATGCGCGGCCTGCAACTGCTGGGCATCGAAGATCCTCGCGGCAAAGATCGCAAGCGCCTGATCACCTTCGTCGAGATCGATCGCTGCGCCACCGATGCGGTCGCGGTGGTCACCGGCTGCCGCCTGGGCAAGCGCGCCCTCAAGTTTCGCGACTGGGGCAAAGTCGCCGCAACCTTTGTCGATCTGGCATCGGGCCGGGCGGTGCGCGTCTGCGCCAAAGAAAGCTCGAAGGAGCTGGCGCGGCAAAAGCATCCCGAGCTGGAGAACAAGAACCAGCAGCAGATGCTGGCCTATCGTGAGATGTCGAACGCCGAGCTGTTTACCGAGCAGTGGGTGAAGGTGACGCTGCCGCCGGAGGAGTTGCCCGGCTACAAGGGCGAGCGCATCGTCTGCTCGGAATGCGGCGAGGGAATCAACTTTCAGCGCGAGGTGCGGCGCGACGGAAAAATCCTGTGTCGAGCCTGCGCGGGCGAGCGCTATTACGAGCAGCTGCCGCAGTGATCGAGTGCGGCCGCCGCCGGACCACCTCTTCTTAACTTGGTTATCTCAACCACGAGATGCGCGACCACGCCACCAACATCGTTCGCCAGCTGCGCCGCCACGGCTTTCAGGCGTACTTCGCCGGAGGCTGTGTCCGCGACACGCTTCTCGGTCTGGTCCCCACGGACTACGATGTTGCGACCAATGCCACGCCGCCGCAGGTGATGAGCATCTTCCCGGAGACGTATGCGGTCGGCGCGCAGTTCGGCGTGGTGCTGGTGCCGGCGCCGGAAGATACGCCTCCTCCGCCAACCCCCTCCGAACATCCGAACTATGTGGAAGTCGCGACCTTCCGCAACGACGGTGCCTACTCCGACGGACGCCATCCCGATCAGGTGCGCTATTCGCAGAGCCCCGAGGAGGACGTCCAGCGCCGCGACTTCACCATCAACGGCTTACTGATGGATCCGCTGGACGGCAATCGCGTGCTGGATTTTGTTGGTGGCCGCGACGATCTGCAGGCGGGCATCGTGCGCGCCATCGGCGAGGCCGAGTGCCGCTTCCAGGAGGACAAGCTGCGCATGCTGCGCGCGGTGCGCTTTGCCGCCCGCTTTCAATACGCCATCGAGGGGCGCACCTTTGCCGCGATTCAGCGGCTGGCGCCCATGATCCACCAGGTCAGCCGCGAGCGCGTTCGCGACGAGCTCACGAAGATGCTCACCGAAGGCCACGCACGGCGCGCCTTCGAGCTGCTGGACGAGATCGGGCTGCTGCGCCAGGTGCTGCCCGAGATTGACCGCATGCACGGCGTCGAGCAGCCGCCGCAATTTCATCCTGAGGGCGATGTGTGGATTCACACCATGCTCCTGCTGGACAAGCTGCCGCCGCGCTGCTCGCGCACCCTGGCCTGGGGAACCCTGCTGCACGATGTCGGCAAGCCGCCCACCTTCCGCATCGCACCGGACCGCATTCGCTTCGACGGTCATGTCGAAGTGGGAGTGCGCATGGCGGAAGCGATTTGCCATCGGCTGCATTTCTCCAACGATGATACCGGGCAGATCGTCGCGCTGGTGGCCAACCACATGCGCTTCGCCGACGCCGAGCGCATGAAGGAGTCGACGATGAAGCGCTTCCTGCGCCTGCCGCGCTTCGACGAGCATCTGGAGCTGCATCGCATCGATTGCCTCAGCAGCCATGGAAGCCTGGCGATGTACGACCTGGTGCGCGAGCGTCTGCAACAGAGCACGGAAGAGGAGATCCGGCCCGCACCGCTGCTCACCGGCGAGGACCTCATTCAGCTGGGACACAAGCCGGGCCCGCAGTTTCGCGAAATGCTGGCGGCGGTGGAGGATGGCCAGTTGGAAGGATCGCTGCACAACCGGGAAGAGGCGCTGGAGTTTCTGCGCCGCGAATTTCCGGCGGGGTGATAGCCAAAAGCTAAGAACGCGAGATGTCGGCTACTCTAAAGGCTCTGGCGAAAAGCCAGGAGCGAAGAGCGAAAAGCGGCCTTCCCATGTTCTACAATGAACTCCCATGCAGCATGCCGGCGCAACTCTGAAGAAGATCTTCCGCGACGCCATCGGTCGCGAGGGCAGCGACGCACCGCTGCTGGCGTGGCCGCTGGCGTGTGGCGCCAGGATTGCCGCGCGGACCAGCGCTGTCGGCTTTGCCCAGGGCGTGCTCACGGTCGCCGTTCCCGACCGAACGTGGCAGCAGCAATTGCAGAGCTTGAGCCCGCAATACCTGGCTGCACTTAACCAGGTCACACCCGAGCCGGTGCAGCAAATCCACTTCGTGCTGAATCGCGAAAGCTGATCCCGCAAATTTATGGTCTCCGAAAAAGACGTCTCGTATGTCGCAGAGTTGGCGCACCTCGAGCTCACCGCCGAGGAGCGCGCGCGCATGTTGAAGGACCTGAACTCGATCCTCGACTACATTGACCGGCTCAACCAGCTGGACACGACCAACGTGGAACCGATGGCGCAGGTGGCCAGCCGCTACGGCAGCCCCCAAAAAGAGGGCGCCGCATTTGCCGTTGTGCTGCGCGCCGACGAGCCCAAGCCCTGCCTGCCGCGCGAGGACGCGCTGCGCAACGCGCCCGCGTCCGATGGCGCCTTTTTCAAAGTGCCCAAGGTGATTGAGCGATAGCCATGACAATCGATTGCCTCACGATCGATGCAGCTCGCACCGCCGTGCGGGAGCGGCAGGAAACGGCGCGCGCGATCGTCGACGCCTTCTACCAGAAGATCGAGGCCGAGGACGGCGCCATCGGCGCTTACCTGACGTTGTCGAAGGAGCGGGCGTACGCCCAGGCGGCGCGCATCGACGCGCTGGCCGACCGCGGCGACGAACTTCCTCCGCTGGCGGGCGTGCCCGTCGCCGTCAAAGACGTCTTCACCACCAAAGACCTTCGCACTACGGCCGGATCGAAGATCCTGGACAACTTCCTTGCGCCCTACGATGCCACCGTGGTGACGCGGCTCGAAGCGGCGGGAGCCATCATCCTCGGCAAGACGAATTGCGACGAGTTTGCCATGGGCTCCTCCAACGAGAACTCCGGCTTCTTTCCCGTACACAATCCGCACGATCCTTCGCGCGTTCCGGGCGGCTCGTCAGGCGGCTCAGCGGCGGCGGTGGCCGCCGGAACCGCGGTAGCTTCGCTGGGCTCCGACACTGGAGGCTCCATTCGCCAGCCCGCTGCCTTTTGCGGCGTGGTCGGGCTGATGCCGACCTACGGCCGCGTCTCGCGCTATGGACTCATCGCCTTCGCTTCCTCGCTCGATCATCCCGGGCCTTTCGGCAAGACGGTCAAGGACGCCGCGATCATGCTGCAGGCCATTGCCGGCCGCGATCCACTCGACTCCACCACGGCCGACGTTCCCGTGCCCAACTATCGCGAGGAGATCGGGCGGCCGGTCGAGGGAATGCGGGTCGGCGCGCCGCTGGAATACTTCGATGAAGGTCTCGACTTGGAGGTCCGCACCGCGGTCGAGATCGGGCTACAGGAGCTGAAGAACGCCGGCGCCGAGATTGTACCGATCTCTCTGCCGCATACCCCGTATGCCATTCCGACCTACTACGTGGTCGCGACCGCGGAGGCGTCGTCGAACCTGGCGCGTTACGACGGCGTGCGCTACGGACTGCGCGCCGCCGACGGCAAGACCTTGAGCGAGATGTACCGTCGCACGCGCGACGCCGGCTTTGGCGCCGAGGTGAAGCGCCGCATCATGTTGGGAACCTACGTGCTGAGCACCGGCTACTACGACGCCTACTATCTGAAGGCGCAGCGGGTGCGCAGCCTGCTGGCGCGTGACTTCGACCAGGCCTTCGCCACGGTCGATGTGATCGTCACGCCCACCACTCCCACGCCTGCGTTCAAGCTGGGCGAGAAGACCGACGATCCGCTGGCCATGTATCTGGCCGACATCTTCACCGTCACCGCCGATCTGGCCGGCATTCCGGGAATCTCCATTCCCTGCGGCAAGAGCAGGGAAGGCTTGCCCATCGGAATGCAGCTTCTGGGAAGGCACTTTGAGGAAGGGACGCTGCTGCGCGTCGCCCATGTCGCCGAGCACGCGCTGGCGGCCAGGATGGAATGAGATTGGTCTGAAGGCCGCGATAGCTTCAGGCCACTCGATCACGGAAACCTACTGCACCCCGCCCTCCCCGTACAATATTCCTGTGGCCGACGTTTTCATCCTGGGCATCGAGAGCTCGTGCGACGAGACCGCTGCCGCCGTGGTCCGCTCGGGCGAAGAGGTGCTGTCGAATGTCGTCTACTCGCAGATCGCCACCCACCAACCCTTCGGCGGCGTGGTGCCGGAGCTGGCTTCTCGCGAGCATCTGCGCGCCATCGTACCGGTCGTCCGCCAAGCGTTGGAAGACGCCGGCCTCACCTATGCCACCATCGACGCTCTTGCCGTAACCAAGGGTCCCGGCCTTGCCGGCGCGCTGCTGGTGGGACTCAGTTACGCCAAAGCGCTGGCCTACGCACTGCAGAAGCCGCTCATCGGAGTCAACCACCTCGAAGGACACATCCATGCGGTCCTGCTGGAAGAGCGCCAGAATGGCAAGCGCGAGCTGCAGTTTCCGGTGCTGGCGCTGGTGGTGAGCGGCGGACACACTCATCTCTATCTGGCCGAACACCGCGAGGCCGTCTGGGTCTACCACGATGTGGGACATACTCGCGACGACGCAGCCGGCGAAGCCTTCGACAAGATCGCCAAGCTGCTGGCCCTGGGATATCCGGGCGGCCCCATCGTCGACTTTCTCTCCCGCCATGGCAATCCGCAGGCCGTGAAGTTTCCCTTTGCGCAGATTAAGCACCGCGATCGCAATCTGCAGAACCGTCACCCGGACGACGATCAGCGTGTGGACTTCTCCTACAGCGGAATCAAGACAGCCGTGCTGCGCTACGTTGAGACGCACCGCATGCAGCCGGGGATCGAGCAGCGGCGCCGCGCCCTGGCGCCGTTAGCGGCTCCATCAGGGGAAGAAGTTCTCGCGGCCTGCGACCACCAGACGCTCGACCTGGTAGCCTCGTTTCAGCGCGCGATGGTGAATGATCTGGTCAGCAAAACGCTGCTGGCTGCGCGCGCGCACAACGCCGCGAGCTTGTTGGTCACCGGAGGCGTCGCAGCCAATTCCGAGTTGCGCACGGCCTTCGACATCCGCGCCGGCGAGGAAGGCCTGGCCGTACATTTTCCCTCACGCAAACTTTCCACCGACAACGCTGCCATGATTGCCGCCGCTGCCTACCCGCGTTTCCTGGCAGGAGAGTTCGCCGATCCTGAGCTGTCGGCCGATGCCGCGCTGAAGTTGCGCTAGCAAGCAGGAAGTGTTTCGCGCACACCACCGCACGCTCCGGTTACGGCGCTGCGCTTCGACCTAAGTAGTTATTCTTCTTCTTCCGGAATCTTGGATTCGATGTCCATATCGCGGAATTCGCTGGATTCGAAGATCTCGCGGCACTCCAGGCACTCCACATATTCCGCATCTTCGTCTCGCGAGACCACCTGGACTCGGGGATGCCGACACTGGTTGTCCATTGCGTCGCTCTGAGGATGGTTGTAGGTTGTGTTTAGCGGCTGGCCGACATTCATAAAATCGCCCAATAATCCGGAAACAACCTCGATTGTCGGGTATTTTAGACCGGGCTTAATCGTTGTCAAGCATTTCTCGCGTTAATTTTTCAGTTGCATAGACAGCATCTGCGACGTTGGTGGCAGTCATAGTCTCGCCGTGGCAGCGCTCCGTAACCCGCAACTTCGCCACACCGCTGATCTTTTTGAGGCAGGCTTCGGCATAAGATTGCGCATCCTACGATTCAAGGTGCACGCCATGTCAGTGGACGACAGGCAACAGTAGCTACTCTGATGGCATCCAAGCAGTACACTGGTGCACAACATTGACAATCGCGAAAAAGATGCTGGCAAATGGTATATCCGAGCATGAGGCCATTGCCCGGGCGCAGCAGGGCGATGCCGAATGCTTCGAGATGTTATACGGCCTGCACAAACGGCGCGTGTATTCGCTTTGCCTGCGTATGACCGGCAACACCGCCGAGGCCGAGGACCTGACCCAGGAGGCGTTCCTGCAGCTCTACCGCAAGATCGCCACCTTCCGCGGCGAGTCGGCGTTCTCCACCTGGCTGCATCGCCTGGCAGTGAACGTTGTCCTCATGCACCTGCGGAAGAAGGGCCTGCCGGAAGTCTCGCTGGAGGAGACCATGGAGCCGCAACAGGAAGACGGCCCGCGCAAAGACATCGGATCGCGCGACAACGTTCTCGCCGGTTCCATCGACCGCGTCAACCTGGAGCGCGCCGTGGAAAGCCTGCCGCCCGGCTATCGCATTATTTTTGTGCTGCACGATGTGGAGGGCTACGAGCACAATGAGATTGCCGAGATGATGGGATGTTCCATCGGCAACAGCAAGTCGCAGCTCCACAAAGCGCGCATGAAGCTGCGCGACCTGCTCAAGCAGAGCAAAGCGGAGAGGGCTGCCCGGCATGGATGAAGAGCAAGAGGACAAGCATTTGACTAGCTTCATACTGCGAAGCCGTTGTCCCGAGGTTGGCGAACAGGGTCGCAGCCGGTTCCCGGGGAGAGAAGAGTTATGACCTGTGCGGAGTTCCAAAAAGTCCTGCCGTACATCATTGACGGCGGGGGGAGCGAAGAAGAGCAGAGGCACTTGGAGACGTGCCCCATCTGCTCCGACCTGGTCGCGGATCTGCGTTACATCGCCGAGGCCGCCAAGCTGCTGGTGCCCATGGAAGATCCCAGCCCGCGCGTGTGGAATGGGATTGAGAAGCAACTGGAGCGCGAGGGGCTGGCCAAGCCGGCGCGCCGCAATATGTAAGCCGCCTCCGGCTCCCGCCTGGCATCCTCGTCCACCGCTAGTCCCTCTGCGGTACGAAGTTCACGGTTCTTTCCGCCGGCTGCCGCGCCTATAATCGTATCGTGGTGGCGTTCCCATGCGCTGCCGATGCCGATCGATGTGCTGAGCTTTGTTGTCTGAGGTAGGTCTCATGTCAACCGCTTCCGCATCCGCCCACCACGAGTCCCTCGAGATCACCCACCAGCTTCTCGATTCTCTTACCGCCGACTATCCCCCCCGCGACTTTGCCGTGCGCCTCTGGAACGGGGAGCTCTGGGGCAACACCGAGCGGCCGCGCTTCACCATGGTGCTCAAGCATCCAGGGACGTTGCGCCGCATGCTGCTGGGCGCCAATCAGGTCACTCTCGGCGAGGGCTACATCTACGACGACTTCGACGTCGAGGGCGATGTCGAGGCCGCCTTCGAGTTCGGCGACTACCTCATCACGCACGAAAGGGAGCTGACCGAGAAGCTGCGCCTGGCCGGCCTTTTGCTCCGCCTGCCTCATTACGATCATCATCTCGGACCAATCGAGATCGCACCGCACCTGCACGGGCGCCTACATTCCAAACATCGCGATCGCGACGCCGTCAGCTATCACTACAACCTCTCCAACGATTTCTACTCGCTGTGGCTCGACCGCCGCATGGTCTACTCCTGCGCTTACTTCAAAACCGGCGACGAGAACATCGACACCGCCCAAGAGCAGAAGCTCGACTACCTGTGCCGCAAGCTTCGCCTTCGCCGCGGCGAATCCTTGCTCGACATCGGCTGCGGCTGGGGCGGGCTGATTTTGCATGCCGCCAAGCACTTCGGCGTGCGCGCCCTCGGCCTCACGCTCAGCGAAGCGCAGGCCCAGCTGACGCAGCAGCGAATCGAGAAAGCGGGACTGTCCGCCAGCTGCGAGGCCCGCGTCAGCGATTATCGCGATCTCGATCCCTCGGCCAGCTTCCACAAGATCGTCAGCGTCGGCATGTTCGAGCATGTCGGTGAGTCGCGCCTTCCGGAATACTTTGAGCGCGTCTGGGAGCTGCTGCCCGCCGGCGGTGTCTTCCTCAATCACGGCATTGCCTATTCAGCAACCTATCGCCGCAAAGGCCCGTCGTTCATCGACAAGTATGTCTTTCCCGACGGCGGTCTGGTGCCGCTGGGCACGACCATTCGCATCGCCGAGGCCTGCGGCTTCGAAGTGCGCGACGTAGAGAGCCTGCGCGAGCATTACGCGCGCACCCTGCGCCTCTGGGGGCGGCGGCTGGAGTCGCGCTACCAGGACGCCCGCCGCATCACCAGCGAGACCGTCTATCGCATCTGGAGAATCTATATGGCCGGCTGTGCGCACGCCTTCGCCCTCGGGAGGGTAAATGTCTATCAGCTGCTGCTCAGTAAGTCCGACCACGGCGAGACCGGGCTGCCGCTGACGAGGGCGGACTGGTATGGGTAGCGGGATATAGGACATAACGACCGTCAGGGACACTTCGGCTTGCAACATAATCACAACTAAATGCTTAACCGCAATCTCAGCGCAGGAATCTAGTCTGCCGCCGCTGAGCTGATCTCGGATCTCAATCAGCGGGGATTGGGTTTCACGTATAAGTTGAAGGCGCTATTCGGGCTTGAGAGTGCAATGGACGCGCGGCGCGCTCTCATCTCGGTTATGAAACAGAACGCCGCATTTCGTACTGCCTACGAGGGCACGACCCAAGAGGGAGGGGAAGGCCTCACACACCCGGTTTACGTATTTGAGGATCACAAGCGCGTGAACGGGATGTTCCATGTGCTGCAGTTGGAGGAAACCGTGACCCCAACTCAGATGCTGGACGTAGACAACTGGCATCCCAAAAGGCAGTTGTTCCGCCGCGATCAGGTGGTCTCGCCGTCAGCGGATGCCGGGTCCAGAAACTTGTTAGCAAAACACACTCCTCAGCCTTAAACTTCGGGGGCCGCACACGCGGCCCCCATTGTCCACCCCTATTCTCGAGTCCCTGATCCCTATTCACCATCCACTGCCTTCGGATACGCTCCCCGATATCCAATCTGGTGCGAGATCCGCCGCGCCGCCTCTTTCACCATGTCGGCAATGTGCGGCACGGCTTCGCGTGGCACATCGTTGATCGTGCCCGTCGAGGCGATCGCCGCTTCCACCATTCCTTCGCCATTGAAGATCGGCGCACCCACGCAGCGCGCGCCCAGGCTGTTCTCCTCATCGTCGATGGCATAACCCAACTGGCGCACCCGTTCCAGCTCATGCAGCAGCTTCGGCATGGTGGTGATGGTGTGCGTCGTCAGCTTCTTCAGTCCGCGCTCGCGCAGGATGGCATCGCGCTGCTTGGCATCAAGATACGCCAGCAGCGACTTGCCCACCGCGGTCGAATGTACCTCCATGCGCCGCCCAATCCACGTGTTCATCTTGATGAACCCCGGCGCCTCGACCTTCTCCACATACACCGCCTCGCCGTGGTCGAGGATCGCCAGGTGCGTGGTGATGTGGATCCGGTCAACCAGGTGGCGCATGGTCGGCAGCGCCGCCTCGCGCACGTCCACCCCGCTCAGCGCCGCCCGCGACAGGTTCAGCACCTTCATGCCCAGCCGGTACTTGCCGTCCTCGCCGTCGCGGCGAAGATAACCGTGATGCTCCAGCGTGCGCAGAATGTAGCTGGCCGAGCTCTTTGGAATCTTTAACTTACGGCTGAATTCGGAGTTCGACAGCCCGCCTTCACGCTGCGCCGCCGCCTCCAGAATCAACAACGTCCGCTCTACCGCGGTCGAGGAAACATCATCGGATGCCATAAAGCCAACCTACCGTACCAGGATAGGAATCGTATGCATGGTACAGGATTATGAATTTATGTTCAATATGTTGAACGAAACGCTTGCGCCGCTTTTTCGCTACGCGGTATCGTTTGTACACCATACGGAATTACTGTTCAGTATTCTGAACGCTGTTCCGTGCAATCTCAGATTGTTAGTTCAGGGCCCTGAAAATTTGCCATTAGAACCCGTGGTCACTATGACCCCTACTCATACCGCTTGATCAGAGAGGAGATCACCTTACATGGCGTCGCTAGAATCGCCGGCTCAGCTCACCAAATCCTGGAAGACCGATTCCCGTTGGAAGGGAATCCAACGCCCTTATACCGCGGAAGACGTGCTCCGCCTGCGCGGCACCCTGCGCATTGAATACACCTTGGCCCGCTTCGGCGCCGAGCGCCTGTGGGAGATGCTCAACCGCGATGGCTACGTTAACGCCTTGGGCGCCATGAGCGGCAACCAGGCGGTGCAGATGGTCGCTGCCGGGCTGCAAGCCATCTACGTGAGCGGCTGGCAGTGCGCCGCCGACGCCAACAACGCCGGCCAGATGTATCCCGACCAGAGTCTCTATCCGGCCGATTCCGTGCCCAACCTGGTACGCCGCCTGAACAACGCGCTCACCCGCGCCGACCAGATCCATCATGCCGAAGGCAAGAACGGCATCCGCTGGTTTGCTCCGCTCATCGCCGATGCCGAAGCCGGATTCGGTGGCACCCTCAACGCCTTCGAGCTGATGAAAGCCATGATCGAGGCGGGCGCCGCATGCGTTCACTTTGAAGATCAGCTCTCTTCGGCGAAGAAGTGCGGACACCTGGGCGGCAAAGTTCTGGTGCCCACGCAGGAAGCGGTGCAGAAGCTGGTGGCCGCGCGTCTGGCCGCCGACGTTCTTGGCGTGCCTACCCTGGTGCTAGCGCGCACCGATGCCAATAGCGCGCACTTGCTCACCAGCGACATCGATCCCTACGACACCATCTTCCTCAACGGCGAGCGCACCGTCGAAGGCTTCTTCGGTATTCATGGCGGCCTCGAGTCGGCCATCGCTCGCGGTTTGGCCTACGCACCCTATTCCGATTTGATCTGGTGCGAGACCTCCGAGCCCAACCTGAAAGAAGCCGAGCGCTTCGCCGATGCCATCCACGGCAAGTTCCCCGGCAAGATGCTGGCCTACAACTGCTCGCCCTCGTTCAACTGGAAGAAGAAGCTCGATGATGCCACCATCGCCCGCTTCCAGCCGGCGCTGGCGGAGATGGGCTACAAGTTCCAGTTCATCACCCTGGCCGGCTTCCACGCGCTGAACCTCAGCATGTTCGAACTGGCGCGTGCTTATCGCGATACCGGCATGACGGCCTACTCGCGGTTGCAGGAGAAGGAATTCTCCCGCGAGTTTAGCCACGGCTACTCCGCCGTGAAGCACCAGCGCTTCGTCGGCACCGGTTATTTCGACGATGTGACCCAAGTGATCGCCAGCGGCAAGTCGTCGGTGACGGCATTGGACCACTCGACGGAAGCCGAGCAGTTCGCCGAAATCAAGGTGCCGTCGCAGCTGATCGAGGTAGGCGAAGATCCGGCCTGCCGTCCGATCCTGGGCGAGTGCCCGCTGGGTTGCGGTCACGCTCACGTCGAGCACCCGCATCTGGACGGCATGCACGACTAATTTCCCTCGGCAGAGAGAGCGCGCTAACCGGCGCGAAGCGGCACGGGTTTCTCCGACCCGTGCCTTTTTTGTTTCTACGCCGGAAGGCGTACTCCACCCCGCCTACAGTAATAATTGTGAAACCCTTAGCCCATCGCCCGGGCCAGCGTCTCCACGCCGTCGCGAATCTCCCGCTCCGAATATCCCGCGTAGCCCAGGACCAGCCCGCCGCGTCCGCCCGGCTTCTCGCGATAGCTGGTCAACGCAGGCGCTTCCACCCCGCACTCTTGCGCGCGGCGTGAGATCACCGAATCGCGTTTGCCCTTTGGCAGCCACCCAACAACGTGCATTCCCGCTTCGTGCAAGCGCACCTCGATCGCCCCGGCCAGCCTGCGCTGCAGGCTCTCCAGCAACACATTCTGCCGCTCCAGATACAACACCCGCATTTGCCGGATGTGCCGCGCCAGATGGCCTTCCGCAATGAATTCCGCCAGGACCGCCTGCTCCACCGTCGGACAGTGACGATCGACCACCGCCTTTGCCCCGCGAAAGGCGTCCACCAGCGGCGGTGGCACGATCACATAGCCCAGCCGCAGCGAAGGGAACAGCACCTTGCTGAAGGTACCGCAATAGATCACGCTGCCGCGCTTGTCCAGCCCCTGCAGCGATGCCACTGGGCGGCTGGCGTAGCGGAATTCGCTGTCATAATCATCTTCCAGGATCCAGCTCCGTCTTCGCTCCGCCCAGCGCAGCAATTCCAGCCGCCGCGCCAGCGTCATCACCGCCCCGGTCGGATACTGATGCGAGGGCGTGACGTACACCAGCCGCGCCTTCGCCGACAGGCGCTCGCCCGCGGCAACATCCAGACCGGCTTCGTCCACCGCTACCGCGACCGGCTTCACCCCCGCTCCCAGGAACGCCGCTCGTGCTCCGTTGTAACCCGGATCCTCGATCCACACCTCATCCCCCGGATCCAGAAGCAAGCGCGCGGCGATATCCAGCGCCTGCTGCGCTCCGGAAACGATCACAATCTGTTCCGCATCGCAATTCACCGCTCGGGCGGCGGCCACATACTGCGCAATCGCCTTGCGCAGCGGCTCGTATCCCGCCGCATCGGTGTAGGGAAGCAGTCCGGCGGGCTCGCGCCGCCAATACTTCGCCAGCAATCGGCTCCACAGCGCGAAGGGAAAATGGTCGATCGCCGGCGTGCCCGGACGAAACGGCCGGGGCGCATCGATATAGCGCACCCCCAGCCGGTTGCAGGCCAGCGCCTCTCCCCGTCGCGACAACCGCACCGGGCCGCGGCTTACCGGCACATGGCGCGGCACCGCCGGCGCGCGCAGAATGGCGTCGGGCAAGGCGCGCGCAACGTACGTGCCCGAGCCGGTCTCGCCTTCCAGATAACCCTCGGCCAGCAACTGCTCGTAGGCGCTCATCACCGTGTTGCGAGCCACCGCCAGCTCTGCTGCCAGCCCCCGCGTAGAAGGCAGCCTGGCCCCGGCCTGCAGCCGGCCATCCAGGATGGCGCTGCGCAACTGCTCATAAAGCTGCCGATACAACGAGGTCGCCGAGGATTCGTCAAGCGTTAGCCCGGCAGAGCCGATGGCGAAAGCCGCTCGCGCGCTTCGTCTGAAAGTGGCTCTACCCACACTGCTATAAGTGGAGCTTTCCATGGAGCCGATTATACGAAAAGATCAGGGCAACAGGAGGAGCCATGAGCCAGACGGTTGCTGCAGACCGCTGGATGACCACCATTCGCCAGCATCCGGAGCGGTCGGTCGCGGATCGTGCGCCCGAGTTTCTGGCGCGAGGTCAGGTGGCGCACCTCGGCTTCGAGCAGAATGGCCGCCCGTATGTCATTCCCATGCTCTATCACTACTCGCCCGACCGCCCCGACCGCCTCTATGTTCATGGCGGATTGTCCAGCCGCACCATTCAGCACCTCAGCTCCGGCGTGCCGTTGTGCGCGACGGTGACCGAGATCGACGGGCTGGTGTACTCCCGCGACGCAAGATATCACTCCGCCAACTACCGTTGCGTGATGTGCTTCGGACGCGCCCATCTGATGGAGGACGCTGCCGCCAAGCAGAGCATGTTTCAGGCCATGACCGCGCGCTATTTTCCCGGACGCACCGCCGGAAGCGATTATGCCGCCGCCCCCAAAGCCCACCTCGATGCGACTCCTGTACTGGAAATCGTCATCGAGCAGATCAGCGCCAAGCTGCGCGAAGGCGGCCCCAAAGGTCCGCAGGATAGCGACCAGCGTGCGCCGGGAAGCTGCGGCGTGGTCGAACTGCGCCGCGGCTGAGAGTTCGTTCGGGTAGAGATGGCCTTCAGGCCGGCGTCCAAGCCACTTGTCCGAGAAAGATCCAACTTTAGCCGGCGGCACAAAGAGCCGCGACCTGTTTACTCAGAGCCTCCCTAATTCCTTAGTAGCAGCGCCATTCCATCCGTCTGCCGCAGCTCCGGTGCGTGCGCAAACTTCTCCAGCTCATGGCAAAACGCCGGGTGATGTTCCACGCCTCGGGCGAAGCTGTGTACCACCCGCACTGCGTCGTTGCTGGAAAACCCACGGCCACGCCGTGCCGCCGCACCCATCAAAAGGCTGTGCAGCACGCGATAGTGCAGCGCCAGCAGCACATAACTGGTAAGCGGCTCCGCGGACCGCTGCGGCTCACCGGGAAGCTCGGCGAAGGGAAATCGCGCCCGGAAGATGTGGTTCAGCACATAATTTTCGAGGAAGCACGGGTAGGCGTCCTCGAATGGCGCCAAGCAACCAACATACGCATCCTGATAACGCGCCGCCATCTGCTCCGCCGGAGTCTCCGGCGAATGGCCGATCGCCCGCAGAAACTCAGCCACCAGCTCGGCAAAATGCCGGTCCGGCTGCTCCAGCTGAAAGCGACCCCGAATCAGTCGCAACACCAGCTCCAGTTGCAGCCCAGGCCGTGCCGGTATGCCGTCCAGAGAAGGCCGCAGGCTGCCTTCCCGGAGCATCGCGCCGTACTGCGCCAGCAGTTGCGTGCTCCCCGATGGTGATGGCGCCGCCGGCTCCTGCACCCGCTGGCAGACGATGCCCAGCACCAGCAGCCGCTGCCATAGCGGATAGCTGCGGTCCTGCAGCACATCCAGGGCGAATTCGCGCAGCGCTCGGGTCACCGCACTGGCCTCCGGCGAAGGCGCACTGTCTTGCGTTGGCAAGTAGCGCTTCCCATTCCGCTCCGGTAGCAGTTGCGGGCTCAGAAGCACCAGGCGAGCAGCCTCGGGACACGACAAATACAACGCGCGCTGCGTCCCTCCGTCGAAGCTCACCAGCGCCCGAGGATATTGCGCGCACGTCCGGGAAAGATATGCCGCGCCGTGCTGCTTCTGAATCTCGCACAGGTTGTCGTCAGCCAGAAAGGGGCAGCGGCCATCGGCGCGAAACTTGATGCGCGCATACCGGAACGCATCCCGGCCGGCGCGATTGAGTTCGATGTGTCGCGCTGCCGCCTGACGCAGCCCGGGCGTCTCCCGGTATTTCTTATAGGTGGCTTTGTCCACGTAGGCGCCCCAACCGGCGCAGCAGCTCTGTTCGCAGTCGGGACCGATGCAGCGAAACTGGTCGGCATAGTTCGGTTGCGGTGACGGCTCGGACATGGGCCCTTCCCCAACCGTGCTCCGCAAACCTGGTTCCCAAACTCTTAGGAAATTCTCACTCTGGATTTCGCCTCTGAGCTGACGTATTCTGCCTCTTCCCGCAAGCGTTGCTCCTCGAATCGCATCGTCGCCTGCCGGGAAAATTCCGTCCCCGGGGAGGATCGCTTTTACAGGCTGCTGAAAAACTCCGTAGGAGAGAGCTTTGTAACAGGGCGCGACTTCAGTGCCGATAAGCCGTTTACCTGCGCGGCTGACGACTGGCTTTGAAAGGGCGCAGCTTCAGCTGTGCCGGCCAGTCCTTTCCTTTCGGCGAAGATCTTCGGTTCCAACTACGTCCGGGCAAGCCTGTGGTAAAGTCCGGCCAGAACAAGCAGCGCTGCGAATGCGCCGCCGCCCACGAGAGTAATGATCTGCGTCTTCTCCGGTCCGTTCAGGACCATGCCCACGCTGACCAGCACGGCAGCCCATATTACGGCGACCACGACGATGCTAAAACCGAATTTTTTCACGACGCCTCCTTCTCCCTGAACGAGAGTACGAGGGGCAATGCACGCTGCCCGCAGTAATTGGCGTCACGCAGCCATGTGCAGCAGCCAACCGAGCTTAGCGCTCGGCCGTCACCCTCGTTTGCGCTTCGTCGCTGCTTTCTTCGATTTCGATAAGGCTGTTTTTTTCTTTCCCGGCAACGCCTTTGCCGCGCGCTGCGGCGACCCACCGCCTGTTTCCATTCCTTCCAGCGCCTCAACCGCCGGCATCTTCTGCTTCAACTTCAGCACCGGCGCAAACAGGTCGCCGTACTCCTTCGCGCGCTCCAAGACCTTATCGGCTTCGAAGACCAGCAGCCGAGGGTCGCCCTTCGCCAGGCAATTCTCCACCTCGGCCCACTTCACCGGAGTCGAAGCCGTCGGTCGCTCCTTGGCGCGCAGCGAATACACGCACACCGTGGTCTTGTGATCGTCGTTCTGGCTCCAGTCAACAAACACTTTGCCGGTTCGCAACGACTTCTTCATGTCCGACACCACCAGCTGCGGATGTTGCCGCTCCAGTAGCCGCGCCAGCTCATGCGCGAAAGCCTTGGTCTGGTCGTAGGTGACAGCGGTGTTCAGGGGCACGTACACCTGCAGCCCCTTCGAGCCGGACGTCTTCGCGCAGCTCTGCAATCCCAGTCCGGCAAAGATGTCGCGCACCCACAGTCCAACCTGGCAGCATTGCACAATATTGGCGGGCGCTCCCGGATCCAGATCGAACACCAAGAACGACGGCCGCACAATGTCCTTGCCCAGCGACAGACTCGTGTGCAGCTCCAGATCGGCCAGGTTCGCCGCCCACACCAGCGTCGGCAAGTCTTCGAAGACGCAATAGTCCATCCAGCGATTGTTGCCTTCGCTCCACACGCGCGCCGTCTTCACCCACTCCGGGCGATGCGATGGGCAATTCTTCTCGTAAAAAAACATGCCGTTCACGCCGTTGGGATAGCGCTTCATCGTCAGCGGCCGGCCCTGCAGGTGCGGCAGTAGCACCGGCGCGATGCGAACGTAATAGTCGATCACCTGGCCCTTGGTGAAATTCGCTTCCGGATAGAGCACCTTATCCAGGTTCGTCAGCTTCAGGTGCTTGCCCTCGACGTCAACCACGGTGTCTTTCGCCATCGGCTCCTCGCACGCGTTTAGGAATGATGCAACCGTCCGCAATTGGTATGCAAGGTAGAAAGCCAAGGCCGCGAACCAGCCGGCGACAAGCCGCTCGGTAGAGCTGGCCTTGAGGCCAGCGTCTAAGTCATTTCCTCGAGATGATGAGCCGGCTTCAGCCGGCGACACCGTCCTCGCGACAAAAATCCTCACCCGGTGTAAGCTGGTCGCCCTTGAGGTGATCCCGGCTCCATGGCGACAGCGCAAGATTCAACTCCGCCCCCAGCGCCTCGCCGTCTTCCACTCTCCGCGCTGCTGCCGCTCTACGTCGTGGTTTTCGCTGGATTCGTCGGCTACAGCCTGATGATCACCGTCTTCACTCCTATGCTTCTGCGCAGCGACAGCCCGCTGATCGCCGTATCCGATCCAATGTCCAAGCGCACCGTTCTGCTGGGCATTCTGCTGTGCCTCTATCCTCTGGGACAATTTCTGGGCTCGCCGGTGATGGGCTCGCTCTCCGACCGCTTCGGACGCAAGCCGGTGCTGCTGATCTCGCTCACCATCACCACACTCTGCTACGCCGGCATCGCATCCTCGCTTACCATCGGCAGCTTCGCCCTGCTGGCCGCCGCCTCGCTGATCGCAGGCCTGGCGGAGGCCAATATCGTCACCGCGCAAAGCGCGATCGCCGACGTCGCGTTGCCGGAGGAGCGCAACCGCTTCTTTGGCTACATCTACATGAGTGTCAGCGCCGCCTACATTGTGGGACCCCTGGTTGGCGGCAAGCTGGCCGATCCGGCGCTGCTTCCCTGGTTCAACTACGCAACGCCATTCTGGATGGCTTTCCTGTTACTGGCGCTCACCACCGCTGCCACCGCGGTTCTTTTTCGCGAGACTCACCCTCCCAGCCGGCGCCAGGACGTTCCACTCACCCGCGCCTTCACCAATATGTCGGGCGTGATCACCAATCGCAGCCTGCGCCCTCTGTATTGGCTGAACTTCCTCTTCTATCTTGCCATCTTCGGCTTCTTTCGTTGTTATCCGATGTATCTCGTCGACGAATATCACCTCGACGTCTCCCGCGTCTCCGAATTTGTTGCCTGGGTCGGCGTGCCCATCGTGATCGCCAATCTCTGGCTGACCAGCTTTCTCTCCCGGCGATTTGCGGTTAAGACACTGGCCGTCTGGTCCGGCTTTCTCACCGGCGTGCTGATGATTCTGGTCGTCGTGCCGCGTCCGATGAAGGCGCTGTGGATAACGCTTTTCTTCACCTCGGCCGCTTTGGCACTCTGCCTGCCTTCGTGTGCCACGCTGCTCTCCAATGCCGCAGCCAAGGACGAACAAGGACAGGTCATGGGCAACAATCAGGCGCTGCAGGTGGGAGCCGAAGCCTTGTCGGGCGTGGTCGGCGGCCTGCTCGCGGCCATTATCGTGAAGCTGTCGCTCATCGTGCTCGGCGCGGTGGCTATCGTAGCGGCCCTGGCACTGAAACTGCATTCCGGCAGTAGTCGTCGCCGGGCGTAGCTGGAGGTATCCAGGTATCTCAAGACTTTGCTTTGTGTCAGGGCACGTCTTCAGACGTGCCGAACGATGCCAACAAGAAATTCGGGCTTCAGCCCCTGCCGAATCGGTGGTTGTTGCAGGGGCTGAAGCCCTAATCCATAATGGCTATCTTGCGGCACGACTGAAGCCGTGCCCTGACACGAAGCGATATCTGGGAGACGACTTCTCTTTGCTCCACGTCAGCTTTCTTCATTTCGGCAACAACGCCGCGGGCAACTTTCGACATCCAACGTTAGGCCGTGGCGACTCAGAAAGAATTGCCGGTCAGCAGTTCCGTGCCTCCGGAATTTCCGCCGGAACAACGCGCGCTCTTCTGCGAAGTGCTGAAGCACATGAATCGCGCGGGCATACCCTACGTTGTATCCGGCGCCTTCGCGCTGCAAAAACATACCGGCATCTGGCGCGACACCAAGGACCTCGATCTGTTTCTCCCGGCTGCAGCCGTTCCCGAGGCGCTGCGGCACCTTCAGGAGCAGGGTTTTGCGACCGAAGTGCGCGATACCGTGTGGCTGGCCAAAGCGCATCGCGATGGCTATTTTGTCGACTTGATCACGGGCATGAGCAATGGCGTCATCACGGTTGACCAGTCCTGGATTGACCACAGCTCTGACAATGTGGTACTCGGCGTGCCGACCCGGGTCCTGGCGCCGGAAGAACTCATCGCTTCCAAGCTATTCGTGAACTTCCGCGAGCGCTTTGACGGAGCCGATATTGTGCACGTCATTTACGGTACCAGGGGCCGGCTGGACTGGAAGCGATTGCGGCAGTTGGCCGGCGAACATTGGGAGCTTCTGCTGTGGGAGCTGGTCTTCTTCCGTTACGTCTATCCCGCTCATCAGGACTGCGTGCCCGGCGAAGTGTGGGATGATCTTCTGAAACGGCTGGAGCGCGAATTGCACACGCCTTCCAATGGCGCGCCCTTCCGCGGCAGCCTGGTCGACGAGAAGATGTTTGCCATCGATGTAAAGGAATGGGGCATGGAAAACCTGCTCGAGGACTATCGCGAGCGGCGGGTGCCGAAGATTGATTATGCCGAAGCCGCGCCCTTCGTCAAGGCGGAGGAAGGATGAGAATCGCCGCGGTGGCCGACCTGCACTTCAGTCCGCAGGTCCACGACAAAGTTCGCGACAACCTGAACCGCGTGCGCGAGGAGGCCGACGTGCTGATCCTGGCCGGCGACCTGACGAACTTCGGCCGCACCGAGGAGATGGAGTCGCTGATGAACGTGCTGGTGCGGCTGCGGGTGCCGATCGTCGCCGTGCTGGGCAATCATGATTACGAGAGCGGCCGTGCTACCGAACTGATGAAGATGATGACCGATGGCGGCGTGAAGATGCTGGACGGCACCGCCTACGAGCGCGATGGCGTGGGCTTCGCCGGCACGAAAGGCTTTCTCGGCGGCTTTGGACGCGGCGCGCTGACGGCCTTCGGCGAGCCTGAAGTAAAGGCGTTCGTGCAAGCTGCGATCGACGAAGCCTTGAAGCTGGAGCGCGCTCTCTCTCAGCTGCGTACACCAAAGCGCGTGGTCGTGCTGCATTACGCTCCCATCGGCGACACCGTGAAGGGCGAGCCGCCGGAGATTTATCCCTACCTGGGCAGCTCGCGTCTGGTTGAGGTTGTGGACCGCCACGGCGCCGACCTGGTCGTGCATGGACACGCGCACTCCGGCAGTCCGGACGGCAAGACGACTGCGGGCATACCGGTACATAACGTCGCTATGGCGATCAACCAGGCGCGCAACGGCGGCGGGGTGTATCGGATCTTCGAGATCTAGGGTGGAACTACTCTCAGCCGCTCCCAGGTCTCGAAAACCGCGAGACCCTTCGACAAGCTCAGGGCAGGCTCTGGGGCACCCGGCCGTGGCTAAAGCCATTCCCGTTTGTCTGACTTTACGGATCGCCTGAAGGCGGTCCCTTTCAAAGCAGCGCTTACAGTTTGTTCAGCCCGTCCAGGGCTGCCACTTTGTATGCCTCCGCCAAAGTGGGATAGTTGAAGACCGTATCGCGGAAATACTCGATCGTCCCACCCATGGCCAAGACCGCTTGCCCAATGTGGACGATCTCGGCCGCGCGCTCGCCGATGATGTGAACGCCTAACAGTTTCAGGCTCTGCGGATCGAAGATCAGTTTCAGGAAGCCCTGATCGTCTCCGAGCATCTGGCCCTTGGCCAGCTCGGCATAGCGCGAGATGCCGATTTCATACGGGACCTTACCCTGCGTCAGCTGTTCTTCCGTGGCGCCCACCATCGAAATTTCGGGGATGGTGTACACACCGTACGGAATGAGATTGGGCGGAATGTTTCCGGCGACGCCGAAGATGTGACAGCTGGCGAGCCGGCCTTGCTCCATCGAGGTGCTGGCCAGGGCGGGGAAGCCGATGACATCGCCGGCAGCATAGACATGTGGTATCGAGGTCTGAAAGTTTGGATTAACGTTGAGCTTGCCGCGGCCGTCGGGGACCAGGCCAATGGCCTCCAGATTCAGTTGGTCGCTGTTCGCATGCCGACCCACGGCGTAAAGCAGCGCCGAGCCGTGTATGGTCTTGCCGCTTTCCAGCTTGGCGAAGACGCGATCACGATCATCGTCGATGCCCACCTGCACGACTTTTTCGCCCAGACGAAAGACCGTGCCCAACTGGCGGAGTTGGAAGCACAGGCTCTCGACAATCTCACGATCGACGAAGTCCAACAATGTGGGACGCTGGTCGAGCAGCGTGACCTTTACTCCCAGTGCGGCAAACATGGAAGCATAT